>SKEY01000405.1_pt1 | contig 71091 bp, 70 predicted proteins | sample 4843871 | NCBI WGS metagenome assembly SKEY01 (sample SAMN11008797, study PRJNA524170) | human gut metagenome | biome: Human fecal sample; material: Feces; isolation source: fecal sample from pouch patient p36 | host: Homo sapiens | place: Israel: Tel-Aviv | collected 2016-12-04
TGTGTACCCGATTTGTTTATAATGGGAATGACATGATTACAGGATTTAATTTTGATATTGACCTTGCAGTGTGGAAACATAAAGTGATAAAAGAAAAAGAACGCTTTTATATAGGTATTTTACGACCCGACGGTACATACCACTCTTATCATGGTATCAATAGGAATGGAAATGTTGGGACATTGTTATATGTGCATGACAATCCTGCCGGAATATATCGAGATAATTCTGACTGTATAACGATTGCCGACTTGACAGAACAGTTTATTAAAGCACAAATTTCTTTTGATGAGGTACTCCAAATTGTAAAGGCAAAGCAAGTTACCTATGCACCGGACGCAACCATGCAGGCAATGTTATCAGACAGTCATGGACGTGTTTTAATCATTGAACCGGGAATAGGCTATAAAGAAGAACACGAACAATATTCCTTGATAACGAATTATTCTTTGATGAAGCCGGAAAGTACAAAAGATTTTATTGTTCCGGGGGACGATAGATATGAACGTGCTTTGAAAAAATTAGAAAAATATAGCCCCGATTTTTCAATTTCAGACGCAATTCATTTACTTTATGATGTACGTCAAGAGGGCGCATGGGCAACGAGAGTTTCTTTCGTGTATTCTACCAAAGAGCAAACCGTATATTATGTAGAAAATAACCATTTTGAATGTATTCAAACATTCACTTTTCCGTTAGAGCGATACTAGGAGGAACCATTATGTTACAGAAAATTTATCCACGTTCAAAAGATAAAGAAACGGTATATCTTAAAAGTGTTATCACTAACCCTAATATCATAGTGGGCGATTATACTATGTATAATGATTTTGTGAAAGAACCAAAAGACTTTGAAAAAAATAATGTTTTATATCAATACCCTATCAATCAAGACAAATTGATAATTGGGAAATTTTGTTCAATCGCGTGTGGAGCAAAGTTTATTTTCAATAGTGCAAATCATACATTATCGTCCTTATCAACATACCCATTTCCTATTTTTTTTGAAGAATGGGGATTAGACGTAAAAGACATTACAAAGGCATGGGATAATAAAGGAGATATTGTTGTCGGAAATGATGTTTGGATTGGTTATGAAGCAGTCATTTTAGCGGGCGTTACGATTGGCGACGGTGCTATTATCGGAGCGCGAGCCGTTGTAACGAAAGATGTTCCACCTTATACAATCGTGGGCGGTGTACCTGCAAAACCTATACGAAAAAGATTTAATGAGGAAACGATTGATATATTGCTCAAATTAAAATGGTGGGATTGGTCTAAAGAGAGAATAGCTAAAAATATTGCTGCCATTCAATCTGGTAATGTGAAACAACTAAACTAAATCTGCCGCGCGACGGCAAAAGAAAAAAAGCCGTCGCAATGCAGACATCTTTTAATGCGTTTTTTCAGCGGTGGTTTTGAATTTCAGAGCCGCCGCTTCTTTTTGCATAAATTTAGCAACGACGACCTCATTTGACCTTGCAATCAGCATGGCGGTATATAGGAGGTTGCCGTTATGCTGAATAAAATAAGTTATGCTTATCTGACAAAAGGACGTCTTTTGTCAAAAAAAGTTTGTATCCTACAACGGGTTATTTCGGCTATGAAGATGAACTGTCAAATCAATTAAATACTGCTGTTATTTCCTATGCGTCTGTCTGCATTTTGCAGGCAGGCGCATTTCGCATTTTACAGAAGATTTTTCAAAAACTTTGCTTTCTTTTTGGCAAAGCAAAAAGTCGCCTGTATTATCCCGCGAAAAGGGGAGGTACTACCGCCTTTCGGCAGAAAGGAGGTGAACACCATGACACCTAATCGCAGGGAATTTGAAAAGCAATGTGCGTTTCAAAAGTTCTGTAAATCAGTGCTGCACAATGAAGCGTGCAACGCCCATGAAGAAATTCGTCGGCGCAGAGTTCGGGAGGTTACTTTTTCTGACCTTGCCTTGCATGAGGAACGGCAGCTTTATACCGTCGATAAGTATTTTCAAGACGAAGAAGCAGAGCCGTCTTATCAAATGGCAGGAAAAGAAATAACCCCAAAACTGCTGCTTGAAGCTATCCGGGCGTTACCCGAAGAACGGCGCAAAATTGTACTGCTGTATTACTTTGAGGGATTGACTGATATAGAAATCGGAAAGCAGCTCAATATCTCAAGAAGTACGGTACAGTATCGCCGGACAAGCTCCTTTGAGCAGTTAAAAAAATATTTGGAGGAAAACGCTGATGAATGGATTGAATGGTAAACCGACCGAGTACCCGGAGAACACCCTTGTACCTTATCCTGTCATACTGGCAGCGTCAAAGGGCGACCCGGACGCAATGAAGATTGTATTGCAGCATTTCAGCGGCTACATAGCAAGTCTTTCTATGCGGAAGCTCTATGATGAACGAGGAAATGTTTATTTTGGAGTAGACGAGGATATTCGAGAACGGCTACAAGCAAAACTGATGAAGGCTATTTGTTTATTTCAACCGTAATCGTAAAGGCTCTTGGTGCTAATACACCAGGGGCTTTTATTTATTATATAACCATGATTTTGTATAGCATATCGTTACCATAAATAAAGCATATTCCATACTTGTTATTATTCGTATGTCCGACTATAATTATACTGATATGATTTGTAGAAAGGACTGGTGTTGCTATGGAATATATGTCTTGCCCCGAAGCAGCAAAGAAGTGGGGAATTTCTGAAAGGCGGGTACAGATACTTTGCAGGGAGAAACGCATACAGGGTGTTTCAAAACTTGGGTATATGTGGTTGATACCAAAAGACGCGGAAAAACCGATTGACGGTAGAACCAAACAAGGAAAGGAGCTATACCATGAATAAAGTTTTGATTATAGATGATGATAAGGAACTTTGTGCGCTGATTAAACGCAGCGTACTATCAGAAGATATAGAAGCTGATTTTTGTAATACGGGAAAAGAGGGATTACAAAAATTAAAAGAGAGAGAATATCAACTTGTGATACTGGACGTTATGATGCCCGGTATGGACGGATTTGAAACATTGGAAGAAATTAGAAAAGAAAGCAGCCTGCCGATTTTGATGTTTACATCAAAAAATGACAGTGCTTCTAAAGTACGCGGTTTAAGGGCAGGAGCTGATGATTATTTGACAAAACCTTTTGACATGGACGAACTGATAGCCCGTATCGTTTCCCTTATACGCCGTTATACCCGTTTCAATCAACAGGACGGAATATCACAGCAACTTGAATTTGACGGGTTGAAAATTGATATTGAAAATCGTTCTGTTACTACGGAAAATGGAACTTTTGAATTGCCTCCAAAAGAATTTGACTTACTCTTATACTGCGCGAAAAATCAAGGGAAAATTCTGACAAAGCAACAGATTTATGAAGAAGTGTGGAGAGAGGAATATTTCTATGATGACAGCAACATTATGGCGATTATCAGCCGACTTCGCAAGAAATTAGAGATAAATCCCGGAAGTCCAAAATATATTCAAACGATTAAAGGTATCGGTTATCGTTTTAACAAGGAGGTTTGATTTTCTATGGAAGCAGTCATTTTTCTATCCATAATAATTGCACTTTTCTCTATTCTTGTTTCCTGCTTTGCTATTCGACGTGTTAAAAAACAGATAGCCGAGATAACAGACGCATTGATTGATGTAAAAAACGGAAATGGAAACAGGCGTATTTTATCTGCAACAAATGAACTGGTAGCCCCTCTTGCCTATGAAATAAATGAGATTGTTGTGTCTTATGAGAGCAGGCTTTCTACTGTCCGGCAGACAGAAGAAACAAACCGACAGCTTATGACAAGTCTTTCCCATGATGTTCGGACACCGCTTACAACGCTTATTGGGTATCTTGACGCTGCACATAAAGGAATTGTTACAGGAAAAGACAGGGACGACTATATCGAAACAGCCCGCCGCAAAGCTCACGATTTGAAAGAATATATTGATGTTCTTTTTGACTGGTTCAAATTAAATTCTAATGAGTTTGCTATGGATATAAATATTGTTGAAGCTGCGGAGCTGACACGAAATATCTTGATTGACTGGATACCCATATTTGAAGATAAGCAGATAGATTACAATATTGATATTCCCGAACAGCCTTTCAGGGTAAAACTTGATACGGACGGCTATATGCGGATATTGAACAATCTTATTCAAAATGTAATTTCTCACAGTCATGCGGATAAAATAGAAATAATCCTGTCAAAGCAGGAAAAAAATATGCAAATCCGATTAGCAGATAATGGAATAGGGATTGAAAAAGAAGATTTGAAGCATATTTTTGAACGGCTCTATAAATGCGATAAGGGACGGTCTGAAAAAGGCAGCGGTCTTGGGCTTTCTATCGCACACCAACTTGTAGAAAAGATGAACGGCACAATAACAGCAAATAGCATACAGGGAAAAGGAACAGAATTTACTTTGCTTTTTCCCTTAGCAAAGTAAGGTTCTCCCGTCCTTTTGACGGGAGCCTTAATTATTTGGGGAGAAATATTTCAAATTGCAAGGTTAATGCAAGGTTGCGGCAAGGTTAATGCAAGGTTGGTGTGATAGAATACTTTACAGAACAGGAGGTTTGAATATGGACAAAAATTATATCATTGAAACAAAAAATCTTACAAAACAGTACGGCTCACAAAAGAGTGTTGCTGACTTAAATATTCATGTGCAGAAAGGGAGAATTTACGGACTGCTTGGAAGAAACGGAGCCGGAAAAACGACCACTATGAAAATGCTACTTGGATTGACAAAGCCAACTTCCGGCGAAGTTAAAATATGGGGAAAGTCTTTGCAGGGGAATGAAAAGAAATTGTTGCCCCGTATCGGTAGTCTGATTGAGTCGCCCGGTTTTTACCCTAATTTGACTGCTACGGAAAACTTACAAATTTTTGCTACCTTACGGGGAGTACCAAACCGCCACGCAATCAAAGACGCTTTAGATTTGGTGGGATTGCCTTATAAAGACAAAAAACTGTTTTCCCAGTATTCTCTTGGTATGAAACAACGGCTTGCGATTGCACTTGCTGTTATGCACGACCCGGAGCTTTTGATTTTAGATGAACCTATCAATGGGCTTGACCCGATTGGAATTGCAGAGGTTCGTTCTTTTATTCGTGAACTTTGTGACGCGAGAGGAAAAACAATTTTAATTTCCAGTCATATTCTTTCAGAAATTTCGCTACTGGCTGATGATATTGGAATTATCGACCATGGCACACTACTGGAAGAAGAAAGTCTTGCGGAACTGGAACAAAAAAGCAGCAAACATATCCGATTTACTCTTTCTGATACCGCACAGGCAGCAAGAATTTTGGAACGTACTTTCCACGAAAACCATTTTTCTATACAGGACGACCACAATTTACGTCTACACAATCTTGATTTACCAGTAGGGAAAATTGTAACCGCCTTTGTAGAAAATGGATTGGAGGTATCAGAAGCTCATACTTGTGAAGAAAGCCTTGAAGATTATTTCAAGCGTGTGACAGGAGGCGAGGGAATTGCTTAAACTGATTAAATGCGAATTTTACAAATTTAAACGACGTTCTCTTTTTGTTTTGGCTACTCTTGTTGCTTTGGTTTTTCCGGTAGTAATGACTGCTTTATATTGGAACATTCCAACACAAGTTAATTATGATAATTTGTTTTCCGGCATTGTGGACTATGGCGATTTTCTTCTTTTGTTGCCGATATTGGTTATTATTGCAACTTCTCTGTTCTTTACAGAAACAGATAATGACACTTTAAAGAACCTTACAACCATTCCTATTAGCAAAAGTAAAATAGTTGTAGCAAAAATAGGAGTAATGGCTATTATTTCAGTAGCTTATACTCTTTTAGGCTTTTTTGCCAGTGTGTTGTGTTCAAAAATCCTTGGTATTGCTATGGAAAACATGGCACAAAAATTTGTATTGAGTATAGGATTGGGAATAATGCTCCTAGCTGCGGCTTTACCTTGTGTGGCATTAGTTGTATGGTTCAATAAAAGTGACTTGATTTCTATTGTCATTACCCTTTTTTACACAATTATTAACTATGTAATTCATGTAACAGATATAGGAATGCTGACACCAGTAGGGGTAAATATAGGAACAATCTTACCTATACCTGTAATCAATCGTTGGATTTATCAATTTTACGACGAGGGGAATGGAGCCGCAGCTGAATTTTATAACACTATGCGTCCTTATTTTGTCCCAACTCATATATGCGTCTGTATTATTGCGCTCTTTCTGTTCGTATCAATTTATGCGATTATAAAAATTTATAATCGTCGTGAGATATAGGAGGTGTGAATATGCTTGCTTTTATTACAACAGAATTTCAAAAGCTAAAAAGATACAGTATTATTTTGGTTGGTATGCTTGGTGTAGCGTGTTCCCCTATTATTTCAATCGTTATGCAAAAAATTATGACAGATGAAGCTAAAAATGTCTTGAATTATACATTTCCTGATTTACTTAATAGTACGATTTGGAATAATATGACCATGTTTTTTCCTATGATTATAGCTTTGATTGGTGGCTATATGATTAACCGAGAATACACTGATGATACACTAAAAAATCTGCAAGTTATTCCTATTTCTTTTCCTAAACTGATGATTGGGAAGCTAACTACAATAGGACTACTTTCTATACTTTTAGGATTATGTAATTCATTTGTCACTATTATAGTCGGAATAATCGCTTGTCGTGAGAATATGACTTTATCAACAATTATAATTGGGACTATACAAATTTGTGGAATGGCATTATTTACATTTATTGGAGAAATGCCACTTATCGCACACTGTGGAAAAAAACAAAACTCTTTCAAAGGTGGGGCTGTTGCAGCTTTTCTATTAGGATATATTAGTATCTACTTCAAAAATCCTATTATCAGAAATTTGTATCCGCTCTCTGCCGGATTAAGTATAGTCGGCTTTAACGGAGAAGGATTTGTGACAGATACTACCGGAGCTTATTCATCTTCTCAAAGCATTTTATTAGGTGTTTTAACGATGTTAGCTATGCTTATATTATCATTGATAATAATTTCTATTCCACAAAAAGAAACTTTAGCTACCCCTTTATCTCAAAAAAGGAGAAAAACAGAAAGGAAGATTGCAAAATGAAAAAGCTGATACCTTTATTTTTAATGTTATGTTGTCTTGTTTCTGTAACTGCCTGTTCTAAAGATGAAATTGTAAGTAATTATAATCAAGCCTTACAATCTATTGGAGATAAGGGTTTAACAGATGATAAAGATTTGCAAGGAAAACGTGAATTTGGTATAGATAGCTATGTAGGAAATTATACCGCTGACTATGATGATTTTTCCGGTAATGAAATCATTTTCGGGGGAACAGCTCTTGAACGAGATAATGGAAATAAAATAGAAATTTCTTGTGATATAGCTGCTCAAACCGGGAATTTGAAACTAATTTTACAAACGGGAACTGATGAACCGAAAATCCTTTGTGATACAGAAAGCTCATATAATGATACTATTGAACTTCCGTCTGCAAGCAATTATGTTTTGATTGAAGCAGATAATTTTACAGGTTCACTGAAATTAAAACTCAAATGATAATAGAAAGGAAACCATTATGAAAGAAAAAATTTTAAGTATTATATCCCTTGTTACAATTTTTGTACCTCTTACTATGTTATTTGTTTGGAAGCCTACGGCTGCAAATGCAACAGCTATTGCTATTGGTTACGGTGTTTTTATTGTTGCCAGTTTTCTTTACGCACTATTCTTATTTCTCAAAAAACAGCAACGCGATATTTATGTAAAAGTTGGATTGGGTGTAAATGCCTTTTATCTACTTGGGATATTATTTATGGTTATAATCCCACGTCTTTTCTAAAATTTAAAATCTAAATATCTGCCGGACGACGGCAAAAGAAAAAAAGCCGTCGCAGAGCAGATACATTTTCACGCGCCTTTGAAGCGGTGGCTTTGATTTTTAAAGCCGCCGCTTCTTTTTGTCTACTGCTACCTATAACATAAATTAGCGGCATTTAGGAGGGCTGCCGCTATGGGAATTTCTTTGTTGCTATACAGCATACATAGGTTGCATTCATTAAAAAAAGTACAGTTCCACCACCGGGTATGTCTGGTTATAGATATGAACTGTCAAATCAATTAAATACCGCTGTTATTTCCTATGCGCCTATCTGCGTTTTGCAGGCAGGCGCATTTTGCATTTTACAGAAGATTTTTCAAAAACTTTGCTCTCTTTTTGGCAAAGCAAAAAGTCGCCTGTATTATCCCACGAAAAGGGGAGGTACTACCGCCTTTCGGCAGAAAGGAGGTGAACACCATGACACCTAATCGCAGGGAATTTGAAAAGCAATGTGCGTTTCAAAAGTTCTGTAAATCAGTGCTGCACAATGAAGCGTGCAACGCCCATGAAGAAATTCGTCGGCGCAGAGTTCGGGAGGTTACTTTTTCTGACCTTGCCTTGCATGAGGAACGGCAGCTTTATACCGTCGATAAGTATTTTCAAGACGAAGAAGCAGAGCCGTCTTATCAAATGGCAGGAAAAGAAATAACCCCAAAACTGCTGCTTGAAGCTATCCGGGCGTTACCCGAAGAACGGCGCAAAATTGTACTGCTGTATTACTTTGAGGGATTGACTGATATAGAAATCGGAAAGCAGCTCAATATCTCAAGAAGTACGGTACAGTATCGCCGGACAAGCTCCTTTGAGCAGTTAAAAAAATATTTGGAGGAAAACGCTGATGAATGGATTGAATGGTAAACCGACCGAGTACCCGGAAAATGCCCTTGTTCCCTATCCTGTTATTTTGGCGGCGAGCAAAGGCGACCCGAACGCAATGAAGATTGTATTGCAGCATTTCAGCGGCTACATAGCAAGTCTTTCCATGCGGAAGCTCTATGACGAGCGAGGAAATGTTTATTTTGGAGTGGACGAAGAAATACGCGAAAGGCTGCAAGCAAAACTAATGAGGGCAATCCTCACATTTAGGGCTGAATAAACCAACGCGGTATTGGAACGCTTCCCCCTTTTCCGTTCCATATCGCAGGACAGCCCTCTGCTCTTTGACAAAGAAAGCGGCGCAATAGAACGGCGACGCAGCATAAGGCAAATCGGATACGTTCCTTTTGTGCCGAGCCATGCGGTGGGTACGCCATGACCTTTCTCTTAATAGAAAAGCGAGCGAGAAATACCACACCGTAAAGCAGAGATAGCAGCCTGCGGGCGATAACGTACAGAATACATAATGATACTTCCTTATAGCCATAGTCCGAGCGTTAGAAGCGTCGCAGGCAATGGGTAGGGCTTCGGCAGACCGCCGGAGGGGTGCAAGTCCCATGAGGTTACGCTAATAGCCGTCCGATTAAAGCCTATGTTACAGATTGATTTTTGACCCATTAAGAAAGGGGGACGACAAATTGAACAATAACGACGTGCCGATTTGGGAAAAGTACACTCTTACCATAGAAGAAGCAGCAAAATATTTCCGTATCGGAGAAAGCAAGCTGCGGAAACTGGCAGAAGAAAATCCCGTCCCGGACTGGGTAATGATGAACGGAAACCGTATTCAGATTAAGCGTAAGCAGTTTGAAAAAATGATTGATACGGTGGACGCAATCTGATAGTGAAATCGAGCCTTGAATGTGGTACAATATAGTCAAGCATATCAAGGCTCTTTCCATTATGGAAAGGAGCATAACGATGTCGGAAAAAAGACGGGATAATAAAAATCGTATTCTCCGCACCGGAGAGAGCCAGAGAAAAGACGGGAGATATGCCTACAAATATATAGATACCTTTGGGAAACCGCAGTTTGTTTATTCTTGGAAGTTAGTGCCTACGGACAAAACCCCGGCAGGAAAGCGCGACGATATAGCGTTGAGGGAAAAAGAGAAAGAAATCCAAAAAGACCTTGACGACGGTATCGACCATATCGGAAAGAAAATGACGGTCTGTCAACTCTACGCAAAGCAGATACGCCACCGGGCAAATGTGCGGCATGGTACAAAGCAGGGGCGAAAACAGCTCATGCGGATTTTGCAGGAGGATAAACTTGGAGCCTGCCGGATTGAAAATGTGAAGCTCTCTGACGCAAAGGAATGGGCGTTACGCATGAAAGAAAAAGGTTACGGCTTCAAGACTATCAACAACCACAAGCGTTCCTTAAAGGCTGCCTTTTACACAGCCATACAGGACGATTGTATTCGTAAAAATCCATTTGACTTCCAGTTGAACACAGTCCTTGAAGATGATACGGAACCAAAGGAACCTCTATCCCCTACGCAGGAAGCGGCTTTTCTGTCCTTTGTGCAACATGATAAAGTCTATCAGAAATACTACGACGAGATTATCATACTGTTAGGGACAGGGCTTCGCATTTCGGAACTCTGCGGACTGACGGAAGCTGACATTGACTTAGACAAACAGCTTATCAATGTAGACCACCAACTTTTGAAGATTGCAGATGTGGGCTACTATGTGGAAACGCCTAAGACAAAAAGCGGCAACCGGGTTATTCCTATGAGTGAAAAAGTGTTGGAAGCATTTCAACGGGTGCTAAATAAACGGAAATATGTACAGCCTGTTATTTTGGAGGGCTACACAAAGTTTCTGTTCCTTAACCGGAACGGCTTGCCAAAAGTGGCAGTCAACTATGAAAGTATGTTCCGGGGGCTTGTAAGGAAATACAACAAAACGCAAAAGGTCGCATTACCAAAGGTAATGACACCGCACACCTTACGCCACACATTCTGCACCACGTTAGCAAATGCGGGAATGAACCCTAAAGCATTGCAATACATCATGGGACATTCCAACATCAATATGACGCTGAACTATTACGCACACACAACTTCCGAAACGTCAATAACCGAAATGAAGCGGCTGATTGCATAGTAGTAAACGGAGAATTTACTACTCCACATACTACTTTTGAACACCAAAACATACGGGGATATAAGAAGATTTGAGAATATCTTCCATAACGAAAAATGCCGGAAAAGCCTGTAACAATAGGCTATACCGGCATATAAGAACTTTTGAAAAGATAATCAAAAATTACTTTGTGATTTTATTAAAAAAGGTAAGAGATAAAACGGTTCTAACAATAGATTTTCTTCTTTTCCTGCATCTTTCTGTGATATTAAATATGCCTTGCTAATATTCCGAGAAAATTTTCTGCAAAATTCTCTTATGGATTCATGTTTTCCAGATCCTGAGGACTTGACTTCAAATGCATTTATTTTACTTCCTTCTGAAATTAGGAAATCCACCTCATAATAATGCGTACTCCCTTTTTTCTCCCAGGTATGATAGTACAGTTCTCTCCCGGACGCTGTAATCATTTGAGCGGACAAATTCTCATAAAGATATCCCAGATTTGCCGGTAATTTATCGGAAAGTAACTTCGCATAAATATCATTTTCCGTCACCGGACGGTCAATAAACATCAGTGTAACAAACAATCCTGTATCCGAAAGATATAATTTGTAACTGTCAAAATCTTTCGTGTCCGTCAGGCTGACTCTTGGATTGGTAGAATTATAGCATGGCAGAACCGTTTTTGAATCTATCAACTCGTATAATAATTCTTCTGCCTTGGTGTTATTTCTTTTTCCAATTGCTGTGGTAATACGATATTTTCTTGCATCCTTTGCCAGATGAGCCGGAATCGCATGATATAATGCCGATATTCTTCCGGAAGCATCAATTTTCTTAAAGTCTTCCTCATACAGAGATATAATCTGCCTTTTTACCATATCTATATCTGAAAAATTTTTCCCATTAACATAGGCTTCTACTGCCTGTGGCATCCCGCCTACTGCCATGTAAATTCTCAGATCTCTCATTAATTTACGGTTGGTCGCCTGTCCAATGACTGCTCCGCTATCATAAATCTGTTGCAGCAGCCCATAATTACTGCCCGTGGCATCACAGAATTCTTCATAATCCATGGGATATACTTCCAGTTTCATTTCCTCTGATGGAATCAAGATGTCCTTTACATTTTTCTTTATCGAGATCAAAGAGCCTGTTTCCAAATAGCTGTATCTGCCGTCATGTACAAGATGCTTTATTGCCTGTCTGGCTTTTGGAAACAACTGTACTTCGTCAAAAATAATGAGGGATTCGTGTTTATACAATGTGATTCCGGTTTCTGCCTGCAACCTCAGAAAAAAAATATTCAAATTCCCTATATCATCAAAACATTCCAGGATATTACTTGTTGTTTTGGAAAAATCAATTAAAATATAAGATCTATATTCATTTCTTGCAAAGGTCTCTGCAATGGTCGACTTGCCAACCCGTCTTGCGCCTTCCAGCAATACCGCATATTTTTCTGAATATAGCTTTTTCCATTCCAATAATTTAGCGTATGCTTTTCTATTAAAATACATAATTACCTCCACCAATATAAGTATGTTATATCACAGAATATACATTTCTTCAATTTATATATTTTATATTATGTGCATTTCTTCAGTATTTTATGTAGTGTGTTTGTACTTATATTCAAAAAACACTGTTTTACATTACTATTTGTAAAACGTTGAAAACTGTAATTTGGCTAAAAAGGAACTCAAATTATTTAAGTTCCTTTTTAGTTCTTCTAATATTTTCAGTTTCATCAATCCCGATTGCCTTAATTCTCCGAAATGGAATTTTCCAGATAATTCTGTTTTCTATGCATCCAGAAATACTTGCGATGCATCCAGCCGGAGAAAATCATTGTCATAAATTCAGCTACCGGAACAGCAAGCCATGCTCCTGTGATGCCAAATATACTAGGCAGCGTTAGCAGCGAAACAACAATAAAACCCAATGTACGGCTGAAAGATATTAGTGCAGATACTTTTCCATTGGACAAAGCTGTAAAAAATCCTGAAGACACAACGTTGATACCACTGAACAGAAAATTGACAGCAAATATCCTGAATCCAACAGCTGCCAAGTCCCATGTACTCTGATCTTTTGTAAAAATTGTCACAATAGCAGGAGAAAACAGGACAGCCACTACAACAACCAAAACGGAAGAGATCATAACAAACATGAAAGAAATTCGATAAATCTTCCTTAACTTTTCCTTATTTCCTGCGCCATATTGAAAACCGACAATAGGACTGATTCCGATAGAAAAGCCCATATAAACAGCATTAAACAAAAACTGACCATACAATAAAATAGTTATGGCAGCAACACCATTTTCTCCTGCTAAAGACATCATAACAATATTAAATAAAAAAGTAATGACTGCATTAGATAACTGTGATACCATCTCTGAAGAACCGTTATAGCAGGCATTCAGAATCTCTTTCACCGAAACAGTAAAATGACAGAAGCGAAGCTCCTGTTTTGTAAATAAGAAAAAAAACAGTCCACAAACTGCCGGAATACATTGTCCTATTCCGGTAGCAAGTGCCGCACCTGCAATCCCAATCTGACATGGAACAATCAACACATAATCAAAAGCCACATTACAAATCCCCGCTGCAATCATAAGCACAAGCCCCAAGCCCGGATATCCTGCTGTCGCAAGAAAAGACTGGAAAACAGACTGTAACATGCAGGCAGGTACAAACATCATAATAATACCGAGATATCTACGACAATCTACAAGTAAAGCATCACTTGCTCCAAGAAAGCGTGAAATTGGAGTAAGAAACATTTCTGACAAAATAAGCAGAATAAAGCTTAACAATAATGCCAGTACAACAAACTGTGTCAACGCTTCACGGGCACGCCTATTTTTTCCTTCTCCAAGATATTTGCTAACAATTGCACTTCCACCAGTGCCAAGCATAGTAGACAGAGCGACTGCCACACTAACTACAGGATATACAATATTTAATGATGACAGGGCATTGCTGCCAAGAAAGCGGGAAACAAATATTCCATCTACAATTGTATACAGTGACATAAAAACCATCATAACAATTGATGGTGCAGCAAATTTCAAAAGTGCTGCAGGCGTAATATTCTGATTAATTGAATGACTCATATTATAAAATTCCTTCTTTCGTTTTGAATCTACAAGATTGACAAAAGATCGTTTATAGTATAGTGTAACCCTATAGTCAAGAAAAAAGAGGACAAAAAATGGAAAAAAAAGAATGAATTTAACAACAGGAGAACTGGCAAAAATTATGGGAATCACAAAAGAAACATTGTTTCATTATGATGAAATTGGATTATTCCGACCAGCTATTGTTTTGCCAAATAGATACCGATATTACGAAATCACACAGACGGAGCTGTTAAATACTATTCTCCTTCATTATGTGTTTGCCTCCTTTTGCTTGCTAACCTGGGTTTTAGGGCATAAATGTCTGCTGCCCCTCAATTTCTCCCAATGCCCGGCGTGCGCTCTGTATTGCAATAAATGAATGTTTTGCCCTTTTTTCCATAAAATTACAAAACTCTCTGATTTCGTCTTTATTTGCCGGGAGATAATAACCGGCAGAGGATGAACATATTACAATGCCCTACGTCCTACCTGCACTCTGGCCTGCGCAGCGGTGCCAATTTCAACCGCCGTTTTTCTTCCAGACGAAAGCATAGTTTGTAACTCGACTGTATCTACGGTTTTTTTATCTGCCATACTTTCGATTTTATTAGTGGCTCTCATTTCTTCATGCTCCTTTCTTCTCGTCTAATGTTGTCTGTTTCTGTTTTTTTCTGATCAAAAAAGGAAAGCTATTATGTCTCCACAGAAAATGGAACAACTTAACTTGATGATGTTATATAATTCTTTAAGGGATTTCGTAAATGAATATAGAATTGAAAATCACATTGACTAAAGAAAAACACTTGGCAGCAGTTTATATAATGACTTCCATGCCAAGTGCTTGTTTTTTCTTTGTCTAATTTCATCTGAAAACATGACATGTTATAAATTATGAACCATTTTACACTTTCCCTTGCGTCAGCTCATAAGATATGTTATATTATGCGTAGAAAGAGGGAACGCCAGAGAAGCGGCTTACCCGAATATATTAAGAACTGTTTTATCAACAGCCGTCATTATTCGCAGTAATGGCGGCTATTTTCGTTTTCCCTTGAAAATCGTGTAGCACAATCCAACAAGGGCGCAAATGAATATTCCAATCTGAATTAAGTCAGAGTATGTAACATACATTGGCAACGCCCTCCTTTCTTTCGTCTGGAGGGTTGATCTACGCTTTGCTCCGGTCGTTGCTAAACAAGCCCCACCGGGGCTTAGCAACCCTCCGAAAAAGAGGGTAAGCCGCCCGGCTCTCTGGTTTCCCATGTGCGAAGTATATCATAACTTATCAAATCAGACAACGATATATCGACAAAATCCCCTTAGATTACTCTAAGAGGATTTGCTTATTTCGAAACATTTTTCTATAAAAGTGTGTCAAAAGGTGTGTCAGTCTTTTATTTCATATCAGAGAATTGTTCCGAAACCCCTATAAAATAAGCATTCTTTGGATTATTTCTCATCTACCACCTGAAAGATGAAAAACTTCAAATAATAGCTCTCATCCGCTGCCCACAGTATCGGATGGTCCGGACTCTGGGTTCTGAACTCCACCTGGCGCAGCCGCTTATGGGTTGCCTTGGCGGCTTCCTTAATAGTCTTAGCCAGCAATTCCTGTGTCATGAAATGAGAGCAGGAACAGGTTGCCAGGTATCCCCCGTCTTTTACAAGTTTCATGCCCTTCATGTTGATCTCACGATAGCCCTTGATTGCATTCCTGGTTGCTTCCCTTGACTTTGTAAAAGCAGGAGGATCCAGAATCACTACATCATACTGCTCACCGGCGGCAGCCAGCTTTGGCAGTTCATCTAACACATTGGCACAACGAAAATGCACAGTATCTTCCAGATGATTGAGCTTGGCGTTTCTGGCTGCCTGTTCTACTGCATATTCGGATATATCCAGTCCTGTCACGTCTTTTGCCCCGGCGATTCCTGCATTGAGTGCAAAAGTTCCCATATGGGTGAAGCAGTCCAGTACCTTCTTTCCTTTGCAGATTCTCTGCATTGCCAGCCTGTTATATTTCTGGTCGAGGAAGAAACCTGTCTTCTGTCCATTCTCCACGTCTACCATGTAATGAACACCATTTTCCACGATTTCGATATTGGTGTCAAAAGGTTCTCCGATGAAGCCTTTTACCTTCATCAAGCCTTCTTTCTCACGTTCTTTGGCATCACTTCTCTCATACACGCCACGAATATGAATACCGTCCTCTGCCATACACTCTTTCAACAGTCTGACGATTGTTTCCTTGAATCTATCAATTCCAAGTGCCAGGGATTCCACTACAAGTACATCCTCATATTTATCAATCACGATTCCCGGCAGGAAATCCGCTTCCCCGAATATCACACGGCAGGAAGAAGTATCTACCGTATCTTTACGATAATTCCAGGCTGTCTGCACCCTGTTTCTGAGAAAAGCCTCATCAATCTGCTGCACTTTATTTCTGGTCATCATACGGACACGTATCTTGGAATTCTGGTTGATGAATCCCCTTCCCATCATATATCCGTCAAAATCATGTACGATTACGGTATCGCCATTGGTAAACGTACCCATAATCGTATCTATTTCATTATCAAATACCCATAAGCCGCCTGCTTTTAAGCTTCTGCCTTCGCCTTTTTTCAATGTTACTATTGCTTCTGCCATATTTTATCCTTACCTTTCCGAGAATTGTATCATAGGCAATAGTATACCACATTATTCCTTCCCATCCCAGTACAACTCTTCGCTTCCTATCGTTGCAGAAGTAAAAGGCGTACCATCCGCTGCCTTGTAGTGCTTCGTTGCCTTGATTACATAGCCGGCTCCACGATACAGGATTGGAATATTGGCAAACACGATCAGAATATTTCCCAGATCTGAGAATGCCCACAGATTACCAAGCTCCAGCCCTGCAAGACTGCACAGGATACCGAAAGTTACTGTGAAGATACCCAGAATACGGATTCCCTGGGTCAGCTTCATAGAACGGCTGATACGGTTTGCTGCAATTTCAGAGAAGGTAATCATACCGATCAGACAGGTATAGGCAAACAGGCAGAAGCAGAAGGATACCAGCACTGTCATGACATTGTTCATCGCTGTACCAGGTGTCAGCTGTGCTACAGATGCATTGAACTTACCCAGTTTATCCAGAGCCTCCCATTGTGCTGCCTCATTCCCACTCCAGCAATGCGCCATGATTACGACAAAGCCTGATAATGTACAGATTACAATGGTATCCAGGAATACACCTACCGCAGAAATGATACCCTGCTCACAGGGGTCGTCGCACTCTGCTGCCGCTGCCGGCATGGTAATCGTACCCTGACCGGCTTCATTGGACATCAGACCTCTCTTTACTCCCTGTACCAATACTGTACCAAATGTACCGCCAAACACCGCCTTGGCTGTGAAAGCCCCGCCAAATACTGCCTTGAAGAAATAGGGCAGTTGATTCAGATTCAGCAATATCAATACAAATACAGTCAGTATATATACCACCGCCATAACCGGCACCATTTTATTGGTCATCTTCGTTACTTTCTTAATACCGCCAAAAGCCAGAATAGCTGTTGCCACTACTACGATAGCTGCCACGATATAGGAAAAGGCGCTGTCTACAGGAATCATGTCACCGGTTATGGTTCCTGCTATTTCCCCAATAGAAGATACTACGTTATAGCCCTGTGCCGGCAGACAACACATGGCATATAGTATGTATAGTATGGATAATGCTACACCTACCCATGCCTGATTTCCCAGTAACTTCTTTCCATAAAAAGGCAGACCACCTACAAATTCATCATTTTTCTTTTCCTTGAAAATCTGCGCCAGAACACTTTCCACATAGGCAATGGACATGCCAAAGAAAGCAGATACCCACATCCAGAACAATGCCCCCGGTCCGCCAACTGCGATTGCACCGGTCACACCGACAATATTACCGGGGCCTACTCTCATTGCCGTACTCAGGAAGAATGCTGCACCGGAAGAGATACCGACTGCTGCATGCTTGCGCTGGGCAATCAGTTTCACACCCTTCTTAAACTGTGTTATCTGTATGAATCCCAGCTTAAATGTAAAGAAAATGCCACTGCCAAGCAGCAGAATAACTGCCAGGGAGAAATTTCCCAATATCGGTATATTCTGATACCATGCAAAATTCGTAGGAAAATCCCACAAAAAATCTGATAAAGGACCAATGAATGTAAATACCTGATTAATTGCTTCAAATATCTGTTGCATAACAATACCCCTCCTCATGTATACTTGTTACTTCCAGTATAGTAAGAGGAGGGGTATTTGAGAATAGTTCTATATAAATATCACATTTTCTAATCAGTTAATCGCAGTATTTGCAAGGCTACTTACCGGCAAGCCCCATCTCAATCAGTTTGTTAGTCTCACTGAACTGCTGTTTCAGTCTTGTTCCGTCACTCATCAGATTATTGCCTGCTCCAAGAACTACAGTAATGACAGTTGTGTCATTTTTCTTGGCTGCACCAACCAGACATAATCCGGAGGATTGGGCAGAACCCGTCTTTACACCAATTGCATAAGGATTATAATACTCCGATGCTTTCATCAGGGCATTGGTTGTCTCCAGACTTCTCTCCGGTGCCATATTAGTAGCCGGGATGACTGCTGCCGGCATTGCTGCAATAACCTGAAATACAGGATAGTGATATGCTTCCTTCGTAATCAGGAACAGACTGTATGCATTGGTATAATGATTCGGATCAGGATAACCACTGGTATTGACGAAATTCGTCTCTGTACATCCTAAGGCTGCTGCCCTTGCATTCATCATGGCAATGAAATTATCTACACTTCCCGCCACAAGCTCTGCCAGCACATTACATGCATGGCAGTCCGAGGAAAGCATCACACATTCCAGCAGCTCCAATACATTCATGACCTCTCCTGCCTTTAATCTTGGGGATACATGACTGGCATCAGAAGGAATCCCCGCCAGTGCAGTGGATGATACCATGACCGGTGTATCCAGTGCGATTTTCCCCTGCGCAATGGCATCCATGACCAGCAGTACCGTCATGATCTTCGTCGTACTTGCCGGAGCCAGTCTGTCATATGCATTCTGTGCATAGATCAGCTGTCCTGTCGCTGCATCTCCTACCAAAGCAGCCTTGGCATCTATGCTGGTCAGCTTATATGCATTCGTTCCCACAGCAGCTGACAGTGCCTTACCATAGACATAGAAAATGCCATCATTCACAACAACCCGGAAATATCCATTACTTGTCATCCCTGTTACCTGTAAGGGCACATCCCCCGGTAATACTGTTACCAGAGTCGCCGGATCAGGCTGTGCAAATACCTCTGCACCACTTCCTGTATACAATACGGCTGTGGCAGGTGCCACGCTGTACTCTGCTGCCTGAACCGTTGCCGTATTTACTCCTATACATCCTATTGTCAGGGTCAGTGCCATCAGAACTGCCCCTGACATTTTCCATATTTTTTTCTTCATCGTATTCATCCAAATAACTCCCCTATATATTTTTCAAAGCATTTCATGACACTTGTGTCATGAAGCTCCTGCAAGGCATCTCTACAGGAACGATAGTACCATGCCTGCTTCTCTTTATCCGACTGGTTGAATTTGCCCCATATCCTGTCACCGATTCTGCGCCACTCCCGCAGCATGGATTCTGCATTGGCAGTTTTATCTGACAGCACCAGCATCTTCACCTCTATGGAAGCCGTCCTGAGATGTTCTATAGTCTCACGCTTTCGAATCTCCCAAGTACTCTCGGCAGGAAGATTCTCTCGCTTATTCTCCGTCTCTTCCCTCACATAATCTGCAATACGTGATCCGAAATGATGCAGGATATCCTCATACGTGGTATCTGTATCTTCTATGGTATCATGAAGAATTGCTGCCATCAGAACATCCTTATCGTCGGTCAGCTGCAGACAGTAATTCATCGTAGTGAGCAGGTGCGTAATATAAGGTATCTGTGTGCCCTTACGCATCTGCCCCTGATGTGCCTCGGCTGCATAGGCATATGCCGGATAGAACTCGGTCATTCTCTGTGTCCTTGGGAAAAGAGGTACATATCCGTCCGTTATTGCCTGCTGCATCCTCTTATACATCACCATGGGACTTCTGGTTGGCTTCTCCAGTGATTCCAGACTCTGATAACGGCATACGGGATAACCCTTCTCATCCGTTCCTACGAAACAAGGGCAGCCCCTTCCACATACCTGTTGGTCTTCTTTATAATTCAGGATTCCATGGGCAGCCCTGCAATAGAAATTTCCCTCTTTATCGCTGTATGCCACATGGTCCTTTACCACCTCATGATCTGTATTTAAGAGTTCTCCAAGCTTCTCATAGCATTTCTGGTTCATAATGCAGTCATTCAACGCTCTATGTGCCCCTTCTGTCCCAATGCCAAAGTATTCACAGACATCCCCCAGACGGTGATGTGACAGCTGTGGCAGACATTTACGTGCCATATAGAGTGTATCAACATAATCATTGCGCAGCTGCACCCCACACAATGTAAGGGCAGCATCGTATATAAAATTCGTATCAAAGGTATGGATATTGTGTCCTACCAGCTTATATCCCCTGATAAAGTCCAGAAATGCCGGCAGCTTCTGCTCCAGCGTAGGAGCATCCCTTACCATATCGTTGGTAATCCCGTTTATTGCAGTCGCTGACCGCGGTATCTTCCTGTTCGGTCTGATCAGTGTATCAAAAGTGTCTATAATATCCCCTCTGCTCACCTTTACCGCAGAGAGTTCAATAATCTCATCCGTTGCCGGACTTAACCCTGTCGTTTCTATATCAAACAACACATATTCCGGATAATACCCATCCAGTCTTCTGCCTTTTGTCCTGCTGTTCATCCACGACTCCTTATCTTCTATTTCTTTGTAAACTCAACCAGCCATCCAGAAGTACTGCGTCCCTGTGAATTCTCATAAGTGCCATAGTTTTTCTTATAGGTAAAAGTAACACCCTGCTCATCTTCCATTGTCTGAACCAGATTGCTCAATACCTTTTCCATTTTTTTCTCATCATCGCCAATCACAGTATTCTTGTACATGGTGTTGAAGCTTCCTATATCATAACGGATTGCACGATTCAGTGTGACCTTTAAGCCTTCTTCATTCCTTATCGGTCCCCACAGGCTGTCATTGAGATACTGATTTCTGTAATTAGCCAGATAATCCTTCATGGTCATAGCCGCCACTGTAGTATCATTAGCTGCTTTCTTATCATATTCTGTCTTGAGTGTCACTCCACTGTCCTGCAGGATACAGTAATCTACCATGGCATTTCCGATCAGGAAAGAGTCCATATATTTAAGATATGTGTTGGCGTCCATATCCTGAACCTCTTCTCTGGTAAAGGCACGTAACTGCGCATTCTGGTAAAAGCCAAACGTACCCTTGGTCATTTTCTTGATATCCTCATCACTGTAAGTAATCTGTACTGTGCTGCCATTTCCATCTGTTACTGTTTTTTTCTCCTCAAGTCCGTATCCCGGTACATAATAAGTCCCATCCAGGGATATCTGGAACCATCCATTGGAAGTTACTCCTGTCACAGCCACCGGTATCCCTGCCTTAATGGATGTGATAATTGCGGAGCCTAAATCCGGGCTGGCATATACCACTGTCTTACTGTTACTATACAACACTGCATTGGAAGCTTTTACCGTATACTCCTGTGCTGCCATAACAGCAGGCATCGCCCCGGCTATCGGCTGTGTTCCCAGCAATACGGCTGCCATAACCCCTGCTGCAATTTTCTTCCCCTTATGACTCATTTTCAATCCCCTTGCCTTTCTATTTTTATTTACTCCTTTTGCTTATTTCCAGATGCCCACTCTGTCCTCAGGTGCTATATACATGCCATCTGTCCGGGCAATATCGTATACCTGGTAAAAGGCATCACAAGAGCCCAGTACTGCATTTACTCTGAGTTTATTCGGTGAATGTGTATCATTATTGAGCAGATACATCTGATATCCTGCTGTTTCTACGCTTGCCCAGATATAGGCGAACTGTCCAAAGGCAGCATCCAGCGCTTTATTATTGTCTCCTATAATAGAAGTTACACAGGTCATTGCCCCCAGATCTGCTATATTCTCAGATAATGTCAAAGAACCATTTACAGGCACACCCATAATTTCATATTTGCTGTAATAATCAATGATAGACTGTGACAGTTCATTGTACTTCTGCGTTTCTTCCTGTGTCCACCATTCATTGTAGTTGCCGTATTCGTCATATTTGGAGCCATTTGCATCAAAGGCATGACTGATCTCATGGGCGATTACGAAACCAATGGCACCAATATTCACTGCATCCTCTGCATCCGGATTATAAAATGGTGATTGCAGAATTGCTGCCGGGAATACAATCTCATTGTTGGCGGGATCATAATAGGCATTGATCGTCTGCGGTGTCATTCCCCACAGACTGCGGTCTACCTCGTCCCCCAGCTTCTGCAGACTATCCTCTATCGATACCTGCATGTTGACCAGCATATTGGACAAAAGGCTTCCGCCCTCTGAAATGGGTGTCACCTGCATCATATCCATACTCTCAGGCCATTCATCCGGATAACCAATCTTTACAGACATCGTCTCCAGCTTACGGATTGCTTTCTGCTTCGTAGCATCGCTCATCCATTCCTGACGATTGATGATCTGCTCATATTCTGCAATGATTCTGTCAATAATCGCCTCTACATCCTGTTTGCTCTGTTCTGAGAAATGCTCCTCTACATAGATCTTGCCAAAATCCCATGGAAGCATATCCTGGGTCAGGCTCATCCAGATGTATTCATCTCCTCTTGAAGCAGTTACCCCATGAAGCTGATTATCTATCTGTTCTTTCAGATTCGTATAGTTCTGTGTGGAATACTCCGCTGCATCATTGAGCATGACAAAAGTTGAGAAATTCTTGAGCACCTCCAGATTCTCCTCTGTCAGCAGGGAATTGATCTTCTGCGCCTGTTCCACATCTTCTACAATATAGGTATCCACAGAATCAATACGCAGTGTCTCCAACATCTTATTTACATCAATGTTCGTATACAACTGCTGTAACTCTTCCTTTGTGTATACATTATAGGTAACAGCAGGATCATAATACTGCTCTGAGGGCAGGGTAGACGCACAGATATCCCGAAGCAGCGCTTCTATATCTTCGCTGGTCTGTTCCGCCTCCTGTCCGGACATGCCAAATTCCTCAAACATATCACTGACATAGTCAAAATACATATTCACATAGTCCTGTGAGCTGTCACTTTCCAGGTATTCCTTACCTATCAGTGTATCTGCATACAGAAGATATACTGCATATTTAGAGGAATCCGCTTTGTCCTGGTCTATGTAATAGCCGCCTACGATACTGCTGAATCCAAATTCGCCGCTAAGCTTTGCCAGGGCATCTACATATTCATCAATAGTAGCGGCATTGCGGATCAGCTCCAGATGCGGCTGCAATGGTCCTAGCCCCACTTCATTGCGGTTCTCCATATTGCTTACACATTCATACATATCCCTGATCTTCTGCTCCGAGCTTCCTTTGGGATAAGCTTCATTAGAAGAAGCAACTTCTCTGATAATATCTTCCATTTCCTCATTTGCAACTGCACTCAGCTCACCGAACCACGTCCACTGCGCATCTGTGTCAGATAACTGTATTTTATCCAACAGATTACTGTTCACATATTCATAATAATCATCCTGATATCTGATATCTGCCTTATCTGTAGTCTCTTGTGATGTGTTTTCTTTTGATGTATCTTTCTGCGTTTCTTCTGATATTTTATCCAACACTGTAGTTCGGATATCTGCACATCCTGCTGTCTGTAAAACCATGATCGCTGTCAATAATACACATACGATTTTCTTTACCATCTGTTTCCTACCTCTCTCTAAAACTCTACATTTCTATTGTATACTAAATAAAATCAAAGTACAATAATCGCTTCCATTTTCCATGATTAGTGCTATAATTCTGCTTAGATTGGAGGCTTTTACAAATGAAAACAATATGTATCCTACTTATTATTATATTGATTCTTTACCTGTATTCCATTAAGCCAAGACTGTTTCACAGACCGGATTATTCGATTCTGAAAGGATATTACTATGCGCACCGTGGCCTGCACAATATGAACCCCGCACGTCCTGAACAGACAAAAGGCAATATTCCTGAGAACTCCTATACCGCTATTCAAAAAGCCGTAGAACAGGGATATGGTGTAGAATTTGATGTACACCTGACCAAAGATTCCATTCCTGTTGTCTTTCATGATGACAGTCTTGAACGTGTCTGCGGTGTGGCTGGTAATCTCAGAGACTATACATATGAAGAATTACAGCAATTCTCACTGCTTGGAACCAATGAGAAGATTCCTGCCTTTACAGATATTCTCAACATGGTAAATGGACGTGTCCCTCTTATCATTGAATACAAAGTGGAAAATGGCAATGCCAATCAGCTGTGCAGTATCTGCAATGCTATCCTTGCAGACTATAACGGCCCTTATTGCATAGAATCCTTTCATCCTTTAGCAGTACGCTGGTATCGTACACACAGACCTGATATCATCCGTGGACAGCTCTCAGAAGATTTTACCCATGAGAAATTGACTCTGCCCAGATTTCTATTTTCCCATCTGATTGGTAATTTCTATGGTGCACCGGATTTTGTTGCATATAACTGTATGCATTATAATGAAATATCCAGAAGATTATGCGGCAGTCTGTATCATTGTCTGAAAGTCGCATGGACGGTACGTTCCAAAGAGCAGATGTCCAAAGTTTCACCCTATTATGATCTGTATATTTTTGAAGATTTCCTTCCATTAAATTAATGTAACTATTCAGAACCCCATGCGCAAAATCGCTGTTTTACAGCTTTTCTGGATAACAAGTTTACTTGTTATCTGCTTATTGTGGTTACTTCGCCATATAAATTAAGTCAAATATGCTTGTAAACAAGCATATTCTGCCTAATTTGCATGGCTCTGAATAGTTACAAATGAATAATCATACTGATTTTATGTAAATTTACCAAAATAATTTTGGCATTATTAACATATCATATTATGTAAAGTTATGATATACTAACCTTGTTATATCGGATTATGGAAATTAACGGTAAGCATTTCCTGTATCCCTTTTAGGGAAGCCGACCGACACAATGAAATTACTACTTTATATTATTACTTGAATAATTACTAGTTATACGGCTTTTTGCTTGCATGGTAATGACATCTTGGAACAGACAACATGGATTGACATCTTTAGAAGCGACATCTTGGTTCAGGCATCTTAGGAATTGACATCAGGTAGACATCACAGGTTAGACATCAGGAATGACATCATAGAAGGATTATGATAAAAGGAAATGCGACCTCAACGCCATAAGTATAACGTAAAGCTCCTGCATTGCAGGAGTTTTTTTAATGCCTTTTTCATCTAAACAAACGTTTATTTAGTGCATTAACGCATTTATTTGTAATTCTCTGATTTATTCTTTGATATTTTTCCATATTGTTTTATTTTTACCAAATTTTGCACAATATTTCTTGTATTTTATTTGTCAGCATTCACAATTTTGCAAATTATTAACATAATACTACATTTGCGACTTGATTTTCTAAACAAAATTATGTATGATTGATAAAGTCACAATACATTCCCCATGTAAATGCAATTCATGTGTGCATTCCCCATACACGCATGAAGCAGGTGATGCAATTTAAAGGAGGTCCCCCTATGAGAAATATTAATTTTACAGATTTAAGCGAGAATTTTGACAGCGTATGCAATACTGTAAACGGCGAAAAAGAAGCAGTGACTCTTACATTAAAGAGCAATAGAAAAGTATACATCATGCCGGAAGAAGATTATGATAGTATACAGCATTTTATCATACCGGCTGTATCTACCATAGATCTAGCTTCCCGCTAAAATTTATACCGAAAATACAAAATCGGCAGAATCCCCATTCTGCCGATTTTTTTATTTATCATCTATTAAATCTAAAACTTGATCTTTGCACCTGCTTCTGAAAGGCTCTCGCCCTCTTCGGTCTCAGTACGATAGCAGATTGCATACATCAGACATGACAGAATCGTTGCTGTCATCACATCCAGCATGGAATGCTGCTTAATGAATACTGTGGAGCAGATGATGCTGATACCCAGAAGCTCCATGGCAGCCTTGATCACTCTGTGCTTCTTAAGAAGCTTCGTTCTCCACACTGCAATCATGATTCCGATTGAGTTATACACATGTATGCTTGGTACAACATTGGTAGAAGTATCTGCTGCGTAAAGCCTGCGCACCATATCAATAAAAATATTATCTCTGCTGAATGTCTTAGGCCGCAGATTCAGTCCATTCGGAAATACTGCCGATATCACAATGAAGAGTGTCATTCCGGCAATCAAAAAAGCTACAAGCTTTCCTCCCTCTTCTTTATCCTTGATACACAGCCAGCAGACTGTAATTGCCACATATCCGAACCACATCAGATACGGTATGATAAAATACTCACAAAACGGTATATAAGCATCAATTCCAAAATGAATAATATGATAGGCAACTTTTCTATTCTCCAGATAGTAAAAAGCAACCAGATAAACCACTGCATAAAGTCCCATGACTGCCAGAGCCTTATACTGGTGGCACATCTGTCTGATCCAGTTCATCATCTTTGACATACCTGTTCTCTCCTCTCTTCCAAATGCACATTATATTCCCAGTTATTCAGAAAGTCAATTTAGCCTTTATTAAGATTTGATAAATTTTATTATTTATTTTTAATTATTTTCCATAAACTGATAATTGATACTTAAATTTTTTTATTGTAAAATGTAACTATTCAGAGCCATGCAAATTGAGTCAGAATATGCTTATTTATAAGCATATTTGACACAATTTATATGGCGAAGTAACCACAATAAGCAGATAACAAGTAAACTTGTTATCCAGATAAGCATCGAAGATGCGGTTTTGCGCATGGGGTTCTGAATAGTTACTGTAAAATAATAATGGTTATCAAGGAGACTGTATATTTCATATCTATGCAGATTGTTTTAAGAAAGGCACATGTATTATGAAATTTGATTTACATTGTCACACACAGGAAGGTTCTCTCGATGGCAAACTGCCGATTGCCGAGTATATCCGCCTGCTTCAGGAGAAAGGCTATGACGGCATGTTAGTTACCGATCATAATTCTTATAAAGGATATCGTGCATATAGAGACATATTAAAAGAAAAACTGCACAATTTCGTTGTTTTAAAGGGCATAGAATACGATACCATAGATGCAGGACACATTCTGGTCATTATGCCGGAACAAGTGAAACTGAAATTACTGGAATGCCGTGGTCTTCCTGTCAGAATTTTACAGGATATTGTTCACAGACACGGCGGCATTCTTGGTCCTGCCCATCCCTGCGGCGAACGTCACTTGAGCTTTACACAGACTAAGGCATACAAAAGACATCCTGAGATTATGAAGAAATTCGACTTCGTAGAGGGATTTAACTCCTGTGAATCTGATGAATCCAATGCCAGGGCAATAGAATTGGCTAAAAGCTATGATCTGCCTACCTTTGGCGGCAGCGATTCCCATCACGCAGACTGCGTAGGTACTGCCTATACAGAGCTTCCACAGACAATTGCCCACGAATCTGATCTGATCGCCTGCGTAAAATCAAAGCTTCCTCTTACCACAGGCGGCTATAAATACAAGGGTACTGTAAAGCAGAAGATTGGTATTTTTAATCACATACTGGTAGAATCTTTCTGGTTCTATAATCACTTTGCAAGCTTGGCAAGGCATCATCGCCGTAAGCTCGCCCTTAAAACAATTACACATTGAACAAATAATGGGAAGGTATAACAGCCTTCCCATCTTTTTTCTCTCTATTGCAAATTATATTATAATTCATGTTCCTTTATGAGTTTACCTGTATGCATGCTCATTAACTCTTCCCGGTAAGCATCATCTGTTATGACTCTTTCCAGCGTATCCATATCGCCCTCTTCCAATAAGGTCTTTAATAATTCATTGTATCTTTTGATGATCTGCCTCTCCAGATGTTCCATTTCATTAAATTCCTGGCTCATATTTCATCTTCCTTTCTTTACTTTATTGTAACTATTCATTTTATGGGTTACAGCGTTTACAGGGTTCATAGCCACTGGCAATGATAGCATCCCTGGACTCTGTGCTGGCCTGTTTGTTCTTCTCTGCCATATCACTTACGCTGGAACAGTCTGCACGGTGAAATTTATGCGTACTCGTATTCAGTATATACTCCTGTGCTTCTGCCGTTGCCTCCAGCGTGTCTGCCTGTGCCTTTTTTTCATACTGATACTGCTCCGAAGCCTGTGGCTTGGATGAACCGGTTGGTTCTCCTGCCTTCCAGGTCTCACTTGGCGATGCATTCCATGTAATGGTACTCCCATCTGAACTGGCGATCAGACTACCCTGTTCATCTGTACGAAATACCTTGATTCCCATACTCCTGAACCGGTTCAGCACCTCTGCATGTGGATGCCCATAGCTGTTATCCTCACCGCAGCTGATTACCGCATATTGTGGACAAACTGCCTGCATAAAGGCTTCTGAAGAAGAGGTTCTGCTTCCATGATGCCCTGCCTGATAGACATTGGCAGAAACATCCTGACCACTCTGTAAGATATCCCGCTCTTCATCCTCCTGCGCATCCCCTGTAAACAGAAAACGTGTATCTCCATAGGTAAGCAGTACTGCTATGGATGCGTTATTGGCATCTTCCGTCATCTGCACTGGACCAAGTACCGTGAATTTAGCATCTCCCAGCAAATAGGAGCTTCCTGCTGCAGGCGTGGTTGCCTGATATCCCTTATAAGTAAGTGCGGCTTCTACATCACGATAACAGGCTGTATCTTTGGTCTGTCCATTCATCATCACCTGTCCACAGCGGAATTTTGTCAGTATAACATCTGCACCTCCAATATGGTCTGCATCCGGGTGTGTCAGAATCACATAATCCAGGCTGTTTATGTCCTGCTTCTGCAAATATAGCTGTAGCTTCGTACCACTATCCTGCGGTCCGGCATCAATAAGCATGGCATGTTCACCCAATGTAATGAGTGTTGCATCTCCCTGCCCCACATCAATGTAATGAACAGTCAGCTGCTGCCCGCCAGAGGCTTGTGCTGTATCAGAATGTTCATTTCTTACCATTCCCAGAGCCACCAGCATTGCCAGAAGAACTCCTGCAAGACCATAGTGCAGTCTCTTTGTTTTTCTGTGATTCTTCATGTCCGTACTCCCACCTTAATATACTCCCACAGTCTTCTAAAAAAGGAGGATTGTAATCATCCTCCAAATGCTCCCTGAAATTCCATTTCAAATTCCTGCTTCATTGCCTCAAAATCCATAACTGACATACTGATACAAGCAAGATTTGTCAATCCGTACTTCTTTGGTGTCTGTGTCATTTCCGCACTGCCGCAGACTTCACAATGTTGTCCCTGAAAACTTAAATTTCCGCACTTTGCACAATAATTCATGTACTTCTTGGCAATTTTTGTCATCTTCGTGACTCCCATATCCAATTCCCCCTTATACATATAGAAAACCTAATACAAATAGTACTTTTGTCCCATTAAAATCATGTATAACACCCCATATTATGTCTTTTATGTTTTACAGAACAAATGTTTTGTATTGGAATATTCACAAAAATATTTTATCATATATGGTAGAAGGTTTCTACTAACTTTTTTAGAAAATGTGCGAAAGGTGTTTTTCATGAATGTACACTCATTGCTGGACAAAGTAATTCATACTTTGGCTGGGATTGGGATTTTTTCTGTTTTTATTTTTTCCTGTCTCAGCATAGCAATCAATATTGCTTCTCCTCATACGTATCATGTGACAGACCTGTTGGATAACTGGGTAGATGAAAATGGAAATTCATTCTCATTAAACTCTTTTCATACAGACAGCATCTCTGATCCGCAGACACAAAGTGTTATCTGTACATTGGATTCTACAAGTAATGATATGGCTCTTTTATTCCGAAGCCGTAATATGTTTGTCGATATCTACGTAAATGATATCCTTGTATCTGAGGATGACAGGGAACAATCCGTAATATTTGGTACTTCTCCTGGCAGCCGCTGGCATATGGTAGCTCTGGATTCCTCCAATCCTTCGATTACGATCAGGCTTGAGGGCACTCCATGCTATACCAATGTAAACGGACTGATTGATAATATATATGCCGGTTCTACCAGGGATGTATACCGCATCATTACCAGTGAACGTTTTGCCGGATTTATTTTATCCGTATTTTTACAGTTCATTGCCCTGGTGCTGATTTGTTTATACGCTTATGTACACAAAAAATTCCATATAGAAAAGGATTTACTGTACTTAGGAGAGGCTGCTTTCTTTTCCGCCCAGTGGGCAAGTGCAGAATCCCTTGTATGGCAGTTATTCTTCGGATATTCTGAAGTATTCCATCTGTTGGGCTATCTGTCACTGATTGTTGTTCCTATTCCTTTCGGATTACTGGGAAGTTACCGGTTCAAGAAAGGCAGGATGAAGACCTTCTCCAGAATATTCAGCCTGGTGGCAAGTATTAATCTGCTGGTCACAGTCCCCCTCCATATGCTGGGTATCGTGGAATTTCATTACACCATGAAATCCACCCATATTTTAATTGTTATCATGCTGCCACTCATTGCATGTCTGCTTTTAAGCTATACCCATGCAGATAATATCAAAGGTCATAGAACTCTGTCCTATCCGGCAATTATAGTCCTTACAATATCTGTATTAATGGCTTTGAGTAAATATTACTTTGGAACACACGGCGATTATACTTTATACATCCGTATTGCGCTTCTCTGCTTCCTGTTCTGCCTGATTCTGTATCAGCTCAACCAAGTTGCCGATCTGTTCGCCAAGGGCTTAAAATCAGATATGATTCATGCAATGGCTCTGACAGATTATCTGACAGGCTTATATAATCGTACAGCATTTGCTGAACACAAGAAGCTGTTCTATAACGCAATGATAGAGCAGCAGATCCCTATTGGAGTTATCCAGTTCGATGTCAACAATCTCAAGTACATGAATGATACCTTCGGTCACGAGAAAGGCGATGAACTGATCAAGCTTACAGCTGAGGGATTAAAAAACAGCTTCCAGCGTTTTGGCAGATGCTACCGCATGGGCGGCGATGAATTTCTTGTGGTTCTGACGGGTAATGATCCCGAAGCAGATTACCGGCTTGGTATCCAGCTGCTGCACAGTTACTGCGACGAAATCAACCAGACCAACATGTCAGATTTCAGCTTTGAAGTTGCACATGGTTTTGTCCTCAGCAAAGGACAAGTCCTCGAAGATGTAATCAAAGAAGCAGACGGCAAAATGTACCACAACAAACGTATACTTAAACACTTATTATAAAGAAAAGGAAACGGTTTCAGAATTATCCAAAGCCGCTTCCTTTTTCTTAACTGTCCAAAAAAGAAGAAATATTACGCAGGCATTTAATCAGAACTTTCGTCTCGTCTTCATCCAGGTCTTTTACGACTGCCTGTATCATATGCTTATGAAAGTCCCTGTGGTGAAAGAAGGCTTTCCTTCCCTTATCCGTCAGGCTGACCAGTACAACCCTTTTATCTATCAGACTTCTCTCTCTCTTGATATAGCCCTTTTCGTCCAGACTGTTCATATTGGTAGTAAGGGTTCCCACCGTAACAGACAGTCTCTTGGCAATTGCTGACATTTTCTGTGGTTCTTCTATACCGATTGCCTCGATAATATGCATATCATTATTGGTGATATCCTTAAATTCCTCTGTTATGACTGCCTTGGCTTCTCTGTCCATCACATTGTTGAACAGATTCACCAGTAATTCATTTAGAGTCCTGCTCGTATTATTCTTCTCCATGAATGTAATCTCCATTCTTTAACCCCAGATTAGGACACACGCTCCATACGTGAGACCTGCTCCAAAACCTGACATGGCAATTCTCATGCCCGGTGTAAGCCGTCCGCTTCTGTTCAATTCATCCAGTAAAACCGGTACTGTTGCAGAGGACATATTTCCTACTCTGTCTACATTAACTGCAAACTTGTCTATATCCACTTTCAGACGCTTAGCAACTGCTTCTATGATTCTAATATTAGCTTGATGTAATATATACATATCTATATCATCCGCTGTCCATTGTATCTGATTCAGAGCAGTCTGTATACATGCAGGAACCTGTCTGGTTGCAAATCTGTAGACCTCCTGTCCATTCATACGGATATAAGCATCCAAAGGAGAATCCGGGGTCACATAGGGGTTCACTACCTGTCTGTCATGACAGCTCAGTACCATGCCTTTTGTTCCGTCAGCTCCCTGCGTAAAACTGATCAGACCTTTATTCTCTTCTTCACAGGCTTCAACATATGCTGCCCCTGCGCCATCCCCAAACAATACACAGGTAGAACGATCCGTCCAGTCCACCATTTTGGACAGGACTTCTGCCCCCACTATTAATGCATTCTTATAGATTCCGCTATGGATATAGGCATATGCTGTATGAAGTGCAAACAGGAAGCCGGAACATGCCGCATTCAGGTCAAAAGCCACTGCAGCTGATGCTCCCAGTTCACTCTGCACCTGACAGGCACAGTTAGGGAGCAGATATTCTGCTGAACAGGTTGCCACAATGATCAGGTCAACCTCCTGCGGTTTCCTGCCCGCCATCTCCAGTGCACGTTCACAGGCACGGGACGCAAGCTGTGCTACACCGTCTCCTTCAGAAATCCTCCTTTCACCAATGCCTGTTCTCTCACGGATCCACTCATCCGATGTCTCTACCAGCTGTGCCAGATCATCATTGGTTACTTTCCTGTCAGGCAAGGCACTTCCCGTACCGATTATTCTCACTGTTCTCATGCAAATTCCTCCATAATATCAGCTACTCGTTCTATCTGATGGCTGCGGTATGCATTACTTCCGCAAAAGATCAGGCCTTCGTCTAATCTGCCTTCTACTGCATTGATAAGGGCTTCTGTGATACAATAAGGAACTGTTGCAGGATTGCAGGTTGTAATGCACTGTCTGCATCCCCGCATAAAGCGCTCTCCCTGCCTTACCTTATCCAGAAATACATTATGGATTGCCCTTCCTGGCATTCCTACAGGACTTTTGACTATTACAATGTCTTCCTTCTTTGCCTGAATATACGCCTGCTTATATGCCATACTGGCATCACATTCTTCCGTTGTCACAAAACGGGTAGCCATCTGTACCCCATCAGCACCCAGATCCGCATAATGCTCCCAGTCCTGTCTGGTGTATACACCACCGCCTACTACACAGGGAATCTGCATTTCCTTCGTTTTTGATAATATGGATTTTATTTCTTCATCATATGACGCCGGCGTATAGCTGTCAAGCTCCTCTGGTGTAAACCCCAGATGTCCCCCTGCCTGTGGTCCTTCTACGACTACCATATCCGGTGTTGTGTCATACTTCTTTTTCCAGTATTTTATGATGACATCCAGTGCTTTTCTGGTAGATACAATAGGAACCAGCTTCGTTGCCCTCCTGATTCCTGATGCTGCCAGCACCTCTTCAGCCTTATGGACGATCTCAGGAAGATTCATAGGCAGTCCTGCACCTGATACGATGCAGTCTACTCCTGCGGCTACTGCGGCTTTCACATAATCCTCATAGCGTCTTGTCACTACCATGATATTCACTCCGATGATACCGCCTTTTGCCAGCTTTCTTGCTTTCTCCACTTCCGTTTTGATTGCTTTGAGATTGCATTCTATCGGATGCTTCATAAAATCCCTGTCCCGAAAGCCAATCTGCGCTGTAGAGATAATTCCAATGCCTCCTGCTGCCGCAACAGCACCGGCAAGTCCGGACAAACTGACTCCTACGCCCATTCCTCCCTGTACAACAGGAATCCGGGCACACAGCCCGCCGATCTGTAATTTTCTGCTATTCATTTCAAACACCATGTCTGCTATTTCTAGAACTTACGAAATCTCTGATACCTTTCTTCTGCAATCTGTTCTCCGCTCATGCCATCATATTTTCTAAGGAAATCCTTGATATGTTCCTTCATATAACCCGCAATCGCTTCTGTCGTTTTATGGTCTGCTCCGCCGAATTCAGGAATAATCTCTTCAATTACTCCCAGGCGCTTGAGATCCTGGGCGGTAATGTTCATGACCTCACTGGCTTCCTTGGCACGGTTCGCATCCTTCCACAGAATAGAGGCAAAGCCCTCCGGTGAAAGAATGGAATACGTTGCATTCTCCATCATCCAGACTTCATTGCCTACCGCAGTTGCCAGAGCGCCGCCGCTTCCGCCTTCTCCTATCATCAGACACAATACCGGTACTTTAAGGGAAGACATCTCCATCAGGTTTCTTGCAATCGCTTCCCCCTGTCCTCTCTCTTCTGCTTCGATTCCACAGAAAGCACCTGATGTATTAACAAAGCTGATAACAGGTCTGTTGAATTTCTCTGCCTGCTTCATAAGACGTAACGCCTTACGGTATCCTTCCGGCATAGGCATACCGAAATTACGCTCCTGACATTCCTTGAAGTCCTTGCCTTTTTCATCTGCAATAATTGTCACCGGCTGTCCATCCAGAAAAGCCAGGCCACCAATCATTGCCTTATCATCCCTGAATGCCCTGTCTCCATGGGATTCCACGAAAAAGTCAAAAATATGGGAAATATAATCGCTCGCGGAAGGACGTTCCACCTGTCTTACAGCTTTGACCTTCTCCCAGGCAGATCTTGGTGTGGAGAACCAGCTTTGTTCCTTTAATGTCTCACTTAATTCAAAATGAAATTCTTCATTTGGTCTATAATCGGCATAAGTCTTCTTTCCATTACACTGGTGTGTCTTGACCAGGAAATAAATAGTCTTTTTCAGATTCTCCCTCTTGACGATACCATCTATAATACCGTGCTCTACAAGGAATTCTGATGTCTGGAAGCCCTCAGGAAGCTCCTGTCCGATGGTCTGCTTGATGACTCTCGGACCTGCAAATCCTACCAGTGCTCCAGGTTCTGCCATGATTACATCTCCAAGCATCGCAAAGCTGGCTGTTACGCCACCGGTTGTCGGATCTGTCAGAATAGAACAATACAGCAGTCCGGCATCACCATGCTTTCTGATAGCCGCAGACGTCTTCTCCATCTGCATCAGGGATACGATTCCTTCCTGCATTCTGGCTCCACCTGAACAGCAGAAGATAAATACCGGCAGGTTCAATGCTGTCGCTCTCTCAATGGCACATGTAATCTTCTCTCCAACTACATGTCCCATACTCGCCATCATAAAGCGGGAATCACATATCCCCAGCACAATATCCTCTCCGAATACTTTACATCTGCCTACCGTAACTGCTTCTTTTAATCCGGTCTTCTCCCTGGCTGCGGCAAGCTTATCCTCATATCCTTCGTAATCCAGTGGATTACTTACTTCCATATCTTCAAACCAGGGTTCAAAAGTCTTAGGATCAGCTACCATGCGAATTCTGTTGTTGGTTTTTACCCTGAAATATCCGCCACATTCGTAGCATATATACTTCTTCTTTACAACTCTGTCACGCTCTACCATCTTGCCACACTTAGGGCATTTGATCAGATTCATATCCGGTTCTTTGGCAGGTTCTGCCTGAACCGGTTCCTCTTTCTTGTCTTCCTTCAGCTTAGCTTCCAGCTTGTTATACAGATTCACCGGAAATATTCTGCCTGTCTTCGTGATCAGCTTACCTTCCATGACAAACCTCCTAATCTCCTATGGCAAAGGTCAATTCAGCCTTGGCAGCTACTTTTCCGTCTACTGTTGCGACTGCTTCGCCTACACCGATTGGTCCTTTTACTTTTATGATCTTAGTCTCCAGCATCAGTACATCACCCGGATGTACCTTCTGCTTGAAACGGCATTTATCAATGCCTACGAAATATGCTGTTTTGCCTTTCCATTCAGGCTGTCCCAGAATTGCAACCGCTCCCACCTGGGCAAGTGCCTCAACAATAAGCACTCCGGGCATTACAGGATTCCCCGGAAAATGTCCGGCAAAATACGGTTCATTAAAGCTGACGCATTTCCTGCCCAATGCACGCTCCCCCGGTTCCAGCTCTTCTATTGTATCAATCAGCATGAAAGGATGTCTGTGTGGAATGATCTCCATGATTTCCTTTGCTGTATAAACTGACATCTGTGTCACCTTACCCTTCTGCGTATTTCTTTACCAGAATACTTGCATTATGTCCGCCAAAGCCCAGAGAGTTGCTTAACGCATACTCAAAGTCTCCCTGATAGCTCTCTTTGCAGTAATTCAGGTCCAGTTCTTCTTCTGATTCCTGTAATCCTACTGTTCTGTGGATATATCCCTCCTGAAGCTCTTTCACACAGGTCACGAATTCGATAGCACCTGCTGCTCCAAGCAAATGTCCGACCATAGACTTTGTTGAATTAATCTTAATATTCTTAGCATGCTCACCAAATGCCAGCTTGATGGCTCTTGTCTCAAAGAGATCATTATGATGGGTACTGGTTCCATGGGCATTGATATACGTGATATCCTCGGGGCTTATACCGGCATCTGCGACTGCATTGGTCATGGCTCTGGCTGCACCGGCGCCATCTTCTGCCGGTGAAGTGATATGAAAGGCATCAGAAGAGCATCCATAACCTACTACTTCTGCATAGATTCTGGCACCTCTTTGCTTTGCATGCTCCAACTCCTCCAGAACTACAATGGCAGAGCCTTCACCCATAACGAATCCACTTCTGTCCTTGTCAAAAGGAATGGAACATCTGGCAGGATCTTCACTGGAAGAAAGTGCTGTTAATGCAGAAAATCCCGCAATTCCAATCGGAGTAATCGAGCTTTCTGTACCTCCGGCTATCATGACATCAGCATCTCCATATTGAATGGTACGATAAGCTTCACCGATGGAGTTGGTTCCTGTTGCACAGGCTGTCACTACATTAATGCTCTTACCTTTCAGATTGTATGCGATACTTACATTACCTGCTGCCATATTGGATATCATCAATGGCACCAGCATAGGTGCTACTCTGGATGGACCTTTCTCCAATAACCTGCTATGCTCTCTCTCCATAGCCTGTAAGCTTCCAATGCCGCTTCCCACAGCGCAGCCTACTCTGTAAGGATCTTCCTTCTCCATATCAAGTCCTGCATCCTGTATTGCTTCCCCTGCTGCTGCAACTGCAAACTGACAGAACTGCTCCATTCTGCGGGCTGCTTTCTTATCCATATACGCTGCTGCATCAAAATCCTTCACCTGTGCAGCAAGCTTACATTTATAATCTGCCGTATCAAAATATGTGATCCTGCCAAAACCGATTTTACCTGCCTTCACGCTCTCCCAGAAAGCATCTATGCTATTACCAATCGGTGTGATAGCGCCCATTCCTGTTACTACTACTCTCTTCATATTCCTTACCATGCCTTTCTTTTTCAGCCATATCTATTGCATCGCCATACCGCCATTTACTCCAATGACCTGTCCGGTAATATAGTCCGAACCGCTGCCTGCCAGAAACAGTACAAGATCTGCAACATTCTGTGCAGTTCCCGCTTTCCCCATAGGAATCATCTGCAGCAGGCTCTTTGCTGCATCCTCTGACAAAGCCTGTGTCATCTCTGTCTCAATATATCCCGGTGCTACTGCATTGACGCAGATACCTCTGCTTGCAAATTCTCTTGCAACACTTTTGGTCAAGCCTATGACACCGGCTTTACTGGCTGAATAATTTGCCTGTCCGGCATTTCCTGTAATCCCTACTACAGAGGCGATATTGATGATCTTACCGCTTCTTTGTTTTAGGAAATTACGTGAAAGGCTGCGAATCATATAAAAAGCACCTTTCAAATTGGTATTCAGGACATCTTCAAATTCCTGATCTGTCATTCTCATAATGAGATTGTCCCTGGTGATACCGGCATTGTTCACCAGAATGTCTACTTTACCATGTTTTGCAATGATGTCCTTTACCATGGCATTGCCGGCATCTGCATCTGCTACATTGCATTGTATTGCTTCTGCACTGCCGCCAGCCTGGGTAATCTCTGCTACAACCTGTTCTGCATTCTGTTTTGAGCCGTTATAATTTACAATAACATAGGCATGGTTCTGTGCCAGTGTCAGAGCAATCTGTCTGCCGATCCCTCTGCCTGCTCCTGTAACCAGCGCAATTTTACCTGTCAGCATCCTAATTCCTCCAATACCTTCTCCATGTCTGCCAGCTTATCTACATTCATGACCTTAACATCCTTATTAATCTTACGCATAAAGCCTGTCAAAGTCTTACCGGGTCCGATCTCTATGAATGTATCTGTGCCATCAGCAATCATCTTTTCTACACTCTGCTGCCAGCGCACACTATGAGAGACCTGTTTCTCCAACAGCTCTTTTATAGAATCTTCCTGTGTCACATAAGATGCCTCTACATTACATACATAAGGAATCTGGGGCTTATGAATCTCTACCTTGCTTAACGCCTCACCCAGCTTCTTACCTGCATCAGTAAGCAGTGCAGAATGGAATGGTCCACTGACTTTAAGAGGAATACATCTTTTGGCTCCTGCTTCCTGTAAAGCTGTGGCTGCCATTTCTACTGCCTGGGCTTCTCCGGTAATCACAATCTGTCCGGGGCAATTATAATTGGCAATTGATACGATTCCATCTATGCCCTTTAAAGTACTCTCAATAACTCCTGCATCCAGTCCCAGCACTGCTGTCATGGCACCCCCTACAGGATATGCTTCCTGCATATAAATGCCTCTTAATCTGATTAGCTGAAACAGACTGTCCAAATCCATTACATCAGCTGCTGCCAACGCACCATACTCGCCAAGGCTTAATCCTGCACATACATCTGCATGTACTCCTTTGGATTCCAGAACCTTTAACAGCGCCACTTCCGTAGTCAGCATTGCAATCTGTGTATATTCTGTTATGTTCAGCTTGTCATTCTCTGTAAAGCACAGTGCCTCAATATCCAGTCCTGTTGCCTCTTTTGCTTTACGATATACTTCCCTGGCTTCTTCGTAGGCATCATAGAAATCTTTACCCATTCCTACATACTGCGCACCCTGTCCCGGAAAGATAAATGCTATTTTACTCATATCTAGGCTTCTCCTATTTACTGCTGACCTGACATAAGCCTGTCAGCCTGCTCCATTATCTCACTGATAATTTCCTTGCAGGATTCTTCCTTCTTGATCAGTCCTGCTATCTGACCTGCCATAACGGTTCCGTTTACTACATCTCCGTCAATGACTGCCTTTCTAAGAGAACCAAGGGTGAGCTTCTCCAGTTCCATGAAGTCTGCCCCTTCCTTCTCCAATCTCAGGTATTCCTTTGTCATTTTGTTACGGATGGAACGGACCGGATGTCCTGTAGACATTCCTGTTACCGCAGAATCTATGTCCTTTGCCTTAATCAGCTGTTCTTTATAATTGGCATGCACAATGGATTCCTTCGCTGCCACGAAACGTGTTCCCATCTGAACTCCTTCCGCTCCCAGCATGAAAGCCGCTGCCATACCTCTTCCGTCTGCAATGCCGCCTGCTGCAACGACAGGAATCTGCACTGCATCCACTACCTGCGGCACCAGTGCAAAAGTGGTGATGGAACCAATATGTCCGCCACTTTCCATTCCCTCTGCAACCACTGCATCTGCTCCTGCACGTTCCATCAGCCTTGCCATGGCTACGCTTGCCACTACAGGAATTACCTTAACTCCTGCTTCTTTCCATGCCGCCATATACTTGGAAGGATTGCCGGCGCCTGTAGTAACTACCTTGACACCTTCCTCAATAACGATTTGTGCCACATCATCTGCATTTGGATTCAACAACATGATGTTTACACCAAACGGCTTATCTGTCAGTTCCTTACACTTACGTACTTCTTCCCGTACTACCTCTGCCGGTGCAGAAGCAGCTCCAATCAGTCCCAGACCTCCGGCATTGGACACTGCCGCTGCCAGATTATGCTCTGCGACCCATGCCATCCCACCCTGAATGATCGGTGTCTCTGTTCCCAGAATCTGTGTCAGTCTCGTTCTCATATCTGCCTCTTATGCTTCTACGCCTTTTGCTTTCATATACTCAATTACAGAACCTACTGTTGTGATCTTCTCCAGATCTTCTGATGGGATTTCTACGCCATATTCATCTTCAAAAGCCATTACAAGTTCAAACAGATCCAGAGAATCCGCCTGTAAGTCTTCCTTGAATCTGGATGCCTCTGTAATCTCCACACCATCTAAATTTAACTGTTCCTCAATAATTTCCTTTACTCTTTCAAACATCGTAATTTTCTTCCTTTCCTATCATATTCATATCATCACATGTAGTTTTAAAAGCTAAATGCTTTGACTTTCAAATATTTTGATTCTCAAAGTATTTACTTGCTACAGAATACCCCCTAAATGATAAAATGTCAACCATTTTTTCATTTAGACATAAAAAAACATCTCTTATACCTTTCGATATAAAAGATGTTTCCTGAAGCAAATTCCCCAATTTGCTCCCCTTTTTACACGGATTGCAGCAATCCTTCCCCTTTCACACAAGGTGAATTTATGTCATTCTGCATAATCCCCCTATAGACAGCTCACCTGTCCTGATTTATGCAGATAGACTACTTGTTGATTCTGGGTTTTTTCACAAAATTTCCCGCCATGCCATAATAAGGTTTTCTGCAAAAAGCCTCTTTCGCCTCCGGTGTAATTCCATTAGCTTCTAATTCCTGCTGTGTGACTTTCTTGTATTCGGATATTTCTCTTTCAATGTAATCATTAACTACCTGCTCTGCACCCTTTCCATCCATGAAATCCATGCCGCGTCCCCCTTATAATGATATCTCAAATACACTGCCTTTATTTAATTTATTGTTCTGTCATTTCGGATAATATGTATTATTTTCTGACATATTATAGTTATAGCATGAATGTTTTCGTTTAGCAAGTACTATTTCGTAAGTATTATGTATATTTTGTATATTTTTCAGAATATTTATGTACAACAAAGGGCGCACCCTAAGGTACGCCCTGTATGTCTGTACAATTATTGAATTGTCATATCACTCCAGGAATCAGAAGGAACTAAAGATACATAGGTCTTACCTGTGTTCATCTCAATCTGTTCACCTGTTTTCTTATCAAGATAAATAGTAGGATCTGACTCACCAGCCTTAATCCAGGTTACTTCTACTGCTTTACCATTGGTAATATAGTATGCGTCACGTCCTGAGTCAATTGCATTGTAGATCAGATAACCATTGTCATCCAGCTGTGAGAATGTACAATTCTGAAGAATTACATTCTTAAATGTTAATACTGCATTATCATGAGCAGGATCAACATGTGCACTGCCGTATTCATAGTAATCATATGTACCGGTCTCTGCATTATACTTCAAAGTAGAACCATTATGGGAGAATGGAAGCTTAATCTGTGTTGCATCAATTGCTCCATCACCCGGTGTTATCTCGCTGTCTGAGAATACATAGTGGGGTCCCTGATAATATTCATTGTATTCTGTGCCGTATTTGGAATTGCTGAAATTCTTGTCCAGATCCCCTGTACAGATATACTCTGTGAATTCTCTTGATTTACCATTGTTTACGCGCGAGAAAGTTCCGCTGAAGTTCGCAGAATATTTCTTAGCCAGCCAGTCATTGATGTAGAAAGGACCACCATCATGACATAATACAGCATTCCACTCTGCTGCCAGCATGATATTAGTAGGTCTTGTACTTCTGATACTGCCAAACTGTGTAATCTTGCCCCAGTCCTTTACAATTGCCATAAGACGGGTGATTCTGCCATTTGCAGTACTGTTCATGATCTCATATACGACATCTGCCTCTGTCAGTCCATAATGAGGAAGTGCTGTCTTCTCATTATCTACCATGACTGCGACAGGTCTCTGATCTTTAAGGGATTCATCTATCCATTCATTTGTAATTTCACTGCGGTACATGCCTTCTCTGTTCTCTTCTTCTGTCTGTACCTCAGTCGCTGTCTCTTCTGTCTGTGCCTGCTCTGTCTGTGCTGTATCATTCTTACCTGTCAGCTCACCGAAATCTACTACTTCTTCAGAAGCCGGAGTTTCTTCCTTCTTGCTTCCACATGCAGTAAATGATAATGCTGCTACGGACATCATTGCAAGTATCCATAATTTCCTTCTTCTCATTCGCATCCCCTGTGCCACATTTATGTTTACCATGTGGCTCCCTTTCTTTCTGCCTGATGATTACTGTTATTCAGTAATGCCTGATTGTTGAGTCACTGTCAGTTCCTACTGACATAATGACCGTGCAGACAGCTTCGAATCCTATATTCATGCACGTTACCTTTACAGTTAACTCCGCCAGGCACCCTCACGGCACATATGAAATCCTCCTTAGTGCTGCTACATTCCTGTCCTGACACGGTTCGAAGGCACATATTGCGTAAGACCCAAACTTCATCGCCACTTATAAAGGGCTGCTACATAAACGCAGACCCTCCACCATCTATCACCCCTACTATAGCGGATTGTAGGTACAAGGCACCGCTAACGCCCCGGCTGCACGGTCACTTTATTTTACCTTTTTTGCATACCAAAGTCAAGCATTACGGCTTTTCTAATATATGGATAACCCACTTTCTGTTACTTTATTATGCAAATACGTCAATCAGTCGATCCAGTGCCTGCTGCAGAGTCTTTCTCGGACATGCAATATTGATCCTCTGGAAGCCCTCTCCACATTTGCCAAACACTGCACCACTGTCAAGCCATAAGCCCGCCTGATTCAGTATCTTCTCATCCAGCTCCTTATCTGTCAGGCCATAGTTCCTGAAATCCAGCCATACCAGATAAGTGCCTTCAAGCTTTGTCATTTTTACCCTGGGTAAGTGCTCCTGTAAATATGCTCTTGTAAATTCTGCATTGGCTTTGATATAAGCAAGCACACCTTCCAGCCATTCATCGCCATGCCGGTACGCTGCTTCACATGCCACAAGTCCCGGCAGTCCTACCTGACTGTATCCTGCGGCTGCTACCTGTCTGTGAAATGCTGTTGCTTTCTCAGGATTGGATATGAATATATTGGATATCTGCAATCCTGCAATATTGAAGGTCTTGCTGGGTGAAGTACAGATCATACTGATATCCCTGTATGCTTCTTTGACTTCTGAGAATACTGTATGTTTTCTCTCAAGTACAAAATCTGCATGTATCTCATCACTGACTACGAATACACCATGCTTTAAGCAGATGTCCCCCAGTCTCTCCAACTCTTCTTTGGTCCAGACTCTGCCTACAGGATTATGAGGATTGCATAATATAAAGAGCTTCACGTTCTCTTCTATGATCTTCTTCTCGAAATCCTCATAGTCAATCGTATAGGTACCATCCCCTCCAAGTACCAGCGTATTGTTCACAAGTCTTCTGTGATTATCTTCCACTACTTCCTTGAAAGGATAATACACCGGCGGCTGTATCAATACGGCGTCATTTTCCTGCGTATATGCCTTAACTGCCATAGCAAGGGCAAATACAATGCCCGGTGTCTTGGTCATCCAGCTTTCTTTCACATGCCAGTTATAATGTCTCTCCATCCAGTTCTGCACAGCCCCAAAATAATGTTCCTCTGACTCGCTGTAACCGAATACCCCATGCTTTACCATATCCTCCAGCGCATCCGTTATATAGGAGGATGTCTGGAAATCCATGTCTGCAACCCACAACGGAAGCACATCCTTGGGTTTGCCTCTTCTTACTGCAAAATCATATTTTAAACTTCTTGTCCCTTTTCGGTCTATTACTGTATCAAAATCCAAATGTCTCTCACTCATATTGTTCTTCCTTTTTAATGTATATTTTTCCTACCTGTTATATAGGATTTGTATTTTAACTGTATACTTTTACTGTCCTCTTGTCAATTACTATTTTCAATTGATACACCGGCTACATTCTCCTGCTGCATTTTTGCAAGCTTCTCCTGCTTATTGCGCGCCCGCAGTTCTACGAAGAACTCTTTAAGCATTCTGCTGCATTCCTCATCCAGTACGCCTTGTATCACCTCAACCTGATGGTTGAACTGCGGCATATCCAGAATGTTCAGTATAGAGCCTGCACAGCCTGCCTTGGGATTCATGCTCGCCATGACTACTTTAGGTATTCTTGCCTGTACAATCGCCCCTGCACACATCTGACATGGCTCCAGCGTAACATACAACGTACAGCCTTCCAGTCTCCAGTCTCCTATGACTTTACTTGCGCGGTTAATTGCTGTAATCTCTGCATGCGCCAGTGTATTTTTATCTGTATTTCTTCTATTGTACCCTCTTCCAATTATCTTACCTTCATGAACAATGACGCATCCTATGGGCACTTCTCCCAGCTTGTAGGCTTTTCTTGCCTGCTTCATGGCTTCTTTCATATATTTCTCATCTTCCGTCACAGGTATCCGTACCATATCTATCATCAATCTCCATTTCTAAACCAGCTTTAAGTTTCTTTGCAAACGCAGAAGGTATGTGTATAATGATTAGTATACTGTAAACTAACGAATGTGAAAAGAGGAAGAATACCATGTTAATACTTGGTCTGAATAAAACTACACTTCTGGATTATCCAGAGCACGTCGCAGCTACCATCTTTACAGGCGGCTGTAATCTGCGCTGCCCATTCTGCCATAACAGAGATCTCGTATTTGCCCGTGAAAGTATAGATGCCGGGATAATCACACCCTATTCAGAGGATGAAATTCTCTCTTTTCTGAAGAAAAGGCGCGGCATACTCACCGGCGTATGCATTACCGGCGGCGAGCCAACACTGCATCAGGATCTGCCTCTTTTCCTCTCCAGGATAAAAGAGCTTGGCATGCTGGTCAAGCTGGACACAAATGGCTTTTGCCCCGATGTACTGCATCACTTACTGGATGAGAAATTAATAGACTACTGTGCCATTGATATCAAGAATTCTCCTGCACATTATGCAGCTACCGTGGGACTTTCTTCCATTGACCTTGGTCTCCTCAGGGAATCTGTCGACTGTCTGTTGTCCTTAAATGGCAGCTTTCCTTATGAATTTCGCACGACTATTGTAAAAGAACTGCATTCTGAGGAAGATATGTATGCTATCAGAGAATGGATTGCCGGTACTGACCAGTATTTTCTCCAGTCATATACAGACTCTGACCAGGTCATTTCATCAGGATACCACGCCCATGATACAGATACATTACAGCATTTTGCCTCTATCTGCAGACAGACCATCCCCAATGTGCAGCTTCGTGGGATTGATCTGTAATTCAGATATTGACCTGCTTCATATAATAACCAAAGCATCCTGCATAAGCCCGCCTGTTATCCCCATTTACCAGTCTGGATTCCCCATTTTCAAAGCCTTCAAATCCAAATAAGTGGGCAATTCTCTTCTCTCTGTCATAATAAATGCCCGGTACACCCAGATAGTAAACCGATTTATCCTCATCATGATACCTGAGCAATAGCAGCTGTCTGTAGTTATAATATGCATGCAGTACAAAAGAATTGGTTGCAAGCTCCTGATACTCCTGTGTCAGGACTACCATATCTTTAGGTTTGATCACCACCGTATCCACATCCTGAAATAAATGAATCTGCGGATATGTGATACATAATTGCGACCACTTGTCCTGACCAATGGCAGGAAGCTCTTCCTTAAATGTTGAAATCGGTTTCTTATTCTCTACAGGTTTCTCCTGTGGTTGTTCAGACTTGGCTGCAACGGACATATCCACAAAATTTGATTGTCTAATCTGACTTTTTCCACATTTTCCCCCATATAAGGGTATATAAATGCCATAACATTTCTCTCTGTTCATATCCCCTGGCCACCGACAGCTTGCCTGTCCATATCCGTTTCTCACCGAAACTGTCATGACTTGTGTCTGCTGTCCTTTTCTATCCCATGCATATACTTTACAATCCATCCCACTTCCTGCATATATTCCACGCAGCATGACAAATATTTTCTCGTCTTCCAGTTTAACAAATCCTATATTTCCTTCTTTGTTCTCTCCCTGATAACAGTCAATGTAATAAATTTTACTGTTCATACAAATAAAACCCCCTTACCGTTGTCCATACATTGTATGTCCGATAAGAGGGCTATATTACGTTTTATTTATTCCAGGGAATCAATATATTTCATGTAGTTAACGACCATGAGTGCAATCTTGAAGGTCAACGCATCATCAAAGGTTCTGATATCCAGTCCTGTTGACTGATGCAGCTTCTCCAGTCTGTACACCAGTGTATTACGATGTACAAAAAGCTGTCTGGAAGTCTCTGATACATTCAGGTTGTTATCAAAGAATTTCTGTACTGTTGTCAAAAGTTCATCATCCAGCTCTTCAGGAATACTGTCTCCGAAGATTTCCTTGATGAAGATGCGGCACAGGTTAATCGGAAGCTGATAGATCAGTCTGCCAATTCCAAGTGTATTATAGGCTGTAATAGATTTCTCAGAATAGAATATCTTGCCCACGTCTAATGCCATCTTGGCTTCTTTATAAGATTTGGATACTTCCTTGAGTTCTCCAACGATCGTACCATAAGCTACCTTGGCTACCAGCATTGCCTCTGAATTCAGCATATCTACGATGACCTGCGCTGTCTGCTCCACTTCCTCGTATGCATTCACGGAGCTGATACCTTTGATCATAATGATATTCTTCTGCTCTACTGCTGTCAGATAACAGTCTCCCTGCTCTTCAAACAGATTCTTGAGCAATTCCATAGCAATATTGTCTTTATCATTCTGTGCTTCAACCAGAAATACAACTCTTGGATGCTCTGTTTCAATTCTAAGCTTCTTGGCACGGTTATAAATATCTACCAGAAGCAGATTATCCAATAATAAGTTCTGGAAGAAATTATTCTTATCAAAATGCTCTTTATATGCAATGACCAGATTCTGAATCTCGCTGACTGCCACTTTTCCAATCATATAGGCATCCGCCCCTGTTCCTCTGGCAACTAATACATAAACAACGTCACCATCCTCCAAAATCTTCAGCATATGATAACCACCTACAATCTGGCTGTCTGCAGGTGACTGTATAAAGTTGGTGATCAGTTCAGAAGATATTTCGCTGCTCTCAAAGGTTGCTGCTACCACCAATCCATCTAAATCCATAACACATAAATCTACTTTTGTAATATTCTTCAATTCATCAATACTGGTCTGTATTACCTGATTTGAAATCATATGTTTCCTTTCCTCCTCTCTATTCCCCTCTATCCTATTTATACCATATAAATGATGTCGGGGTCAAAAGCCCCCGACTTTGATGCCTACGGATTGCTTCGTGCTATGCACTCCCACAATCCTACCCAATATTCGCATATCGCGGGATTATCATCCCACTTTTATGCTCATATCGGGGCGGGTCCTAAGGTCTTTCACCCACTTATGAGCAAGCTCATGTGGGATTAGACCTTTTGACCCTGGCATCATATAAATTAGTTTATATGAATTTTCTTCCACTTGCAATTTCTTTTTTTAAAAAATCCCCGAGCAGTCATACTGTTCGGGGATCTGTATTGCGTAGCTTATGTACAAACTAATTTGTAATAATCTGCTCTGTTTCTTTATCGAATACGTGAATCTTCTCAACGTCGATAGCGAACTTAACCTTATCACCAGGTCTAGCTGTTGTTCTAGGATCAACTCTGGCTGTCATAGGGAAGTCACCTAAATCGAAGTATAAGAATACTTCAGCACCAAGTAACTCGTATACACGAATTGTTGATTCGAATACGCTGTCAGACTTAGCTTCTACCATCATCTGAGAATCATATACATCTTCAGGACGGATACCGAATGTTACAGTCTTTCCATTGTAACCACCGTCGATAACCTTCTTGGACTTAGCAGGAGGAAGAGGAATAGAGATACCAGCTACGTTTAAGTATGCTGTCTCACCCTTAACTTCTACTACAGCATCAAGGAAGTTCATCTGAGGAGATCCCATGAATCCTGCTACGAATAAGTTCTGTGGCTTCTCGTATAAGTTCTGAGGAGTATCAACCTGCTGGATAACACCATCCTTCATAACTACGATTCTGGTACCAAGTGTCATAGCCTCTGTCTGGTCATGTGTAACGTAGATGATGGTTGTACCTAATCTCTGATGTAACTTAGCGATCTCGATACGCATCTGTACACGAAGTTTTGCATCCAAGTTGGAAAGAGGCTCATCCATAAGGAATACCTTAGGATTACGAACGATAGCACGTCCCATAGCAACACGCTGTCTCTGACCACCTGACAAAGCCTTAGGCTTTCTGTCAAGGAGTGGAGTTAAGTCAAGAACCTTAGCTGCTTCTTTAACCATCTTATCGATTTCCGGCTTCGGAACCTTTCTTAATTTAAGACCGAATGCCATGTTGTCATATACTGACATGTGAGGATACAGAGCGTAGTTCTGGAATACCATTGCGATATCTCTGTCCTTAGGCTCTACATCATTTACTACTCTGTCACCAATCTTTAATTCACCAGAAGAGATATCTTCTAGACCAGCAATCATACGAAGTGTTGTAGATTTACCACAACCTGAAGGTCCTACGAAGATGATGAACTCTTTATCAGCGATTTCAAGGTTAAAGTTCTTTACTGCTTCGAATCCGTTAGGATATACTTTGCAGACATTCTTTAAAGATAAACTTGCCATTTCTTTTTCCTCCCGAGAAAAATTGTCTTAATTGATTAACTGTACTTAGTATAAAATATTATGCGGGAAATTGCTATGCCATAATTCCACAAAGATTTTTTGGACATTATGTAAAAAGTGCTTACTTATAAGCCATTTCCACTTATAAGTAAGCAACTTGTTCAACTTGTCTCCATATTCATGTACAGATTGACGAATTATGAAAACCTATTTTGTCTCATTTCCGCCTTTTGAGTCTTTATTTTCTGACATCTGCTCTATACTTTCGCTGCCTGCGAAGATACCCAGATCCTCTGATTCATTGTCAGCCTCTTCATCCGCCTTCGTATCCAGTGCATCCTCATATTTCTTGAAGATTTTCAGGAAAAGGAAAGATTTCAGATAGATAAGTAGTCCTATTGCCAGTAATACAATGACCGGCAGTATCTGCGGGATAAAATACAGCAGTATAACGGGTACTGCATAGGATACTACAAACAAAACAGCACTGGGCAGATGGGAAAGTGCCATCAGGAATGAATTCTTCAATGTATGCTTCACCGTGTTCGTGAAACGTGCCTGCATCGCAAATACAAAAGATACTCCCAATGCAATGATTAATGTAACTGTAATAAGCCCCAGCCTCAGCCAACGGTCAAAGGAAAGTCCGGAATACAGGACAATGCGGTAATCCACAAACAGCACACCGCATACTGCCAGGATAATCAGCCACAGTGCCGTTGACTGCCTGAAGTTCTCTTTGAAAGCCTTCCAAAAGCCTTTCACAATGTAGCTTTCTTCATTCTTTACCATTTTGAAGCTCATATAATATCCTGCTGTTACTGCTGCACCAATCGTAAATATAGGCAGACTGAAAACAAGCACCAGGATATTCAGTATCATAATATCACAGAGCTTGTTCAGGAAATTCATAAGTGGACTGTCAAGTTTAAACATATTGTATTTCTCCTCTCAGGGTTCTTCCTCTGAGTATCATACTATGTTTTATCTGTGTTTTCAACACATTGCACAAAATCATTTTGTAAAATTCTTATAAACCTGCTCATAATTACGTAATAAACGCTGATGTGTAGTAAGAGTCACCTGGGCTTTCTGGAAAGCTTTCTCAACAATCTCATCATAATATCTAAGAAATGTATCTGCTACCACACCATCATATTTACCGGATACAATACCATTATTCAACTCTTCCATAATATCTTCTTTATTGTAGGCTTTTCGGTAAGGTTTATCATTTATCATACTTACAACCGTCTCTGCTGTCTGCAGAATTGCCTGCTTCGTATTCATTCCACTGCCTTTAAGCCCCTTGGGATATCCGCTGCCATCGAATCGTTCATGATGTGCAACTGCAATATCTACAATATTTTGTGAGAATTTACCTTCTATTGCCTTATGCATCAGTTCTACGTGTGTGTGTATCAAATTCTTCTCCGCATCCTCCAGCTTTCTTGGTGCATCAATAATATCTTCCGGAATTACCAGCATACCAATATCATGTACCAGTGCCGCATAATAAATCTCTGCACTGTCCATTTCGCTCAGCTGCATTTTTCTGCCGATTTCCTTGCAGACATAGATGGTTTCTATGGTGTCTGCTACCATGCTTTCCTTTTTAAGGCCAGTAGTATACATCAGCATCCGCAGGTATTTCTCTTTTTCTTCATCAGATAAAAGAACGTACTCTACACTTTCTTCAAATTCATTATGATAGGAATTATCTGTCAATTTATTAAAAATATCATACTGTTCTACCGCCTGGTAGAGCAGTTCACAGGCTCTTTTATCAAATTTCGTGCCAATATAACGCTCAATCATGTGATAATCGAACTTTTCCCCAAATGCCGTATGCCAGATATCCATGATCTCTGCCACTTTTAAGATTTCCGTTTCCGGTTTATATTGATAATCCACATCCTGAAGCTTATCCGTATCCACATGATGATACAGGATCATCTTGGACTGTTCTTCCAATGGTGAGAGGTACTTCAGAAAGAGATATCCATAAATTGAATGAGGCATCGGGTTCTTTGCTTCATATGTAAGCTGTTTGCGCACATTATCCGTCTTATATGCACCTATATCATGTAAAACGCCCAGCAGCATAAAATCTGCAATCTCAAATTTCTCGTATCCGCCCTTGCATTCTAACATTTTCGACATAATGTAACTGACTCTGGTTCCATGTTTGATCAGAGATTCGTCCATTAATTTCAATGTATCACATATCAGATAAAATAAATTTTTACTTGTAATATATTCAATTGCCATCTCTTTTGCCTCCTTCTTCTGCCGCGGCTACAACATTTTCTCCATCGGTGTGTAGCGGATCCCATCACTTGCCTGTTCCTCTTGTATATCGTAAAAGCCCAGCTTATGATAAAAGCCCACTGCGTAAGGTGCAGCATTGACTGTTATCCTTCTGCAGCCTTCTTCTTTTTTCACATAATCACTGAGATATTCGATCAGCGCCCTGCCAATTCCACGTCTATGGCAGGCCGCCTCTACGAATAATAAGGAAATATGCGTTTCGTTCCTCAGACTGATCATCCCGACCACTCTGTTATTTTCACATGCGACAAACAACTGGTAAGAACCCATCAGGAACATTCTGTGTAGGACAGAATCCGTAATGAAATCCTGAAAGCTTTTGATTCCTTCCTGTGTATAGTCCTGTGCTTCAAAACGCATAAAGGTCCGCCACGCAAGTGCCATGGCATCATCCCACTCTTCTCTATATGCAGGGCGCACACTGATTGCCCCTTCCTGCTGTCTTACATACTGCGCCTTAATGATATTACCCTCTCTTCTCCCCAAAATCATACTAACTTCATGCCTTTCCTATGGATTTTATACTGCGTTATCCAGTTTTTCCTGTTTTCGGACTGCATCCGCATTTCTTAGTGTAACATCTGCAATAGCTTCTACTGCTTCTCTTGTAAAGAATCCCATATGGGAAGTCACCAGTACATTAGGAAATGTTGTCAGTCTTGCAAGATTGGAATCTTCCATAATGTCATTAGAACAGTCTTCGTAGAAAACCCCACCCTCTTCATCATATACATCCAATCCGACTCCACCGAACTTCTTGGCAAGCAGTCCATCAATCAGATCCTGTGTACGGATAAGATCACCTCTTGAGGTATTGACCAGATATACACCATCTTTCATCATTTCTATGGTCTTAGCCTGTACAATATGCTTCGTCTCGGATGTCAACGGACAATGCAGTGTCAACACATCCGACCGGGCAAATACATTCTCCAACGTATCATATTCCACATCCAGACCCTTGACCGGATACGGATCATAGGCTGTTATATGCATGCCAAACCCTTTTAGAATTCTGATCATAGCCTGTCCTATTCTGCCAGTTCCTATCACTCCTGCTGTTTTATCATACAGATCCATCCCCATAAAGCCATTGATATTCATGTTAAAATCTCTTGTTCGTGTATAAGCTCTATGTGTATACCGATTTACTGTCAGAAGCAATGCTGCTGCAAACTCTGCCACTGCCTCCGGAGAATAGCTTGGTACTCTCAGTACCGGGATTCCACAGACATGCGCCGCCTGCACATCCACATTATTATAGCCCGCGCACCGCAGGAGTATTGCTTTGATTCCCATTTCCTTCAGCTGCCGGATCATATTTTCATTCAGATGATCATTGACAAAAATGCAAATAGCATCATGTCCTTTGGCAAGAGGAATCGTTTCCTCATTACAGCCGGTTTCATAAAAATGCAGCTGCATATCATATTCCTGGCTCTTTGGTTCAAAATATATTCTGTCATATGGTTTTGTAGAATAAAATGCTATCTTCATAAGCTTCCTCTTTTCATACTTATTTCTTCCTTGATATGAAAAAGTATGCCCTGATACATGTAAACTTATGAAAAAACATTCTCCTATAGTCAGTAACTATTCAGAACCCCATGCATTGAATAGTTACTCTAATTGTATATCATTTTCTGATATTATTGCAATATATTCTGACATTTATTTCATAAAAAGCTTATACCGTTCCAAAACTAAATATGCTATAATATCTCTGCTTTTATTTTACAAGGAGGTCCTATATGGAATTTGATATGAAAAAAGACAGCAGACGCATTCTTGTGATTGTTTTTGCATCTGCCCTGATGGCGTTTAACATTAAATCCTTCGTACGGACAGGCGGGCTGTACCCTGGTGGAGCTACCGGACTTACTCTTTTGATACAGCGTTCCTTCGAACTGTTCTTTCAGATTGAGATTCCGTATACTATTGTTAATGTAATACTGAATATTATTCCTATTTATATTGGTTTTCGCTTCATTGGCAGGAAATTTACTCTGTATTCCTGCCTGTGTATTATGCTGACCAATATATTGACTGATATTATTCCAGGTTTTGCTATTACTTATGACACACTGCTCATCAGCATATTCGGTGGATTGATTAATGGTTTTGTCATTTCCCTGTGTCTGTGGATGAATGCTACTACAGGCGGAACTGATTTTATCGCTATTTATTTCTCTGAGAAAAAAGGCATTGATTCCTTTAACATTGTACTAGGGATCAACGCCATCATACTGATTGCAGCCGGTATCCTTTTTGGTTGGGACAAGGCTCTGTATTCCATTATATTTCAGTATACTTCCACACAGGTATTGCACGTTCTGTATAAACAGTATCAGCAGAATACACTGTTTATCGTAACGAACCGTGCAGAAGAGGTCATTGAAGCCATTGCCCAGCTGTGTAATCATGGTGCAACGATTATGAACGGAGAAGGCTCCTATGAACATCATGAACGCAAGGTGGTCTATTCCGTAGTATCCAGCGCTGAATGCAAGCATGTGCTCAGTGCAATCAAAGAAGTTGACCCCAAAGCTTTTGTCAATGTTATTAAGACTGAGCAGATATCAGGTCACTTCTACCAAAGACCACACGAATAATCCTTATCAGGACAATAAAAGAGGACGTAACCGCATGGTTTGCGTCCTCTTCTTCATTTCGCATAATTTCTACATGATCTTAGGGAACAGTTCCTTTACTGTAGGATAGATCTGTGTGAATTTATGATATCTTTCTTCATATCTGGCTGCAATCTCTGCATCCGGTTCTACAGTATCTACAATCTTTACCAGCCTGGAAGCTGCTTCTTCTACAGAAGCATATTCACCACAGGCTACTGCTGCAAGCATTGCTCCGCCGTATCCCGGTCCTTCTTCACTTTCAATGATATCCAGCTTGATATTTAATACATTTGCAAAAATCTGCTTCCAAAGAGGACTCTTAGCACCGCCTCCACAGATCTTGGAACGTTTGATATCAATTCCAAGGCTCTTGGCTACTTCAAAGGAATCACGAATGGCATAGGCAACACCTTCCAGCACAGCCTGATACATATCAGCTCTTGTCGTATCCATTGTCATACCAATGAATGTACCTCTGGCATTGGCATCATTATGTGGTGAACGCTCTCCCATCAGATATGGCAGGAAATATACATGATTGTTACCCAGTTTATCTGCTGTAATCGCAGCCTGCTCCTTTGCAAATTCCTTGGTCTGTAAGATCTCTTCCATCCACCACTTATTACAGGAGGCAGCACTGAGCATACAGCCCATCAGATGATAGTGTCCGTCTGCATGGGCAAATGCATGGAGTGCGTTATTCTTATCCACGCCAAAATTCCTGCTGGAGATAAAGATGGTTCCACTGGTTCCGAGGGAAATGTTGCACATTGCATCACCGACTGTACCTGTACCTACTGCCGCTGCCGCATTATCACCTGCGCCTGCTGCAATCTTAACTGTCTCTGGAAGTCCCAGTTCTGCTGCTACATCAGGCTTTAAGGTTCCAACAGCTTCATAGCTTTCATAGATCTTTGCAAGCTGTTCTTCCTTTACGCCGCAGATTTCCATCATTTCTTTGGACCAGCACTTGTGTGCCACATCAAACAGAAGCATACCGGATGCATCCGATACATCTGTACAGAAGCTTCCTGATAATTTATATGCGATATAGTCCTTTGGCAGCATAATCTTGGCAATACGTGCGAAATTCTCAGGCTCCTTATTCTTTACCCATAATACCTTGGGGGCTGTAAAACCTGTAAAGGCAATATTGGCTGTATACTGGGAGAGTTTATCCTTACCAATCACATTATTAAGATAATCTGTCTCTTCCTGTGTCCTGCCATCATTCCAGAGAATTGCAGGTCTGATTACCTGATCGTCTTTATCCAGAATAACAAGACCATGCATCTGACCACCAAAGCTGATACCGGCTACCTTGGATGCATCATATCCTGCTACCAATTCCTTCAAACCACACTTAACAGCTTCCCACCAGTCCTCAGGCTTCTGTTCACTCCAGCCCGGATGTGGAAAATATAACGGATATTCTTTTGATACAATATTTGCAATTTTGCCATTTCCTTCCATAAGAAGCAGCTTTACCGCAGAAGTTCCCAAATCAACGCCTATGTAATACATGTTCTTCCTCCTTTTATATAAGATAAGGGGCACCAAAGGCGCCCCCTGATATGTACTTATTGAATACGAGCTTATGCAAACGGATTCTCTGTCTTGTAGAGCATTCCCTTAGGCTGATTGAAGTTGATATCTTCTACAGGTACTCCTGCATACTTGAATACTTCATATAAAGCCTTGCCATAGTGACCGAATGCAACTGCGCCATGATGAGGGAAGTTCTTCTCGATCAGTACATGACGGTAGAATCTGCCCATCTCAGGAATTGCAAAGATACCAATGGAACCAAAGGAACGTGTTGCAACAGGAAGAACCTCGCCCTGTGCGATATAAGCACGAAGCTGGCAGTCTGCTGTACTCTGTAAACGGAAGAATGTGATATCTCCAGGTAAGATATCTCCTTCCAGAGTACCCTGTGTTACTTCCTCAGGAAGGCTTCTTGCCATAATAAGCTGATACTTCATCTCGCAGAAGGATAACTTCTTGGATGTGGTATTACCGCAATGGAATCCCATGAATGTATCATTCAGAGTATAGTTGAACTTGCCCTTGATATCTGCATCATAGATATCAGAAGGTACTGTATTGTTAATATCCAACAGAGTTGTTGCATCTTCACTGACTACAGTTCCGATAAACTCACTTAATGCACCGTAGATATCTACTTCACAGGATACAGGAATTCCACGGCCTGTCAGACGGCTGTTTACGTAGCATGGAACGAAGCCAAACTGTGTCTGGAATGCCGGCCAGCACTTACCTGCAATGGCAACGTACTTTCTGTAGCCCTTATGTGCCTCTACCCAGTCAAGTAATGTAATCTCATACTGGGCAAGCTTTGCAAGGATTTCAGGCTTCTTATTGCCTGCGCCAAGCTCTGCTTCCATGTCTTTTACAACATCAGGGATTCTTGGATCGCCTGCATGCTTGTTGAATGCTTCAAATAAGTCAAGCTCTGAGTTCTCTTCAATCTCAACACCCAGATTGTAAAGCTGTTTGATTGGTGCATTACATGCCAGGAAGTTCAGTGGACGAGGTCCAAAGCTGATAATCTTTAAGTTATTCAGTCCTTCGATTGCACGTGCAATAGGAAGGAACTCATGGATCATATCTGCACATTCTTCAGCAGTTCCTACAGGATACTCAGGAATGTATGCCTTGATGTTACGAAGCTTTAAGTTATAGCTTGCATTTAACATACCACAGTATGCATCACCACGGCTGCTTGCCAGTGTCTGTGTATTCTCTTCGCTTGCTGCAACGAACATCTTAGGTCCGTCAAAATGCTTTGCAAGTAATGTTTCGGAGATTTCAGGGCCGAAGTTTCCAAGGTATACGCAAAGTGCGTTACATCCTGCTTTCTTAATATCTTCAAGAGCCTGAACCATGTGAATCTCGCTCTCTACGATACAGACTGGACATTCGTAGATATCTGCTGCATCATATTTCTTGGCATATGCCTCTACCAATGCCTTTCTTCTGTTTACGGATAAGGATTCCGGGAAACAGTCTCTGCTTACTGCTACAATACCGACTTTCATTTTTGGGATGTTAATCATTTCTAATTCCTCCATTTTTATATATTACATTATTTATTATTAGTTCTAGTCCAAAGAAATATTGACACCTTTAAGACCATTGAATGCACCGGCAATCTTTGCTTCTTCATGGGCGATCAGCCACTTGTTTACTGCAAAAAGCAATGGATCTTCTTCTGCGCCCTGTGGTTTCTTCTCCAGATCTGCATTGGTTCCCTTAGGAAGGATAACTATATTCTTAAATGTCTTACCATCTACACTGCATGGGGCATAATGAAGTGTGGTAGCATACATTTCATATACTGTTCCTGCCGGGACAAAAAATGCCTGGATATTATCTGTGTCATAATAATGCTCCAGCGTAACATCCTGCAATTTACCAAGAAGCAGAATCAGATCTGTAATCGCAACGCCCAGCTCTGAGCAGCGATGATATTCACATGCATCCAGTTTATGATTGGTTCCATTACAATAACCTACCTGAATCGGCATTCCACCAAAGAAGCTCTCCTGCAGCACTTTAGCCTGATCTAACGTTTCAAGCCCTGCATCCGATGCAATATAGATTACATGATCCGGTGCCGGTGTCTTCTCCATCTCTTTCACCAGAGCATCTACCTGATAGTCCTTCGTCAATACTCTGCCATATGCTTCGTATTCTTTGTCTGTAATGTTATAAATCTTCACAACCTTCATCCTTTCCTTATATTTTTATGTCTTCACATTCGCTATAAATGGCACTTTTATTGATTTCATCCTGCATTTTCACAATTGCAGGATTTATTCATTTAAAATGCCATACTTTTCACACAAGCCTGTTCTGTCTGAACAGTTTCATTTTATGTAATTTGCACAGTTTCGTCAAGTACTATTCCCGTTTTTTTACATAAAAATAAAGATATCTGCAATATTGCATGCAAATATCTTTATTTTTTGATTGTTATGTTTACATTTTGTCATTTACATTTGCAATAAATGGCACTTTTTAATCTTTCCATTCTAGTCTGTGAAGCTCTCCTGCAAGCTGCATGTCGGCAAAATTGTTCTGACGCAATGCTTCATACAATACAATGCTTACAGAATTAGACAGATTAAGGCTTCTGACTTTATCCAGCATGGGAATACGAATACAGGTATCTTCATGATCCACCAGTATCTCTTCTGGGATTCCAGCGCTTTCCTTACCAAACATGATATAGTCATCCGGACCAAACTGCGCTTCTGTATAGACTTTCTTTGCCTTAGTCGTTGCCATCCAGATCTTTGCTCCGGGATTCTTCTCCAGAAACTCTTCAAAATTCATATATCTGCGGACATCCAGATGTTCCCAGTAATCCATGCCTGCTCTTTTAAGTTCCTTACCTGTCAGGCGAAATCCCAAAGGCTCGATCAAATGCAGGGTCGATCCTGTAGCGACACAGGTTCTGCCAATATTTCCAGTATTTGCCGGTATCTCCGGCTGATGTAACACGATATTCATGTAACAGTACCCTTCTATTACTTATTTACTTATTCTGTTCCGCACGCAGCTTCTCTACGAAGTGCTGCAGTCTGCCTATTGCAAGTTTCAGATTGTCCAGTGAGTACGCATAGGAGATTCTGATAAACCCTTCTCCACAATCACCAAATGCAGTACCGGGAACAACAGCTACCTTCTCTTCCATCAGGAATCTGGTTGCAAATTCATCACTGGTCATGCCAAATTCCTTAATACATGGAAACATATAGAAAGCTCCAAAAGGTTCAAAGCATTCCAGCCCCATTTCCTTAAATGCATGTACCAGGTAACGTCTTCTCTGATTATAGGCTTCTCTCATGTTCTGCACATCTTCATCACCATTTTTGAGAGCTTCCACAGCTGCATACTGTGATGTTGTCGGTGCACACATAATGCAGAACTGATGAATCTTGGTCATCTGCTCGATAATCTCCTTAGGTCCACATGCATAACCCAGTCTCCAACCGGTCATCGCATAGGACTTGGAGAAACCGTTGATCAGAATCGTTCTCTCCTGCATGTCTGCAATATTGGCAATAGACACATGTTGATCTGTATAACACAGTTCAGAATAGATTTCATCAGAAATGACAAATATGTCATGTTTCTTGATTACTTCTGCTATTTCTTCCAGATCCTTACGCTCCATAATGGCACCCGTAGGATTATTGGGAAAAGGCAGCACCAGAATCTTTGTCTTCTCTGTAATGGCTTCTTCCAGCTCCTGTGCGGTCAGCCTGAACTGGTTCTCATGCTTCAGATTAATGATGACAGGCTTTGCACCGGTCAACAGTGCGCATGGCTCATAAGATACATAACTTGGCTGTGGAATCAGCACTTCATCACCAGGATTTACCATGGCACGCATAGCAATATCAATCGCCTCAGAACCACCTACGGTAACCAGTACTTCATTCTCATAATGATAGGAAAGATTATAACGTCTCTTTAAATAATTACAGATTTCTATTTTTAATTCTTTCAGACCTGCGTTAGATGTATAGAAGGTTCTGCCCTTTTCCAAAGAATAGATACCCTCATCACGGATATGCCAGGGTGTCTCAAAATCAGGTTCGCCAACACCCAGGGAAATAGCATCTTTCATCTCACTGACAATATCAAAAAATTTACGAATACCCGAAGGCTTTATCTGTACGATTGTGTCTGATAAAGGATTTCTCATGGTGTCACCTGTATCCTTTCATCAGTATCTTTCTTGCCAAGGATTGTTCCGTGGTCTTTATACTTCTTGAGAATAAAATGTGTTGCAGTACTCAGTACGGAATCCAGGGTAGAAAGCTTATCAGATACAAAGTTGGATACTTCTTTCAGAGTCTTTCCTTCCAGGCTGACTAACAGATCATATCCACCGGAAATCAGATATACAGCATGCACTTCCGGATATTTGTAGATTCTCTCTGCAATGCTGTCAAAGCCATGGCCTCTCTGTGGTGTCACACGTACCTCAATCAGGGCATTGACCTTCTCAACATTTGTCTTTTCCCAGTCAATTAATGTATGGTAGCCGCAGATAATACCTTCCTTCTCCATCTGCTCCATCTCATTGACAATATCCACTTCTTCCACACCAAGGATAATAGCCAGCTCTTTTAAATCTATTCTGCTGTTCTTCTCTATAATCGTTAATATCTGTTCTCTCATATACTCACTCATACCTTTCCACTATGATGTTGCCAGAACCCTGTAAAGCGAATCGTGCCTTGCAGGCTCCAGAAATCTTTTCTCCTCGTCATTTACCAGTATGCGGTCATTATTATCTGTCGTGCGTCCGATTACTGCTGCGGATATGCCTTGTTCAGCAAGCAATGATACCAGTCTGGTACCGCCTTGTGTTATCATGAGCATACTTCCGCCCGAAAGCAGTTCATAGGGATTTACGTCATAAAACTCACACACTTCTATCGTTTCCTGTTTTACAGGAATTTGCTTTAAGTCTATGACCAGTCCAACGCCGTTTGCCTTGGCAAGCTGCCAGAGTCCGCCAAATACTCCACCTTCCCTGACTGCCTGCATTGCGCTGACGCCGGACTGCACGGCGGTAGCTGCCTCCGGAACTGACGATAGAAATCTATCAAAATCCGCTGCCTGTTCTACCAGTCCCAAAGGATAACGTGATGCAAGTTCCTTCATACGCTGTGATGCGATCAGGGATGTACCTTCAAGTCCCAGCCATTTGGTCATAACCACATCTTTTCCTGCCTTTTCACCCTGTATACGGACAATGGCAGCCTGACCCGCTCGCGCTGTGAAGGATGCTGTCGCATAATATGTATGCATAGCCGGTACAACATTTACATCAGTCCCGATAATCGTTACCTGATTCGCTATTGCTGCCTCAGACGCCCATCGTATGCATTCTCTCAGATGCATCTCTGACTTGTTACGCTCCTCGTCTGTAAGGGAATGTGGAGCAGCAACATTAAGACTGGCACAGACTGATGACTGCTCCGGGAAAACTCCTGTGGCTGCCAGTTTATTCAGTCCAGCATAAAATGCCCTCATGGCAACCTTGACATCTGCTCCATCCGCAGACCCCTGCGCTGTTACCAGATATCCATTCTCATCCGGCAAAATGGCGCAGTCTGCCCCCAGACCCGCGCCATTTATTGTAATCTTACGATATTCGGTTGTATGAATTACTTTTTCTACGGAACGTTGATAAATATGCTCCGGTAATCTGCCGAAATCCATATGTTTTACTCCTGCCTTTTATTAAGGTGTTGTTGTAGTACTCTGTTGTGCTGCCTGCTGTTCCTGCAGTGCCTTATAATATGCTTCCAGCGCAGCCTGTTGCTGTGCGGCTGCCTGCTGCTCCGGTGTCATGGCAGCCGCTGCTGCCGTTTCTGCTTTAATTGCTGCCGCTTCTGCCTTCACGGTGTCAATACTTCCACTGGCTATTGCAGCCTGTATCCTGCTTGCATATACTGCATTATCTGTCTTTACACCTACTGTAGCAGTTCTTGGTGTCATCTTATAGCTGCTTGTGTTAATGACTTCACGGCTGACTTCCACACCATTCTCTTCTACAATCTTCCACAGCTGTGCCTTATATCCAATGTGTGCTGACTGTACACTGACAAATCCAATTCCCTGGGAAGAATCTGCAATAATCTTCTCTGAATCAGGCTCTGTAGTACTCAGTACTTCACTCTCATATTTTACTTTATGACCTGGATCCCTGGTCTCTACACCATAGATTACGAAAGTAATCTGCTTGCCGCCTGTATATCCCTCTATATAGATCGGATAATCCAGATTGTTCACGAATTTAAAGTCTTTTCCTGATGATTCTGCAATTGCAGCATCCATAGACGGTTTCACATAACTGATAATCATGGAATGATTGCTTCGCTGTGTCACCTCCAGTTCTGAAAGCAGGACTGCATTATATAATGTGGTAGATACCTGACAGATACCACCGCCAAGACTGTCTACGACCATACCATTCAGATAAGAACCCGCAGGATAATAACCATTTGCTTCCGTAAAGGGGGATATTTTATCCAGAGTAGAGAACTCTTCTCCCGGATAAAGTGTTGTACCATTAATCAGACGGCATCCATTCTCCACATTTTTACATCTGGCACTTCCACTTGTAGAATAGCTGGTAGTATATGTTCCCAGCACATCCTTTACCTTGGCAAGATCCTCCGCATTACCCTTAGGCTGCGTTGTATCAATCACAAGGTCTATAGAAGCATCCTGATAATTCCAGCCATTTGTCAGATATTCATAGATCTGATTCAGGGATTCTTCCACATTTACAGCCTCTCCTGTCTGTCCTTCTACAACTTGAAAAGAACCATCCTGTCGGGTCAGCTGTGCATTCTCTGCCTGTACATCATATTCTGCACACTGTTCCTGCAGAATATTGCGGATCAGGTCTTTATCAAAACCCAGTTCCAGCTTATATACTTTATTTCCATGCTTCAGATCCTGAATTGCCTTATACCGCTGCACGATATTACCTGCTTTGCCAAGACCTGCCGCTTCTTCTATTGCAGCCGTGTTGACCCATGTCATTCCCAGATCACCGGCAGTAACTGCAACATAATGATCCCCTACTGCACCAAAGGTTACTACCTTCTGCTTTAAGCCTGCCACGAAGTCATTCACCATCTGCATGGCTTCTTCCTGTGTCATGCCGGACAGGTTCATATCTTCCATATACACACCATCCGGAATTGTCATATCCTGACTTTTGGCATATGCAGAGCTGCCCCATGCAAGCATCACTGACAACAGCATCAGCAACAGCGCAGATACTTTTCCTATTACCTTTTTCATAATGCTCCTCATCTCTCCCAATTGTACCCAACTAATGCTTGTCATTTACATAACATCCATTGTACAATTATATGAACGGTTATCACCATTCAGAACTCAATGATACTGCCTAGTGTACTGTATCACTGACATTTCGCCAAATAACTTGTATAAGTTTTCATCTGCTGCGTTGTCGTCAATCGACGTAGCCACCGCTACGCCTCATTCCTCCGCCTTGCAGACTGAAAATTTATCCTGCGTTATTTAACTGAAAGTCAATGATACAGTACACTAGAATACTCCCAATACATATATGAGACTTGGTACGATCATTGCAAGAACCAGAATTATTACAATAATAGCAGAGATAATTCTCTGTGTTTTCTTATGATTCATATTCATATGTTTCATCTCCATTACTATACTACACTACTGAAAGGATATTATAAATGAATTTAAAGTTTTTGGCAAGTTTTCTCCTGCTATGTGCAGTGGTATTATATTCCACCAAACGCTCTGATAAAGTGCAGGAACAGGCTGAAAGGAATTTTTGGAACAAGGAGCGCCGTGCCAACAGTGTACGTAAGAAATCCCTGGACGCACTTAACTACATTACAATCCCTGATACGATTCTCAATATGAAGCCCCTGTCCATGACCGAGGAAATCAGAGACTATCTGAAAGACCTGATAGATCTCTCTGCCTTGCCTATCGTAAATCTCACAGGCATCAGCAATACGGATCTGAAACTGGCTTATGGCACTGCTAATATCACAGTACTGACAGAATACGACTCACATTACACCAATATGGTCACAATCTTACAGAAGCTGGCACAATGCCTGGTCGATCATAATGAGAAAGAACTTGCCACCGAAGTCCTGGAATTTGCAGTCTCTACCGGAACTGATGTCAGCAGGACCTATTATCTTCTGGCTTCTATTTATCAGGAGAATGGACAAAAGACCCGGATTCGTGAGCTTATTACTGCCGCCTCTTCCCTTAATACCATGATGAAGGATTCTATTATACAGAAACTGGAATCCATACTGGCTTCTACCTCTTCCCAAGAGCAGCTGTAATCTTGTCATATAATCTGCTGGCTTCATTTTTAGTCAGCAGATTCATATCCATCCATGTAGGAAACACTCCTTCAACAGGTGCTATCATATGCCCCTCTTTTAACTCGATTCCATATTTTTCACACATTCTGCCTAGCTGTTCTTTCTGTCTGGGAGTAATCGGTCCTTCTTTCTTTACACTGTATATCAGTTTACGCGGCTGGAAAGTATCTGCTTCCTTCTCGTAGAAGCTCTCACATAATTTCCCATAAAGTTCGTGCGTAGCCAATGCATCACCAAGCGCCCTGTGCGCCGTAATCGGAATATGATAATACCCACACAGGTCACCCAGCCTTTTGCTTGGTACATCCGTCAGAAATCTTCTGGCTATTTTTAATGTATCTATTCCATCTTTTTCAAAAGACAGCTTCTGGTTTACGGCAGCTTTCTTTATGAAAGAATAGTCAAACAGTATCTTATGCCCCAAAAGGCAGTCCTCTCCGGCAAATCCAAGGAAATCTATTATGACATCTTCTATAACCGGCGCATTTTCAAGGTCTTCGTCTTTTATCCCTGTCAGTTCCTTCGTATGCTCCGTCAGTTCCCTGCCCGGATTTACAAAGGTTGTGTAAACCTGCTCTATTTTGCCCTGTCTGACTCTCGCTGCACCAATCTCAATGATTCTGTCTGTCTTTGGACTAAGCCCTGTAGTCTCCAAGTCCAGCACTACATAATCCTGTAACATTACTTCTCCTTGCCCTGCCTTTTATCTGTGCTCCTGCAATAGCTTTGCAGGAAACATTCTTCACATTTAGGGGTAGGCGCCTTGCAGATCTCTCTTCCAAAAGAAATAATCTGGATATTATAACGTATCCAGTGATCCTTCGGGAGTACTTTCATTAGCTCATACTCTATCTTCTCAGGCTCTTCTTCCTTGGCAAAACCCAATCGTCTGCTGATACGTTTCACATGCGTATCCACTACAATACTGGGTTCATGAAATATATTTCCCCGAATGACATTAGCGGTCTTACGTCCCACTCCTGCAAGGCTTGTCAGGTCTTCCATACCGGAAGGAAGCTCATCATGATACTCAGTGTGAAGTCTCTGGCAACAGGCAATGATGTTCTTCGCCTTGCTGTGGTAAAAGCCAATAGAACGGATATCGTCTTCCAACTCTGTAATATCTGCTTTTGCAAAAGCTTCAATTCCCGGATATTTCACAAATAAATCCTTCGTCACAATATTAACTCTGGCATCCGTACACTGTGCACTCAGAATCGTTGCGATCAGCAGCTGCCAAGGTTCTTTATAATGTAAATGACATGCCACATCCACCCCATATCTCTCATCCAGAGCATCCAGAATTGCCTGTGTTCTCTTATTCATACCCATCCTCCTTTATTCAGAACCCCATTCACAAAATCGCTGTTATCATGTAATAAGCTGCATCATAGGTCAGGGGATCTCTCTTCTGATAATCAAAAAGTATCGCTGTTTTTTGTGACAGTTGTGTCATTTCCTCATTTTCAAGCCATACAGGATAAGTAAAGTATTCTATATGAGTCATTTTCATCAACTGCTGCGGCTGATATCCTTCATAACCTGTCAGATACTGGGGCTTCTGCGCCTCCTGCCTGTAAAAGGTCCTGACCTGTTCCTTTTCTTCCTCACCCTGCTGCCAGCAAGGAGCAAACACAGGACGACTCTTCAGATTCTCCCTCAGATACATATCAAAAGTCAGAAGCTGCGCATATAACTCGCTTCTTGCCGGTGCTTTCTGCCGTGCAAACTCCAACAATACCTGATAACGATATGCCCGCGCCGGGGTATTGATATAATATCCCTTCTCTTCATAGTATTGTGACAGTGCTTCATACAGGGCAAAGGGTGAAGAAAACTCTTTCTCCAATACAGGAAGTGTATGCGTAAACTGGCAACTGTTATAATACAGCTCCACCATTTCCTCGATTCCCTTGAGTCTGAGCACATCATCATAGGGAAGCCATCTGGAATACAGCACCTCATAAGGTGGACGGCTATTATATACAATACCGTATTCTTCTGCCCTTTCCTCAATAGGAGAGCCTTTTAATACCTTCAAAAAGCCAAGCTGTAACTGCTGTGGTCTCATGGCATATACATCATTAAAAGAAGTGACAAAGCTGTCATAATCTTCATAGGGCAGTCCGGCAATCAGATCCAGATGTTGATGAATGTTATGGAAGCTGTGTATCTTATCCACGACCTGACGTAAATGCTCCAGACTCATATAGCGGTTGATCGCATGCAGCGTCTGCTCATTTGTAGACTGTACACCTATTTCAAGCTGAATCAGTCCCGGACGCATCTGTTTTAAAACCTCAAGCTCATCCTCGGTCATCAGATCTGCTGCTATTTCAAAATGGAAATTAGTGACACCATTGTCATTTTCAAGCAGATATCTCCAGATTGCCAATGCATGCGCTGCATTACAGTTAAAGGTTCTGTCTATGAACTTAACCTGAGATACCTTATGATCCAGAAAATACTGTAATTCTTTCTTTACAGTCTCAATATCTCTCAGTCTCACACTCTTATCTATGGCAGACAGACAGTATGCACACCGGAAAGGACACCCTCTCTGGGATTCATAATAGATAATCCTGTTCTGAAATTTGCCCAGATCCTCATACAGAAAAGGAAGCTTGCTCATATCAGTCAGCTCTCTTGGCTGTGTGCGTCCCTGTGGCAGCACCAGTCCGGGTATATCCTGCAATTGTCCCTTCGGTGCATGATAGAAACGTACAAGCTGTGTGAAAGTCTCTTCGCCCTCTCCTACCATGATTCCCGTCAGTTGCGTATACTGTGCAAGAATCTTCTCTGCATGAAAAGACACCTCTGGTCCACCAAGCCACAGCTTCGTATCCGGCAACAGCTTAGGCAGTTCCGGTAATAATTCCTGTATCGTATTCCAATTCCATATATAACAGGAAAAGGCAGCTATATCCGGTCTATGCCGGTAAATATCTGCCAAAATATTTTCTGTATTCTGATTGATTGTATATTCTGCAATCTCTATCCCTACCTCCGGCTGATCGCCCAGGGCTGCCTGTGCATAAGCCCTGAGACTATATACTGCCGGATTAGAGTGGATATATTTTGCATTTACTGCAATTAAAAGTACTCGCATCTATTTCTCACACTTGTCCTCATAAACGTTCTGAAGCTTCACCAGATTCATTTCATAATCCTGCATGTTCTTCTGCTTCATAGTAGAAAGCATCAATCCGGCGAAGAATGCCTGAATGGCACTTAAATACACAAAACAGCATACGATCAGCGTAGGGAATCTAAGAACCAGTCCGCTGCTTGCGTAGTCACATAATACCGGTATCAGGAACAGTGTTGCAATCAATGCCAGCAATACCGCAATCCATGAAAAGAATCCAAAAGGCTTGTAATTCTTATATAATTTGACAATCGTCATAAGAACCTTCATACCATCTGAATAAGTGTTCAATTTGGACACACTGCCCTCTGGTCTGTCACGATACTGGATAATGACATTCTCCACACGCATATTCTTGTCAATTGCATGGATGCTCATTTCTGTCTCTATTTCAAAGCCTTTTGATAATACCGGGAATGACTTTACAAAGAGATAACTGAACGCACGATATCCTGTCATAATATCCCGGATATTGCTCTTGAACATGCGGTTGATTGTTCCTCTTACCAGGGAATTGCCAAAATTATGGAAAGGACGTTTATTCTCTTCAAAATAGGAAGAAGACAGTCTGTCCCCTACTACCATATCTGCATTACGCTGTAATACTGCATCACACAGCTTTCTTGCTTCATCTGCAGGATACGTGTCATCACCATCTGTCATCACATAACACTTGGCATCTATTTCACGAAACATTCTTCGGATAACGTTGCCCTTACCCTGCTGATATTCATAACGAACAACAGCGCCCGCCTTTCTGGCAATCTCATCTGTTCCATCTGTGGAATTATTATCATATACATATATAACAGCCTCAGGTAATGCTGCCTTAAAATCCTTTACGACCTTCTCTATTGTTTTGCTCTCATTGTAGCAGGGAATCAATACTGCTATTTCGTCCATACTTTTCTCTCCCTTATTCTTGCGCTTATGTGCACTGTATCAGATAAGGTTAAGTATACCATTGATAGGAATGTGTGTCAAAATAAGAGATTACATTTTTCTCTGTATCATCAATGAAAAAGCATTCCTGTGGCTTCAGGTTGAACATAGAAAACATATCTTCAAATGCCCGCCTGTCTGGTTTGATCAGACCTCGCTCACAGGACACCCATATCAAAGATATAATTCTTTATCATATAATTCCTTCATTTCCTTTATCATTGTGTGTACTTTATTCTGAATCTCTTCCGGCTCAATCACCCTGGCATAAGGACCATAGGACAATATATAATCATAAAACCAGCTCTCTCTGGCATTTGGTATCGTACAGACCAGCCCTTCCTTGTGCTCAACAATGGCAGAAGCCGGCAGCTCATCATATATGCGATATGCCATACATTTCTGTACCAGAATTTTCACAGCAAAGGCAGGCTCCTTTACAAGATAATGTCTTGGTTCTTCTTTTGGCAGAACCAAGGGGTCAAATCTCTCTTCCAAAACAATAAGATGCGCCATCCTGTGCAATTTAAAATAACGAAAATCCTGTCTTTTCTCACAAAATCCATACAAATACCACGCCTGCGCCCGAAATACCAGCTTGCAGGGACGTATCGTCCGAAACTCCGGGACTCCTTTTTTCATATAATCAAAGGAAAGCTTCTTATGCGACAGAATTGCGCCTTTTAACTGGCGAAATCTATCCCGGTCAAAATTACCTTCATTCCAGGTGTCCAGCTCTATCTCGATCCAGTCCTGTGCTACCTCTCCAAAGAAATCTTCAAGGCGGCTAAGAGCCTGTTTCTCATCATCATAGGCAACCGTTCCCAATACTTTCATAGAGGACAAAATGCTGCTTTTCTCTTCTTCCGTCAGGACTTTCTTATTTAATACAAAATCAGAAAGCAGGGAAATTCCACCTCCCCTGCCTCTGGTTGCATATATTGGTATTCTGGCTTCGGACAGCTTTTCAATATCACGATTTATCGTTCTTACCGAAACTTCCAGCTTATCAGCTAATTCTTTCGCTGTCATGCTGTCTCTTTCCATTAACAGATATACAATCTGAAACAATCTGGCTACCATACAATACCTCATTTTTTACCGTTCTTATCGGATAGCGATATAGATATCTATATCCTCCATCGTTCTATATTCTTCGAAATCGCCTGTATAGGTTCTATCCAGAGGAGTATTCCATATTTCACTCCATGCATTGGAAACCGCCTCTACATAATCTCCATGTATCTGGAACTTTGCATATTTCCCCGCAGGAATCACCTTAGTAACCTGCCCCTCCAAAGCACATGCCTTACTTACTTCAAATCCGGCTGTTACCTGATATCCTTCTTTCTCATAATCTGAATACAGACCAATAGCATAAGTATTGACTCTGTTTCTGGTTCCACTTACATTCTCCGGTGTATACAGTTTCTGCCATAACCCACTGATGACAGCGCCCATCTTCGGATCATCATTACTCGTTCTGCCGGCAAATCCTACTATGGTTTTCTCTTTCAGTTCTACAATTTCATAATTCATTTTGAATCCTCCTGGACATATTTTATTTTTGTTTACGTCCAAAGGATATCATTCTATATATGACATAGTATGGCATATTTAACAAGAAAGTCAAATTATTTATTGTTAGTTTCCTCATTCTGGTTTCATAACATTTGTGCTACAATAAAGTGTATTAGGGGGATTTGCACACACAAAATTCCCTGAATCTATAATAAAAATCGGAGGAAATGATTATGCTTTGTATAAAAAACGGACTAATCCATGATGCTGTATCAGCCACTCCTTATGTAGGTGATATTTTAGTAGAAAATGGTAAAATTACGCAGATTCTTCCTGCAAACAGCTGCAAGGAAGCTGAGACAGTGATTGATGCCACCGGACTTAACGTTTATCCCGGTCTGGTAGATGCGCACAGTCATCTTGGCTTGGACGGATATGCCATTGGTTTTGAAGGACAGGATTATAATGAAATGAATGACATCCTCACTCCGCAGCTTCGTGCCATTGACGGCATCAACCCACAGGATGAGACTTTACAGCTTGCCCTGGAAGGCGGTGTAACATGTGTAGGTACGGGTCCTGGAAGTTCTAATGTTCTAGGTGGTATGTTCGTTGCCATGAAACCCTTTGGTCGCAGAATAGATGACATGATTGTCAAGTTTCCTGTTGCCATGAAATGTGCGTTTGGTGAAAATCCCAAAAGATGCTATAAAGACAAAAACAATTATTCACGAATGTCTACTGCTTCCAAACTTCGTGAAATGCTTTTTAAAGCAAGAGAATATCAGGCGAAGTTAGATGCTGCCGCAGAAGATCCTTCTAAAAAGCCTGCTTATGATATGAAATTAGAAGCCCTTCTTCCCGTTCTGCGCAGGGAAATTCCTCTAAAGGCTCATGCCCACAGAGCAGATGACATTTTCACAGCAATCCGCATTGCAAAAGAATTTGATGTAAAGCTTACTATTGAACATTGTACAGACGGTGCCCTGATCGCAGAAGATCTGGCAAAAGAAAATTATCCGGTTGCAGTTGGTCCTTCTTTTGGACACGCTACCAAATATGAATTAAAAAATAAATCCTTCAAGACACCCGGTATTTTATCAAAGGCTGGCTGTCAGGTTTCTATCATTACAGATGCCCCTGTCATTCCACAGCAGTATCTTTCACTATGTGCCGGACTTGCCGTGAAATCAGGCATGGATGCTTTTGAAGCATTAAAAGCCATTACCATTCACCCTGCAAAGCACCTTGGCATTGCCGACAGAGTAGGAAGTATTGAGGTTGGAAAAGACGGCGATTTTGTCATTAGTGATGGTAACATCATGGATTCTGCCACAAAAGTAAATTATACCATTATAAATGGTACAGTTGCTTTTTCTCTGGCTGACTAATACATAAAACTATCGTAACTATTCAGAACCCCATTCGCAAAATCGCTGATTCACAGCTTTTCTTTTGCTCATGTGGTTACTTCGCCATATAAATTGAGGCAAATATGCTTGTAAACAAGCATATTCTGCCTTAATTTGCATGGCTCTGAATAGTTACAAACTATCAAAATCGAGTAGGAGGGAAATTTAACTAAATTTCCCGACCTCTCACACCACCGTGCGTACCGTTCGGTACACGGCGATTCAATCAACTTAACAAGTAACACACCTTTCGGTGTAGTAATCTAACATTGAGACTAATCCAAATGAGGTTAGTCTCTTTGTACTTATAGCCTTTTGTATCCATCCATTGTGGGCGAGTCTTGCATA
>SKEY01000418.1_pt1 | contig 69793 bp, 101 predicted proteins | sample 4843871 | NCBI WGS metagenome assembly SKEY01 (sample SAMN11008797, study PRJNA524170) | human gut metagenome | biome: Human fecal sample; material: Feces; isolation source: fecal sample from pouch patient p36 | host: Homo sapiens | place: Israel: Tel-Aviv | collected 2016-12-04
GCTGCATCAGCATCAAATTGATTTCTTAAATTTGCGACTTCGTTATAATATCATCTGTTTCCGTTTTGGTCAAGCCCTTTTTTCAAAAAGTTTTTTTGAAAGGTTTTGACTGTCGGTGTGTTTTGCCAACGTTGATAAATTTACCATTATTCTCTCTGAGGGTCAAGCATATTTTCTGTTTTTCTCCAATAAATTTTCTGAAAAGAAAAAAAGCCGTATCAACGGCTTTTTTATGTAGTTGTCTTCTATCCATTTGATTAGAAGAATGGCATACCTTCTATTTTGTAATCTTCAATAATTTGTCTGAAAACATTCGGTTCTTCCCACGCATAACCATCAGGTAGTTGTTTGTCTTGTCCTGATTCTTGGGTTTCAAAAACAAAAAGTGGAATATTCTCAGCATCAATCGATCCATTGGTTAATTCAACAAGATTGATCGCTGTCACGTCTAAATGAATACTGTCTTTAAACAATTGTAAAATATTTGCTAGACCGGTCTTATCTTCAGAGAAGTCTGTAGATGCCAGTTCTGCGGTACCTTCGTGCGTCTGCATCAAAAACTTTTTCGAGCCATTTGCCAAGTGCATCATAACTGTTCCTGCCACTTTTTTGGATCCCAAAATACCCACCTCGGTTATTCAACTGATTGTAAATCAATTTTAGCACATTTTCAGAAAATATGCACGATTATCTCTTTCCGTTTTCTTTTTCCAGCATCTCTTTGGCTTCTGCTGTCCACTTTGGTAAGGCTTCAGCAATCGTCCGAAAACCGATTCGTTTGTTTTTATTCGTAAAATACCTTTTGCGCTTATAAGGAAGCTGAACAAATTTTTGTTCTAATGTTCTGCGGGACAGACTGATTTTTTGGCTATATTCATCGATATCGATAATCTGTACGCGCACCTCCTGGCCCACTTGCAAAACATCATGAATATTCTTCGTGTATCCAGACTGGATCTCAGAAACATGGATCAAGCCTTGTGTTTCTTTATCGAGCGACACAAAGGCGCCGTATGGTTGTATACCTGTGACCGTTCCGTCAATAATAGTTCCGATTTGATAGTCCATATGATTTCCTCTCTTTTCATCTTTTATTATACTTGAACTAGTGTTAGATTTGAAGTAGTAGAAAAAAACGATCTAGGAGGGGTACATATGACGAATTTTGACAATGTCCATTCACGGTTAAATACCAATAGTGTAAAGTGGGACAGTATTGCTACGACCTATAAGGAAGAAGGTTTACTGCCGTTATGGGTAGCCGACATGGATTTTTTGGCACCTAAGCCGGTCAAGAATGCCCTGCAGCAAGTGATTGATCAAGGAATTTACGGCTATACTGTTTTCCCTGAAAGTTTGTACGAAGCAATCATTTCTTGGCAAGAACGAAAACACAACTACTCGCTACAAAAAGAGGAGATTTTGTTCAACAGTGGTGTTGTCCCTAGTCTCGCATTAGCTGTGCAGAGCTATACCAATGAAGGCGACAGTGTAATGATTCATGATCCAGTGTACCCACCATTTGCTGACGTTGTTGAAAAAAATCAGCGTCAACTTGTGCGCAACCCGTTGATCGAAAAAAACGGGCATTTCGAAATCGATTCCGTTGCAATGGAATCTGCTATTGTAGATAACCATGTCAAACTGATGATTTTGTGTAATCCACACAATCCTGGTGGTCGTGTGTGGACAAAAGAGGAGCTGCAAACAATTGGGTCGATCTGTCAAAAACATCATGTTCTCGTGGTCAGCGATGAAATCCATCAAGACATCGTTTTTGCTCCGAATACATTTGTTTCATTTCAGACAGTTGATCCTGTTTTTGCTGATTTCTCCATTGTTTTAACTTCAGCAACCAAAACATTCAACTTGGCCGGCATCAAAAATTCAATGATCTTTGTCAAAAATCTGGATTTGAAAAAACAATTCATAACTGTTCAAGAAAAAAATGTTCAAAGTGAAATCAATACATTCGGTATTGTAGCAACAGAAGCAGCCTATCGAGAGTCAGAAGTATGGCTGGATGAATTGCTTAACTATCTTTCAGCCAATATCGAATGGACCTGTGAGTTTTTGGTAGAAAAATTACCTGAAATCAAGTTTCAAAAGCCAGAAGGCACCTATCTTATGTGGCTAGACTTCTCTGCCTACGGTCTTTCTGACCGAGAGTTACAACGCAAATTGATCAAAGAAGCAAAAGTGGTCTTGAATCCAGGTATCAACTTTGGCCCATCCGGAACGCAACATATGCGGATCAACTTGGCTTGTCCTCGAGAAACGCTGCAAAAAGGTCTCCTGCAAATTGCTGCTGCATTCACAGAACTGAAACAATAAAAAAGAACCCCGCGGGGTTCTTTTTTATGCACTGATTTCAATTGTTTCGATCACAACATCATGAACAGGACGGTCTTGCGGTCCTCGTTGAACGTTTGCGATTTCGTCCACTACATCCATGCCATCTACAACATGACCAAAAACAGTGTGACGGAAGTCTAACCACGGCGTTCCACCTTGTTGATATGCTTCGATCACTTCGGAAGGATAACCTGCTCCCTCTAATTGACCAAGCATATTCGCTGGTACGTTTTGATTGTTGACAATAAAGAATTGGCTGCCGTTTGTATTTGGGCCGGCATTAGCCATTGATAATGCTCCGCGAAGATTGAAGAGCTCTTTTGAAAACTCATCTTCGAAGCTGCCCCCGTAAATACTTTCGCCACCCATACCAGTACCGGTAGGATCGCCGCCTTGAATCATAAAATCAGGAATAACGCGGTGGAAAATGATACCGTCGTAATATCCTTTTTGGGCAAGTTCGACGAAGTTTTTCACGGTTTTTGGGGCCAATTCTGGAAAGAGCACTACTGTGATATCTCCCCGATTCGTTTTGATAACTGCTTTATGACCTGTTTCTTTTAAATGTAGCTGTGGAAATTCAGACACACTTAACGCCTCCTTGTTTATACTAAATACTAAAACAATGATAGCAGAAAAATGAAAAAATGCTAGTTAAGACAATTTTTGCTATAATGAAGCTATTCGTCCAGGTGATACTGTAGAATAATCAATCAACAGAGGGAGATGCACTATGGAGATATATGATATTACCATCGTTGGTGCTGGGCCGAGCGGCATGTTCTCTGCCTTCTACGCCGGTATGCGCAACGCAAAAACCAAACTGATCGACAGTCTGCCTCAGCTAGGCGGCCAATTGGCCACGCTCTATCCTGAGAAATATATATATGATATTCCGGGTTATCCAAAGATCAAAGCCGGTGAATTGGTTCAAAATCTTGAAAAGCAACTGACTACCTTCAATCATCAATACTGTTTGGAGGAAACCGTCTTACAGATCGAAAAGCACGAAGACTACCTAGAACTGATCACAGATAAAGGCAATCACTATTCCAAAGCAGTGATTTTAGCCTTAGGCAATGGTTCCTTCCAGCCAAGAAAACTGTCTATACCCGACAGTGAACGTTTTGAAGGCAATGGACTCGACTATTTCGTAACTGACTTGATGAAGTATGCGGGCCGCAAAGTTGCTATCGCTGGGGGTGGCGATTCAGCGATTGACTGGGCGCTCATGCTTGAACCAATCGCTAGTGAAGTTTATTTGATCCATCGTCGCCCAGAATTTCGAGCGCATGAACATAGTGTCAACAAACTGCGCGCTTCTTCTGTCAACATTCTAACTCCCTATGTTATCCAGGATATCAGTGGAGAAAAACGTCTAACTGAAATTGCTTTGCAGCAAGTCAAAGGAGATGAATCTGTTTCCTTGCAAGTGGACTCTTTGATCGTTAATTACGGTTTTTCTTCGACTTTGAACATTAAAGAGTGGGGACTAAAAAGCACTCGACAAGGCGTATTCGTTACATCAGATATGCGGACATCCATTCCAGGAATCTACGCTTGCGGGGATGTGGTCTTATACGATGGCAAAGTAGATTTGATTGCTACTGGTTTCGGGGAAGCCCCCACTGCCGTCAACAATGCGCTTCATTACATTGATCCTAAAAACCGGACACAACCTGCCCACAGCACTAGTTTGTTCAAGGAGTAGACCATGCTGAGTCGGTATAAAATTGATTTACCTGATGCGTCCCTTGCAAACCAAATGCGTGTTTACTTAGAAGCCTTTGACCAAGTATCGACTGTCCAACATCATCTCGAAGTAGCCAATGCCGCTGAGCAACTTGCCAAACGTTTCGGTGGCGACTGCCAGAAAGCAACGATTGCTGGATTGTTTCATGATATCAGCATGGTCATTCCCAATGATGAACGTCTCGCATTTCAAGAATATTACGGTTTGGAGATAGTGCCGGAAGAAAGAAAAGTACCATTATTGCTGCATCAAAAACAATCGGCTACTTTGGCAAAAGAGCTCTTTGGGATCACTGACCCTGAGATTTTGTCTGCCATTACCTGCCACACGACACTTAAGGAAAATTTTTCAAAGCTGGATCTCATTGTTTTCCTAGCAGATAAAATCGAATGGGATCGCGCAGATGCGGCACCTTTTTTAGAGGAGCTACTGGCTGCACTTGATAACTCTTTAGAAGCGGCAGCATTATGTTATCTTGACTGGCTGTTTGCTGGTGATTTGCTAGTGGCCCACCCTTGGGCAGTTGCCGCAAAACAACAATTGCAAAAAAAGCTACTTACCAAAAAAGCAAAAACTACTATATTAAAAAAACCAAAAAAGCAAAAACTACTATATTAAAAAACAGCTTAAAAAAGAGCTAGTATAAAAAAGTAAAAAAGCTATAAAAAGAACGGTCGCAGGATTTCTCTGCGACTTTTTTTCATACAGTTCAGAAACGACTACGTTGCTGTTCGTCGGTATTTTTTGATTCCACGGGCAAGATAAGATAGGATAGAAGTAAGAAAAAAGAATTGGAGGGAATCACATGGTATTAGAGAATAAAACACTTGAAGATAAGGCAAGAGAACTACTTTCAGAGCGCGGCGTATCACTTCAGGATATCGGCGAACTTGTTTTATTTTTACAAAAAGATTATATCGAAGGTATTACATTAGATATGTGCATTGAAAGTGTGAACGCAGTCCTCAGTAAACGTGAGGTTCACAACACGATTTTGACTGGTATCCAGTTAGATATATTGGCAGAAGAAAACAGCCTTTTGCATCCATTGCAGGAAATCGTCAAAGATGATGAAGGGTTGTATGGTATCGATGAGATTTTGGCACTTTCCATTGTCAATGTCTACGGTTCGATCGGTTTCACCAACTATGGCTACATCGATAAAGTGAAGCCAGGTATTTTAAAAGAATTAAACAGTCATGAAGGCCCCCGGGTCCATACATTCTTAGATGATATTGTAGGTGCAATCGCAGCTTCGGCAGCTAGTCGTTTGGCGCACCAGCATCCAAGCAAGTCTCATTACATCACTCAATAAACTTGTAAAAATCAGCTACTATCGAAAAAAGACTATCCCACAAGTCTGAAACACCTGAAGGGACTACCGTGTAAATCGTTACGCGATACTAGCAAGGAACGCCAGTATGACTGACGTTCCCGCTATCCTCTAGGTCTTTTCTCACTTATGAAATAGTCTTTTTTTGACTTTGTTTTGCCCACCAGTAAATCACAAAGAAAAACAGTTCAATCAGTACAAAAAATAAAATAAAACAGTGCATGAAGAACGTCTCCGGCAGAACATTGATGATGGGATCCGTTACTGGATCAAAAAGCCAATCGTCATTATTGAAGAAAATCTCATGAAACGTCACAAAAAATCGATCAAACCCGATTGCCATCAAGAAACCAAAGAAAATCGGCAGCAGCATCCCCCACTGCAATGGTCGCAACAACCGCCAGCGCTGGTCATTTTTCCAAAAAGATCTAAGAAGCATGAAACTGGGGATCAACGTTACGAGCAGTACACCATAGTTTAATAAAAATAGTTTCTTCACATCATAGAAATGTCCAGCTCCTGCCGCTGACATCGGAAAATCTGGCAAAGCTAATGTCGTATTCAATGGATTGTTCAAGAAATCCAGCAACAACCCATAATTTTTTATCAATTCTTCTTTTGAAATGTCGGTATAATCTAAAATATTCAACTGTTGAATATCAAAATGATATAGCCAGCGAAAATTGATCGTTACCGTAATTGCTAAGCTGATCAGAAATAAAAACAAACACAGCATCCCTAGCCGCTCGATCCATACTTGTTTTCTCATTGGTCAAAATCCCATTCATCTAAGGAATCAATGACATAAGTTGGGGGTTCCGGTAAACGAGGCACAGCAGATTTCGGTGTAAAACCGGATAGTACCAATAGGGAATCAATGCCATTCCGAATCCCCGAGCAAATATCCGTCTCATAGTTATCTCCCACCATAATGACTTCCTCTTTTGGTAAGCCAAGGTGTGCCACGGCTTTGTCCATAATAATTGCTTCCGGTTTACCGATGAAAATCGGCGGTGTCTGTGTCGCAGTCTCCACCATTGCGATCAAAGAACCGGCTCCAGGTAACAATCCCCGTTCGGTAGGGATATTTTTATCTGGATTGGTGCCGATAAAGGTAGCCCCTTTTTGAATCGCTAATGTGGCTAAGACAAACTTTTCGTAGGTGACATCATTGTCTAAACCAACGACGACATAATCCGGATTTTGGTCATCCCATTCAAAACCGGCCGCTAAAATCAAGTCGATCAATCCTGCTTCGCCGATCACAAAGACTTTATTGCCGCGACCGTGGTCTTTCATAAAGTCGATCGTCGCCAAACTTGCCGTATAAATTGTTGCAGGCGCCACATGAATGGCGAATTCATCCGCTAATCGTTGTGCGACTGTTTCTGGACTGCGGGTCGTATTATTTGTGACAAAAAGGAAAGGCAATTCCTTTTTCTGCAAAGCTTCAACGAAGCGTTTGCCTGCTGGTATCGGCTCTTTCCCTAAATAGATCGTGCCATCTAAATCAATCAAATATCCCTTATATTTCATAAATTACTCTTCCCGTTGACGGATCGTGAATTCTTTTTTATTTGTTTTTTTCACTGTCGTTTCTGTCGATCGCGCCTTTTTTTCTTTTGGTTTTCGATTTTTAATCGTTGGCTTCACCTGTTTTTGAGAAACAACTTCTTGTTTCTCATCGATGTGTGCCGGACGTGTTTGATTGCTTTGAGCTGCTGGTTTCTTTTTACGGCGTCGGGTCGTACTCTTTTCTTTCTTGCCGCCAACTCGTTGAATTACAAAATAAGCGCAACCGAAATTACAGTATTCATATAAATAATCCTCTAGCATGTCGATCCGCTGATCCGGTAATGCTTTGCGATTGTCTTTGTCAAAAAAACCTTTTAGACGCAACTGTTCATAACCCCAATCCCCTACGATGTAATCGTAGCGAGCCAATACTTCACTGTACCGTTCGCCCAATTTTTGGGGATCAAATCCTTCGCGATAATCTACCACCAATTTGTATTGGCGTGTACCGATCAATAATTCATCTTCATTAACAAGCGTAACCAGTTCGCCTTTTTGCGGCTGTTTCTCTGGTTCTTCGATGATCTCCTCGAGTACCGAAGTGATCTCGTCTGTAATTGTTTGTTTTTCGGTCATCTTTTCACCACCTGTTGTCTATTATACCTTGTTTTAATACGTAATGATAGTCGTGCTTGTATCAGATTCCCCTCCGACTTTTTCATTACTGGATCGGATATTTATGTGCTAAGTAGCTGCCAAAGACCGTACGAATAAATTCTGGAAATAAAAATTCACAGCGTCCGGCTATCTCGATCGTGGGAAAAAAAGGAATAAACAAATAATGATCCACTAATGTGATCTGGTATTCTTCCACCGGATTGATTACTTTGTTTTGCCACAATACTTGGTGATTGATGGCATCATAAGAGATCCCCTTATAAACCAGTTCACCAAATATTTTCCCACGAAATCCCATCCCAACAATTGGATAGTTCCGTAAAAAGCGCCGATTTTTTTCCATTTCTAAAACAAAACGGATCACATCTGCTCCCTTCAATGTCACTCGAATCAAGTGCATCGGATGAGGCAAGATGGTATGCAGTTGATCCTGGTCGATGCGCCCTGCCGGTAAATCACCTAAAAACAAACCGCTATTCAACACAGCAGCTTCCGTTTGTCCTCTAACACAAAGCGCCGCCAATGCTTCTTGGATAATCGAATCTTCGTTCCCTTCACAACGAAGCGCCCACGGAAGTTGTGCGACTTGTTTCGTTTTCAGCAAACGATGACCAATAGAAAGATAACCAGCAATCTCTTCTTCATCTTGCGGAAAAGCTAAAAGCTGCTCTGTAGGGATCACTCGGGCAGAACGCTCGATAGTTTGCCCTTGATCATCTAACGTAATCGTTACTTCACCAATATAAAAGCCAAATTTCCCCGCTGCTGCCAATTGTACGCCATTGACGATTTCGCCGGTCTCGAATAAGTGATGCGTATGAGAGCCTAAAATCACATCCAACTGAGGAAACTCAGCCGCGATCGCTCGATCTGCATTGATTCCCAAATGACTCATCAAGACTAAAATATCGACTTGGGGCTGCAAATGATTGATCAATAAAGGCAGCAATTCCAAGGGTTCACGAATATCCCAGCCGTTTGGTGAATAGGTCAAAGGAAAGGGTGCCGTAAAAGCAATCAGCCCGACTTTCGTCCCTTGATTCGTTTCGATGATCTGGTAATCCTGCCGCCATTTTGGTGGTTTCAAATCATTCTTATCGAAAAGGTTCGCCAATAAGATAGGAAACTCCGCTTGATCATAAAGATGCTGAAGCTCTTCTTTGGAATTTCCCACACCTTCATTGTTGCCAATAGTCACTGCATCATAGTGTCCTTGGTTCATCAGCTCAATATTGGCTTGTCCGTTCGTTGCTTCAGTCAATGGATGCCACCGATCCACAAAATCTCCTAGATCCAAAGAAATCACTGTTTCTTGACTCGAATCTGCTTCTTGCTTCCGTTGATTAAGATAACGGCGGATCTTAGGCCAATGCTCCAGATGTGAATGCAAATCATTCGTGTGTACTAGCGTGATTTTTTCCATCTTATCCCTCTTCTCACCCATTTGCTGTCGGCTATTTGATAAGTCTTCAGCTTAATGTTCCAACTACTATTAGAATAGCACAATTTTTGCGAGGTACCAGAGGGATGCTTTTCGATTCAGGTTTTGTTTCCAGCGTTTGGACCGCCTTTCTAAAGACCTTGTGCTACAATAAAAAAAAAGGAGGGATTTCGATGTTAGAACAGTTACGAGCAGAGTGGGAAAAACTTTTTGGCCACAAGTACACTTCTTCCTCTGAGAAACAACAAACGGTGGATGGAGAGACCTCCCATCGTTTATCCGACGAGGATCCAGAGACACTTCATGAGATGATGGGGACAGATTGGAACACGTTTTTAGACGGTAGTGATATCTTCACTGAATTATCCGCTGAAGAACAAGAAGAGATCCGCAGGAATGGCCCTCGGCATGAAGACTATATCTAATTCGATCTGCTACAAACAATAATAGAACCCCTCGCTTATAGGTGTAGTGGTTCTCAGACTGCAACTAACTTCATTCGTGTCATGAAGTGCTGTATATCTGTTGGATATACAGCACTTCGTTTTTATCTTTTTTCTTTGATATAATTAAAAAAATCGGAGGTTTTGGAGGTCAAGAACTTGAAAATTATAGAGGTAAAAGAAAGAACGGCACCATTGATAGAACAGCTATTAACCATTTGGGAAAGTGCTGTAAGAGCAACGCATCTCTTTCTATCAGATCATGAAATAGAAGAAATCAAGACGTATGTACCACAAGCATTAAAAGAAATCCCCTATTTAATTCTCATAGAAAACGAAAATCAAGCACCTGTTGGCTTTATGGGGATCGTGGAGCAATATCTTGAAATGCTTTTTATTGCTAACGAAGAAAGAGGAAAAGGGTTAGGCAAAGAATTGCTTACATACGGCATAGAAAAATATTTGGTTAATGATTTAGCAGTGAATGAACAAAACCCGCTTGCAAAAGATTTTTATGAACACATGGGATTTGAAGTTTATAAAAAAACAGCGTTTGACGAACAAGGCAATCCATATCCACTAATTTATATGAGATTAGACAGATAACTATTCCAGTAGTTACTTTTTAGCAAGAGGTTATGCCATAAGTCATCATCCAACAAGTGAAACCGTATCATATTCTATTGCGATAGATTCCTCTGACTTTTGCGACGAGGAACCCCTGCACCGCAAGAGCAATACTATATCATGTTCGGATTTCACTTGTAGGAGACTTATGGCACAGCCCCTTTTTTTATTTATTATTGAATGAAGGATATAAAAAAAGGGCGTTTGTCTACCCCCTCAGAAGAACTCACTTAGAGAAGTCGCAGTTCTGCTTTTTGGCAACAAAAAAAGCTGATTTTCATCAGCTAATAGTTAATTAAAAAAAATCAGACACATGGAGACTCCTGCTTAAAATACTTAACCAATGTATATGGATTGTCTATTACTATCACGGCAGTATTTTTCGCTGTTTCTAGATAAAATATAATTTCACTAATTATCATGAATTATCATTTTCTTGCCCCTTTTTTGCCCCCTAATATTATTGTTCTAAAAAATAACACTTTGAGTTAATAGACGATTTTATTGTTGAAATGTTTTTTATTCTTATGATATTTTCTGATACAATGAAGCTATAAAATTAATGAAAAGAGGAACGGGTATGGGTTTGTTTAGCAGCAAAGCAGATAAAGAAAAGGCAAAGATTGAAAAAGCGAATCGTAAAGCTGAAAACGAAAAAATACTAGAATACTTTAAGAACCATAGTGACTACAAAGTTGGCGACATGTATTTTGATGATAAACATGGAAAATTATTTATAAAGAAATCTTTTACCATGAACAGATCACAAGCTGTATACAATTACGATGAGTTAATTAGCTACACGCCTATTTTTGAAGGTGGTAAAATCAAAAAACATCATGGCATTACACGTGCAATTGTTGGCGGCGTTTTAGCTGGTCCTGTTGGTGCTGTTGTAGGAGCTGGAACTGGCGGAAAAGAATTTGATACCATTAAGCGATTAGGCTTCATCCTACACCTTACTGACAATCGCTCTCAAAACTATATGCTTATGATTTCAGAATCAAAATCAGATAGTTTCCTTACGAAGTCGGCGATGGAAGATTACAACAACATAGCTGCTAAACTGGATCAAATAATTTCTTCAAATACTCAAGAGTCTACATCTAATGGCAGCAACGCAGATGAGTTGAGAAAATTCAAAGGCCTTCTGGATGATGGAATTATTTCTCAAGCCGAATTTGATGAAAAGAAAAAAGAATTGTTGGGATTATAAAAGGAGAATATTATGAAGAAAATTAGTTGGTTACTTTTTGTTGGTATGTTCCTATTGGTTGGTTGTTCTAATGAAAAAACTGTTACGAATAGCTCCTCATCTAGTTCAAGTACTGTTGAATCATCTTCTACCGTTGAATCAACGACGCAGACAACTACAGAGGAAACTTCTCAAGAAGAATCTAGCACTGTCGAATCAGTTTCATCTACTCAAGCTAGTTCGTCGGAAATTGTTTATGAAGAATCAAGCGCTCCTCAGCAAAATGCTACCCCTGCTTACAGTGAGCCAAGCTCAGAAGTTGAAGAACAACCACAAAACAGCGTAGCCGTAGTTGATCCTCAAGCAGGTGTTGCCGAGTATACAATCGTTCAAAAAGGCGAAACGCCAGAAATGATTGCTCAAAGAAGTGGTATTTCAGTAGATCAATTCTTTGAGTTAAATGGATTCACGCCTGATTACTATATGCTTTATCCCGGCGATCAAGTCAGGGTTAAATAAACTAAGTCTGCATAGCAGGCTTTTTTCTTTACATTTTGTTTGCTTTACAACAAGAACAAACATTCGTATAATTCTTGCAAGGAGTGATTGATATGCAAATACCACTTGCGCACCAACGGACGTATGCACTAGAAAGATATTACTACGAGTTCATTCAACGAATGGGACCAGCGCACTTTCTTTATGAGCAATTCGTACAAACTATGGAGAATTTCGGGAAACCTTACTTTACCATTCCCTCAAGCTACAGTGGCTATCCAGAGGAAATAGCGTTTGTGCTCAAAATCGAAGGCGAAGACTATATTTTTGATCATGTTCGGACCCAAGATAAAATATTGCGCAAGTATGATCCAAGCATTAATTACAAGCCCGGTGGAAATTAAAGCAACAAAAAAAGCCCCATACTCATAAGAGTAAGGGGTATTTGTGTTACAGTTTATTATTGTTCAACGCTTGCTGCAACGCCTTGACTGCATTGGATACTGGACTGATGATACCATCTTGTGTTGTGCCTAATCGTTTCTGTAATGCCTTGATAGTTGCTTGCCCAAGAAGTCCATCTTGCGTAACGCCTAACAATTTTTGCAACGCTTTGATTACACTCGATCCCTTCAGTGTCTTATCGAATTCAGCAGCATAAACGTTTTGATTAAACTTCTGTTTATACTGATGACTAATTACACCATCTTGTGTTGTGCCAAAGTATTGTTGCAATCGTTTGGTGGTTGCTGCCCCCCATTTACCATCAACAGTTAATTTGGTGTAGCTTGGTTTACTGGTTGAACCAGTGTTAGTGCTTCCAGTATTTGAATCAGTTGTTGCTGTTCCAAAGAAATAATCAAATCCTTTTTTTACAATGCGGTTCAAATCCAATGGACCAGAATAACCATTCAGTTTGCCGTTAGAAGTATACTGGTGAATGTCATAGTTGCTTGTAGCGGTTGGATTGGATCCGTTGTACTGTCCATTATTTGCACCGTACGTTGGAATCCAGATCCCGTCAAATTTCGCAGTATCTAAATTGAATCCAGCATATAAGTGGTTGGCAATATACGCACCCACTTTTTTGGCACCTAGTGCTTTCAGTTTGGCACGGTACTTTTCAATCCCAGTTCTCATATCGCTCATTGATTTTTCTTCTACGTCAAGCCACCAGAAAGTTGGATTATACGATTTTGCCCGATTGTAGAAGTCTGTCGCTTCTTTCTCCATATCTGAATTTGAAACTCCTCGAACCCAAGCGTATACCGCCACTGGAACACCACGTTTTTGAAATTCTGCAATGTGAGTTTTGTAGTGCTTGTCGATGTACCGTGATCCATACTGTATACGAACAATTACACCGTCAACAGCACTAGCCAACTTATCATAATTAATAGTGTTTGGTGTTTGCCATTCACTGATATCTAAAATTACTGGTGTTGGGATTGCCATATTTTACTCATCCTTTCTTAATTAAAAGAGCAGCCAATTGGCTACTCCTTCTTTTCTGTGAACTCTTGGCTATCACCGTAATCTGGTTTCGATTTGTTACCTTTAATAAACCCAGCACTTAAGTCATAGAAACCGCCTGCGGCTAAACCTGACAAGAATCCTGCCCAACCAAACACAATGAGTTGATCTGGTACCATTGTTGCGGCGTAAACAACACCAACCGCAGTTCCTAGCAAAATATTGATTACTGGCAATAACTTATTGTTTGGGATCATTTGTTTCACTAGCCCTGTGACCGCCATAACCACACCTACAATTACTGTTGCTGCTGTTAAAATGTGTTCCATATTAATTTCCACCTTTCAAAATTGCATTTTCATTTTTCAACTCTTCATTTTCGTCTTCTAACTCTTCAACAAGCTTTTGATAGTAAGCAATCTCTTTCTCGTACTTGTTTTTAATATCTGAAATCTCAGCTTCAAGTTTGTCGACTTTCTTCTCTAACTTATCTACCATTTCCTGATACTTCCTGTAGAGAACATCGGCGTTTTCGGTATTAGTCTTTTCAAGATTTGCTTTGTTAGAATATTTAGTTCCTAGATAGGTGATATACCCACCGCCAAGAGCCACAATGATTGTAGTCAAGTTGATGTCTCCCACAGTATCAGTCCTCCTTGATGGCAATCCCCATCGCAAGGAACGCCATTGCCAAGGATAAAATGCCGATTGTATTTGGTGGTGCAGATAAAACAAAAGACACCCCGAAGAGTGTCCAAAAGAATGTTAGTAGTACTAGCACTGTATGCTTTAATTTCTTGTTATTGATCACAATTCCCAATATTTTGAGAAAACCCAATATCATAAACACTGCGCTGATTGCTCGATAATCGAACAGTTCGTCAACCAACTGATATACTCTGTACTCTTGCAAAATTTCAGGGTGCAAAAGCAACTGCAATCCATATAATACTGACACGATGCTTAGAACTAAACTATCCCATTTGAGGATAATTATATTTTTCATAAGCCACCTACTTTCAAAATGTATTCTTACTTCATAATAGTTCTTCTTGAATATTTGCAAAATCTGTAGAAATGCCACTCACCCCCATACTAATCAAAGTATATCGATTTAAGTTATCCGCGTTCCAAACATGAACTTCTATGTTTTCGGATAAAGCCAAGTTTACATTTACTTCGGTGATAAGATCTGCTTGTGGGAAGACAATGCATTTTGCAGCTTCTAAATTTAATTGTTTGCAAACATCAATTGCACCTTGAGTAACATCGCTAAACAATAGGTAAGCTAAAGTAGCATTAGGATATTTTGCTCTAATCAAATCGCCACTTGTTTTGCTATTGATATACCAAACAATATTATAAAAATCATATTTAGTTAAAATGGTATCAAGTATTTCTAATTTATCTTCTGTTAAAAGAAATGCACGGTCAACGTGTAGTCGTTGATTCAAAGCTTTGCACTGAATAACACAGTCTTCAAATGTTGGTAATTTTTCGCCTTTAAACTCGGCGCCTTTCCAACTTCCATACTCATATTCTCTCGCTTGCGCTAATGTAATTTCAGAAATCTTCATATCCGTTGCTGGTGGATTACCCTCGCTATCTCTAGCGGTTCGATTAATTGTATCATCATGTAAATCGACAGGGATATTGTCTGAAGTCCACGAAAGATCCATTTCAACTTCGTTAACACCAATAGTTTTTGACTTTCTGTATGCTAGTAAAGTATTTTCTGGATACTTTAATGAATATCCTCTGTGATGAATGCACTTAACAGGAGCATCAAGTGAAACAGAAATATTTTTACTTCCTTCGCCTGATGAATAACCGTATAGCTTACCATCAACAAGGAAAGGATATGGTAAAAATAAGCTAAACTGTGATACGCCATTAATTACTCCCATTATTCTAAGAGATCCTAAGATAGCATACCCTTTTACATAATTCCCAAGTGTGCTGTATGGAATCACTGTTATCGCTTTTGTTGATAAATTGAAGACAAGATACCAGGCAGAGGTTCCTGATAGATTAGATAAATCTACGGTTAACCCAGTAGATGGTATTGCATTCGTATAGGATTTACCATCAACACTAAATATCCAGTCAAATCCCCCAGGGAAATTTAAAGTTTTAGTAATCGAATTTAAATTAGGAAAACGATTCGACGTACTGCCTCCAGAGAGTATAGTTACAAGGGGTAACTTGGGAATACTTTCTTCAGATGGATAACCATCTACTGTAATTGGAAATTCAGCAGAAATAATTGTTTTACCAGCACTATTTCTAAAACCAGCTAGAACAGTTTCGTTTTGTTTTAATTCATAAGCCCATGATTGGATAGACAGAACTTTACTTACAATATCGAAAACTAGTTTAAAGCTAATTGTTCCGAGAACTGTTTCATTTAAAACTTTTGTGCCAACAGGGATAGAATAGGTGTTTGTTGTATAGTTTGAATTACCCCATGTGATAATATCTTGCGATCCTGTAGTACCATTAAAAGTTAATGTTTTTGTTGTTGTGTCATAATTCGGAGGGATAATATGCGGGATGAGCATTGCTTTAAGAATAGGTGCTGAGACTTTTTTATCCGTTACTGCTCCATCAACGATGGTTGATGTATTAACGCCGCCGGGACCGATTACCGCCACACTTCCCCCTGTCATAGCTGTTTTGACTTCTTGCGATAGCATTCGCAGTGTAACTTGCTCATTTCCTTCCTTATCAACCTTTGTAGCTAAATTCGTCGCCATGCTTGCATTTGTTTGAGCTAAAGCAGTTTTATCCGCTTTAGTAGAATCTAAATTTTCTATATTTTTATTTGTTTGAGCTAAGTCTATTTTATCCGCTTTATCTGCTTCGAGTGCATCTATATCCGTTCGGAATTTATTAGAGTCTGCTAATACTGCAACGAGTGCGCTAAATTCTGCTTTTTCTACTATCCCTACAGGTTGTCCCGCCAAGTTTTGAACTGTTAACTCAAATTGTTTTAAATTCGTTACTTTTCCGTCTTGGATAACCTGAATACTTGCAATAACTTTCCCGGGTGTCATCATATGCTCAGGATATTCAATTCGAAAAATACTATTTGTTTTGTCTAAAATAGTAAAAGCAGACAAATCTGTCAGTCCACTTGCTTCGTTATGCCAATTAAGATTTAAAGTCAAGCCTGGCACTTCACCAACATTTCCATTGTTAGTAACCTGAACGGTAAGCGTGCGGCCTTTATAATCGCCTTGAGAAACGAACTGCTTCTGCACAAAGCTATCATTCGCTCTATCAATCACTAAATCGACATCTCTAAATTGATCTAGTTCCAAATCCATCACTCCTAAAAATTAATGTGTTCTCTTGGATTAATAAAATCACTATTTGATGGCCAAGGTCCATTTGTAAAAAATTGGAAGTGCAAATGTGGCCCTGTACTTGGACCAGTTGTTCCCATATTACCGATTTGTTGCCCTTGTTTTACGGTGTCTCCAACTGAAACTCGCAATTGACTTTGATGTGCGTATCCTGTGTAAAGTCCGTCCGAGTGCTTAATAACAACATAGTTTCCGTACCATTCAGGATAACTTCCAGCAATCACGACTTCTCCTGCTGCCGAAGCATAAATAGGGGTGGTTGGATTTCCATTAACTAAATCAATCCCATTGTGTAATTCGTAAGCCCCTGTTATAGGATGCTGTCTATAGCCAAACTCGCTTGTTACAGTGACTGGTTTGCTGATAGGTACTACATATCCTACACTTTCTGTTACTTTTACATATTGACGAATCATTGCTGCATAATGGAAGTTTCCTCCGTTAACATACAGATAAGTTCGTCCATCTGCTTGAGAAACTGCATTAACATATGGATAAATAGCCCCTGTAGTATTTCCTAAAGAAGGGGCTACTACGTCTCTTGAATATTCTTCTGCTAAATCAGTAGTATTCTTTCCTCCTCGATTTGCTAACCAAGGAATATATGCACTTCCAAAATTGTATCCTTGCATAACTCCCCAAATATCAACGTTTTGAGTTTGACCATTTTTAATCTGTTCTGCCAGATGTTTACACCCTTGTTTAACCGAAGCTTCTCCAGTTAAATAGCCTGGTCCTGGATAGCCTGCTGATTCAGAAGACTGCATGATATCATCTGTGCCGTCTGTACTGGGATTTTCTACCATTATCAGAGCATAGGCTAAGCCAATATAATCCGAAATACCGTATAGTTTCGTATACTTCTCAAGCCAAGCAACAATATTTGCATTGCCTGTTATGTTGCTGCCGATATTAATTGGATCATATGTTGCGCCGCCGGGACCAACACCACCGCCAGAACCGCCGGGGTAAACTTGTTGCCCTTGGATTCTAATTTGACCCTGTACATCTAAGTCGCCCGTTATTCGGACATTTCCTTGATGTGTAACATCTCCACGATAAATCCCCGAACCATCTCCAAGAAATACCCATCCATATCCTTCTTTTGTCGAGATAAGAATGTACTTTCCATCGCCTTCTGTTTTAATTACAAGCGAGTTATCTTCGAGTGGTGTGGGCGTTGACGCTTCTGGAAAAGGATTGCCAGCTGAATCGGTAGTCCCGATGGTTCCAATTTGTCGGTTGGCACCCCAGAACTCCATCCCTTTACTGGTTAACTCCATAATCTTTTTGCCGTTTTTCATTGCTTGTAACGATCCTGCTGACAATTTCAAAATCTCGCCTAGTTTGTTAAACGATGTTTCGAAAATATCAGCAATGATTGATCCAGTTTGAATAAAATCAGCATTGAACTTGCCGTCGATGGTCCAAGCTGTTTTAAATGGGCTAGTGTAGAAATCGCCATCTATAAATCCAATACCATCCGAATTTGCAACTAAAAAATGGCTTGAAGTTTGGATAGAATCTCCGTCCATCCATACCATCTGAAACGGCTGCCGACTTTCTCCTCTTTGTGGATGATTGGCCGGATAATCAGATGGCGACATCAAAATAACCGCACCGCCATGAGCGCCACGGATAATATCTGATTGCCACTTGCTGATTTCTGTCGAGTCATAGAATGTCATTTTTGTTTCAGCCAAATTGGCTACACTATTTTGAATACTTGCAGCTTGCCTAGTGCTTGAACTATTGAGATTATCGCCAAGCCCACATTCTACCTTGCCAGTTACACGATCTAGCTTCATACTAAAAACTCTTGTCTTGTAATGGTACCCTTTATCCGATCGATGAATAGGAACGATATTTCCTATAGCATCTCCACCTAGAATACTCGTTTTAAATTGGATCAAAGGTCGCGAATATTCAACAAGATTTTCATACGTTGCCTGGAGCAATTCAACCGGATCTTCAATATCCTCTAGGACCAATACTGTTTCCCGCTTACGTTTACTTCCATTTTTCATTGGGATCCCATAAAGAGCTGTCATTTCTGGATACTCAAGCCAGTTCTGGCCTTTTGGTTTATCTAGTGGATCACCCTTTGATTTTTTCCATTCTACATTTGTGAATTCAATTCTTCTCCCATAGCCGTCACCGACTTCCTCTCCTTTACCACGTCCTATAATTGATGTGTAGAGTTGAGAACGATCTCGTTGCCGAACGACTTCTAAAGCGTTGGATCCATAAACAAATCGTTTATTACTGACTTTACCAATCTGCTTGTATATCTCGATCCATTTGTCAGTGATCTTGTTACCTGTAATCGTACACTTAAATAGAATCTCACAACCGAAAGTTTGAAGCTGTTTTAAAGCATCTCGTACGCTTAAATAATAAAATGTTCCTGAGAGGGCTGGTAAAGTTGAATCAACAAACCCAACACGCCATTCCCCATTTGTATATCCTAGAATTTGCTCTGCAACCTGCTTAAAGCTTTTGTCCTTTGGACGCATATCAGTAACAATATAAGCACTTAACTCGTCAACAGCGAAGCTGACACCAGAAAAATTCAAACGCCCTCTAGGATCGCTGTCAGCGGTTATTTTGTACATAGAAAATGACGATCCGTTTTCACGAACCGCCATAAAAGCCGCATCTCTAATTTTATCATCATCAATGACACTTACTGATAATGTATCATTCATGAGCTCGCTCTTATCAGGTGTAATTTCTTTTGATTGAATAGACTCAATGATTTTGCTTTCTCCAAATACCTTAAGCAACTTTTGTTTGTCGTCCAAAAAGTAAATACTTTCGCTCATAACATCACCACCCGATAAAGAACTTCTAGTTTTCCGTTGTTCGTCTTGATAGTATCGCCTTTTTTAAGGACAAACTCTTCGAGCTGACCACCAGCCCAATCTAATATGCTTGTTTTATCTACTCCGTTTACAAATACAGTGCCTTCACGATTTCGAAACTCAACTACATCACCAGCAACAATACTCGCACCGGTGATTGACATTGATAAATTACCGTTAGTTACCTTCACGCTTGTGGGAGCACTTAACGTCACTCTGACTGCGTCTGGAACAATAGCATAAGGAATGTACGTAGCAATTAGACCGGACGTTTTATATTGTTTAGAATACTTTCGCGGATCAGCACAGTAGATACTAAAACTAGAAATAATGCTATTCCTGTCTCCGGCAACTTCATCAGCAGAAGCAAACCTTCCGTAATAGGTGTAATCTAACTCATCATTAAACTGAATCGAGACATCTTTATTCTTGTATAGATACCACATAAGTAAATCAAATTTCTTTTGCAGTTGTTCTGGATCCTTATCCTCTAACTTATATTTGACTGTTAACGTTCGAGAAGGAAGCGTCTGATTCGTAATGATACTCCCTACTTGAATAGACTCTGACTCAATCCCTACTGACAGCATTTCTCTTCCTGTAACCGAAAGAGTCTGATACCCTTCGATTACACCTTCAAATAGAATGCCGTCATAATACATAGCGGAAGTAGGAATGTACTCCGGTATGTATCGTTCGTTCTTCAGAGTGTCAATAAACGGATACATTCTGTTTTCCATTTCCTACCTCCTAAAATTGTAGATTTAAATTGATTCCATCACCTTGTGCTTGGCTTATGTCGTCAACAAAGGCTTGGAAAGCTTGATTCCCTAGTTGGATATTAAACAATGCTGGCTTTCCGCTTGATCCATAATTTACATCGTGTTGCACTTTAGTTTGTATTTGACTGTTAATAGCTGAAATACGATTACCAATGTCCATATTAGAAGCTCGATCTGCCAAAGTTTCCGAAGCTTTATCAACATACCTAGCGCCATCAAGCATGCCTTCTGCAAGACCTTGCGAGGTAAATACACCTAGTTGAGCCATTACTCTAGATGGAGAATGGATATTCAGAATATCTTTGATCTTTCCAGTAATTGATCCCGCGATATCTTTCACAGCGTTTTTTACATCCTCGATTTTGCTTGTAATACCATTAATCAATCCGTTGATAATATCTTTCCCGATTTGTAGTAAATCGATTTGACGAATTTTATCAAATGTAATTTTAACTGATTCAACGGCATTGCTAACACCTGTTTTGAGATCTTCCCAAGCTTGTGCAGCGCCTTTTACAATATTCTTCGCAGTATTTACTACCGCATCTTTCGTATTTTCCCAAGCATCTGCGACACCTTGTTTGATTGATTTCCAAGTGTTAATGGCATTTTCTTTTGTGGATTGCCATAAGTCAGCAAAATATTGTTTGACAGAGTTCCACAGATCGATAGCACCTTGTTTCATATTTTGCCATGTTTCAGCGACTGTTGCTTTAGTGCTTTCCCAGCTATCTATAGCAGTCTGTTTGATGTTTTGCCATGTCTCAACAAAGTAAGCGACTATACCGTTAAATACGTTCACAGCTGTTTCGGAGATCGTTGTCCAAATATATGATAATGCGGCTTTGATACCAATCCATACGTTTAAGAAAGCCATCTTTGTATTTAACAAAAAGCTGTCAAAAATTGCTTGAATTGAACTCCAAATGTTTGTGCCAGCTTCTAGAATTTTATTCCAGACCGCGATCATGTTGTTCTTAGCTTCTTCCCATCCGCCAGAAATCATTGAAGTAACAAACAATACAGGAGCCAAGATGATGTTTTTTAAAATCTCGAACATTTGTCCTGCAATCTTACCTAGGTTCTCCCATAATGTAGATAAGAATAGTTTCATATGGATAAACGCATTGCGAATTCCATAAATTAATACGCCAAATCTACTCATGATGGCATCTTTTATACTGTCTACAATCGAAGAAATTGTTGATTTAATACCTTTCCACAAATCAGCAAACCATTGTTTGACACCCTGCCATGTAGAAACGACACCATCAACAGCATCACTAAACGCCTGCTTGACACCATCCCACATATCCGTTGCTGTGTCTTTGATTCCTGTCCACAGATCGGCAAACCATTGTTTTGTACCTTTCCACGCCTCTTTAACAGAATTTACTGCGTTCTTTGTACCATCTACCAATCCATTCCATGTGTTCGAAAAGAATTCTTTCATACCTTCCCATGCGGAAACAATCCAATCTACTGCTGCACCTACTGCTTTTTTTATACCTTCCCACAAGCCGATCCAAAAGTTTCGGAAATCCTCACTTGTGTTCCAAAGGTAGATAAAACCAGCAACAAGAGCGATAACGGCTGCAATGATTAATCCAATCGGATTTAAGTTCATGAGAACGTTCATCATCTTTTGAGCGCCGTTGTATAGTTCAACAGCTTTTCTAGCGGTTCCCATAACGCCTTGATAAATACTGATATAACCTATTACAGCCATAATCAATGGCAAGAAAGGTTTGATAGTATCCCACAAATTAGTTAAGAAGCTGATAGCCGGTGGAATGCTATCAGTAATAGCTTTAAAAGCCACATTTACTGCATTTTTAATCTTGTCGAAGTTTTCAGCAATTGATCCAAGTCCAGCATTTTGCATTCCTTCATCAATCGCAGTAATGACATTGGCCAATCCTTTTACAACTGCTGTTTTTATATTTGAGAATGATGTCCTTATTCCGGCTGAGTTTTTCTTAGCTAATTCAGCAAATCCGCCAACACCATCATTCAACTTTATAAGTCGGTTATTGAAGTCGTTAAATGTAATTGTTCCATCTTGCAAGGCATCGTAAAGTTCGTTTACTGAGTTAACTCCTTGATCCTTAAATGACTTTGCTACTTTGTCCATTGCGATAGGCATAGTTTCTTGAATAGATCGCCATGACTGTATGTCTACGGTCCCTTTGGAAAGCATCTGTACATATTGTTGCATTCCTCGGCTAGCATCAGCTGTCGAAGCACCAGAAGCCAAAAATGCATTATTAAGAGCAATTGCTGTATCTGTTCCTTTTTCGAGATTACCTGTAGAGATAGCTAATTGTTGGGTATTAGATACAATCTCATTTAATGAAGTTGGCAGCCCGTCGATACCTTCGGTCAGTTTGCTCATTGATTTATCGACTTGATCAGTAGAATACCCTAATGCTTGCATTACAATCGGATACTTATTAAGCGTGTCAAAGCGATCTATCGCACCGCCTAATGAACTAGTAACTATTCCAATAGCATTATCAATCAATTTAAAAACCCCGATACCTTTAGCGATATCGAGGATAGAAGTATTCGTTTTTTGAGTGCTGCTATCTAAGCTGTTCATAGAACTATCAGCATTCTTCATAGTAGAAGAAAAATTCTTGTCGACAGCCGAAAGGATTGCTTCAACGCTATATGATTCCATAGTTTTCCTCCTTTCTTCAGGAGTTTACAAATCTCGGTACTTTTTCATCCTTGCCCAAGATTTTGTTTTCAAGTTTTTCCTTGTTAAAGAATTTTTCGAAGGTGTCAAATTTAGGAACCTCGTATTTACCACGTTTTTTTGTAGCTTTCACTTGTTGGTTCGCCCAAGCTTGGTAATGAATGACTTCTTGTTCATCTAGCTTTTTAAGCCTATATGCCAAAAGCCTTGTTTCGTATTCCGCCATTGTCATTCGATCAATATCTAAAAAATCAGTAATCCCGAGATAACGCAGACAGTTTATCTGGACAGTGGCATAAAAGTCTTCTTCTACTTGCTTTCCTTGATTCTGTTTTCGATCGTTAGTGTTTTTTTCTTTGTAAATTCCGACTTTTTTAATTCTTCTAGTACCAAATCAAAGAGTTTATCCGAGCCGATTTCGCCAACTAGGGCAATCAAATCTTTTTCTGCTACTCGTGGTGACTCTGTTGCATTTGCTACTTTTAACATTTCAATCAAAGTCTCGATATCTTCGTTAAAGAAATTCACTAGCGTTGAATCTAAGCCAAGCTTCATTGTCATACCTTGCTCTACAACGGAATATCTGCGGTTCATTTCACGGATAAACCCAAATCCAAAAATAAAGTTATACTCTTTGTCGTTAATCGTTAGTTCCATTTATTTATCCTCCTAAAAATAAAAGCACTCAATTAAGAGTGCTTAGCCTGCTGGTGTTTGTTTTGTTGTGTCTACAAATGCATACTGAACTTCATTTTGTTGTTCGGCCGTTAAGGTTGCATAACCATCTTGATGAATCATTTGTACGGCGTATTCCAATGAAACTTCAACATTATCTTCGGCAGAAGCTGTTTCTTCGTAGCTTGAGATATACACTTGCATATATTTAGCTGCAAATTTCCCTGTATCGCCTTCTTGTGGTTCGAGTTTGTCAATGATCCATGTTTCCACCAATTTGTTGTTCATAAATGCATCGTAAAGCATTTTTAGTGTTTTGCTGCCACGTTCATATAAAGCGGTAGAGCTGAAATCATATTCAACCGCCCCTACATTTTGTGCAGTGCCATCTTTAGTTTCGGTAGCATCTGTACTGCGTGACATACCGAATGTATGCTCAGTTTGATAAGTCACTGTTTTAGCATCTTCTTCGGCTTGCTTTTCCAAGTCCCGATAGACCAAAATGACGTCAATACCTTTTTTTAGTGCCATTTAAATTCCTCCTATTAATCTAAAATTCAATTCAATAATCGCTCGTTTAAGCGGTGTGTTTGTACTTGTATCTGTTACCGTCTGTATGTCGCTTGCATTGGTGTCTAGCGTCCATGAATATCCGTCAGATGTATTTACTTGCATCGCTTGCTCAAACAAAGCAGACGCCATTTCAGACACCTGTTTTCGCTTTTTATGCAATCCCCATACAGAAATCACGATCACGACATTTCCCAAGACGTGAGACTTGTTGATAGAGTGAAGTGTTTGAGTATCTTCAAATTCTACAAAAGGATAGCTAGTATCACTCGCTGGTTTGTAATCGTATGTTTGATAGCCCAATGCATTCGATCGTTTAAACATCTCATCAAAGATTGATTGTTCTCTTGTCTTCATCTATTCCACCAACTTATCCATATCTGATTTAAATTGCGCCTTCTGTTTGTTGAAAGCTGGTCGCATAAATGGTTGAGCTGATTGGAACCTTGTTCCGTACTCCAAATAAGGAGCGTAATCTGCGGTAGGTTTCACCTTTCCTGTTAAACCGCCATCGCTCAAATCCATAGTTATTGATCGTCTCAAGTTACCAGTATCGACTGGCGCTTTACGTTGAGCGCCTTGTGTCAATTCAGCTGTATTCTGTTTGACTATTTGTTTCACATCTTTCATATTTGCATTAGACTTGAGTTTCATCGTCAATTCGCTAACGCCTTTGAGAGAAACATTCCTTCTAGCCACCAGAAGCCACCTCCTGGACGATAATGCTATTTCTTAATGCCGGAGTTCTCGTGGTGACATCTTTGTAAGCTTTCCCCTCATACAAAATGCGATCATACTCTGGAACAACAAAAAGAGGCATGGTTCTGATAACCTTTGCCCCTTGTCGTATATCTCCAAAAATTGCCATACTTCTATCTGTTCCAACGTCCGTTACGTTAACATTCGCTGTCGTCCGAATAGGCGCCGATTCTACCCACTCTCCCAAGTCTGGATCGTAATGGCTACCTAATCCATCTTTCTCGAAAGTAACTTCATCTAAAAATCTCATATGAAGTAAATCCCCCCTCGCTTGGGCTTGTATAAGTCTTCATCGTCTTTTCTTTTAAAGGAATCAATCTCCGATTCGTATTCAGAAAAATCCGAATCAGGGAATGCCATAGATAGTCCTTCTTGAGAGTATGAAGACATCCCTTCCTGTCCAACTCGGTTGAAACGTTTGTTGGTTACATCGAAAACAATGTACTCTAATGAATCTGGTATAACAGAGACGCCTAGCAATGACGCTAAGCGCTCTCTAGTTCGTTTCTCGATAACTTCTAGCTTATCATCTGTAGAACCGCTTAGAAGCTTCTTAACGTCATCTTTAATTGCCATTCGTATCTATCCTTCCTACGGTTCAGTCAGAGTCAAAACGTGAGTATCCGTATGTGATCCATCTTCCGTTTTGATTGTTGTCGTGTATTCACCAGCAGGCACAGTTTCAGTCCAGGTAATATTACCGCTAGAAGAAACTTCCAAACCAGCTGTTGTTGGCGCAATCGAATATGTCACAGTTTTATTAGTTGCGTTTTGTGGCGCAACAGTGGCTGTTAACTGTCTATTTCCGGCAGTCCCCGCAACTGCACTTGAAGTTTTAGGCGATACTGTAACGCCTGTAACGGGGACTGTTACTCCCCCGCCGGTTGGATCTTCCCGAACGCTTCATCTTTAACGATCATGAAACCAACATCCATTGTCGCACGCAAAGCAACTAATTCTTGCTCAAACAAGTTAACTGGCGTACCGTCTTCGTTGGTAAGAGTTGAAAGTTGAGCGTCTTCAGAGATTTTGAACGAGATGTTGTATGGGATTCCGTAGAACATGTAGTTAAAGTCACCTGCATACAGTTCACCTTTTGCCAAAGCTTTCAAATCGACTACTGGCAAACCATCAATAGTGTTGGCCGCACGATCGTAAATAAATTCAACATTTGTGCCAACTGTTTGGGCTGCAGAGCGAAGTTCTGTACGGTTTTTCCGGTTAGAGATAAATGCGTTCGGCTCAAATTCGTTTTCGCCGAGTGCATCTTCTAATGCCAAAATATTATCGTAAGTAAGAGGTCCGTTGATAACATTAGCCGCTGCAACTACAGACTCTTCTAAAGATTGTGGGAACGGATTGTCTGTATTCAACAACGCAGCAGCATCAAATTTTTTGTAGAAAGCTTCTGCAATCTTAGGCTGCATAACAGTGAAAAAGTCTGACATTTTGTAGTGCAAGTATTCCCGAGAAACTGGGATAATAACACCAAGTTTTTTAGCGACCATAGTTGCCTGCAACCATTTAGGTTTAGATGTTTTGATCTTTTCACCTTCACCAACCCAGTATGCGCCAGGACCTTCAGCAAAGTATTCGAATTTCTTTTCTTTGTCCGTCATTTCTTCATACTTGGCCAACTGCATGATCTTAGAGTTTTCCATGACTTCATTAACAATAAGCGTGTTGTACTTGTCAGGGATCTTGCCTTCTTTTGTTTCGTAAACTGTCACATTATCTGGATTCCAAGTCTGAGCAAAGTATTGCAAATTCATGTTCATTAATCGTTTGTTTTTCATTTAGTATTTCCTCCTATTTAATGATTCTGTTTTTAGCAGCCAATTCAGCCACAGTTTGTTTAGTGTTCTTATCAGCAGAAAACTGTCCGCCTTCACCAGGCGTAGATTGACGAGCATTTTCTTTTTTGATCTGAGATGCAAAGTTAGTAATAACTGCAACAGCCTTTTTAGTAGCTTCTGCATCTTCTGAAACGATCAATCCGAGTAATTCATCATCTTGTGGCAATCCTGCGCCTGAGAGCATTTTAGAAGCTTCTGACTTCATTTCGTTTAAAGTCTGTCCACGTTTCAGCTCAGCAATTTCGGCTTCTTTTTGCTCCAATTCATGTTGCAGTTTTTCTTCCGCATTCATTTTTGCGAGCTTCTTAGCCTCTTCTTTTTTCGCTTCTGCTTCTTGTTCCCAACTTGCACGAGCCTTTTTGGTTTCAGCAGCAACAATTTTCGCTAATTCGTCACGAGAAAATGTTTTGCCAGTTTCTTCCTTCTTTGTTTCATCTGTGGTGGTTTCAGTTGTTTCAGTCGACATCGTTTCTTGAGAACCGCCATCTTGTTCAGCAAAGAATTGAAGTTTCATAGGCATTAATAAACGTTTTTTCATGATTATTCCTCCACGGTTACGCCGCTACCCGATAATTTAACTAGTTACGCCAGTCAGTCGGAACAGCTTTCTCTTTAGTGCCTGTAAGCAGTAAGAAGGCATAATAAAAAGCCGTTAGCGAATGGGCTAGCGACTTTGATTAACTTTGATATATTTGTTCTGATTTTCTTCGAAATCACACATGAACCATGCGAGTGTATCTTGCGCCAGTTCACTGTTGAACAGTGCCTGAAACTTAACCTTCAATAAGTACCAATAAAATGGAATCTTAAACTTAATTTTTAGTGTAATGCTGTTACTTTCCATTTTTATCGGCTCCTATACTTTCTATTTGGTTTGTAAGGTTTTTTTGGCTTTTCAAATTGATATGTTTCTTGAATGTTATCTAGTCCGTCAATGATTCCATAAAATTTCATAGTGACTACTGATATATTATCAACGCTTGATTCGATATTAATATCCGTTAAACCGTTAATCTTGGTACCGTCAACGAACAAGCCGTTGCTGATTGACACTTTGTTTAGTTTTGGCATGGTTATAACCCCCTTTCTTTAAGCGACTTCTCAAAAGCTTCTCTATCAACATATGGTGCTGTACTGCATCGGCAGAAAGGGTGAAGACTGGGCGCATTAACGCCTGGCTGCATATCCTTAACATTGAATATCTTTCCGTTTAGCGGATCGCACAGATTCTTGCATGCTGTTGGTTCGGCTATATAAACATATTGATCTATTTCAGCATCACGATAGCTTTGCTCTTGAATCCCCGTCTGCACCCTAGTCGTTTCCGTTACCATCAACCGTTGCACATTAAACTTAGTGTTCTCCTTGCCCTCTTGAGTGAGGTATTTAGCCAGTTCTGGTGCTAATTGCTTAGGGTTACGCCCCATAGTCACACTGCGGACAAGCAGTTTATCCAAATCTGCTTTCAATTCCGCTTGATACATCCACAGATTGTCACTGAATGTTGCGAATCCTTCCGCTCGAAACGAACTATTCAATACTTGCTCAACACGCTTGCCATAATCACTCTTAGAAATAGTCATATCCAAAATGCCAGCTTGACGTTGCAATTCTTTCAAGCCAGCTTTAGTTAGTTCGCTTGAAAAATATTTATCCAAATCATCGAACGTAGCAATCAATTCGAGTCCTATATTCGCCTTTAGCAATTCCAATCGATTGACACGCATTGTAAGGTTGTATAGTTTCAATTCTTTGTTTGCTTGTGGAGAACGATTGTTTTCTTTAACATACTTCTTAGCCTTGCGAGCAAATGCTTTTACATCCATTTCACTAGCACGCTTCATCGCTTCGCTACGAGTGATTTTCTGCCCGTTGGAAAAACTATCCCACTGTGCGTCTATCTCTTTCTGTATCGCATCCTGTGCGTATTGTAGGCGCTTCTTGATTTCGTCCATGCGTTTCTTGTCATCTTTAATCTGTTGCTCTTGCCAAGCTTTTTCCCTTTTGATGAAGTAATCTTGTGATTTCACTTAATCACTCCTCGATGATTTCGTAGGTCTCAAGAAAGATATCTGGTTTGCACGGATAAAATTCACCATGAACGCCTTTGATGATGTAATCACCATCAGATATTTCCATTGTGCCTTCTAATGTTTCAATACCAGGTAATCCATTTGGCATATTATTATGGTCAACCCATGCTTCACCAACGAATTCTTTGCATTTGCGATAAGAACGTGCAGATAGCATTTTAAGTTGCACAATCTCGACAGTAACTGGTTTTTTACGTGCTTTCATTTCTTATCCTCCCTACCAAGAAAATCTGACTAACTCAATTTTTGCATCAATCGTATGCTCATCCTCGTAATCCTCAACAGCAAAGCCGCCGTCTTGGAACTCTCTGCGAATATCATCTGTGATAAAATCTTTGAAGTACATGACTTCATTCCTGCCAGTCTTCATAGCTTCAGCAATAGCATCTTTGATCTTTTCGCTATCCTTCTTCTGATACTCATTCATCATCTGTTCTTTGAGATTCATTTTTGGAAACCCCCTTAGGTCTTGCGTATTTTTCTAACGCAATAGGTCTTACATATTTTTCTAATGCAAAAAGATATACTGATATGTTAGATAAAAGAAGAATAACTGCAAGCTCGATTCCAAATGCATAATAAAATAAAACGGCAAACGCATAATTTAAAAGTTTGAAAACTCTAATTTCATCGTCATAACTCATCTTCTTTATTTTCTTTTTCATCTTCAACCTCCTTGTCGCTATCAAACACACCTCTGTCTGTTGGTGCTTCAGCATTAACACGTTTTAGCTCTGCATTTACATCTGGAACAAACGAGGCAAGTCCGAGGATAGTCTCTTGGCTCAACTCCGCTCCTGCATCAACAAGCGCTTTAAGCTCTTCCAGAATCGCTTTAGGTAGGTTAGGTGTAAAGGTAATACGCATACCTTTCAGGTCAGAATTTTCCAATTCTGCGATGCTTGATTTAAGGTTAAATAAAAGACGATAGCGCCGCATCAGGCCTTTTTTAAAGAGCCGTTGCTTCACTGCCGTCATCTGTTCGAACCCGAATAGTTTATATTTCATTGCTTCACCAGATTGCACACCTGAGAAGTTATCATCTGTTAGATCAGGAACCATCGAAATCTCGTGGATATCTTTCCTCACACGATCTTTATAAGCTTCTACGCCATTTACATCATATTGCTTATAAATATAGCCAGCTGTCACAGACGTTTTATTGCCGTTGATATCTGTACCAGATTCAAGAAGCAACATGTTTGCGTCTTTTTGTTTGGCTGCATCTTCAGCAGTTAAACCAGACGCTTGAATGTCACCGCTAATCACTAGAAGTGCATCGTTTAAGTCTGTCATGTAGTTTGCTGTATCAGACTGACCTGCATCATACAAATCCATTAGAGAAAGAGTATCTTCGTATAAACCCATTCTGAAACGATTTGGCGAGTACTCAGTAATAGGAACTTCTTTCAATTCGTGAGGTTCCTCTTCTGGGTTTTCAAGTGAGATAGAGTGCAGAGACGTTTCTTTGTAATAAATAGTTTTATCCGATGTGTAAATAATCGGCTGAATGAATTGTTTGTCAGCGTTTTTTGAAAATCTCGTTTTAGGATATCTCACCGCCAGTATAGGCTCACGTTTAACAGTTGTGTCATAGACAACAAATGTTTCAAACACATTCGCCAAATCCACATAGTCGATATCGTCTTTGTCTCGGTAACTGATTTCATAAGCTCTGCCATATTTATCCATGTCTAACCAAAGCTCGCCATTCAAACCATCAACATCATTATTCGTGTTAAATTCGTCAATTTGCTTTTGCTGGTCGGCGCTATCGACTTGAACCTTAATCGGATTGCCTGTGTTGTAACCTACATCAAACGTACATAATACCTTGCCGAAGTTGTGTGCAGAGCGATGATCCGCTTTTTCCTTTTCCTTACGTCTTCGGTTTTTCATGATGTTGGTGTTTCTTGCTTTGTAATAATCGTCTAATACTTCAAGTCTAGGGACTTGGTATTGATGGTGATGTTGGATCATTCCTGCTAAAGTGTCCAAATCAGCAAGCAAGTCTTCAGCTGAGCTAAACCGATAATGGATATTCGATTCTACTCCAAAGTTGACGTAGTTAACATTCACATCATCAGAAGCTCTGCTATCAACGTCGTACTCAAATTCATTTACTTTATCCATTCCTCACACTCCTTAAAACATTCTCCTGATTTTATTTCGCTGCTCTTTGGTAATAGTTGATTTCTTCTTGGCCCACATATCTTCATTAAAAGCGTACCTTGTCGCGTCAATGGTATGATTATCTTTATCTTCTAACCTCGGCTTAGGATTTCCATCTCGATCTGTTTGATAGTCGATATTTTCAAACTCTTTAGCGATGTTTGGCGTTCGTAATGGATCAATACAAATAAAATCCAAATCATCTAGCCATTGCTCTCCATATTCGACGGAATCAGGTCCTTTTTTGACACCTTTAATATTTCTGATGCCATGTTCGTTCACTAACTCAGCGTTACTTTTTGGTTCAGCAGAATCAGAAAATATCTCGTCGTTTTGATATCCTTTTTCATGGAGTTTTTTCGCTAGCTCTCTATTGCTAATCTTCACGCCGTAAATTTCATCTATTGCATAGATACCATTTTTCTTTTTGTCGTAATGCCATCTTACAAACGCTAGGGGATCAGTTGCATAACCAAAGTCATTCCCATTTCGAATGTTATCGAAGTTAGCTACCATCTCATCAGTGATGCTCCCTGGCACTACTTTCAAATTGTCGAACGGTACAACGCCAGATCCAATAGCTTTACCATCATATTCCCACTCAGCTCGTCTAGGGTTCCTTGCTCTGGCTGCTTCGACTTCGCTCAGAAACTCCTTAGAGATAAAGGGGTTATCTTTATATGTCGAGTGATGAATGAATGTGTTTTTAGGCTGAAAGGATGTTTCGTATTTTTTATTTACCCATGATTGCTTTCGCTTCGGTGGATTATAACTGTAAAAGAATTTATAAAAAAGACCATCATCCAATTCTCCCCGCAATAGGGAGTTAGTGATAGTCGTTACTTCATCCTCATTCTTAAATTCTGCTAACTCCTCAATCCAACCAATCGCAAAAGGAAATTTGCTGTCCTTCAACGATTTGATTCGTTCTGGATTCTGCGCCCCACGAAATATCATATAGTTTCCACGAGGTTTATAAGTGATCCTCAATGGAGATTTATTAAACTTGAATAGGTGGGAAACACCTTGCTGTTCAATCGCCCATTTCATCTGTTCATACAATGATTGCTCAAGCGTATTATCAACATACCGAATCCCGACTGCATTTACAGCGTAACGCATAAGTAATTGAGTGATTATATGCGCAATATCCGATGATTTACCAGATCCACGACCACCCTTGCAAACGATATTCAATATGTCAGAGTTAAGTGTAGCCCTCCATACGCTATGAAACTTCTCAGGTAGTAAATCAGAAAGCTTTTTAGCCATCGTCTTCACTACCGATATCATCGATAAATGTAGGAACTTCTGTAACCTCAACCTTTTGTTTATCGACAAATGCTGCATTTATTTTGTAGTAATGTTCCAAGGCTTGATTGCGTTCCTTGAATCCCGCTGAGTACTCGCTTATCTCTCGTTCAACCACTTCATTGGTAATAGGGTCACGCTTAATAACTTCAAAGCGCTGCGGCTCTCCTTTGGCGATAGAAGCTGTAATCGCCAATGCCTCTTCCATGGATAAATGTTTGTTTAACTGAATTTCTTTAATCTTTTGCTCAATGTATGATTTGATTGTAGTATTTTGCAGTAATTTGCTTGCATTAGTATTTGCGTACTTTTCGCTGTAACCAGCCTTAATAGCTGACTGAGTAGCATTCCCTGTGATGATGTACTCATCAGCAAAAGCTAGTTGTCTTGGGTTTAAACTCATTTTCCATCACCACTTTCAATTAAAAGTTCTTCTTAACTAGCGTTGCTCCTTCTCGCTCATACTGTTTAATGAACTGCTCAACGTTTGTTTGAGTTCGGGATACAACTGATATATTGAAATCCGTTACCCAAGGCCCCTCTGGCAACTCGATTTTATGGATGCAAACACTCACATAGTTACCACTCCACACAGGTTTAATCTCATTACTAATCATCTTGCCCTCTTTATCGTATATAGGGTTTTCGGTAAAGTATCTACTGTTCTCTCCTTCAATCGCCTTCTTATATGCTTCAGCAAATTCAGGTTTTACATCAACCGTTAATAACGCTTCATAGAATTTCATATGCGAGCATCTCCTGACTTAGCAAGAGTACGGCCGGTAATTTCTTTGCCATTAATAGCCATGTTTAGTTCAGATGCTTTATTTCCCCCAGTGTGAATATGATACTCTTTGTCCTTTTCTTTATTTTCTTGTGAGTATACGACTTCAAGGGCTAATTTATTAGTAACATCATCGTATTCAACCAATTCCAGATTTATCGATTGAACTCTACTTAAATCTAATTGCTCAAAAGCGCTAAACGCATTTCTTAACATAATTCGTTTTTCTTCGTTCACATTCCATACCTCCTTAAATCAATCACCAAAAAAAGCTACATATTGGTATCATTGCTATCATAAATGTGAGATACCATCTTCCTAATCTCAGGAACGAATCTCCACCAACACTCTTTTCTATTTGCTTCATCTGCCAAGGAATAGCGAGATATAATGCAATTGCTATCAAAGCGTAAATAATAAATTTAAGCATTCGAATACCTCCTTAACCTCTCCACAATATGCGGATCACTCTTCCAACCATGCCCAATGTATATCAGCCTATGCCGATCGATATACTCGTCACTAAACTGACCATAGCATTCAAGCAACGTGTGCTTTGGTTTCAACTCCGCTTGTCGGATGTTCTTATGCCTTAGTATTCCTACTGATAGTTGGATGTAATAGTAATGCATATCAGTCACCCCAACTCATATTCACGAACTTCATATTGATAAAAATAATTTTGTTCCGATAATTCATCAGCCGTTCGTACAGCATCTTCTTTATTTGCCATTATCGAATAGATGTCCACCATATCTCCAAACGGTTCAATTTCCGGTTGAGGAAACGGATTGTTGCATACCATGCTAACCTTGAATCCTTTTTTAATGACTGCATAAACTTTTTGTCCCTTAGATGTCATAAGTCACCCTCAACCTTTCGCTATCATATTCAAACAACTGCAGCACTTTCTTGCCCATCGTCCAACCGTTCTCTATCTCGTAGCTGTCATTCGGCTTAATAGTCCCTAACTGACGATGGATCACACCTTGATAGTCATTCGTCTGTTGCGTGTGGAAATGTCCTGTGATTATCTCCCTTGTAGTTGCCTTGCTCCATATATCGCTGAACTCAGTAGCAAACAGCATCGGCAAATCCTTCCGCTTGCCATACTGCCCATGAGTAATCATGATCGCCACATTATCCAACATGAACGCTTGACGGTACTTATTATGGTAATTCACTTTGATGTCTGGATACTTGGCTTCTAGATAAAGCAGAAACATGTACTCCAAATTCTCTGAATGGTTTCCGCCCGCATGTTCAACAGTCACTTGCTTCGAATGTCTCACACACTCGGTGATCAACATATCGAAGAATACTCGTGCATCTTTGATTGCTGTTTCCATATCCACATCATCTAATTGTGTGCCAGCCATCGTGACCGACTTCTTGATTTGGCTACTATGGAATAAATCTCCTAGCTGACCAATAACAATCTGCTTATAGCCTTTTGAGATAACTTCAATCATTCTCGCTAGCTTATCTTGTAAATCCTCTAGCTTAGTGATGCCGAAGTGCCAATCAGCCAGACCGATGAATAAGTTTCGGTCACCTGTTTTGATAGTTGTTAATTTTACTGGCTTTATCGATTCAGTGAAGGCTGCTAAGTTAAATCCTTTAGGTTTCGGCTTAACAACTATCTTTGATTGATAAAGCTGTATAAGTCCATCTACTTGGTTGTTCTGTTCCCAGATATTGTTAGTCGCTTGGACCAGTTCCCAATTTTCGGGATCATACCCATGTGCTTGTAATACATAATTAGGATTCTTCGACTGCTCTTCAGTCATACGCAGCTTGATAAGGTTTGTCTGAGTGCCATCTGATTTGATTTCTGTAGATACTACATTCTTCTTAGTCTTATCAGTTTGTTTAACACGCATATTCTTTTCGCTCGGTGGCAAATCCAACCTGGCACGTTTACTTCTAACGCTTGGCCATGAAAACTCCTCGCCGAACTCCTCTGACAGCATAGGCGCTATCTCTATATTTGTTAGTCCTTCATTTGCCAATTCCGACAATCGTTTGACCTGCTGTTCCGTCCATTTAGTAATGTCTGCCACCTCGCTTTTTCCTGTGATCAATAATAGTGTTTATTCCTCATTTTTATAGTTGAAACATTGATTTGTAGCGTTTTTTATGCGTGATCAAAATAAAAAGCCACTCACATAAAATAAAGTGGCATTAATTCATTGCTAACTTTAAATTTTAATTCTTCACCTTGTTCATCTACTCTCGATAAAATAGTATATTTACCAAGTTTTTTCTCAACGACTATCTTCATGCCTTTTAAACAGTAAACAATACCGTCTAATCTCAAATCAACCAGAGCTTTCATGAATTACCTCCATAGATATTTGTCTTAAATTTATGTATATAAAAAGCCACTCGCAATGAGTGACTAATAAACGACTGAAACGTATTAGCATTGTTAAGAGGCTCTTTCAGTTTTTTGTTTAAAGCAACCTACACGCTCGCAAATCTCGAGCCACCATATCCCACTATGCCACAATCCTCGGTTGCTTATTTGTTCGTTCACATTGAGGTAGTGAGACACCTGAACACAGGATCAAAATACCGCCCCTGACCTTGGCTTACTCATTTAACTGTGAATCCCTTCCTTCATCACAGACCGCTCACAAAGCCTGCGTAAGGCAACCTGCCGTGTTCCTAGCAAGTCCAACTTAATGTCTATGTCACTGGCAAGGATTTGCACCTTGCATAATACCTACCCTAATTTGAGCTAAGCTCCGCCCTTAACTGGTATCCTTTGGAAGTCTAGTGCGTCTACCTATTCCGCCACAGTGACTATCGCCCACAGAATAATTTTACGTATCAAAATGAGGTTGAATGCCGTTGTGCGTTTCTGCTTGTGGGCGATATCTGATAATACTAATTTACCACGTTTTCAGTGCCTAAAATTCCGCAAATCGTTCATATATCAAGCATCTTGTCTAACTCTTCGAAAAATCTGTTCCGATATTCAAATGCTTTTGTTTTGCCACACTTTATCTGGAAACTATCAACCAACCCTTGCATAGTGTATTGCGGAAATCGCTTGATATATAACTCTCGAATGATCGTCTCAGTGTCACTACCGCACTCATTGAGAAGTTCTTGTACAATCTGCTTATTGCGCTTCAACCGCCGAATCTGCTTATCCGTCTCGATGGTCCACAATGTGCCGAACATCAAATCGCTGTCGCTTCTTGTTCCCTTGATATCCCCGTTAACATCCTCTTCTCGATACGGAACCCGAATCTCTTCTTCAAGCTTTCTGACGTACTTATCCGTATCTCGGTAATCTTTCAACACTGCCTTGACTCGTTCAACACGCCATTTCTCCAATCACTTACCCTCCTTATTGTCTTCCTTACCGAAAATCACGCTTGCGAATACAGAAGCTATTACAGCTACAAATATCAAAACCGCTTCTGTCATTTTTGTGCCTTCTCAATTTCCCGCTCTAGCCATTCATCTTTCGTTGCTAGCAAGGTACCTTCTTTGGAGTAATATTCATTGATCAATCTTGCTGGATTTTCTTTGGTTCCCTCACCTTCAAACGAAACCACATGAATAACTTCCATCATTTTAACTTCACGAACATGATTTGATCTCTTAGGTAGTACCATTTTCATCCCCCTGCTTCCATCGCATCCCTGACTAACGGCTCGTTGATAATAATCTTGTACTTCGTCTGCTCATGCTGCAGCTGCTGTTCTAGCTTAATAATTTGCTGTTGCTGGTTGATAATTGTATAGGATAGCCAACTTAGGCCTGCGATCATCAGCAGCAGTATTATGATGATAGAATAATCAACTTTCATTGGCTTGTTCCTCGAAAGTTACAAACAATGCTACAGAATCATACATCTTCATGTAGTTTGCATCTTCTTCAGCTTCATCAATGTAGTTTTCAATAACGTATACACAACCCAAAACTTCAAATGATTTTACCTCTCGATTTAGATATTCTGGTGGAACATAATTGTAAGTTGCTCGTTTCCCTTCATCATTAATAAAAGCTATATTGTGCTTATGACCAGTCATAGTCATTAAATCATCTACTGTCATTCTTATCCCTCCTGTTCTATTCTCATGTTTGGAAAATGATCGGCATATAATTCTGTTACTCCGAATACATTTTGTTTGTCAACAGTCCTTATTGCACTTGTGTAGTAAGCGCCTGTTCTCGATGTTAAGTAAATCCACTTTGCAAAATCAGCTGATACCTTTAGAACTATAATTCTGTTCTTATGCTTCACACCACAATTCAGTATAATCGGCACGTTCCCATTCTTATCCTTATGAGAATCTATATAGTCAGTAGCTAATATTTTTATCACCTCTCTGACAATCAGCTATCGCTGACGATTGCGGAATTATCAATCACTTTAAACTGGTCACACACTGGGCAGTACCAAACGTCTTCGGTCTCATCTGGTTCAGGCTCTTGCTTTTGCATTGTGTACAAATCGCACCGTTCACAATAATCAGGTTCATTCATCACTCTTCCTCCCGTTCCAAAGCTTTTTTAATAAAATCCTCAATCAAGACTGCGCTTCGGTTCTTCCAGTTTATTTCTGTAATGTCTGTGTTTCTGATTATTTGGCAAGGAATTACTTCAGGGTCGAACTCGTTGACGTATCCCCAGCTTTCTAAATCCATGTATTTTTTAGGTTTCAAAGAAAAAAGTACCAACCATTCGCCTTCTAAATCACGGACAACATACCGGAAGCCGCGATCAAAATACTTTTTTAGTTCTTTAGTGGTATCTGTTCGGTTTTTTAGTCGTATGGAGTCATAAAGTCGTTTTTCCCAATTCATATTCATTCCTCGCTTTCGATTGACTGTCCGACATTTTTGTCGGTTTGTTGTTCGTAATCGTTTATATATCAATGTTTATCGAATGTTAATTTCGATTGACTTTCGCGTGATTCCTCTATCTCGTCGGATAGCCGACTAATCCACTCTTTTCAAAGCAGCAGTTGATACATATTCCTCACTGATGCTTGCAATATGCTCGCAAAGCTCTTGGGGAATTCTCGAACGGTCAACGCTCCCCTTTATCCCTTGTGTACCTGTCTGCGATCCACGAGGTGCAGAAACGTGACAAGGTGCACCATTCTTGCACATCGGTTTAAATTTCGGCTCTGGATGATTTGTCCATATATCCGTTGGCTTCATGCGTGTATCGCCGTACTGACAATAAGTTACTGTATATCGTGGTAAGTCTTTCATAAATCGCATCTTCCGCATCCCACCTCTGGGATTCTCGATAAAGAAGAGTTTAGGATTCAAATCTCGAATCAATTTCAGCATATGTTGATTTGTTAGATCACAAAATGATGCATACTCTGATTTCGCAGCTAGATTCCCATCTGGTTCTTTTGTTCGATGATGACTGATTGCAGCGATACTGTATGATGTGCAATCTGGACTGGCCCATATCACATCTGGTTGTCCGAATCTAAGCAAGATATCTTGTGCAGTGATTTTTGAAATATCGGCATACCAGTCAATATTTTCATGCTTTCTATCCCATTCGATAGAAAATACTTCATGCCCTGCTTTCTCAAAAGCTTTTCCGATAGATCTGGTACCGGCAAATAATTCTAATACTTTCAAACCCTTACCTCCTTTAGTTGGTTATTTTGGTGGATAGCTAACTATCCTAATTTCTTTTGAGCTTTGACAAATAGCATACCGTCTCTTTTCAATTCAACATTTTCCCACTTAGCTAAGAGTTCTCTTGTATCAAATCCACGCTCTGTCACCACTGCATAGCCACTAACGGTCTTTTGTAATTCAACTGGGGTTTTATCTCCCAAAGCTTGCTTGACATCACTTAAAAATACACCTACTGAAACTGGATCATCATCGTAATCAAATAAGAATCTCTTTGTTAATGCTGTACCTTGCTTCATAGATAAACTAGCAATTAGTTTTTCAATATTTGTCAGACTTGCATCTTGGTTATCAATTAGATAGTGTTGCAAAGCTTTATGGATAACCTCGTGTTTTCTTGCATTTACAGAAACATAGAAACGGCTCATTTCTTCAGAAACACCACGTTCACAAAATTCGCTAAAATCAGTTTCCAATTCTTCTGGATATTTTTGTGTTAAAAAAGCTTTCGTCCGTTGCTTGAAATTCTGCAACTTGGAATTATCTTTATTTCTTGAGACAAACATCACTACATGATAAGGTCTTCCTTCGTACCTTTTTGACATGATCTCCCTCCTAGTTGTGTATTTCTTCCGATTACTGACTCAATATCTCTACCGTTGCACCTTCGAAATTGCCTTTCTTCAAAGGTATCTGCAATCTGCATGCTCGATCCAAAGTCCATTTGTTCAGCCCTGACATCTCTGAGGCTTCACGCTGTGTGCTGAATTCTTTGACTTCACCATCTGGAAAAGTAAATCTGACTGGCGTTGAGTTGTATCTATTTTGCTTTGGTCGATCGTAACTCTTTCCCCACAAAGCCTTTCTCAAAACTCTGATTTCGTCTTCATCAGTACCTGGCGTATTAACTAACTTTTCCAACCGATATAAATCTTCTTTGTTAGCCATCATTCCACCCTCTTCATATCTCGCAATCTAACAACTGTCCGATCGCTGCCAAACGTCACAATAGCTGAGTTCTCAAGCACTTTGACACACACTGCTTTGAAAGGTGTTTTAAAACGTTCGGTCACGCACCAATACTCGATGCCTGCTTTTACTCTACGCTGCTTTCTGACCACACGTGGCGGTGGGCTATACTTGCCGTCCTGCACGCCTGTTACTGTGTCTGCTAGTTTCATTTGTCTTCCTCCACTGGTACTGCGAATGCCCAATATCTTTCATCGATTGATTTGATTTCTGATTCGGTGAACCATTGTGTGCGATATCCATCGTTTTCAGATTCAGGAACAACTTCGTAAGATTTCTCGCCTAGTTCCATTAATAGATATCGTTCGTCGTCACTTTCAAGAAACACAACTTCATAAACTGGTTCTTTCTCCACTTCATATCCAAACATCCACGCTTTAGCAGTCAGTTCATCGTTTTCATTATCTGCAACCCAATTTTGGAAATCTTCCGAGCTAACAACTTCACCATTTGAGATTTCATAATATCCATCCAGACAATCAGCAAGCGTAGCTTTTTCTTTACATTGTTTGATCCACTTTGCCACAAATTGAGGTACCGTTACTTTTGGTTGTTCGTCAAATTTTTCAATCCAAGCAGCAACATCTCTATAGGCATTCCTTTGTCCTCTTTGATAATCGCTATCTTCGTCTTTGTATCTTCGAATTAAATTAATTCCCTCCTGCGCTGCAACTTCTGCGTTCTTAACCATCTCAGTCAATTCTTGTTTGTTCATCTTTACTCCTCCGTTCCATCTCTTCACGAATCCATTTTTCACGAAAATCAAATCGCCTTTGCACGCTCCGAACGATTTTTAGTTGAGCTATTAACTCTGCATCTGATAGTTTGCGTATTTGCTCTTGTGTTGGTGTCATCTGCCCACCTCTCAAAATGGAAGGTCTTGACTATCGATATCGATTGATGAGTTACCAAACGGGTCTGATTGCACGCTGTTGCGGTTTTGTTGTGCGTTGGCATTATTACTCATTTGATTGCTTGAAACGCCACCACCGTTGTTTTTGGCGTCTAAAAACTCGATTCCGCCGTATTGATTCGCTACAACCTCGATAACCGTTCGTTTTTGCCCGTCATTCGTTTCATAACTTCTACTGGTCAGCTTGCCATTGACTGCAATTTTTGATCCCTTGTTTGTGTAGTTCGCTAATGATTCAGCTTGCTTTTCCCACACTACAATCGGAATGAAATATGATTTCTTGTTGTCGCCCCAGCCATCGTCTAAAGCCAGCGTATTCGTTGCCACCGCTTTGCCAGACTTCGTGTATTTCAATTCGTTGTCTCTTACCAATCTGCCGATTAAATTTACTGTATTCATTTTTCTTCCTCCAATTCTATTAATGATTTTCGCTTCTCTTTAAGCCTCTTCAGCTGATATTCAAGTGATTCGATTTCACTATCTACTTGATAAAGTTGTCTATCTTTGTTAGGAGATGCCGTCTTTTTGACGAAATATTTTGGATAACTTCTGCCGCCTGAATCACACGCAACCTGATAGCGATCATCGTCTGCGTATTCTTGGTAAGTGGTTTGTTTTACTTCTCGAACATCGTTAAAATCAAAAATCAGTGTGAAGTCATTGATATTCTTATCGTCAAGAATGTATGAAATACTGTCTTGATAACTTTGATAGTAGCTATCAATTAGTGTTATTTCGTTTTCGTAGATCCGAGGAACAAATGTCCAATTAGTACACCAGTAAGGATCAGTGCTTGCCCCTTTGCTAGTTCTCTTGTCAATTTCCCTTGCGTATAGTCCGGTCGGTATAATCTTCGCTCTATTTTCAGCTGATAACATTTTCTTCCTCCATTTCCTAAAAAACTTGCCCTAGCTCGTCTTCAATTACGCGCATTCTTTGTTCTACTTCTTTTATCAACCACGTGGTTAGTTCTGCATTGGTTAAATCCATTCCTAAATCTTTTGAAAGATTCACTTTATAAATCAGCGGCGTCCTCGATATTTCGTTCTCAAGCCTCGCTGGCGTGGAAATCATTATCTCATCACAATTTTTAAAGCTGTTTGTTTTGACCCCTGAATAATCAGTTGGTTCTTTATTATCAAATTTCAAAGCTTGCAAGAAATCTTCACATTCCCTATATTGCCTTGTCAGTAGTTCATAATATCTAGCTTTCTCCTCATACTTCTTGAATTCCATCACTCTTCCTCCTGTTTCTGCGCCCACAACAAGAAAGCAACAGTTGCTTTTGCCCATTCTTTATCTGTTAAGCCATCGTATAGCATCATATCAATGGCACAGTCGTATAAATCTGCCCCTTTTTCAAAAGACTTCTTGGCGTTGTTTATTGCAATCTGCTGTTGCTCGTTGAGTTGCGGTTGATCGCAATCTTCAACGATGCCAACAATATCGTCCCAATTTACCTCGTGTGTATGACTTGAGTAAGAGTACCGTTTTTTCACTTCTAACCGTTTTAATAATTCGCTCACATTCATTCCTCCAATTCATTTTCAATCGTTCGAGTACCTTGAATTATTTCGATCGCTTCAACAAGATTCCTAGCTACTCCATTGAGACAACCTTTCCGATTTTTATCTAAAAGGAACTCTTTTTGCTCTTGTTTTAATTTCCCTTTCGGCATTTTGATTTCAATAAAGAAAATCCGTTTATCATCTTTTCGGAATCCGAACAAATCAGGGAATCCTTTTTCAAGATTCATTTGCTTATGGCTAGCTCGTTTGACTGGCCCTGTATCAACTTTCCAGCAATCATGCCCGATTACCTTGAGTGAATTTCTGATTTGCTTTTGTAAATCGAGTTCGTTCACATCTTTCCCCTCGCATTCAGATATCTTTCGGCAATCTGTTCTTTGGTTTCATTGCCATTTAAGAATGGATAACCTTGTGCTTTTTCTTCCTCAGCTATTTCGATCGCCAACCACTTAGCTTCTTCTGCGTTTGCTGGCATATTGTTTTCTTGAAACACCTTAACTTGATGTTCCAATATTTTGACTAAGTCCGATCGCACCAGGCCGTTTTCTTTGAAGATAGCTAGATAAGTCTGTCCGTCCATCTAACCTCTCCATTCGTCAAAGTCTACTGAGAAATCCATATATTTCTTGTCGAATATAAACGGTGCTATACCTGTCATCCCTTCTCTGTTTTTGGCTACATCACATCGAATCTTGCGACTGTCTTTATCGTCAGCTGAAAGCAAGAGTGTGACATTCGCATCTTGTTCTAATGATCCAGACTCTTTCAAATCACTGAGCATTGGGCGCTTGTCTTGTCGCTGCTCGACTGCCCTGCTTAACTGTGCTAGCAACACAATGGTGATTCCGTAGTCTGTTGTGAGCTTCTTCAACTCTCGTGTGACCTCGTTCATGACTTGCCGTTCGTTCTTGCGTGTATCATTGACAGTTATCAGCCCTGCATAGTCCACAAACACTACATACCGTTTGTCGCTTAATCGCTGCTTGATTGCATACTTGATATCGTTTAGATTGGAATATTCCGAAGTGTACACTCGCATATCAAATCTGTTCTTCATATCCTCGTATGATTTTCTGGCTCTCACTTTATTTTCGTCAGACAATTTATTATTTCCAACGAACAGCATAGAGTTGATCCTTGTTTCTTTTGAGATAAGCCGCTTGATCAATTCGTTTTGGCCCATTTCAAAAGTGAAGAAATCACACTGTACATTGTCATTGTCTGAAAATAGTCTATGCATAATGTTCAATGCGAAAGCTGTTTTACCCGTACCTGGTCTACCAGCCAAGACAATTAGCTTTCCTCCTGTGATGCCTCCTCCAAGAAATGCATCTAAAGGTTTGTAAGTTGTCATAACTTCACTTGGTTTATCTAAGCTATCTGTAAATTCTGCGAAAGCTTTATCCAACTTGCCATCAGACTTAATATGGTTCACGTCACGCTTTTCTTCTAGCAATCTGGATAACTTATCCCCATCTGTCTTAGAAAGCGTCTCAGCGTATTTTATGGACGCTAAATGCAACTTGCGATCAAGATAATCATTGTGTATGATCCTTGCTAGTTCTCTTTCAATTCCAAGCTGATTCGCAGAATTCTTCAAGATGTCTAATTCATCTGCTGTTCCTGCTTTGAAGTAGTCAATGGTGCGCATTTCCCGATGGACCTGTTCAGTGGTGTATTTCATTCCTCGTAGTCTTGTCATAGCTTCGACAATCAGTTTGCACTGAGGACTTTCAAACCATTCTGAGTCGATATCAATGTTTGTGATGATTGAGGGATTGTTAAGCATCTCAGCAACTAATCTAAGTTCATTGTTCATATGCTTCTAACAACCTCCTTTGTGATTCAGCAATTTCATCGGAGATTGATTTAGTATTGTTGTTGGAATAAGTGTACTCATCTTCCCAACCTCTATTGCTAAACCAAGTTGATCCGTGTTTTATATATTCCTCGGTTATTTGGTTAAATTTAATTTCTTTTTGATATTCCAAAATACCTTCTTGGATTTCTTTATTAGATGAACCTGATTTAATAGCTTTCTTATAATGTTTAAATGCAGCTTCTTTCCCCTTTTTTCTTGGATAAAGTTTCCATAGCTTTTCAAAATCATCTCTCAGTTTTTTTACCGAATGCACATTAGTATTATTTGTATTATTAATAGATGTATTATTATCTTTGACTTTTTCGTCAATAGGGGTATTGATTTTTTCGTCAATAGGGTATTGTCTTTTTTGCGGGTACCTATTGTCTTTTTCGTCAATAGGGTATTGATTAATTCTTAGGTACCTATTGAGTATCTGGCTTGAACCCTCTTTATAAACAATTTCTCTAGTTATATACTCGTATTTAATCAATTCGCTTATCCATCGACTGATTGTTTCTTTGTTTACACCATACAAATCTGAAAAATAATCGTTACTAGCCCAGCAAAATCCTTTTTCGTTGCATAAGGCGGTAATTTCTCCATAAAGTAGTTTGGAATTAGCCTTAAGCCGCGTATCATATCTAATATTTGCGGGGATTATTGCATAATAACTTCGATGTTCTGCCACGTTATCCCTCCTCTGATAGCTTGACTTTTTCCGATAGCAGCCTTTTAAGCTTTTCCGAAATCTTCTTACACTTAGAAAAGTATTCCATTTCTTTCAGATAATCTTGTCCTTTTTGTGTATCCAATATGCTGCATATCCCAGATTCAGGGGAGCACGGGCACCATTCTTTGCTACAATATCTGAAATTTAGTATCAATCTTGTTAGTTCAACGATCAGTTTATTGCCGATTAGAAACAATTCCTTATCTTCATTGCCACAAGCTATATCATTCTGGTTGAAGAAAATAAGGTGTTTCAAATCAATGGTCGAAAATTCTAATTTTTCCAAGAAATCAACCTCCAATTCTTAATTTTTTAATCTCGGATTGATTCAGCTTCACACCGATTACATGATATTTATTCTTAAACTCAGTAATTCCCATCTGATGCTTCTCGGTATGGTGGGTTCTGCAAAGTGCTGCAAAAGTAAATTCTGTGTGATCAACTTCTTTCCGCTTTCGTCTTCCCAAAGCTTTGTCAAAGTGATCGATGTCAGCGTTCTTTTTACCGCAAATGCAGCAAGTCCTATTTGTCACACATTTATAAAAGAAATACTGAATGTTTTGCGGTGGAACCTCGTATCCATCCTTGAAAGGAATATCGTGCTCAAATATGAAATCAAGTACGAGATTGGTTAAATATGAAACGTCATCAACTGTCGATACAGATTGATTTGAAAGGCTTATATTGTTGCCTGTGGCGTATCTAAACATTGAGTAGATATAATCTTTCATCTCGTCAATAGACAGCCCTGTCTCTTTGTAGATGTCGTTTAACAAAGCGAAGAAAAACTTCCTTTGTTCGACTGTGAAACCTCGTGGATCTTTGATGAATATTTCTGCTTGTCGCTCGCCGTCATATCCATCAAAGATTGTTTTGAGTCGCTCGATGTTTAGCGACTCTTTTAGCTTTAAAGTGACTTTGTCTCCATCAACATTTGTTATTTTTGCTAGATACGAAAGATTGTTCATTTATATCACTTCTTACTTTTTTTCTTTTCATATCCATTAACCCATCCGGTTAAGGTGTTCATCACTAACCCAAAATCATATCCGGTGAACTCTTCAGGAGTTTTCTTTGCATTTACACTATTTGTCATCTTTGCTTGTTCCAAGAAAGCAAGTTTCGGTTGCTCTGTTAATTCTTCTAACTTTCCTAATTGAATGTGTATGGCTTCGATTTGTTCAGGACTTGCTGGAATACGTTTTAAAATTTCTTTTTGAAATACATCGGGATCAACATCATCTGCAGGAATATTAAACTCTTTCATGAAAAATGTTTTTTCTGCGTACGTTAAAGCTTGTCCGTATGCATACGATGAATTTTCGTCATCAGCAATTGCCGAAAATGTTACCTCTTCTCTTTCAGATGGATTGTCACCGTTGATCCACGTATACTTCATATCAAGTGTTACAAGATAACTAAAAATATCTTTCTTAGTTTTCTCGTTCAGACCTATTTTTTGTCTTTCAATAGTTTTATTCACCACTTCTGTTTTGAGATAAATATTCAATTCGTTCATATGAGTGTTGAACTCTGTTAATACTGTTTCAGAACTTACGACTGAAAATTTGATATACTGCTTTTGTTCTTTCTTGATATAAGGAACTTTTTTTCGTAGTTGGATCAACTTCTCAACTAAGGTAGTTTCGCTCACTTAAATTCCTCCTGTCTTTGTTTCAGCCATTCTTTACCACTGATAATTTTCATCGTGTCCATCCTCAGTGATTTTGGTCCATATTCATCAACTACAAGTAAGAAATTCTCTTGCTGTACGACATATTTAGCAAGCGTGCCGTTTTTGTTTTCTCGATAACCTATAAACATCCAATCCGATTCATGAACAATCGTTCCGTTATCGTCCTCATTCCAATGTGCTGACAGGTCTAATTCTTCCTCGTTGTCGTCTAAAGAATGGATATTAGGCATCACATGACTGCTTTCGTCTTGCAACAGTCTGTCGTAGTTTGTTGCGATATAATCTGACATCTTCCCACTCCTCTTTATTTGTGGTAAACTTAGGTATATATTTTTTCGTTTCTGACTGACTAAAGCTTGCCGGCTAGTCGGTCTTTTTTGTTTCCAATACCTCAGTTTCAATAAAATCAATCCAATATCTTGCTTTATCACCTACAGCTTTAATAGATGCTTCGTGCCTGTTTTCCCATGCATCAGCAATCGTTCTTAGGCTGCTTATTAACTCAACCGCAATAATGCCCAACTTGTTAACGTTCGGAACTATGCGATCCATGTCCTCGCCATGCGAACCGGTCGCTGATGTGCTACCGATCAGGATTTGGACCAATTTTAAAATTTCATCTTCACTCATGAAGTCCCCCTCCATTTCTTCATTCGTTCAATATTCTGTCTTGATTGAATCAAAGGTTTGTTGTGCTTATACCAGCGATCAGCAATGATTTTGCCAATACGTAGTGCTTCAGCTCTGGTCATTTCTTCACCGTCCTTGACCGTAATTCAAATACTGCTTCGTCATAGATCATTAGCAGTAACATTGCGACACAAGGGAATCCAATGACTAGCCACGTTGGTGGTTCTGATGAAAGCAATGCTCCCAATGCGAAGATGACAAGAATAAATGTTGTGCGTCTGATCCAGTAAATTTTCTTCATGCTGACTCCTCCTTGAAGTAACGATCGATCAAAGCGACGGCTTCTTCTTTTGTAGAAACGGTATGCTGCATTGTCGATCCACTATCTTCCTCAACTGATATAGTGATTCTTTTAATCATTTTTAGTCATCCTTTCTCAACGTTTGCTTTAGATGCTCGAATCATTTTTAAATCAAAAGGCGCTCCTTCGGATACTGACTCATAAACCGAATAGAACCTCATGTGACGTAAGATAGCTTTTGCAATTTCTAGGTCACTAGCCGTATCAGTGAATCCAGTCCAAAGGGAAAGCTCAACCTTTAAACCACCTACGGTTAATCGATATCTGTTCTTAGGTTTTCTTGCCATCATTTCCCCAACTCCCCTACTTTTTGATCCGTATACTGCCGTAACTCGCTCACACGCTGTTCTAGCTGTTCCTTGTCGTTTTGCACCGTGGATAGTTGTTGACGCAAGCTGTCGGCTTCCTGTTGCTTTGTAGCGATCCCCTGTTGCTTTTGTTCGATCTCTCGTTGCTTGGCTTCAATTTCTTTTTGCTTGTCCGATTTGATTTGCTCAATTTCTGCTTTCAACTGCTCCTGTGTGCGATTGTTGTTGGATAGCTGTGATTCGAGTTCTGACACACGCTGTGATTTCGTTTGTCCATATTGTAGGACTGTGTTGAAGTTCGCTTTGATCGTGTCCAAGTCTTGGAATGCGTTGCTTGCTGCGTAGCCGATAACGCCGCTACCTAGTGCTAGTCCGATGATTGCTGTTGTTTTTGCTAGTTTGTTTTTCAATGTGTTTGCTCCTTTATAAGTTTATCTGCCGATTTAATCGGTTCGTGTAAAGCAGTTCCTGGTACCTTTGCAATTCACGCAGTAATAGGTCACGCTGTCGATCACTCAACTTGATTTTCTTGTCGTTGAGTTCGTCATGGAGAGTACGGACATTTTTTTTGGCTAGGTAATAAATCAACAACTCTTGTTCAAGTGTGTAGGTCATGCATGCGCACCTCGAAATTTATTCGCGTCTTTCCATCTCAAGAACTGTTCAAATTTATCAATATCAATCAATACATAACCCCCAGTTGGATTGATATAGCCAGATCCGAAATCTTTATGCTGCTTGAATTCCGCTAAATATCTTTGAAAAGTTGCTGTACTTTTCTTGGCAAATCCGAAATATTCCATTGCTTGCTCTTTGTTTGCAAATTTTTGAGTAATCCTTATCACATTTACTTTAGTAATACCCATTTACTAGACCTCCTTCACTTCAAACTATCGCTAAAAGCGATACTATCACCAAAAAAAATACCGTTTATTGGATACTTATAAAGCTCAGCAAATATAAACATATATTTTGCTGGCATATCAGAAGAGTTCTTCTCCCAACGCATTATTGTTTCTCTGGAAACCCCAACCTCTTCTGCTACTTCTGATTGCGACATTCTCATTCTTTTCCTAAGTGCTGCTAATGTCATCATCTGCTCTTTAGGCATGTCATTTCCCCCTTTCTGTGCTTCAATCATATATCGCTTTAAGCGATAAGTCAACGCAAAAAGCGATAAAAAACATACAAAAAATGATATAAATATCGCTTTTCACTATACAAAAATTGCTTTAAGTGATATACTTTTTTTCAAATATATTATAGAAGGAGATTTTTGACATGACGGAAGATTTAAAGGTTGTTTTCGGAAAAAATTTAGAACGATATAGACAATTAAAAAACATAAGTATGGTCGAGTTAGCGAATGAAATTGGTGTATCACAATCAACTATATCGGACTGGGAGAATGGGAAAAAAATGCCACGTTCAGGATCTATACAAAAACTAGCTGATTATTTTCATATTCAAAAAACTGACTTACTAATGGATAATGAAGCATTACCCACAAACACTTTTAAAGTAAATGAGTTCGTGGATGTTCCTATATTAGGAACTATTACTTGTGGAGAGCCTATTTTGGCTGTTGAAAACTTCGATGGTTATAGACGCGTCCCTAAAGACAATTTACCTAATGGAGAAGTGTTCTATTTAAAAACAAAAGGTGACTCTATGGCTCCAACAATTCGAGAAAACAGTTACGTATTGATAAAAAAACAACCAGTTGTGGAAGACGGGGAAATAGCTGCAGTAATTGTGAATGGAGACGATGAAATGACTTTAAAAAGAGTAAAACATCAAAATGGTTTGGTTATTCTGACAGCGGATAATAGTGCTTTTGCACCAATTATTATTACACCTGATACACCAGCAAGAATTATTGGCAAAGCATTACAAGTGAGTTTTGACTTATAAAAAAATGCATTCCCACCGTCCAAAGTTAGAATGCATTTTTGCCAAATAAGGCATAGCTTATTTTGTTGTGCCTATTTTATCATAAATAGGAGATGATGAATATGTGGATAGAGGAATTAGCTAAAGGTAAATATAAATATATCGAAAGATATAAAGATCCTTACACTGAAGAATTAAAAAAAGTATCTATCACATTAACTAGCAAATCAAATGTAGCCAAAAAGCAAGCACAAAAAGAATTAAACGAAAAAATCGACAGGATACTAACTGCAGAAAAAAAATCAGATCACACATTGCAAGAGCTTCTGGATGAATGGTGGGATTTTCATTCTCAAACTGTACGATCAAATACTATTCGTAATTATACAAACATTATGAAGTCTTTTAAGAAGAATGATAATCTTAATTTGAAAGCAAAAATAAGAAATACAGATAGTCAATTTTTTCAAAAGTTTATTAACTCACTGACCTTTTCACACGTTCAAAAATCAAAATACAAATCAGTCTTAAATATGGCTTTCGATTACGCTGTAAATATGCAGTATGTAAAAGATAATCCAATGAAGAAGGTAATTATACCCAAACCACCTAAAACGCTTGAAACGTTCTCTAGAGTCCAAGATTTGTACCTTGAAAAAGAAGAAGTTAATCGATTATTAACAGCATACTATTCGTCTCATCAATCTAAAAGAATGGGAAATCTAGTAGAGTTTATGTACTTAACAGGTGTTAGAATTGGTGAAGCAATCAGTTTACAAGTAAAGAATTATAGAAAAGAAGAGAAGCTCCTAGATATTCACGGCACATTAGATTACTCAAAAGGCTATAAGAATGCAACAAAAGAATTGCCAAAAACTGATGCATCTTATAGAACAATAGGAATATCTAATCGAGTTATTGAAATTTTGGATGAAGTTATTTTAGAAAATAAATTGAAGTATGATCATTATGATAACGACAGCTACATTTTTATAGGCAAAACGGGATTACCAATCCAAGTTAATACATTCAATGCCGCTCTAGATTATAATAATGAGAAGCTTGGGGATAAAAAAATAAACAAAAAGCTGCATTCTCACATTTTTAGGCATAGCCACATTTCTTTATTATCTGAATTGAACATACCCATAAAAGCTATAATGCAAAGAGTAGGCCATGACGATGAAAAAACTACATTGAAAATTTATACTCATGTAACTGAAAAACAAAAAACCGATATTGTAGAAAAATTAAATAACCTAGGATTCTAATCACTAGGTTATGGTTTAAATTATTAAATTTTCAATTCTGCCCCTTTTTTGCCCCTTGACCTGTTATCTATTCAAAATAGGTCTTTCAAAAGGCTATCTAATAGGGATTCAATCAGACACATGGAGACTCCTGCTTAGTGCTGCTTCCTTCCGGATCTGACACGCTTCACAAGACCTCCATTGTCCTAGCCTTTCGGCAAAATTTAGTATAACGTATTTTTCTATAGATTACCAGACTTTTTTTGTTTTTTCTTTTGGCGCAATGCCCGAAAAAAATCTTTTAGCACTTGCCCGCACGCTTCTTCCAAGATCCCGCCTTCTACGTAGGACCAATGGTTGAAACGCTCATCTTCCAACAGATTCAGCAAAGAACCGGCAGCACCGCCTTTTGGATCGTAGGCGCCAAAGTAAACTTCTTCGACACGAGCCAGCATCATTGCACCACTACACATAGGACAAGGCTCCAATGTAACAAATAGCTGCGCTTGTTCTAAGCGCCAGCTTTCGATGGCTTGGCAGGCTTGTTGGATGGCAAACATTTCGGCATGAGCTGTTGCCTCTTGCTGTTTTTCCCGCAAGTTGTGTCCTCGGCCAATAATTTGCCCCTCTAAGACGACAACTGCCCCGATGGGGACTTCGGCGATTGCTTCCGCTTTTTGCGCTTCTTTCAGTGCTTCACGCATAAAATATTCTTTTTCACTTTGTGTGAGGGTACTTTCTTTCTTCAAAATGATTCCTTTCAATTCTCAATTGGGATAAACATGGAAAGCTGACACTGACTCTATAGAAAAGCTCTGGCAATTTTTTAACGCAGTCATTCAGTAGCCGTACCTGTTCCAGTTGCTATGGCTCCCAATTCCTATTTTCCTTTTCTCTGAACAAAAAAGAAGCGCCAAATGAAGCCTAGTCAAACAACTGCTATGGCAGGACAACCACTGGCAGGTTCTTTCAACGATCTTCTGGCCGCTTCTAACAGCATTTTCTCCAAGGAGATATTAGCTTAAAAGACTGCATCAATAAAGCTAGTCAACTTGTCTTTGACATTCTCTGTTGCATCTTTGACGTTATCTCCATAAACCGAGACTTTATGACGGCTGTCTTTGACTTTCTTCATGACGCCGAGCAATGCATCTAAATCTTTATCCGTCAAATCATCGACGACACCTAATAATTTTTCGTTGCCATTAAATTTGTCGTCAACAAACTTTTTCACTTTGTGACGGTTGCAAGCGAAGCGTACTTTGTTCACGACTTTGTCTGAGACAACGACTGCTGTTGAGATGCCAGCAATTGCCGCAATACTTAATCCAATCGTTACTTTTGTTGATGTTTTCATATCGATCAGCTCCCTTTATTTGCTACTTCTATGATAGCACGACCGATCAAATAAAAATACTATTTCGTTTATTCCAGAGTGAACCGCAATCCTTTCGGGAAGAAGTTTTTCACCACACCTTGCACTTGTTTGCCGAAGCCAATCGGGACCTCAGCCACCTTCAAGACGACCCAGCCTTCATTTCCAGGTACCGTAATCGTTTCACCAGCCACGTACTTCTGCCACTGAGCTAACTCAATTGACAAGAAAGGTGCTTCATCATTTTCTTTGATCGCCATTGCCAATGCAAAACTCGGTTCGATACGATTCTTTTTCACAGTCCCTACGTGAAGCCCTGGACGTAATACGCGAACCCCTTTTAGTGATGGTAATTCACTAGGTACTAACCACAGATGATCCCCAAAAAGCTGGATATCGGCAGCAGTCTCTTTTAAAAATGGATAGTTTTCTTGGAAAGATTGCCAAAGTGATCGCGTGACAGAATCAATCCCAGAAGCTTTTTTGGTTTTTTTGGTTTTCTTTGGTTTGGCTATGTTCTCCGATCCAAGATAGGTCAGCTTTGCGGCAAAATGACCTTCCCCTTGATTTTTGTGAGGCCATAACCGAATCGTCTTTTCAATGTCGTTCATCGGTGCCCAATCGTGGCGTCCATGAGACACATTTTCCAATTCAATCGGTTCAATGGAAAAAGGATATGCTGAGACCAGCCATTCAATGATGGCTTCATTTTCTTCAGGTGCAAACGTGCAAGTAGAGTAGATCAACTGTCCGCCAGGCTTTAACATCGCAACCGCTTCAGCCAAAATCTCCTTCTGGCGCTGAGCGCACTGCAGTGGCGAATCAGCTTGCCATTCCGCGATGGCCACAGGATCTTTGCGGAACATTCCTTCTCCTGAGCAAGGAGCATCCACCACGATTTTGTCAAAAAATTGTGGAAAATGCGGCGTCAGTTCTTGCGGCGCATGGTTCGTCACCACCACATTACTGATCCCCCATCGTTCAACGTTTTCCGATAAGATTTTTGCGCGTTTAGTAAAAATCTCATTGGAAACCAATAAACCTTTGCCTTGCATCTGACTTGCTAATTGCGTGGTTTTCCCTCCAGGCGCTGCACAAAGATCGAGCACTTTTTCTCCTGGTTGTGCATCTGCGATCGTCGCAACGATCATCGCGCTTGGTTCCTGACTGTAGACATACCCCGCTTGATGAAGCAGTGATTTCCCTTTGACTTCTCCAATATAGGCGTTCATTGCGTATGGTGCTGGACTTTTATCCGGTCCAAACATTTCCAGCATCGAGACGGCTTGTGGCTTCAACAGATTCAAGCGAAATCCTTTTACTGGATGCCCTGTTTCTAAAGCAGTAAAAAAGGCCGCCGCTTCGGCTCCTAGTAACTGCTGATATTTGGTAATGAATGCTGCTGGTAATTTCAAGATGATCCCTCCTAAGCTCTCTTATCATAGCGAGTGCTCAGCGATTGTGCAAGTAGCGTCAGGCAATTTTGAAAAAAATGTGACAAAAATCAACAGAAGGAAATCAAACCTAAAATAGGTCAGCAAAGGATCGTTCGTTCGAAAACGATTTACGCTATCCATTGCCCATTCACTGCTGATTTTGTCACAGTCTTTCGTTATTGCTGTAGGTATCGTTGAAATCGATCAATAGCATATCTACAGTGTTTTTTTGTACTGCTGGTATCTATCATCTGCTACTTATCATTGTTGTTTCGATAGGTCCGCGCTCATTTAAATAAAGATTTCTTGATGGTCTTTTCGATGAACGGCACTGAGGCGTAATCATCCCAGAACTTGATCAGCGGACCAACTAGAAAGGCACTGATAAATGTCCCAATCCCGATCGGTCCACCTGTGATCCAGCCGAGTGTCGCAAAAGCCACATCTTGGATCACTCTGACGACCCGATAATTCGCTTTCGTTCGATCAACGATTGTCGGTGCGATCGCATCATAAGGCGCACTTCCCACTTTTGCTGACATATAGAAGGAAGCACCAAAGGTAAAGAACAGAATACCGATCACTAAAAAGAGCCCTTTTTGCAGCCAACCTTCCGGAGAAACTGCGAAAAGTTCAAAGATTTTCGTATAAAAATCAATAAAAAAGCCCGTCAAGACCATATTGATCACTGTGCCGATCCCAATATGCCGACGACCAAAAAAGAAAATCAAGATCAACAAAACGAGATTGATCATTAATTGATAAACACCTAATGAAAGACCTAACCGTTCACCTGTTCCAATATTGGCAGCTGTATACGGATCCAGCCCGACGCCACCTACGCGAAGCAAGGAGGCGCCAAAACCGATGATAGCTACCCCGATCAACGCAAAAAGCGACCGCAGCCATGTTTCTTTTTTCATTTATTCCCCACCTTTTTCTTTTTATTATAACGACAATTTCAAAAAAAGGAAACTTGAGCATTCTCAAGTCTCCTTCTTTTCATTAGTCGCGGCGATTGTTATTGCCGAATAAAATAATCAAACGTAGTAATTGCAGCAATGTCGCAACTGCAGCTGCCACATAAGTCAAGGCTGCAGCAAACAATACTTTACGGGCCTGCGGTACTTCTTCTTCCGTTAAGAGACCGCCATCGGCTAAAATCCGTAACGCTCGTCTTGAAGCATCAAATTCGACTGGCAACGTCACCAATTGGAAAATAAATGCTAACGAGAATGCTAATATCCCCAGATTGATTAGGAAGGACCCTCTCAAAAGAACCCCGATCAAAATCAACGGGATCGACACCGCGGAACCAATATTAGCTACTGGGACGATCGCATGCCGGATACGCAATGGGAGATACCCTTTAGCATCTTGCACAGCATGCCCGCATTCATGGGCTGCCACTCCGATTGCTGCCACAGAAGTTGATTGTGCAGTTGCTTGAGATAGACTTAGCATCTTGTTGCCGGAATTATAATTATCAGTCAAATCTCCTGCGATAGCTTGGACGCCGACATTGTTGATGCCTTGGCTTTCCAAAATATACTGAGCCGCCTTGGTCCCGGTGATATTGTTTCTACTGCTTATTTTATCGTATTTGCTAAACGTGCTTTTAACGTATGCTGAAGCCGCCATCGAGATCACCATCCCGATAATGACTAAAATGAATGTTGGATCATAAAACCAACCAAAACCGTATCCACCGATTCCATACACGATGAAATCCCTCCCTTTCGTCTTTGACCTTATTTTACCATTAAATGGATGAAAATATTATGAAGAGGTATGGAAGATTCTGTTTTTAAAGTTTTTTTACAAATTCTGCCTTCAATTTCATGGCACCGAAACCATCGACTTTACAGTCGATATTGTGATCCCCTTCTACCAGACGAATGTTTTTGACTTTGGTTCCTTGTTTGATGGCACCAGAAGCACCTTTGACTTTCAAATCTTTGATGACCGTCACGGCATCGCCATCCTGAAGAACATTTCCGTTGGCATCTTTGACGACAGCAGCAGTTTCTTCTGTTTCCTGCCATTCATTGCCACATTCAGGGCAGACAAACAAGCCGCGATCCTCATATGCATAGGCGGATTGACAAACTGGACAATTTGGAATTTGAGACATATTCTTACTCCTCATAGTGATGTATTCTGTGTTTATTCAACGATCGAGCACGATCGTGAAAAAATAAATATAACTGTAGCATACAAAATTTCTGACTATCCTGCAATATCCTGCACAAAAAAATGCAATCGATAGAACAAACTAAGTTCTATCGATTGCATTTGATGATCTTCTCAGTTCTAGCTAAAGATGGCTTCTAAGAATAAGGCTTCCATAAGAACTGTCGCCTAAATGATTCTATGAACAGGATAATTACGTCGCAAGACCACCCTCAGTCTAAAAATAGATTTTCGTCTAAAATACGCCCTTCAGAAACAAAAATCGCATCCCCAATCAGTTGGAGCTCCTCTGATGCAACTTCGACTCGCAGCTCTCCGCCTAAAACATGCAGCACAAGATTGGCTTGCGTTTGTTCCCGGCGTCGCGCCACCGCATAAGCAGTTGCCCCAGAGCCGGTCCCACAAGCATACGTAAAGCCCTCGACTCCCCGTTCATAGGTGCGGACAACGAGCTCCCCAGCTGAATCGGCATCGTAGAAATTCACATTGGCGCCTTTAGGAAATGCTGACCAATAGCGAATCCGTTGTGCTAAATCTGTCAATGCATCGAGGGATGTTTCTTGCAGACCGGGATACTTCACCACCGCATGAGGGATTCCTGGATCACCTAACTCGATATAATCAACGACAGGAACCTCTCTGTCAGCGAAAGGTTGGTCAAACTTCGCAACGGTGGGGGGATTTAACGTCACTTTGTACTGTTGCCGATCCAATCGCCAAGCAGGAACAGGTCCTGCAACGGTCTCGATCACCATTGCTTCTGAAGCAACCTTATTTTCATAAGCATAGCGAGCGATACAGCGTGCACCATTGCCGCACATTTCCGCTTCCGTACCATCCGCATTATATAAACGCATGCGGAAATCTCCCGTTCCTTCGGGATGATCGACAGCCATCAACGCATCTGCGCCGATTGAAAATTTCCGCTGACAAACTTGAGCCGCTAACTTAGCCAACTGTTTCGAAGAAAAATTATAGCGACGATTGTCGATCACAATAAAATCATTTCCGGCACCTTGCATCTTGGTATAAACGATTTCCATGATTTCACCTGCTTTTTTTTATTCTTTCATCAAAAACGAAGGGATACGTTCATTTTGAATCAACTGCTGGAAAGTCTGACGTTCAACCACCAATTCCGCGTGCCCCTTTTCAACAAAAACTACCGCTGGAATCGCAAGTTTATTGTAATTGCTAGCCATTGAATAACCATATGCTCCCGTCGCAAAAGTCGCAAAAAGATCTCCCGTCTCTACTTTGGGTAATTGCAGATCTTTGACTAAGATATCCGTGCTTTCACAAGCCTTGCCAGAAATCGTAACTGTCTCTGTGGCAGCTTCTGCTGCCCGATTGGCTAGAATCCCCGTATATTCAGCTTGATAAAGACCGGGACGAATGTTATCTGTCATGCCGCCATCAATACTGGCATAGGTTCGAATCTGTGGCAATGTCTTGATCGTACCAATAGTATGCAGACTGATACCTGCTTCCGCTACAATACTACGCCCAGGCTCGATCACCACAGTCGGACGTTGGAGCTGATGCGCTTGGCAAAACGTTTCAATCGTCGCCATCACCGGGTCCAAAAAGTAAGAATAGGGTTGACGAATATCCTTTTCCGTATAGCGGACACCAAATCCGCCGCCAACATTCAACTCTTTAACAGTATAGTCAAATCGATGATGGATTTCTAGAACTAATGCTAGCGCAGCCTCTGTCGCAGCAATATGGGAATGATTGTCAGACAATTGACTTCCGATGTGGAAATGCAACCCATAAAAATCGATTTCCGGTGCGTCAATCACTTCTTCAATCAAAGGAAATAAAATCTCTTCATCCAATGGGATCCCAAATTTCGAATCTTTCTGTCCAGTTGAAATAAACGCATGGGTCTGGACATTCACTTCTGGTGTGATTCGGAACATCACTTTTGCTTTCCGCTGTTTCTCTTGACATAGCGCTCGAATCAAACCGATCTCCTGACTGCCATCGACAATGATCCGACCTACACCATAATCGATCGCTAATGCCAATTCATCAATAGATTTATTGTTGCCATTGAATTCGATTTGTTCCGCTGGAAATCCTGCTTGGATGGCTGTGTATAGTTCACCGCCACTAACAACATCCAAAGACAGGCCTTCCTCATCAATCAACCGCAGCATGGCTAGTGTATTGAAGGCTTTCGAAGCATAGGCAGCTCGGGTGTTTTCATAGCGAGACAGAAATTCCTCGCGAATAGCACGACATTGAGTGCGAATCTCGGTCACCGAAAAAACGTACAAGGGTGTGCCAAATTCTTTTGCTAATGCCACTGTATCGCATCCATCCCAAAACAGGTGATTGTCTTTAATCTCTTTGATCATTACTGCGCTCCTCTCTTAGTACCTGACTCTGATTCAATCTTTCAATCAATCGCAGGTAGCACTCAATGCCTCCTAATAAGACTTTCTCATCAAAATTCATCTTGCTGCTGTGCAGCGGATAGGTATACCCTTTTTCTTCATCCCGAGTCCCGACAAAGAAAAAGACACCAGGGATCTCTTTTTGGTACATGGAGAAATCTTCCGCTAACATGTACGGCGGTGTCTCGATATAACTGTCGCCAGCAACATCCCGAACAGCATCTACCATGTCTGGATCATTGTCTACCACCCGATACAAGTGTTCGAAAGAAACTTCTGCTGAACAGCCATACCCTTTAGCAATCTCTTCAGCCGCCAATTTTACTCGTTGCGTCAATGTTTCATAGACCCCATCTTCAAAAGCCCGCATCGTTCCGTTCAACACGACTTCTCCGGGAATAATATTTTCTGCATCTCCTCCGCGAATCTTGCCGAATGTAATGACGGCCGAAGACAATGGACTAATGTTGCGAGAAACGATTGCATGGAGACCTTGAATGACCGCAGCTGCCGCTAAGATCGCATCGCTGCCTTGATGAGGTTGGGCCCCGTGAGCACTTTCTCCCAGGACTCGAATCGTGATCTCGCCATTTCGAGCCATCATTGGTCCCTTGCGGCAAGCAATCACACCTTCAGGATAGTCTGGAAAAACATGCAGACCGATAATCTGATCAATCGCAAAATCGGTTAAGATTCCTTCATCAATCATTAGCTGCGCACCACCAGGGCCTTCTTCTGCTGGCTGAAAAATCAACACAATGGTCCCGCGAACAGCTTCCGGGTAATCGGATAAGTACTTTGCAAAACCTAAAAGCGTCGCCATATGTCCATCATGTCCACAAGCATGCATTTTGCCGAGATGTTGCGAGGCAAAAGGAGCATTCGTTTCTTCCTTGATAGGCAATGCATCGATATCCGTGCGGAATGCTAACGTCTTCCCTGGTTTTTCACTGCGAAAAACAGCGATCAATCCGGTATCCAGAACCGGATAAATTTCTTTGATCCCGAAAGACTGCAACTGTTTAAGCAAATATTCCTTCGTTTTGAATTCTTCTAATCCTAACTCGGGAATCTTATGTAGTTCCCGTCGAAAACGAACCACGTCTTCGGTTAATTTCATTACTGCTTGAGATAATTGCATTCGTGGGCACCTTTCTTTCATTTGATCAGCAATATCGGCTGAAAATGTATGGATATCCACATTTCCATTGATATTGGATAATATTATAGTATATAATTCGAATAATCTATAGTATAAATAATCAAAATTTTTTGATTTTTAGTACAATTAGAGAAAGAATAAAAAGGTTGAAAGGATGTGGAGTAGTTTGACGATTTTTAAAGGTTCTGGCGTTGCATTGATCACCCCGATGTTTCATGATGGTTCGGTGGATTTCGACAAGTTGAAGTCACTGGTTGAGTGGCATATCCAGCAAGGTAGCGATGCATTGATCGCTTGTGGAACGACCGGTGAAGCCTCAACATTGAACGATGAAGAACACATTGCTGTTATCGAGGCGGTTGTCAAGCAGGCTGCGGGCCGCATTCCTGTGATCGGTGGCACTGGTTCAAACAATACGCAACATGGGATCCATCTTTCCCAAGAAGCAGAGCGTGTCGGTGCCGACGCATTATTGGTTGTAACCCCTTATTACAACAAAGCAACAAAAAAGAGTTTGGTTACTCATTACAAGGCAATTTGTCAAAGCGTTGAACTGCCTGTCATCTTATATTCGGTCGCATCAAGAACAGGAATGAACTTGACTTACGACATGGTTGCTGAATTAAAAGAGATTCCGAATGTCAAAGGAATCAAAGAGGCCAGTGGAGATATCTCACAAATTGCGTCTATCGCGCAACTAGTGGATGATGAATTTTCTCTCTATTCCGGCAATGATGATCAAGTCACACCAATCTTAGCATTAGGCGGTTCTGGTGTGATTTCGACGATCGGTAATATTGCCCCTAAACAAACAGCGACTTTGGTGGCAGATTTTCTTTCTGGAAATATTCAAGCAGCGATTCAGGAGCAGTTACGACAAAAACCTTTGATCGATGCGATTTTTAGTGAAGTCAATCCAGTGCCCATCAAAGCGGCAGTTTCCTTATTAGGAAAGTCTGACTTGCACTATCGGTTGCCATTAGGACCGCCTGAGAAAGAAACAATCAACCGTCTAAAAAAAGAAATGTCCGCTTATGGGCTTTTATAAGGAGGCAATCAAGTGAGACATATTTTATTGAGCGGTGCCAATGGTCGAATGGGAAAAGTTTTGCAGCACATGATTGCTGGACATGCTGAATTTGTGATCAGTGCTGGATTAGACCGTCACACGGAAGCAACTGGCGACTTTCCAATCTATTCTGCACCAGAAGCAGTCAAAGAACCTGTTGATTTGGTGATCGATTTTTCACATCATAGCAATGTAGCAGGCCTCCTTGACTTCTGTGTTGCCAACCAACTGCCCATCGTTGTGGCTACGACTGGTTTAAGTCAAGCAACCCAAGAAAAAATGGTCGCCGCTGCTCAAAAGATTCCTGTTTTTTATTCTGCGAATATGTCCGTGGGGATCAATGTATTGATCAAAGCCCTAAAAGCGATCACCCCACCTTTGGAAGCAGATTTCGATATTGAAATCATTGAAAAACATCACAATCAAAAAATCGATGCGCCAAGCGGAACTGCATTGTTACTGGCAGACAGCATCAATGAAAGTTGTCAAGAACCAAAAGAATATCTTTATGGCCGTTCTGGCAACGATCTGACCAATGATCGAAAACAATTAGGTATTCACGCTGTTCGCGGTGGCACGATCCCGGGCGAACACACGGTGATCTATGCAGGAGCAGACGAGATCATTGAGCTGAAACATACCGCATTATCACGGGATATTTTTGCCAATGGTGCGTTGAAGGCTGCCGAATATCTTGCACAACAACCTGCTGGACTATATGACATGGAAAATCTACTTGACAAGTAAAGGTGGTAACGTATGACTGAATTACAATTTTCTGATCCTTATCAATTAGCCAAATACATCAAAGAAGCCAATAAGCAGACCCCAGTCAAAGTCTATTTGAATGGTGATCTATCTACCTGTTCTTCCGAGACACTGAAAATTTTTGGGGCTGGCTCCTTTTACTTTATTGTTGGAGACAGTCAAGAAGTAGCTGATTTTCTAACGGCCAATCAAGATAAAATCACTGATTTCTATTTAGAAAATGACCGTCGGAATTCTGCGATCCCTCTGTTGGACTTAACAACAGTCGATGCTCGGATCGAACCAGGGGCTTTCATTCGTGATCAAGCAATCATTGAGAAGAATGCGGTCATCATGATGGGAGCGGTCATCAATATTGGTGCCGTTGTCGGCGAAGAAACAATGATCGATATGGGGGCGATTTTAGGCGCCCGGGCTACTGTCGGTAAAAAAGCCCATATCGGAGCTGGGGCTGTTTTAGCTGGTGTCTTAGAGCCACCTTCAGCTAGCCCAGTGATTATCGAAGATCATGTGTTGATCGGCGCCAATGCCGTAGTCCTTGAAGGTGTTCGTGTCGGTGAAGGTGCTGTGGTTGCTGCTGGATCTGTAGTAACAGAAGATGTACCGGCAGGGGCTGTAGTTGCTGGTTCCCCGGCTAAAGTCATCAAGATGAAAGATGAAAAGACGGCTAGTAAAACCGAGTTTCTTGACGACTTGCGGGGCTGATCTCGCCTGTTGCAACTTGCAAAAAAGCGTATGACCCGCGAGTCATACGCTTTTTTTATTTGCGTAATTTTTTACTACAGTTATTTACTACAATCAAAAACTCACCGATCATTCCCCTAGCAAGTCCTAAGATTCCTCGCTGTTGGTTTTTTCTTCTGCAAAAGAACACTGATCACGACGAATAAAGTCTATGCTTGTTCTCGAAAAGCTGAAACTGCGGTCTGGATTTCTTGATAGATGGCTGCCACTTCTTCCAGATCCGCTGCATTCGCTCCGCTGGCAAGCGGATGTCCGCCACCATGATGACGTTTGGCGATCTCATTGATCACAGGTCCTTTCGAACGCATCCGGACCCGATAATAGCCTTCTGGCTGCTCAACAAAAATTGCCCATGCTAAGACATCTTCAATCTTCCCTGGTAAGGACACGATAGCAGATGTTTCTGAATCAACAACGCCAAAACGCTGTTGAATCTCATTTGTCAGAATCACTTTGCCAGCTCCTAGTGAATCAACTTCTAAATTTTCAAAGACATAGCCGGAAAGACGAGCCACTGCTCTCGAAACCTGATCAATCTCACGATTGATTTTTGGTGCATCAAAACCATAATCCAACAAATCAGCTGCGTAACGCAATGTCGCGGAGGTCGTTGCTGGGTACAGGAAACGACCCGTATCCCCTACGATTCCGGCATAAAGCAGGCGCGCAGCTTCTTGCGACATAGTAAGTTCTTCAGCGAACATTTTCCAGAATGCCGTAATCATTTCACTGCAGCTGCTAGCAGTAGTATCCACCCAGACCAAATCTCCATAAGGTTCGTCATTAGGATGGTGATCGATTTTGATCAATTTTGCACCATTGGCATAGCGCTGATCACTGACTCTTGGTGAATTGGCGGTATCGGTCACGATCACTAAGGCATTTTTGTAGACTTCATCCGAAATCTCCTGCATTTCTGCTAAGTAGTCTAGCCCTTCAACAGGCCCTCCCACTTGATAGATCGCTTTTTCAGGAAAACTAGCTCGTAAAATTTCTGCCAATCCAACTTGTGACCCTAGTGCATCCGGATCAGGTCGCTGATGGCGGTGAATAATAATTGTCTGATATTCCTTAATTGCTGTCAATATTTCCTCTTGTACGTTCATTGCATATCTCCATTTTCTAAGCATTTATCTGATGACTGCTGTTCGAATTAAGGGCGCTCCATTACTTGGCAGACGACAATTGCTTTAGCTACCATGGAATTTTCGATATAGACTTCAATATCGATCTTAGCAGATCGGCGCCCCAGCTCCAAAATTTTGGGCTGAATAATGATCTCACTTTCTAATTGGATCAAGCGGAAATAGTGTAGATTCACTTGTTCGATCCAGCTGTTTCGCCGCTGATTGACTTGCATCGTTCGTTTGGCAGCATTGGCGATCACTTCACTGAGCACACCAAAAGAAATCGTTCCTACTTCATTGACCATTTGTGGAGTCACAGCGAAACGAAAGTTTGGCTGTGCCAATTTATTGCCTTCAAAATCTTGTTCAATGATTTGGATCTGACCAGAAATCTGATCAGAGATCGTATCGGAAATCTGGGTCTGTCTTTGGACTAGTTGCATCGCCTTCATAATGTCTTGCCGAGTCACGATTCCGATCAAAGATAAGTCATCTGCTACTACTGGCATCACTTCCAAGCCATCCCAAATCATTTGATGACTGGCAGAAGCAACACTCATCTCTTTTTTCACGACTCGCGGTTCACGAGTCATGATTCGTTCAATGATTTGCGTATCGGGTTTTTCCAAAACATCTTTTGCCGTAATGATCCCAACCACGCGCATGTTCTTGTTAACTACCGGATAGCGAGAATGATTGGTTTCTTCTGAAAGACGTTTATAGTCTTTGACAGTGTCAAACGTATGCAGATACTTTGTTTTTTCCAGCGGCATATAGATATCGCTAACGAGCATAATATCTTTTTTGATCAGCTGGTCACTCAATGCCCGGTTGATCATCGTTGCAACGGTAAACGTATCATAAGTCGTCTGCAATATTGGCAGTTCCAGCTTATCGGCCAAACGACAGTTTTCTTCTGATGTTTCAAACCCACCAGTGATCAAGACAGCAGCACCATCTTCTAATGCTAATTGGTGAACTTCATTTCGATTCCCTACGATCACGAGCGATCCCGGGGTGATATATCGTTCCATTGCTGATTCTTTCATCGCACCGATAACAAACTTATTCAAGTCCTTATCTAGACCGGCTGCGCCTCCTAGAACCTCTCCTTCAATGATTTGTACGACTTCTCCAAAGGTCAATTTTTCAATATGTTTTTTTAACTTACGCTCGATCCTAATGGTTCCTACCCGTTGAATGGTAGAGACCAGACCGATATTTTCTGCATCTTTGATTGCCCGATAGGCGGTTCCTTCACTGACACCTAAATCCTTTGCGATTCCCCGTACTGAAATACGGTCTCCTACCGGCAAACTTTCGATATGCGCTAAAATCAAGTCATGTTTCGTCGCCATAATTTTCTCCTAGTTAATAAAATCCGTCAATCAGACGGTCAACAATCAATCGATTCTCCCACAGCCAAAACGGTGCCTACTCCCTCAGGCAGCAAGTCGATAAAAGCGGCGGGATCTTGTTTGATCAGTGGGAATGTGTTGTAGTGAACTGGTACAACTTTTTTTGCTTTCAATAAGTGGGCAGCTGCGGCTGCATCTTTAGGTCCCATAGTGAAGTTATCACCAATCGGCAAGAAAGCCACATCGATCGCAAATTGTTCGCCAATCAGTGCCATATCACCAAAGAGGGCTGTATCCCCCGCGTGATATATTGTTTTGCCTTCCGCTTCTAAAATGATTCCCGCTGGGTTTCCCATATAGATCATCTTGCCGTCTTCTTCCAGACCGGAACTGTGCTGAGCTTGAACGAACCGTACCTTGCCAAAGGGAAAAGTATATGAGCCGCCGATATTCATACCGTGAGTCTTCGTTACTCCCTTACTTGTTGCATACTGACAAACTTCCACTACACTGATAATAGGTGCTTCTGTACGTTTGGCAATCGCCACCATATCTCCTACATGGTCGCTGTGCCCATGAGTGATCAGCAGCCAGTCTGGATCAACTGTTTCTGCATCCAGATCAGTCATAGCGTTTCCATTTATAAAAGGGTCAAACAACAACTTTTGTCCATCTTCCAACTCGATCGAAAGAACCGCGTGTCCATGAAAAGTAATCTTCACAACAATTACCCCTTTCCTATTCATAAGTAATACAGACTAATATTTTCTATTATAACAGACTAATACAAAATTCCAAACAATCAATTCGGTGTATCCATTTCATTCATGACGTTATTCTTCTCTTAGTCAAGAAATCACAAAAAAACTGTTCTAGTCTTCAGAAAAAAGAACTAGAACAGTTTTTTTAGGTTCGCAGCTTACAGAGAATGTTTCTGGAAGCCACCTTGTTTTTTGATACGCCACATAGTCATCAATAGGGCCACAGCACATAAAAGAAACGCACCGAAGAAAGTAACTTTCATTCCATAATTGAAGATATCTGGTCGTCCATTGATATATGTCGTCACATGCTGACCATAGGCACTGCTCATCGCAGAATATAGAATCGTTGTGGACATTGCAATCCCTAGCACCATGCCTAGATTACGAGCAAAAGAGTTCAAGCTACCGGCCACTCCCAAATTTTCTTTGGTCACGCTGCTCATGACCATGGTATTATTCGGCGATTGGAACAAGGAATTTCCTAATCCCATGATTGCTGTAGCCACCACATAATACCAAATAGGTGTATGCTGGTTCATAAACATGTACATCAGTTGGGTAATCGATAGTAAGGCCAAGCCAATCAACACCAAGATTTCTGGACCGACTTGGTCTGTCAAATAACCGCTGATAGGCGATCCGATAACCATCATCAAAGGAAAGACCATCATCAACATCCCGGCTACACTTGGAGTCAACCCACGGGCATTTTGCAGATAAAATGGAATCACGACATTAACAAAAAAATTAGCAGAAAAGATCAGAAGTGCCGTAAACAAACTTAACGTAAAAATTTTATTTCGGAAAATGCTGAAAGTAATCAGCGGCATCGCCACCCGTTTTTCTACTTGAATAAAAGCAATAAAAGCAATGATTGCAACGAAAATCAATACTAATGGCAACCATGTCAAGAAGCCTTGCTCCTGACCGATGAAAATTCCACCGAAAAAGGTCAAGATCGCCACAGAGAATAGACCAAATCCACTTTTATCGATGGAGTTGCGGCTCATGGTGATATCTTTGGGTAAAATTTTCTCCCCGGCAATCATAGTCAGAATTCCGACAGGAACATTGATCCAAAAAATATAAGGCCATGAAAAATGAGACAATATGATCCCGCCTAGTCCTGGACCAGCAATTGATCCTAGCGACACGAAAGCGCCGATCATCCCCAGTGCCCGTCCTCGCTCACTAATAGGAAATACTTCCGTAATGATTCCAGTATTTGTTGCCATCGTCATACTTGCACCGATCGCTTGGACGACTCGTGCAAAGAGCAAAAAAGCCAACGAATGGTTGAACCCGCACAATAAAGAACCGATGGTAAAAATCAACATGCCGAGACGAAAGACCTTGATTTTCCCCCAACTATCGCCAATCTTACCAAATAGCAACAAACAAGCACAAACCACCATCAAATAAACCGACACGACCCATTCCGCTTGGTTCATGGGTACGGACATATTTGCCGATATCGTCGGCAACGCAATATTCACGATGCTGCCGTCTAATGTAGACATAAACGTGAACATCGCAACAGCAATCAAGATCCACCATTTTCTCTGCTGGACAAGCGTATCTTCTTGATAACTTTTCACTCAAAACCATCCTTTCGATCCAATCAATTTTCTTTTAACACGAGTTTCTTCGTGGAATTGTTTTTTATCCAGACATCACTCCAGCATTCGGACAAGTCAAATTAGCCAGACTAACAAAAATAACTGACACGCCTTGAGAGACCCCACCAATCCGCACCGGAAAACAGGAGCAATTTCAATGTTTGGTTATTGGAACACTTGCTTTAGACAACACCCTGTCAATGAAGACCTAGATATTATCGATCGGACAATGTTCTCGTATTTCTGCGCTATGTATCTAAAGAGACACCACAAAAATCAAAGCAAAAACTAGGACGTTTGTAGCTGGCGTCCTAGTTTTCTGGATGTTTTATTTGCGTGATCGATTTCTTTGACTGGATTCCATGATCACAGGCAAGATCACTGGTCGGCGTTTTGTCTGTTCAAACAAGAAGCGGCTTAAGCGATCTCGAATGTCTTGTTTCAATTTACTCCATTCAAACTCTTCATCATGCAAATGTTTTTCAACGATCTCTGCAACGATCTCACCACTTTCCCGAATCAAATCACGACTTGCTTTGACATAAACAAAGCCGCGGGAAGTGATTTGCGGTGCTGCAATGATTTTCTTTTCGCGACGGTTGATCGTTACGACTGCGACGAAAATACCGTCTTCAGATAAGACTTTACGATCGCGTAAAACAATATTGCCGATATCACCGACACCGATCCCATCGATCATGACATTCTCAGCTGGTACAGCACCAGCTGAATGCATTTCGCCTTTTTTGTATTCTAAAACATCCCCGCGTGCGGTAATGAAAATATTCTTCAACGGAATGCCCACTTCATGAGCCAAGTCCACATGTGCTGCCAACTGACGATATTCTCCTTGGATTGGTAGGAAATACGTTGGCTTCATTAAATTCAGCATCAATTGCAGATCATTCGGATTCGCATGACCGGAAACACGAAAATTATCTGAAATTTGCTTCACGGTTCCACCCGCTCGGTAAATGATATCTTCCGTTTTGGCAACGACCGTTTCCATAGCTGTCGTAGGCGTCGTCGTAATATAAACGAGATCCCCTTCTTGAATCCGTAATGTACGATGTGTTCCGTTCGCCATTTTCTGCAATGCTTTGATCGGTTCACCCATACGGCCAGTCTCTAGAATAAGCAATTGCTCATTGGCATACTTTTTCATTTCTTTTTGGGTGATCAGCAAATCCTCTGCTGGTAATTTTAGTTTACCCAACTTCATCGCAGTGCGGATGATCCGTCCAAAGTCCTGACCAGTCAAAACTACTTTTCGTCCGGAACGATATGCTGCATCCAGCACTTGTTGAACCCTCTGCAGATTGCTGGCTACACTTGCGACAATGATCCGACCTTCCCAATAGCGAATGTTGTCAAACACTTCATCTTGAATCGTCAATTCAGAAGCAATCGGTGCTGGGTTTTCTGCATTTGTTGAGGTGCTCAGCAATGCCAGAACGCCTTCTTTACCGATCTCTGCCAAACGTCCGAAATCCGTTTGATACATTGGGATAGCTGTTTGATCAAATTTGAAATCCCCTGTATAGACGATATTTCCAGCGCTGGTTTTGACGCTGATTGCGACAGAATCAGGAATCGAATGCGTTGTCCGGAAAAAGCTGATGGTTGCATGACCAAAATCGATTTCTGAATGTTCATCAATGATATGGAAATCTTTGAATTTCTTTGTTGCTTCGTTTTTTGCTACGGTCAATTTTGCCAATTCGATCGTTAGCTCTGTTCCAAACACCGGAACTGGAACATTCTCCAAGAAATAGGGCAGCGCCCCAATGGCGTCGGCATGTCCATGAGTCAAAAAGACCCCCGCTACGCGATCTGCGTTTTCTTCTAGATACGTGAAATCAGGAATGACCGTATCGATTCCCAATAACTCGTTTTCTGGATAACGGACACCGCAATCCAGAACAAATATATCCTCTCCAACTTCAGCAATGTACATATTTTTTCCGTTTTCACGTACACCACCGAGAGGAATGATTTTGATAGTTTCCAATCTATTCACCTCTTGATTTTTTTACACTATTTATTTCCCTAGCCTAAGCCGTCTCTTTCATTATACAACAAAAAAAAGAAAAGCGTGGCATTCGCTACACTTTTCTGAAAAACTTATGATTTACACTCGAACTAGAGACTGTTCATGCAGCGATTCTGCGATTTGGATAGAGTTCCAGGCAGCACCTTTCAGCAAGTTGTCCGCTACCACCCAAAGGTGCAGACCATTCGCTACATCTAAATCTTTTCGAATCCGACCGACGAAGGTCTCTGTCTTACCGACACTCGTCAGTGCTTGTGGATAAATCTGCTGACTTGGATCGTCTTGCAGAACTGCTCCGGGAGCTGCTTTGATCCACTCTTTGACTGCAGTCAATTCCGCAGGTTGTTTTGTTTCGATATAAATAGATTCTGAGTGCCCGCTAAAGACTGGGATCCGAACACAAGTAGCCGCTACTTGGATCGCTGAGTCTTCCATGATCTTTTTGGTTTCATTAATCATTTTCCACTCTTCATAGGTGTAATCATCTTCCGCAAAAACATCGATCTGCGGCAAGGCATTGAATGCGATGGGATAGTGTTTCTTGTCACCGCCCGCTGGCATGATCTCTGGTGCCAACTGATCAGCTGGTGTTCCTGACAAGTAAGCTTGAGATTCCCGTGTCAATTCTGCCATTGCCTTAGCAC
>SKEY01000046.1_pt1 | contig 68522 bp, 55 predicted proteins | sample 4843871 | NCBI WGS metagenome assembly SKEY01 (sample SAMN11008797, study PRJNA524170) | human gut metagenome | biome: Human fecal sample; material: Feces; isolation source: fecal sample from pouch patient p36 | host: Homo sapiens | place: Israel: Tel-Aviv | collected 2016-12-04
GTATAGCGCATCGGCGGGAGCACGCGTTGGACGGAGCCGCAAGATGCCGGCTCCGTCCACGGGAGGGTGCTGCATATCGTCGGGCTACCGCACCGCGAAGGCAAGGCTGGCGGACAGCGGCGACACCACGTCGTCGGCCGTGCGGGCGCGCACGGTCATCTCGTAGTCGCCCTTCTCCTCGAACGAGGCGGTGAACTGCCAGTTCACCCACTTGTCGGCCGTGGCGCCGTCCGTCTCGCACGCCGTCCAGGTGCGCCCGCCGTCGAAGGAGAATTCGATGGCGGCGATGGGGCTTCCGCAGTCGTCGGCCACGCCCTCGAACGTGATCTCGTCGCCCGCCTCGAACGAGCAGCCGTCGGCGGAGTTCTTGATCTCGATCTTGTTGCGGTACATGGGATCGACCGAGGCCACCTCGGGCACCGCGTCCTCGCGCGTGAGCTCGATGCTGGCGATGTTGCGCGTGAAGTAGCGCGCCACCGTCTCGGGCATCCACAGCTGCAGACTCGAGCCCTCCGACGCCTTCAGCTCCTCGCCGTTCACCTGGTACACGAGCAGCGCGTTCTTGTCGAGCGCGTACTGCAGCGGCAGCGGCTCGCCGTAGCCGTCCGCGCCGTAGGCCGTCACGGTGTTCACGCCGTCCTCGAGGTCGGCCATGCCCACCACCGACGCCAGCGGCACGCCGATGACGGCCGCCTGGCCGAAGGGCGACCCCGTGGGGCACGAGCAGCCCATGAGCGCCTCCTGCTCCTCGTCGTCGAGCTCGGACAGGTCCACCGTGAAGCTCTCCTTCACGTGCCCGCCCACGTTCACGAAGTAGGTGGCCACGCCGTCCTGCCCGGCGGCAAGCTCGGGCGCGGGCTTGGAGCACATCGACAGGATGGCGGTTCCGAACACGTTGAACAGCTCGTCGTTGGGCGTGACGCCCTCCTGATTGAACGTGAACGACCCCTGCACGTCCGCGACGCGCACGTAGTCGGATTCCTCGCCCAGCCACTGGGCGCGGATGTCGTGGTCGGCCACCGTGTGGGTGGCGCCGACGGGCCGGGAGCCCCCGTCCGCAGCCGCGGGCTGCTGGGCGGCAAGGGCCGCGCCGGCGCCGGATGCGAGCAGCACCGCGCCCGCCACGCCGGCCATGATCTTCTGAGCTGGCTTGTTCATGAGCGCTCCTACTCCTTTCCTTCGGCCACTTCGGCAGCCGCCGTCTTCGGGGCGACGAGCGACGGGGTGTCGATGACGACCGTCTCGTCGGCGGCGGGCATCGCGTCCTTCGCGTTCACCATGACCGTTTGGATCTGCGGGCTCACGAGGCCGCTTTCCGTGGTGGCGCGCAGCTGCAGGCAGTAGGCGCTCTCCTCCTGAGGCGTCCAGGTGAAGTCGAACCAGACGAGCTTGTTGACGTCGGTGTCGCCCAGGTCGTGCTTCGTCCACGTTTTGCCGAAGTCCATCGAGAACTCGACGCTCGCGATCTTCTCGTCGTAGGCGTCCACGTAGCCGTGGAACGTGTAGGGCTGGCCGTTCTGGATGACGAGGCCCTCGGGCACGCCCAGCACGGTGGCGTTGGGCTTGTTCGTCCAGTTCCCGTCGGCGTCGATCCAACCGTTCGGGTTGCCGTCGTGATGCTCGAACTCGTACACGTGATCGTCGAAGTCGGGGGCGTCGGTGACCACCTTGTACTCGTTCATCTGCTTGGAGTTCACCTCGGGGTCGACGCCCTCGCACCAGTTCGTGCACGGGAAGCCGTTTGCCGCGGTCAGCTGCTCGCCGTTGATCTTGTACACGAGGAACGCCTCGCCGCCGTCTACCTTGTCGAGCGGCATGGCGCGCTTGGACGAGCCGTCGGCGCGCATGACGCGCACGCCGTTGATGTCGGCGTTGTCGGCGTAACCGCCCGCGCGCTCGATGAGCCAGCTCACGGGTATGCCGGTGATCTCCACGTTGCTCACCGATCCGGCGCCGGTGCCGTTCCAGTTGCACACTTCCTTCGACACCTTCGTCACGGTGACGCCGGCCGCCTCGGCCTCTTTCACGAGATCGGGCAGAAGCGCGGTGTAGGGGCTGTTCACCTCGCCGTCCACCGTGATGGGCCAGCTGTCGAACAGGCTCTGGGGCATGGGCGTGTCGGCGTACTCGGCGCCGGAGCGCATGCGGTCGTACAGGCGGTTCCAGGCGTCCATGTTGAACATGTCCTCCTGCGCCATCGTGGCTTCCTGGTCGATGGAGAAGTCGCCCTCGACGTTCTCGACCTTCGTCACGCCGCGCAGGCGCTCGAACTTGGTCTGGTCCCACAGCGCCATGCCCTCGCCATCGTTGGTGGCGTCGTGGCAGGAGTAGCAATTTCCCTTGTACTCGTCCTCGAACTGACCGTCGGCCTCCAAGCCGTAATGGATGTTGTGGATGAGCGTGCCGAACTCGTACTGCGTGGGGATGTAGCCCGGCGAGTACGTGTGGCAGAACAGGCACTGGTCCACCGTCATCTCGGCGTCGAGCGCCGGGCTGTTCGGCGAGGGGTGCATGGTCTGCGCGAGGTGCTGCAGCGTCGCGTCGAGGTCGGCGTGGCAGCTGTTGCAGCCGCGGTTGTCGTTGTTCAGCCGGTAGATGTTGTACGGCGTCTTGCCCTGGCGGGCGCGCTCGGCGAGCTCGCTCGGGGTGCGCTGCACGATCTGGCCGCTCGGCAGCGTGCGCAGCTCGGGCGCCCACTGGTCCACGTTGGCGTCCCACATGTCGTGCATGCCGTCGAGGTAGTCCTTGCCCGGGTAGGCGTCGAGCGAGATGCCGTCGTATACCGTGCCCTCCTCGCCGTCGATGATCGACTGCTGCTCGTCGGTGTACTCGTGCCCCTCCGCTTGCGGGGTTTGCTGGTCGCCCGTCGCAAGCGCCTCGTTCGTTTGGGGAGCGCAGCCGGCGATGCCGACCGTCCCCAACAAGGCGCACACGGCGACCAGCGCGATCTTGCGTTGTGCGTGCATCGGTCTCCTTCCTCTCCTGTTCTCGTCCGCGCGGCGGCCGAACGTCCGGCCGGCTCCCCCGCGCGAAGAGCATGGTAGGGAAACGGAGGCGGCGCGCGCCATCGTCGAAGCGAACCATCTTGGGTTCAGGGGGCATCGTACGATCCGGAGGATGCCGCCGAACAGGCAAAACGGCCCCGCCAGTGCGGGGCCGTTCGCAGAAACCCTGCGCGCCGGGAGGGAGAGGGCGCGCGGAGCCGGAGGGGTTTACGCCTTCTTCGCGGTCTTGGACGCGGCCAGCTCGGCGGCGCGCGCCTCCACGGCGGTGTCGTCGGGCTCGGCGGAAAGCGCCGGATCGACGGTGATCACGAAGTTCGGCTTCGTCTCCACCGCGTCGTCCGACACGATGTCGGCCTGGTGCGCTTTCTCGAGGTCGGCCATCTCGCCCACCGCGAGGTTCATGCCGGGGCACGCCGCCACGCAGGCGGGCAGCTCGCCGCGCTCCTGCCGGTCCGTGCACATGTCGCACTTGTACGTCTTGCTCTCCTGCTCGTCGTAGCACGGCGCATGGTACGGGCACGCCTCGATGCACGTCTTGCAGCCGATGCACAGGTCGTGGTTCTGCTGCACGATGCCGTTCTCCAGCTTCGTGTAGGCCTGCACGGGGCAGTTCGCCACGCACGCGGGCTCGTCGCAGTGGTTGCACGACAGGGACAAAAACGACAGCGCCCGCGGGTCGTCCTGCTTGATCTCCGTGACATGGCGCAGCAGCACGCCCTGGTCAAGCTGCTTCTCGCTCTTGCAGGCGATGGAGCATGTCTTGCATCCGTAGCAGTTCTTGTTGTTCATCCAGAATCCGAGCGCCATGGCTTACGCCTCCTTCTTCACGTCGACGAGGGTCTGGTTGCAGCAGTGGGTGCCGCCGAGCGTCTTCCACTTGTCGTTGGTGACGTAGCTCGACGAGCCGCCCTGCTGCTCCCACCAGCCGTTCTGCAAGCCCACCACGCCGGCCTTGATGCGGTCGTTCACCTCGGCCACGCCGCGATGCTCGCCGCGGTCGTTGAACACGACCACCGCGTCCCCGTCGGCGATGCCGCGCGCCTCGGCGTCCGCCTCGTTCAGCAGGACGACCGGCTTCCGATCGCACACCTCGTCCATCCACTCCAGGTTGTTGAACGTGGAGTGCACGCTGCGGTACGTCTTGCGCTGCACGCTGAATAGCGGGTACTTCGCCGCCAGCTCATCGCCGTTGCGCGCGTCTTCCTCGGAGCGGGCGTAGCTGCAGATGGGGTTGAAGCCCTCCTTCTTCCAGGCGCCCACCCAGAACTCGGCTTTCTTCGACGCGGTGAAGAACACGCCGTCCTTGTAGGGGATGTAGTCCTTGCCCACCACGTCGACGGCCTTCTTCTCCACGAGCTCGTCGTAGGTGATGCCCGTGGGCTCCAGCACGTTGGAGATGAGGTCCTTCATGGGCACGTCGAACGCGTCGCCGAAGCCGAAGCGGCGGGCCAGCTCGGCGAAGATCTCGAGGTCGCTCTTCGACTCGCCCGGGCCGTCGACCGCCTTCTCCATGAGCTGGATCCAGTGGCTGCGCGCGTTGGCCAGCACGCCCTCGGTCTCGAAGATGCCGGTGCACGGCAGCACGAGGTTTGAGTACAGCGCCGTGGACGTGAGGTACTGGTCCACCGTCACCACGAACGGGATCTTCTCGAGCGCCTTCTTCACCATGCCCGTGTTGGGCCACTGCGTCATGGGGTTGCCCGTCATCGACCACAGCACGTTCACCTTCACGGGATCCTCGTTCAGGACGGCCTCGCCGAACGTGAAGCGCGGGATGGCCGCCACCTCCTCGGTGGCCTTCGGCACCTCGAGCGGGTTGCCCGTGGCCACCTCGTTCATGCCGCCCGCGTCGCTCACGCCGTCGCCGACGTGCCCTACCTGACCGCAGAACGCCGCCAGGTACGCGCCCACGGCCGTGGCGTACGTGCCGTTCTCGGTGCGCATGAAGCCGCCCATGTTCTGCACGATCATCGCGTGCTCGGCGCCCGCGTACTCCTTCGCGATGCGCTCGATGTCCGCCGCGGGAACGCCGCACTCCTCCTCGGCCGTCGCGAGATCCCACGCGGACGCCTCGGCCACGATCAGCTCGAACTCGGTTTGGTAGGCGTCGGCCGCGTCGGTGCCGTCCAGCGTGAGGGCCGCCTCGATGCCGCTCTGGTCGTGCGGCACCACCTCGCCGCTCTTCTTGTCGAACACGACGAACGACGCGGGGTCGTCGGCGTTCTTCAGCACGGGCTCGCCCGTCGCGCGGTCCACGAGGCACGGCGCGCACGTGTGCGCGAGCAGGAACTCCTCGTCGTAGAGCCGCTCGTCCACGATGACCTTGAGCATGGCCAGGCCGAGCGCCGCGTCGGTGCCGGGCCAGGGCTGCAGCCAGTCGGTGGCCTTGGCGGCCGACTCCGTGTAGATGGGGTCGATCACCACGAGCTTGCCGCCGTTCTCCACCACGTGCTCGAAGCGCTGGAAGTAGCCCTGCTTCGAGATGGCGGGGTTGTTGCCCCACACCACGACGTAGGTGCTGCTCTCGATCTGGTTGCGGCAGTCGAGGAAGCGCTTGCCGTAGATGGGCACGATGGCCGCCGTGGTGCCCGCGCAGCACAGCGAGCCCACCGTGGTCGACGCGCCGCCCAGGTGCCCGAAGAACGCGTTGGCCACCGGGCCGTGCATGGCGCCGAAGTTGCCGGAGCCGGTGACGTAGCAGATGGACTTGTTGCCGTCGGTCGCGATGGCGTCCTTGAACTTCTGCTCGATGAGGTCGAACGCCTCGTCCCAGCTGATCTCCTTGAACTGGCCGCTGCCCTTCTCGCCGTCCAGCAGAAGCGGCATGGTCAGGCGGTCGGGGTCGTTCACCATCTGCGAGCGGCTGATGCCGCGCGCGCAGGCCGCGCAGTCGTTCAGCTCGGACGACTCCACCTTCACCAGCTTGCCGTCCACCACGTAGCCTTTCAGGTTGTGGTGCTGGCACTCGGGCGGGCAGGTGGAATAGAACACCTGCGCGTCGGCGTAGGGGTCCAGCGCCGCACCCTCGGCATCGGCGCCGGCGCCGGCCTCCGTGTCGGCCTTCGGGCTGCATCCGGAAAGCCCCAACGCTGCGGCGGCGCCCGTCGTGGCGGCGGCCGCGACGAACGTCCGTCGCGACAGCGACGGCAGTGCCTGATCCGCGGATTTCCTCATCTCGCGCTCCTCTCCTCGTCCTGATTCCCAAACAGCGGCGGAACTTGGATCCCCCGTTCCTCCGCGTACCCCATTTTCCCCAGGTGGGCGCATCGGTTCAATATCCTGCGGAAGAACTTTCCGTTAAGAAAGTCCTACCAGATATTAAAAAAGTATTATCATCCGCGACTTTCCGCCGCGCGCGCCCGCGTTTGTCGGATAATTACGAGGGTAGCACGGTCGCGCGTACCGGGCGGCGGGCAAGGGGGCCCGCCGTCGATGCGCGCCTCAGGGGGAATCGCCATGTCGTTCAAACGAGGTATCCGCTTCAAGTTCGCGGTGTTCATCGGCGCCTTCATCGTGGCCCTCATGGCCGTCGACGCGCTGTGGAACGTCCAGCTGCAACAGCAGCAGGCCGAGAACGAGGCGCGCGAGAAGGCCGAGGTGCTGGCCGACGAGATGCACGCGATGTGGGACTTCATCGACATCAACCAGAACACCATCAACCGCACCGAGGACGGCGCCTTCCGCACGAAGGCCCTCGTGTGCGTGGTCACCGCCAAGTCGGTGAGCACGCTGTTCACCATGAACACCGACTACAAGATCCAGTACACGAGCCCCACCCCACGCCAGGCGGCGAACGCGCCCGACGAGTTCGAGCAGCGGGCGTTCGAGGCCTTCGGCGCCGATGCGGCCCTCGAGGCGTACTACGACGTGGGCTACGACGCCGAGGGGCGGCACGTGTTCCGCTACGCCGAGCCGCTGTACGTGACCGAGACGTGCCTCGAATGCCACGGCGAGCCCGTCGGCGAGCTCGACCAGTTCGGCTACGAGAAGGAGGGCATGCAGGTGGGCGACATCGGCGGCGCCGTGTCCATCACCGAGCCCATGGACATCTACGCCGACGGCATGCGCACGAGCGTGCTGCAGCAGGTGTTCATGGTGCTGCTCGTGCTCGTGCTGGCCTGCGTGGGCATCTACTTCGCCGTGAGCAAGCTCGTGCTGCACCCGCTCGACGCGCTCGGGCGCGCCGCGAAGCAGATCGGCGCGGGCGACTTCTCCTACCAGCTGGAGGCGCGCACCGTGGGCGGCCCCGACGAGCTCACCGAGTTCGCCGACGACTTCGACAAGATGGCCCGCCAGCTGGAGAGGCTCTACACCGACCTCGAAAGCGAGGTGCGCAGCCAAACCGACAAGCTCTCGGCGCTCAACGACCTGCTGCTGTACCAGAAGGTCGAGCTCAAGAAGGCGCTCGACCGCCTCAGCGAGGAAACCGCCTACAAAAACGAGTTCTTCGCCATCATGAGCCACGAGCTGCGCACGCCGCTCACGTCCATCCTCGCGTTCGCGCGCATCCTGCGCGGGGTCGACTCGCTCGACGCCAAGACGCGCAGCGCCGTGGAGGAGATCGAGGCGAACGCCACGCTGCTGCTCAACATGGTGAACAACATCCTGACCATCTCGAAGGCCGAGGCGCACAAGAACGAGCTGGTGGTGGAGCCAGTCGACTTCGTGGACCTGCTGGGGTTCATCAGGAAGTCGCTCGAGCCCGTGGCGAAGAACAAGGGCATCGCCCTGACCGCGAAGACCGACGCCGACGTGCCCGTGTCGATGGCCGACTGGGAGAAGCTGCGGCGCATCGTCGAGAACCTCGTGGACAACGCCATCAAGTACACCCACGTCGGCGGTCGCGTGGACGTGCGCGCCACGTTCGACGGCGCCTGCATCGTCGTGTCCGTCGCCGACGACGGCATGGGCATCGACGAAGCCGACCAGGAGGGCATCTTCGAGCGCTACCGCCAGGCCGGCCAGTCGCCCAACCGCCGCTACCGCGGCACGGGCCTCGGCCTGGCCGTGGTGAAGGAGCTGGCCGAGCTGCACGGGGGCAGCGTGTCGGTGGCGTCGGCCCGCAAGCTCGGCAGCACGTTCACCGTGCGCATCCCCTACGTTGCCGTGGATACGGAGGAATACGATGAAGAAGATCCTGCTGATCGATGACGAGAACAGCATCGCGCGCCTCGTGGGCAGCATGGCGGGCGACGCGGGCTACGCGTTCGCCTACGCCGAAGACGGCGCGGAGGGCCTCGTCGTCGCCGAGCGGGAGGCGCCCGACCTCGTCATCATGGACGTGATGATGCCCCGGATGGACGGCTTCACCACCTGCCGCCTCATGCGCGAGCGCGGCATCACCTGCCCCGTCATCTTCCTCTCCGCGAAGGGCGACATCGTGGACAAGGGCGTGGGCTTCCAGGCCGGCGGCGACGACTACATGGTGAAGCCGTTCGATCCGCGCGAGCTGCTCATGCACATCGAGGCCCACCTGCGCCGCGCGAGCATGGCGGCCGCGCCCGTCGCGCCGCGCGGCGACATCCTGCACGCGGGGCGCTTCGTGCTCGACCGCGGGCAGTTCCGCGTCACGAAGGACGGCGAGCGCCTGTCGCTCACGCCCAAGGAGTTCAAGATATTCTTCGCGCTGGCCTCGAGCCCCGGCCTCGTGCTGTCGAAGGAGCAGCTCGTGGAGGCGGCCTGGGGCAAGGAGTTCGTCGGCGAGACGTCGAGCATCACCGTGTTCATCAAAAAGCTGCGCGAGAAGGTGGAGGACGACCCGTCCGACCCGCGCGTCATCCAGACCGTCTGGGGCATCGGCTACCGCTTCGAGCCCGAAGGCCGCGAGGGCTAGGGAGCGGCGCGGGAAGCGGCAGCCGGTCGCGAGCGCGGGCGTCGTTCGGCGCGGGAATTCGCTCGAAGTAACCAATTTTTGCGTTTTGCGTACCCGAAGGGGCTGGGCGGCGGGGAAATCGAAAAGGGTCGTCAGCGCAGCGGCTTCCCGACCTGCGGTTATGCGAAACGCCTCGAAAGGCCACCGAGCCGGGAGGCGCGCAGAAGGGCGCCGAAGCCCCTCGACGGCGCGCAAAACGTCAAAATTGGTTAAGATCCGGAAATTTCCGTACCGCGACGTCGGCGCCGAGTTCGCCTAACGCGCCGACGACGCGCCGACGGCCTCGGCGGCCTCGATGATGTCGAGGAGCTCCTGGCGGTTGTGGATGTCGAGCTTCTGGTAGAGGTGCATGCGGTGCGTCTGCACGGTGCTGCGCGACAGGAACAGCTTCTTCTCGATGTGCGCCGAATCGCGCCCCTGCGCGATGAGCAGGGCGATCTCCGTCTCGCGCGGCGAAAGCTGGTACGTCTGCGCCACCGAGAGGCACTTCGCCTTGAAGGGCGTCTTGTGCTTGAACGGCACGATCTGCACGAGCGCGTTCGCGTCGGCCTCGGTGAACACGACCGCGTAGCCCACCGCCACCGCGAGCACGGCCGCGAACACGATGAGATGCACGTTGTCCATGGTGAGGTGCTGCACGAACACCGAGCTGAACAGCGCGCCGCCGAACGACCCGAGCGACCAGAAGCCGTACACGAGCCCGAAGAAACCGGGGGCGTACGCTGAGCGATCGCGGAACGCCGACGCGGCGATCACCCAGATGAGCAGGAACACGAGCTGGTACATGATGACGCTGCACGTGTAGCCGGCAATTGCCGCCTGCCCCGCCAGCACGATGGGCAGCAAAAGGATGCTGGCCAGCCCCAAGAGGAATATCATGCGGTACAGATGCCCGAATTGGAAGCGTTCGCGGTACGCCAGCAGCGCGTAGGCGAACGCGACGGCCGCCACCACGACGACGAACGCCGCGGCGTGGTAGGCCACCGCGAACGGCGAGCTCGTCACCTGCGTGCGCATGAACGCGTCGAACTCGCTGCGGAACAGGTGGTCGATCACGCCCCACGCGAACACGATGGCCGCCAGCTTCACGAGCATCCGCACCGACGCGCCGCGGCCCTCACGCGGGGCGGGGGCCGCGCTCGGCGGTCGCCCGTCCGCACGCTCGCGCTGCCCGGCCCGCAGGCAGACCGTCGACACGAGCGGCAGCGCGATGGAGGTCGCGATGACCGTGTAGATGTTCGCGATCGAGATGATGGCGTTGATGGCGCAGGTCAGCACTTGCGAAAGGAACAGCGTGAGGAACATGCTCTGCACCGAGAGCCTGCCGAACAGCTGCATCCAGAACAGGTAGAGCACCACCGACAGCGCGCCCGCCACCGCGATGACCACGTCGCCCGTCACCGTGACGGAGTTCCGCGTGACGAGCGGCAGCACGAACACCGCGCCCATGAGCGCCATGGCCACGCCGAGCGCAAGCGGTCTCACCGTGCGCTCGAGCACCGCGAACAGGCGCCGGCCGCCCAGGAACAGCACGAGGCACGCCAGCACGGCCGCCACGAGCGACGGCATGCAGGCGCCGTGCGGCGGCTTGTTCACGAGCGCGTTCATCACGTTGTCCGGCGTCGCCGCCGTGAGCAGCGTGGGCGACCACGACACCGCGCAGCCGAACCCCACGGCGAGCGTCACGTTGGCGCGCGTGACCGCGCTCGACCACGCGTCTTTCAGAGCAGTGCGATTCCCCATGGAAGCCCCCTCGTATCCCCTACGATCTCCCGCGTTCCATTCTACCCCATGGGCATGCACCCGAACAGCGTGCCGTCACCTGGGCAAACGAAAGATCATATAACGGAACCGATGCGGTTTCGAAGACTCATCCACCGCTTCCGATACCCCTTTCCCCTGCACTTTGCCAGAGTATCCCCAACGGCCCCGCGCCGCGACGGGCGCAGGGCACGGGGACATCGAGGAGAGGAGTCACGTATGACGACATGGGGAATGCTCATCGACCTCAAGCGCTGCGCGGGATGCGGGGCATGCGTCGTGGCATGCCAGCTGCAGAACAACCAGGGCCCGGGCGTATCCTGGGTGAAGCTCGACACGGTGGAATGGGGCGAGGCCGCCGGCGAGGCGGGACGCGCCTACTTGCCGCACGCCTGCATGCACTGCGAGAACCCCGAATGCGTGTCGGTCTGCCCCACCGGCGCCAGCCAGAAGCTCGACGACGGCGTGGTGATCGTGGATTACGACGCGTGCATCACCTGCGGCTACTGTATGTCGGCGTGCCCGTACGGCGCGCGCGTGCTCAACGAGGGCAAGGGCAACTACTTCGGCGAGTACGCCCAGGCGCCCTACGAGGCCTACGGCGTCCAGCGCTCGCGCGTGGTCGAGAAGTGCATCTTCTGCCGTGAGCGCGCGGAGGAGGGGCTGCCCGTCGCCTGCGTGCTCAACTGCCCGGCGCACGCGCGCTTCTTCGGCGATCTCGACGACCCCGAGAGCGACGTCAGCAAGCGCATCGCCCAGGGCGACGCCGTGCGCGTGGACGAGACGTCGTTCTACTACGTGCCCATGAACGGCATGGACGAGAGCCTGCTGCCCACCGCCGCGGGCGGCGCCTATGCAGAAAGCTCGAAGGCGGCTCCCGGCATCGACCCCGTTGCGGCAACGATAGGCGTCGCCGCGGTGGCCGCGGTCGGCGTCGGCGTGGGCGTCGGGGTGAAGAAGTCGAAGGACAAGGCGAAGGCGCAGGCCAAAGCCGACGAAGCGAAGAGCGAGTAGGAAGGAAGGTGCACCCATGACCACGATTAACGACACCACGATGCAGGGCAACATCAGCCGCCGCTCGTTCGTGAAGGGCGCGTCCGCCCTGGCCGCCGGGGGCGCGCTGGCCGGCGCGTTCGGCTTCGACATCGCGCACGCCGAGGGCACGGTGGACCCCGACGCCCCCGTCGAGAAGCGCTACACGTACTGCGACATGTGCAACCAGGTGCCCAAGTGCGGCATGACCGCCTACGTGCAGGACGGCAAGATCGTGCGCGTCGAGTCGCGCACGCCCCATCCCACCACGCCGCTGTGCGCGAAGGGCCTCGCCAGCATCCAGGAGCTCTACGATCCCAAGCGCCTGCAAACGCCGCTGCGCCGCACGAACCCCAAGGGCACGGGGCAGTCGCAGTGGGAGCCCATCACCTGGGACGAAGCCTACGACGCCATCGTCAGCGAGTTCAACCGCGTCAAGGAGGAGGACGGCCCCGACGCCGTGATGTTCTACTGCGGCGACCCGAAGGAGCCGCGCCCGCCCATCCAGCGCGTGGCCACGCTGTTCGGCAGCTCCACGTACGGCCTCGAAAGCTCGCTGTGCTCGACGGCCACGAACATCACCTCCCAGCTCGTGTACGGCCGCGGGCAGAGCTCGTCGGGCTCCGACCCCAGCGACGACACGGGCAGCTGCATGATCTGGAGTCTCAACGCGGCCTGGTCGCAGCCGAACCGCCACGCGAAGCTCATGGACCAGAAGGAGCGCGGCTGCAAGTTCGTCATCGTCGACCCGCGCATCACGCCCACCGTCATGGGGCTCGCCGACGTCCACCTGCAGCTGCGGCCCGGCTCCGACGGCGCGCTGGCCCTCGGGTTCATCAACATCCTCGTCCGCGACAACCTCGTGGACAAGCAGTTCGTCGACGAGTGGACGCAGGGCTACGAAGGGCTCGCCGACCTGGCCGCCCAGTACCCGCCCGAGAAGGTCGAGGAGATCACCTGGGTGCCCGCGGCCAAGCTGGAAGAGGCCGTGCGCCTGCTGGCCGACAACGCGCCCAGCACGCTGGTCACCAGCTCGGCGGGGCTCGCCCACTCCTCCAACGTGGGCCACGCGCTGCGCGCCGTGTTCATGATCCCCGCCCTCATGGGCATGATCGAGAAGAAGGGCGGCGTCATGTTCGCCTCGGGCGGCCTGCCGCTCGACGTGAGCGCCTCCACTGCCAAGTTCCGCGCCGAGGACGTCTACACCGAGCAGAACTTCGCCGACAAGCGCGTGGACAAGGACGATTTCCCCGCCTGGGTGTCGTTCACCAAGCACTTCCAGACGGCGCGGCTGCCCGAGTACATCGACGAGGGGAAGATCAAGGCCGCCATCCTCGTGGCCAGCAACGTGATGATCTGGCCCGAATCGGACCGCTACCAGGAAGCCCTCGGCAAGCTGGAGTTCGTGGCCGCCGTGGACTACTACGAGCGCCCCTGGACCCACGACTACGTGGACATCCTGCTGCCCGCCGCCATGTGCCACGAGCGCATGGCCCCCTTCGCCGCCTACGGCCGCAAGCTGTTCTTCCGCGAGCCGTGCGTCCAGCCGGCCGGGCAGGCGCGCGAGGATTGGAAGATCATGCTCGACCTGGGATGCAAGCTGGGCTTCGAGGAGCAGTGCTTCGGCGGCGACGTGGAAGCGGCCCTCGACAACATCCTGCAGACGGCGGGCCTCGACGTCACGCTCGACGACCTGCGCGCGAACCCCGAGGGCCTGGAGATCCCCGGATCGCCGAACGAGGAGGGCAAGCACGCTGCAGGCAAGCTGCGCAAGGACGGACAGCCCGGCTTCAACACGCCGTCCGGCAAGCTGGAGTTCGACTCCGAGATCCTCAAGGGCTTCGGCTACGAGGGGCTTCCCGTGTACGAGGAGCCGGTGCACACCCCCTACGCGCCCACCGAGGAGGACAAGCGCTACCCGCTCGTGCTGAACGCGGGGTCGCGCCTGCCCTACTACACGCACTCCAAGCTGCGCGAGATCCCCTGGCTCAACCAGTTCATGCCCGAGCCCGTCGTGCGCCTGCACCCCCAGGACGCGCGCGACCGCTCCATCGGCACCGGCGACGTGGTGCGCGTGTTCAACCACCAGAACGAGATCGAGATGAAGGCCGAGGTGACGAACCTCGTGCACGCCGGCATGGTCGACATCTTCCACGGATGGCACCAGGCGAACGTGAACCTGCTGACCACGCGCGATTTCGATCCCATCACCGGGTTCCCGCCGTTCAGGTGCGGCCTGTGCGAGGTCGAGGCCACCGGCAAGGGACGCCTCGTCAGCCAGTAGCCAGCCAACGGATCAGCGGCCCCGCCCGCGCCGCGCATGCCGCGCGGGCGGGGCGTCAAGGAGGGAATCATGAACGATCGGAAGAGAACCAAGAGGCTCATCGCGCTCGGGGTGGCGGCGGCGGTCGTCGTGGCGGCCGGCGCGGGGTTCTGGGTATGGCACGAGCAGCCCAGCTTCTGCAACGCCATCTGCCACACGCCCATGGACCCGTACGTCGAGGACTACTACGCCGACGATGCCACGCTGCTGGCCACCTCGCATCGCGTGGTGGACGTCAGCTGCCTCGACTGCCACGTGCCCACGCTCAGCGAGCAGCTGGCCGAGGGCGTGACGTGGGTGGCGGGCGGCTACGCGCTGCCGCTCGAGCAGCGGCAGTTCGACAACGCGTTCTGCATGAACGGATCATGCCACGACATCGGGCAGGACAGCCTGGCGCGGATCACCGCGCAGCGGGAGTACAACCCGCATAGCAACTTCCACGAGGAGCTGGCGTGCGGCACGTGCCACAAGTCGCACACCGCGTCGGTCATGCAGTGCGCGCAATGCCACAGCGACGCCGACGTCCCCGCCGGCTGGGTCGTTCGCTAACGGCCGGGAGGCTGGAAAGGAGGTTCCCATGGAGGTGTTGCTGGCGATTCTCATCAGCGTGCTGTTCGCGTGCGCGCTGCACAGGCAGATCAAGCGCTACGCCGTGTCGTTCTACATCGTGGCCGTGGCCGTCGACGTGCTGTTCCTGTCAGGGGTGCTGTTCGGGGTCTCGCGCGAGTTCGCCGCCGCGGTGTACCCGTACCTCACGCGGTGCCTGCTCGGGTTCGCCCTGTTCGCGCTCGTCATGTACATCGGGGCGCTGCCCGAAGGGTCGAAGGCGCGCCAGATGCTCATGCCCATCCGCGGCGAGCTGTCCATCATCGCCGCCATCCTGACCGTCGGGCACGTGGCGAACTACCTGGGCACGTACCTGGCCGACATCCTGTCGGGGTTCGCCGGGATGTCGGCGGGCATGGTCGCGTCGTTCGTCGTGTCGAGCCTGCTCATCGTGCTGCTGGCGGCGCTCACCGTCACGTCGTTCAACGCGGTGAAAACCCGCATGAGCTCCGACGCGTGGAAGCGCCTGCAGAAAACCGCCTACGCGTTCTTCGGGCTGACGTACGTGCACCTCGTGCTGGTGCTGGCGCCCACCGTCTCGTCGAGCGGGCAGAAAGCCGCGTTCAGCATCGCCGCGTACACGGCGATCATGCTGGTCTACGTTGCGCTGCGCGCGGCGACGCACCTGCGCGCGAAGCGGGCGCGGCCCGCGACGCCGTAGAGCTTCGAGCGCCCGGCTTCGAGCTCGCTTGGAGCCGGGCACGCCGTCGGGCACGGAAATTCGCCCGAAGTAAGCAATTTTTTCGTTTTGCGTACGATTTCGGCCCTTCGGCTCCCCGCCGCGGAACAGGGGCGAGCATCGCCCTAGGTCAGTTTTGCCCGCCTCGGACACCGCAGCCCTCGATCGTGCGCAAAACGTCAAAATTGCCTAGAATTCCGCGATTCCCGTGCCGGGCCGATGCCGACTCCCGCGGCAACCGCCCTCCCCGCGCAAGGCGGGCGGGCGCAGCGCCCGGCGTCGCAGCGCTACTTCCCCTCCAGCTGCGGGATGGGCGTGTCGTCGGCCTCGTCGAGGTTGCCGTCGTACACGTAGTGGCGCGTCTCGCGCGCGATCATGCCGCTCAGCAGCAGCACGACGATGATGTTGGGGATGGCCATGAGCGCGTTGCCGATGTCCGAGATCGTCCACACGATGTCGCCCACGCCGATGGCGCCGAGGAAGGCCACGGCCACGTAGATCACCTGGTACGGACGGATGGCGTAACGCCCGAACAGGTACGTGATGCAACGGTTGCCGTAGTACGACCAGCCCAGGATGGTGGTGTAGCTGAACGCCACCATGCCCAGCACGAGGATGGGCGTGCCGATGTAGGGGATCTTCGCGAACGCCTCGCTGGCCAGCATCGCGCCGGAGTAGACGGTGGGGTTCGCCATGATGGACGACGCGATGTCGGGGTTCGCCAGCATCGTGGACACGAGCACGATGCCCGTGAGCGCGCAGATGACCACGGTGGACCAGAACGTGCCGGTCATCGCCACGAGCGACTGCTGCGCCGGGTTGCGCGTGGAGGCCGCCGAGGCCACGATGGGGGCCGACCCCAGGCCCGACTCGTTCGAGAACAAACCGCGCGCGCAGCCGAACTGCAGCGCCATCATGATGCCCGAGCCCACCGCGCCGCCGAACGCGGCCTTCGAGGTGAACGCGCATTCCAGGATGAGCCCCAGCGCGTCGCCGATGAGCGCCCAGTTGAACGCGAGGATGACGAGGCAGCCGCCCGCGTAGGCGACGGCCATGATGGGGACGAGGCGCTCGCACACCTTCGAGATGGACTGCACGCCGCCGAAGATGACCACGGACACCAGCACCACGATGACCACGCCGACGACCCACGCGGGGACGTCCACGTTCGAGGTGATGATGCCGGACATGGCCGACGCCTGCACGGCCGAGCCGGTGCCGATGGCCGCGATGGCGGCGAACGCGGCGAATGCCACGGCACCGAGCTTCGCCCACCAGGGAGTATGCCCGCCGGGGCTCGGGTCGCGCTTGCCCTCGGCGTTGCGCCTGAACGCGCGCTCCCAGATGTACATGGCGCCGCCGAGCATGGCGCCGTTGTGGTCGCGCACGCGGTACTTCACGGCCGCGTACACCTCGGCGTACTTCGTGGCGATGCCGAACACGCCGGTGATCCACATCCAGAACACCGCGCCCGGGCCGCCCGCGAGGATGGCCGTGGCCACGCCCACGATTGAGCCGGTGCCGATGGTGGCGGCCAGCGCCGTGGCCAGCGCGCCGAAGTGGCTGATGTCGCCCTTGCCCTCGGGGTCGCTCGACAGCGACAGCTTGATGGCCTGCGGCAGCTTGCGCTGGATGAACCCCGTCTTGAAGGTGAAGAACAGATGCGAGCCCAGCAAGAGCGCGATCATCGCGGGGCCCCATACAAATGCGTCGATGGTGTTGAGTAGTTCGAACATAATTCCGCTATTCTACCCCGTAGTTCGCCCGATCAGCAAAAACAACGCCCCCCGTCCACAAACGGTTACCCCGGCGCAGGCCGAGGCTTCTTGCGGCCGCCTTTTTAGCGGTGGTAGATCAAATGGCAGACGTCGTCGCCGCGGGCGATGGTCTTGGGCAGGTCGAGGTCGCAGCCGTAGGCTTCGCCGATGCCGCGGTCGCCGCACATGGCCCAGTCGCAGAGGTTGGAAATCTCCTCGTCGGTGCAGCCCTGCTTCTGCCACGCCTTCACGAGCGGGCAGTAGTGGAACTCCAGCTCGAAGCGGTCATCCTGCACGTCCTTCACGTCCATCTCGAACACCATCTGCGCAGGCTTGCCGAACAGGCCCTTCTTGAGGCTCTTCAGGCTGTTCGTGCCGCCGCCCTTCGCGACCAGCTCCGCGCCCTGGAACAACCCGCAGCGCTTCACGGCCGCCGGCGCGAACGCGGCCGGGTCGGCGCCCGCCTTCGCCGCCTCGTCGGTGAGCAGGTACAGCCACAGCGCGCGATGCTCCAGCAGCTCGCGGATGGCCTTGACGAGCGGGTTCTTGCTGCGCGGTTCGTTGACGATTCTGCTCTCGGCCATGGTGCCCTCCCCTTCGTGCCGGACCCTCTTCGTTGCTGCGATTATACGGCAACGAGGCGCCGCCCAACCCACAAAACCTGCGCATTGTCCCCCATTCGGTCATTGCGTGGTTGCCAGACGGCAACAAGGTCGCTACAATGCAGCGCATGGATTCTGTTTCAGGGCGAGGTGCAATTCCTCACTGGCGGTAATCCGGCCGCGATGCCCCGCATCGGCGAGCCGGGAGTCCGCGACCCTGCGAACGTCCCCGATAGGGAGTGCGGTTGCAGGCTGATTCCGGTGCGATTCCGGAACCAACGGTATAGTCCGGATGGAAGAGGCAGAGATCCGCGTCGACCACGCCCCGCGTGCGTCGGCTCGGACCCCAAGAAGCCTGTATGGAAGGAATTCATACGGGCTCGTTTTCTCTTTAGGCCGGGAAACGTGACCCGAACGTCACGGCCTGCAAGAGAAAGGGGTTGCCATGACCGGCAACGCACCGGGCACCAACGCCCAGGACACGTACGAATTCACCAACACCAACAAGTGGGACACCCGCCAGCTCGTGACGATGGCGCTCATGTGCGCGATCGGCGTGCTGCTGTCGTTCGTGGAGTTCCCGCTGCTACCCGGCGTCACCTGGCTCAAGTACGACGCCTCCGCCATGCCCGCCATGGTGTGCGGCTTCGCCTTCGGCCCGGCGGCCGGCCTCGCGGTGGGCGTCGTGGGCGCCGTCATCCACGGCATCCTCATGGCCGACTTCTCGGGCGCCGTCATGAACATCCTCGTGGTGGCCGGCTTCATCCTGCCCGCCGCGCTCGTGTACCGCCGTTCGCGCACGTTCAAGAGCGGCGTCGTCGGCCTCGTGCTGAGCGCCATCACGGCCACCGTCATGGCCATCCTGGGCAACCTCGTCATCACGCCGATGTGGCTGGGCGTGCCGCTCGACGCCGTCGTGGCCATGATCCTGCCCATCCTCACGCCGTTCAACCTCATCAAGGCCGGCATCAACGCGGTGCTCACGCTCATCGTGTACAAGAGCATCTCCAATTTGATCACACCCAAGAAGAAGCAGGTGAAGGGACGCTAACCGCATGATCGAGTTCAAGGGAACAGGCTTCACGTACGACGGCGACCGCTTCGTGCTGGACGGCGTGGACGCGCGCATCGCCCCGGGCGAGTTCGTGTGCATCCTCGGCGGCAACGGCTCGGGCAAGTCGACGCTGGCCAAGCACATCAACGCGCTGCTCGTGCCCGACGAAGGCAGCGTCACCGTGCTCGACCACGACACGCGCGACGAGCGGTCCACCTACTTCATCCGCAGCCATGCGGGCATGGTGTTCCAGAACCCCGACGACCAGCTGGTGGCCAGCCTCATCGAGAACGACGTGGCCTTCGGCCCCGAGAACCTGGGCGTGCCCCCCGACGACCGGCGCCAGCGCGTGGCCGACGCGCTGGCGGACGTGGGGCTGCAGGGTTTCGACAAACGCGAGACCGCGGCGCTGTCGGGCGGGCAGAAGCAGCGCGTCGCCATCGCCGGCGTGCTGGCCATGGAGCCCTCGATCCTCATCCTGGACGAGGCCACGGCCATGCTCGACCCGCGCGGCCGCAAGGGCCTCATGCGCGTGTGCCACGAGCTGCACGACCGCGGCATGACCGTCGTCATGATCACGCACTTCATGGAGGAAGCCGCGCAGGCCGACCGCGTCATCGTATTGGAAGAGGGCCGCGTCGCCTGCGACGGCACGCCGCAGGACGTGCTCGTGCAGGCCGAGCTGCTGGAACATCTCAACCTCGACCTGCCGTTCGCCGCCGAGCTGTCGCTGGAGCTGCAGCGGCGCGGCGTGCCCGTGGGCATGCACATCGAGACGACCACGTTGAAGGAGGAGCTGTGCCGATTGCTTTCGAAGGCGTAAGCTACTCGTACGCCGACCCCGCCCGCCAGGAGAAGCGGAAGTCGCGGGCGAAGCGCCGCCGCGAGGCCGGCGTGATCGAGGACGCCCCCTCGCTCGAGCGCGGCAAGCCGGCCTGGGGAGGCGACCCCGACGCCGTGTGGGCGCTGCGCGATATCACGTTCGAGCTGGAGGACGGCGAGTTCCTCGGCATCGCCGGTCACACCGGCAGCGGCAAGAGCACCCTCATCCAGCACATGAACGGGCTGGTGAGCCCCACGCGCGGGCGCGTGCTGCTGGACGGCCAGGACCTGGCCGACAAGCGCGCGGCGCAGGCCTGTCGCGGCAAGGTGGGGCTCGTGTTCCAGTATCCCGAGTACCAGCTGTTCGCCGCCACCGTGCGCGAGGACGTGGCGTTCGGCCCCCGCAACCTGGGGCTGTCCGCCGACGAGGTGGAGCGCCGCGTGGCCGCCGCGCTGGAAAGCGTGCGCCTCGACATCGCCGAGCTGGGCGACAAGAGCCCCTTCGAGCTGTCGGGCGGCCAGCAGCGCCGCGTGGCGTTCGCGGGCGTGCTGGCCATGGAGCCGCGCGTCCTCGTGCTGGACGAGCCGGTGGCCGGCCTCGATCCCGTGGCGCGCGAGGAGTTCCTCGACCTCATCGCCCAGCTGCACGGCAGCGGGCTCACCGTGGTCATGGTGTCGCACAGCATGGACGACCTCGCCCGCCTGTCCGACCGCGTGCTCGTGCTGAACGAGGGCCGGCAGTTCGCGTTCGGCACGCCGTCCGAGGTGTTCGCGCACGGCGAGGGGCTGCGCGCCATCGGCTTGGACGTGCCCGCCCCCCAGAAGCTGGCCGACGAGCTGCGCGTAGCGGGCGTGGAGCTGCCGTCGAAGCTGTACGACGTGAAAGCGCTGGCGGACGAGCTGGCGGGCGCCTACCGCGCGGCCGTCGAAGCCTCGGAGGCCCCTCATGCCTGACATCGCGGTCATCGGACGCTACTGGCCGGGCACGAGCCCGCTGCATCGCATGGACGCGCGCGCGAAGCTGCTGCTGGCGCTCGCGCTCATGGCGGTGGTGTTCGTCGCGCAGTCGTTTCTCGGGCTCGCGGTGTGCGCGGCGTTCGTGTTCGGCTTCTTCAGGCTGGCGGGCATCCCCATCCGCTCGGCGTTCAAGTCCATCGCGCCGCTCGCGTTCATCGTGGTGGTCACCGCCCTGCTCAACGTGTTCTTCGTGCAGGGCGGCACGGTGCTGTTCGAGTGGTGGATCATCCGCATCAGCGAGGCGGGCCTGTGGCAGGCGGCCTTCATCGCCTGCCGCCTGCTGCTGTTGCTGCTGGGGATGAGCCTGCTCACCCTGACCACCGCCACGCTCGACATCACCGATGCGTTCGAGTACCTGCTGCACCCCTTCAGCCGCATCGGCGTGCCGGCGCACGAGCTGTCCATGATGATGGGCATCGCCCTGCGCTTCCTGCCCCAGTTCACCTTCGAGCTGCAAACCGTGTACCGCGCGCAGATCAGCCGCGGCGCCACGTTCTCCAAAGGGCGGCTGCGCATGCTCGCCTCCCTCATGGTGCCGCTGTTCACCAGCGCGTTCCGCCACGCGGAAACGCTGTCGTCGGCCATGGAGGCCCGCTGCTACCACGGCGGCGTCGGCCGCACGCGCCTGCATCCCCTCGCGTTCACCGCGCTCGACCGCAACGGCGTCGTCGTCATCGTCGCCATGCTGGCCTGCGTCGTGGCCACCAACTTCATCCCCTGGTAGGACCGCTCCGAAGCCGCCCTATCCCAACCGAAAGGAACCCCCATGAACGGAACGAACACCATCGTCGACTACCTCACGAGCGTCCCGGCCTGGTACCTGGCCACCTGCGAGGGCGATCAGCCGCACGTGCGCCCCTTCAGCTTCGCCGCCGTGCAGGACGGCCGGATCTGGTTCTGCACCGCCACCACGAAGGACGTGTACCGCGAGCTGGAGCTCAACCCAAAGTTTGAATTGACCGCCTGGAAACCGGGCAGCGGCTGGGTTATCATGCGGGGGGAAGCTGTTCTCGAAGATCGGGCGAACGATGAGGTTCGTCGTGCGGGGTACGAGCACATGACGGGGCTCGGCGAGAGCTACGAGGGGCCGGACGACAAGACGCTCACGTTCTTCACCGTGCGCGATCCCGAAGCATGGCTGTGCGACATCGACGGAAGCTGGAACCCCGTCGAGCTGTAGCGGCGACCCCTCACAGACCCTCGAACAGCTGGCCCACGGTGGTGTCCAAGCCGCCCGCGATGCGCTCGAGCATGTCGACCGTCGGATTCGCTTTTCCGCTTTCGATATCGATGAGGTATTTGCGGCTGACGCCCACCATGAGAGCGAAGGACGTTTGCGACACGTTCGCGCTCGCGCGGAGCCTCGCGATATTGGTTCCGAGCTGAGTTTTTAGTGAAGTGTTCTCCATGCCGGTTAAAGGCTAGTCCCGGCGGGAGGAAAAGTCGTAAACTATAGTTTACAGACCGTCAATAAAACAAGAGGTTTGTACTATGAGTTTATCGAGAGGGTCATTGCTTGAGGGCAAGATCGCCGGAGGTCGCACATGAGCGGAACCGAGTACGAAGAATTGATGGACACGATCAGACGCGCGGCAGCGCGCATTTTCGAATACGCCGAGACCGAGGAAGAGGTGTGCCGCCTGGAGCAAGCGATCAACCACGATATCATGTACGTGGCGGCCATCGCGCAATCCGAGCGGGTCAAGCCCCCGACGGGCTGGGACCCGCTCGGCCGCTGACGCGCGCGCCAAGCCGGTACGGCTACGCGAAGTCGTACAGGTCCTTCGTGGCGGTGCGGAAGTCCTCGTAGACCTCGGCCGCCACCGCTTCATCCTCGACGAACTCGAAGGCCGCAGGTTGGCCGTCTTCGTCGAGCTCGGTCACCTCAAGCAGCACGACCTCGCCGGACGAGCCCACGGGCTCGTCTTCTGTTACGGGGAAGAAGAAGCCGTAGCTGCGGTCGTGGTGCAAGATGAGGCCGAGGAACTCGAGTTCCGTCTGCTCGCCCGTCTCGTCCTCGAGCACAAGGGTGACGCCCTCCTCGGTCGGCGGGCAGAAATTGGGAGCGCTTCCTTCGCGCATCGTAGGCTCCTTACCTTCAGCTTGATCGTTGGCGTTAGGGTACCACAAGCGCCGCCCGATGCGCAGGTGCGCGCCGGCAACGACAGACAAGCGTTAGACGATGAAGTCGCGTCCGCTTTCCACCAGGTCGATGAGCTCTTGCTGCGTGTGCACGCCCAGCTTCTGGTAGATGTGGCGGATGTGCGTCTTGGCGGTGTTGCGCGTCACGCGGCACTCCTCCTGGATGAACGCGCCGTTGCGCCCGCGCGCCAGCAGCGCGAACACCTCCCCCTCGCGCTCGGTGAGCCCGTGGACGGACGCCAGGTGCGCGCAGCGCGTGTCGATGGCGGCCTCGGGAGCGGCGGGCGCCTCCACCTCCTCCACCGGCTTCACGCCGCGGATGGCTGCCGAGAAGCTGAAGTCCTTGAGCCCGATCCATACGTACCCGACGAAGGCGGCGGCCACGAGCGCGAACAGCAGCAGGCGCACGTCGGCGCCCGCGGCGTCGGCGGCGACGGGCAGATGCCCCAGCACGACGCCCGTCGTGGCGCCGAGGTTCGAGGCGCAGAAGCCCTGGCCGAGGGCCGCGATGCCGCCCGAGGGGTTGCGCGCCGCGATGATGGCGAGCGTCGCCCAGGTGAGGACGCTGAACATCTGCGCGCCCACGGTGAGCGCGCCGAGGGCCACCGACCCGAGCACGGCGGTCTGCGCGGCCGAGACGAAGAACCCGAACACCACGAGCAGCCCCGACACGTGGAACAGCGCGTCCTCGCGCGACGCGCGCTGCGTGCGCGCGCACCATGCGGCCAGCGCCAGCAGCGCGACGCCGCACGTTGCGCTCTGCCACCAGGCCGTCGGGCCCGCACCGAACGTGATGGACAGGCCGAACGCCACCTCGAACAGGAAGATGCACACGAACAGCCGGTTGAACGGCCCGGGGAACGAACCCGGGTTCGTCAGCGCCAGCTCGCTGGGAGGGGCGCCGTCCGGCAGCGCGTCGCGCAGGCGCGCGACGGGGCCCGCCACGGCCGCGAGGGCGACGGCGGGCAGGAGCGCGTAGACGACCGGCGCGCAGGCGGCCAGCAGCGGGTCGAGCACAAGGTAGACGGCGTAGGACAGGCACACGCCGCCGGCCATGGTGACGAGCACGCCGCGCGGGCGCAGGCGCGTGAGCGACAGCCCCGCCACGATGACCGCCCAGCTGCGCCCGCACGACAGCAGCGCCGCACCCGGAACGCCGAGCGCCGACGCGTAGCCGTTCTGCACGCCGAGCATCCACAGCCCGCATCCCGCCGCGAGCGCCGCCAGCGCGCCGACCGTCACGGCCCGCACCGGCAGCGGCGAGCCGCTGCGGTGCGCCGCGAACGCCCACAACCCGAACGCCGCGCCGTACAGAAGCCCGCACAGCGCGAACCCCCACGGCACGACCGCGTTGAAGGGAGGGTACACGTAGCCGTTCTGCACGAACGTGGACAGCGACAGGGCACACACGGCCACGAGGCTGCGCGCGTCGATCAGCCGATCGCGCGCGACGGCGGGGCGAGAAGGCTCGCCGCCGGCGTTCCGCCCGCTGGCGGTCCGTTCCGCATTCCGCATTTCGCCCCCGTTTCTCTACCGTTTACCGTCGAAAACCTACCGTTTGTCCTCGCGTAACGCCAGCGGGGTGACGATCACCCCCGCCTCGCCTCCGTATTGTACCCCGCAGAAGGCGCCCCGCACGCGGGGTGCAGGCAACGGACGGGATTCCCCAACGCAAGGGAGCCCCGCCCGCCTCGAGCGAAGGAGGCATCATCGTATGACGAGTGTCCTGGAAGAAGCCAAAGCGCTGGAAGGCGACATCATCGCCGACCGCCGCTGGCTGCACGAGCATCCCGAAATCGGGTTCGACCTCCCTCAAACGACGGCCTACGTGGCCGAGCGTCTGCGGGAAATCGGTCTCGAACCGGAAGAGATCGTGCCGGGCGGCCTCGTGGCCACCATCGGCGACCCGTCGGCGGGCCGCTGTTTCATGCTGCGCGCCGACATGGACGCGCTGCCCATCAAGGAGGAGACGGGGCTGCCCTTCGCCTCCCCGACCGACTACATGCACGCCTGCGGGCACGACACGCACACCGCCATGCTGCTGGGCGCCGCCCGCATCCTGAAAGGCCGCGAGGCCGAGCTGCCCGGCTGCGTGAAGCTCATGTTCCAGCCCGACGAGGAGGGCTGCGCGCCCGACGAGATCTGCGGCAACGAGGCCATGATCAACGCGGGCGTGCTGGAGAACCCGCACGTCGACGCCGCCACGGCCATCCACCTCATGCCGTTCGACTACCGCTTGGGCGAGATCGCCACGCGCCCGGGCACCGGCTTCTCGTCCATCGACGACATCGACATCGTCGTGCACGGCAAGGGCGGCCACGGCTCGCGCCCGCACCAGCTGGTGGACCCGTTCAACATCGCCTGCCATATCTTCTTCGGCGCGCAGAACCTCATCGCGCGCGAGCTCGACCCGAACGACCAGGCGGTCATCACGTTCGGTGCCATCAACGGCGGCACGGCCGCCAACATCGTTCCCGACGACGTGCACCTGCTGGGCACCCTGCGCACCATCGACGAGGGCACCCGCGCGCATCTCAAGGAGCGCATGGAGGCGATGTGCCGCGGCATCGCGGAGGGCTTCGGCGGCAGCGTCGACGTGCGGTTCCTCCGCGGCGTGCCGAGCGTGTACAACGACCCCGATCTCACCGACGAGCTGATCGGCTACGTGGAGGACCTCACCGGCCGCCCCGTCACCATCCTCGACAAGCCCATCTCGGGCTCCGACGACATGAGCGTCATCTCGCAGGCCGTGCCCACCACCTACTTCGTCATGGGCACCGGCTCGGAGGACGAAGGCGTGCGCTACCCCGTGCACAACTCCCGCGTGGTGTTCGACGAGAGCGTGTTCGTCGAAGGCGCGGCGATGACCGCAACGATGGCCCTGCGCTGGCTGGAAGCCCGAGCGCGCGACGACAAGGAGAACGAGCGATGAGCGAGAGCGAGAACCAGAAGCTGGCGACGGAAGCCGCCGAGGGCGCGCCCGTCGCCGCGGCCCCCGAGCCCGGCGGCAAGAAGAAGCGCAAGAAGAAAGGCGCACCGGACTCCTTCATCATCCTCGTGGCGTGCCTGATCGTCGTGGCGCTCGTCACCGTGGCGATGTCGTTCTTCACGAGCGAGGTAACCGGAGCGTCGTTCGCCGACGTTCTGACCTCCCCGGTGCTCGGCTTCTCGAGCGCCATGCAGGTGTGCGTGTTCGTGCTCGTGCTGGGCGGCTTTCTGGCCATGGTGAACAAGACCGGCGCGCTCGACACCGGCGTCGCCACGCTCGTACGCGCCCTCAAGGGCCGCGAGCTCGTCCTCATCCCCATCCTCATGCTGCTGTTCGGCATCTGCGGCTCCACCTACGGCATGATGGAGGAGACGGTGCCGTTCTACATCCTGCTGGCCGCCACCATGTACGCCGCGGGCTTCGACACGCTCACCGGCGCGCTCGTGGTGCTGCTGGGCGCGGGCGCGGGCTGCATCGGCTCCACGGTGAACCCGTTCTCCGTCGGCGTGGCCACCGCCGCCCTCACCGACATGGGCATCGCCATCGACCAGGGCGTCATCATCGGCTTCGGGCTCGTGCTGTTCGTCATCGCCGAGGCCATCTCCATCTTCTTCGTCATGCGCTACGCCAAGAAGGTCAAGGCCGACAAAGGCTCCACGTTCCTGTCGTTGCAGGAGCAGGAGGAGTCCGAGAAGGAGTACGGCCAGATGGAGGAGGATGCGGAGAACCCGGCGTTCTCGGCCGTCCTCTCCGGCAAGCAGAAGGTCGTGCTCGTGCTGTTCGCGCTCACGTTCGTCGTCATGATCGTCGGCTTCGTACCGTGGCAGAACTTCGGCATCGACGTCTTCATGGCCGGCGGCTCGGTCGACGACCCGGCGGGCGCCTGGAGCGCGGTGCTCACCGGCGTGCCGCTGGGCATGTGGTACTTCAACGAGGCCACGGCGTGGTTCCTGCTCATGGCCATCGTCATCGGCATCTTCGCGCGCTTCGCGGGCAAGGACATCGTGAAGACGTTCCTCGGCGGCTGCGCCGAGATGGTCAGCGTCGCGCTCGTCATCGCGCTTGCGCGCTCCGTCGCCGTCATCATGGGCGAGACGCAACTTGACACGTTCATCCTCACGAACGCCGCGAACGCGCTGTCCGGCGTGCCCGCCTTCATCTTCGCGCCCGCCACGTTCCTGTTCTACTTCGTGCTGTCGTTCGCCATCCCCTCGAGCTCCGGCATGGCCACGCTGGCGATGCCCATCATGGGGCCGCTGACGAACGGCCTGGGCTTCTCGGCCGAGGTCATGGTCATGATCTACGTGGCCGCCCACGGCCTCGTGGCCATCATCACGCCGCTGAACGGCGCCGTGCTGGCGGGCCTCGCGCTGGCGAAGGTGCAGTACGCCACCATGCTCAAGTGGGTGATGAAGGTGATCGTGGTCACCGGCATCGTGCTCGTGGTGGTGCTGACCGCGGCGATGCTCATCATGTAGCCGGCCCCTTGGCGCGCCGCCGCATCCTCCTTCGCGGCGGCGCATATTCGGGCATCGACCCGTCTTTGCGAGAAAGCGAGCCCCGGCCTGGGCTCGCTTTCTCGCGTTCGGAGGCTGGAGGCGGGAGGCTCTGCGCGGCTTCTGCACGCAAAAACTCTCCCAAATGAGCAAAAAACCGCGACGTGCGCAGCCTTACAACCCTCCCAATGCTTCCAGGGATCGCGCGAACTGGGGAAACGACAGCCGTCACTCGCCAGGGGCGCATTCCGAAGCTCCGAGAGCCTCCCAAAACCCTGCCAACCACCGCACGTCGCGGATTATTGTGCAAAAAAAGGGAATTTCGCTTTCACGCCGACATCGGGAAGCGCGCCCGCACGAAACATGCCGATCATGGTCGACGACGGAAGCGCATAGACTCCCCTCCCCCTGTCACGGCGGCGGAAAGCTAGCGCTCGCGAAGGCTCCCCGTATCGCTCAGCGGTTCCTCGATCGCCGAGTGATCCGAAACGCGAACGGGCCGCCTCTCCGAGCGCTTCGCCGCAGACGCGCAGCGGCGAAGCGACGCGACCGACCTCGGCGCTACCACGATGCGCGGACGCTCGGCGCCTTACAGCCCCTCGTCGGCCGTCGCACCCGCGCCTTTGCCGCCCTCGCGCGCTTCGACGCCCAACAGGTCGAACAGCTCCTGGCGCGTGTGGATGTCGAGCTTCTGGTAGATGTGGCGCACGTGGGCCTTCGCCGTCCCGTTCGCGATGAACAGCTCGCGCTCGATGATGCCCACCGTCTTGCGCTGGGCCAGCAGCAACAGCACCTCCTCCTCGCGGGTGGACAGCTTGTAGGCGCGCGCGACCTCGGCGCAGCGGTCGGCCAGCTCCTGCTTGCGTATCATCGCGGCCGAGTCGGTGCCTCCCGCCAGGAAGTTCGCGCCCCAGCGGCTGGACAGGTCGCGCTCCGAGAACAGGATGGTGGTTGCGGTCACGATGGCCACCACCGTCAACAGCGAGATGAACAGCTCGCCGTTGCCTCCCAGCACGTCGAACGACTGCGCGCCGTCGGCCACGAGCCGCCCCAACCACATGGACACCTGCCGCACGCTGCGCTCGATGCCGAACAGCCACAGGGCCGACACGCCGTAGCGGTAGCAGATGTTCGCCATGATGAGCATGATGAGGACGGATTGCGCCGTGTACCCGGCGGAGACGCAGAAGCTGGCGGCCATACCCTGCACGTGCCCGAGCGTGGGAAGCAGGAACAGCGCCACCACCATGAGCGGCAGCGCCACCCGGTAGATGATGCCGAAGTCGAAGCGCCCGCCGCGCACCGCCACGCCCAAAAACACGAGCACGCCCACCGCCAGCGTCCCCGGCGCGGAATGCGGTCCGAACGCGCCGGCGTACAGCCCGCCCTCCATGAGCCCGTACGCGAACGCGTAGGCCGCCATGAACAGCACCGCCTTCCACGGCACCGAGAACCGCGTCCACGACGTCGAGGGCAGCTCGGCCGTCGGGAGGCTGCCGAACCCGCGGCGCAGCAGCACGAGCGACGCCGCCGGCAGCAGGGACGTCATCACGAACAGCCACGGCAGCATGAACCCGCGGTACACGTACAGCACAAGCGCGCCCACCACGATGGACGCCGAATAGTACAGCGCCACGCGCAAGGGGTTCAGGCAGCCGTACAGCTCGCTCCAGAACAGGATGAGCAAGGCGATGCCGAACCCTCCCAGCAGCGTGGCCGGCACCCCCACCGCCGGCGCGATGCCGGGCAGCCAGCACGACGCGAACATGAGCACGGTGGACGCCGTCAGCGTCGCGGCGCACAGGGCGTAGACGGCCGGCTTGTCGAAGAACGGCCCGATCCTGCGCGCGAGCAGCGTGCAGGCGACCGCGGTCACCACCATGGTCAGGTCGAACAGGTCCCGCCCCGAGAACGCCACTGCGGGGAAATCGACGAACGACCCCACGAACATGATCTCGATCCACGCGCGATACACGCCCAAACCCAAAAAGGCGACCGGCACCGCGATCGCGCCGCAGAACAGCCGCGACCGCCTCCGGACCGGCGCTTCCTGAGATTCTTCTTGATGATCTTCCCGTTCCACCGACATGTCGAGGAGCTCCCCTTCGTCCCGTCAAGCCTCGGGGCGATTATAGACGAAACGCCCCGAACCGAGAAACCGCGCGACGGGTGGTTTTGCATCGTCCGAGCAAAACAGGGGGTTATGCGCGGGGGTTACGATTTTTAAGCCTGCGAATCCCCGTGCGGTCGATGCGCGCATTCCGCCCGCTGCCCTATGGTGGGGCCCGTTCCGCAGGGGACGAACCGCACCGACCGAGGAGGGAATCAACTCATGAGCACCATTTCACGTCGCGACCTGTTCAAATTCGGAGGCGTCGCCGCCGTCGGCGCCGCCGGGGCATCCATGCTGAGCGCGTGCGCGCCGCAGGGAAGCGCCGCCGGCACGGCCGCATCCGCCAACGCGGGCGCCGCGGCCGAGGACGGGCTGCCCAGCTTCTTCGCGAAGCCGGAGCCCATCACCGATATCTTGGAGACGAAGGACTACGACGTCGTGGTCGTGGGAGCCGGCGCCGCAGGCGTGCCCGCAGCGCTGTCCGCCTTCGAGGCGGGCGCGAAGGTGGCGCTGCTGCAGAAGGAGGCCACGGCCATCTCGCAGGGCAACACCTGCGATTCCATCATCCTGGACCAGACCGACCCCGCCGGGGTCGAGGCCGTCGTGTCGCTCATCACGGAGGATTGCTGCCACCGGTCCGATCGCGAGCAGGTGCGCCTCTGGGCGTACAACTCCGGCGAGGCGCTGCAGTGGCTGTGGGATATCGCCCAGAAGGCGGGCGCGCAGGTGGTGGACTCCACCGCGAAGTGGACGGGGCCCATCAAGCAGATCGACGGGTACGACATCACGTACTTCGCCTTCGACTTCGGCCCCAAGCCCTACAACACGGGCAACGGCATGCGCGACATCGCCGACTACGCCGAGCAGCAGGGCGTCGATATCTTCTACTCCACCCCTGCCGCGCAGCTCGTGCAGAACGACGGCGGCGCGGTGACGGGCGTGGTCGCCGAGGGCAAGGACGGCTACATCCAGTTCAACGCGTCCAAAGGCGTGATCATCGCCACGGGCGACTACGAGAACGACGACGAGATGATGGCCTATTACGAAGCGGAGATGGCGAACATCTACCGCAAGGAGCAGAACAAGACCGGCGACGGGCAGAAGATGATGGTATGGGCCGGCGGGCGCATGGAGGACGTGTGCGGCTCGAAGGTGCTCCACGACTTCGACGCCGGCCCAGGGTCGATGGCCGACATGCCCTTCCTGTGCGTGAAGAACGACGGCACGCGCTTCTGCAACGAGAACCGCTCCGAGATGGCCACGATGGGCAACTTCCTCAAAAGCGAGGAAGACCAGGGCTGGTACACCCAGGTGTTCGACAGCAACTACATGACCGACTGCGCCGACTGGCCCGGGGCCCTCATCCCGCCCGAGGCCATGGTGAACTACATGCCCGAGGTCGAGGGCGAGAAGGAAGGCGTGTACGACACGCTCATCAACACCTACGCGGCCGACACGATCGAGGAGCTGGGAGAGAAGCTCGGCCTGACCGACGTCGCCGCCTTCGCGAAGACCGTCGCTCGCTACAACGAGCTGTGCGCGTTGGGCGTCGACGAGGACATGGGCAAGGCGGCGAAGTGGCTCAAGCCCATCGTGACGCCGCCGTTCTACGGCATCCACCGCCGCATCGGCCTGTCCACCATCATCCACGGCGTGAACGTGAACGCCGACATGCAGGTGCTCGACAAGGACGGGGCGCCCATCGAGGGCCTGTACTCCATCGGCAACTGCGCCGGCAACTTCTTCGGCAGCCCCGACTACCCCATGACGGTGCCCGGCCTCTCCCTCGGCCGCTGCCACACGCAGGGCTACGTGGTGGGACGCGCTGTCGCCGGCAAGTAGCCCCGCACCGCCCATCCTCGCGCGCCGCCTCCCCCTCCCGGCGGCGCGCGAAAGCAACGGCCCCCGGCGTGTTCGTCGGGGGCCGTTCTTCGCATCGGGCGCCTGGGGAGGGAAGCGGCGCCCGCTCAGCGAGGAGATGTTACTTCGTCAGGCTGTGGAGCGGGCCGGAGCCGCGCTCGGCGCTCTGCCAGCCCTCGGGCAGCGGCGCGTCGTGGCACTCGTTGCAGGAGAGGGTCGACGTGCCGTCAACCGAGTGGCAGGAGGTGCAGTCGCCGGCCTCAAGGTGCGCCTTGTGAGGATTGAATCCCTCGATGCCGCCGAAGTCCTCGTTCGCCGCATTGATGGTGGTGCGGTCGTGGCAGCTCAGACACAGCTTGTTGGGGTACTCGTCCGCATCGTCGAGCTGTCCGGCGACATGAACGGCCTTGAGCGAGCCAACCGGGTACGATGCCGCATCGGCGCCGCCGTTGCCCGCATCGCCCGAAGGCTGCGAGGGCGCGCATCCCCCCAACGTCGCCGCCAACGCGACCGTCGCCAGCACCGTGCACACCGCCATCAACAGGTTCTTCCTCTTCACGTCAGGCACCTCGGCTTTCCTAGATGTTCGCATGGATGTAGTCAAGACCGAGGATATCCTTGACGGCCAACCAGGCGAAGCACTGGCCATGGCCGATGCCGGAGCCCATGACGTTGGGCGGGTACACGTTGCCGTAGAACGAGCCGGCCGTGTTGCCCGCAGCGTACAGGCCGGGGATGGGCCGCCCCTCCTTGTCGAGGACGCGGCAACGCTCGTCGTTCTTGAGACCGCCGCGCGTCGAGGTCATCGACGAGCAGTGCTTGGATGCGTAGAACGGCGGCGTGTCGATGGGGTTCATCCACAGCGGATCCTTGTAGAAGTCGAGATCCTCGCCGGCCTCGCACAGCTCGTTGTAGCGCGTGAACGTGGCAATGAAGATGTCCTTGTCGAAACCGCAGTGTTCGCACAGCTCCTCGATGGTATCAAACTTGAACGTGATGCCGTTCTCCACGTTCTTGTCCACCTCTTCCTGGGTGTTGGACGCCGTGTAATCCTCCACCATGTAGCCGCCCTCGGGGAACTTCTCCTTCCAGGCGCTGTCCCAGATGCTCCACGCGCAGCCGTCGGGCGTGCAGGTGAGCTTCGGGATGGAAGGCGACTGGAACGGCAGGTTCTCGGCCATGAGGCGACGGCCCGCGCCGTCCACCATGAGCACCGGCAGGTTGGCGACGCCGGCGTAGAAGTGCGTGCCCTCGAACGTGGTGGGCAGCGTGCCGTCCATCATGACGGCCGCGAACGGCCACAGGTCGCCGCAGGCGAACTCGTCCATGTCCGCGCCGATCCACATGCCCATCTTCTGGCCGTCGCCCGTGTCGTTGGTGTTGATGTTGTAGCGGACGATCTTGCTCAGCGACACGTTGTAGTGCGCCATCATCTCGCGGTCGGCGGCCATGTCGCCTGTGGTCAGCAGCACGCCCTTGGAGGCGTTGTACCTCACGTACTCGTCGGACTCGTTCTTGGCGATGACGCCCGTGCACCGCCCGCTATCGTCGCGTAGAAGTTGCACGGCGGGAGCGTTGTAGTGGAACGTGGCGCCCTTCTCAGTGGCGTAGGCCTCCATCACGCCCGTCCAGTCGACGGGGTCCCCCGTGGCGAAGAAGCCACCGTCCTCCTGCGCGAAGAAGATCATCTGGGCGAACGCCTGCCACAGCGGGCTCGCGCCCGGCATGTCCACGCCGTCGTTCGTGATCTTGTAATCGAGCGATGCGGCAGGGATGAGCTGATAGCCTTTCTCGTTGAAGATGCCCTCGAGCCAGTTGACGTAGGGGCCCGAGTTGTCGAACCACAGGCCGTAGGACGACATCCTGCCCTGCACGCCGTTGGTGATGGCCCAGGTCGACGTGATGAACTCTTTACGGTCGGTGGTCAGCCCCAGCTTGGTCTGCACGTCGGAGTTGAAGCCGGCGGTGCACAGGCGGAACAGGCCGTACGTGCTACCCTTCTCAACCACGTGCACGTTCGCGCCGTTCTCGGCCGCCAGCATGGCCGCGGGCAGGCCGCAGATGCCCGCGCCGCAGATGACGATGTCGCAGTCGACGGTTTCGATGATCTCGCTCTCCGGAATGGGATCCGGCGGCGTGAGGAACGCGGGCTGGTTGCTTGCCGCGGACGTCGTCGCAGCCGGTTCCGACGCCGGCTTCGCTTCCTCGGCAGGCGCCTTGGTCTCGGCCTCCGGCGAGCCGCTGCAGCCGGCAAGCCCAAGCGCTGCGCCCGCGCCCACCATCGCCGCTCCGGTCAGGAATCCTCGACGGGATATTCCCTGTTCGTGCAGGTTTTCATGGTCGTGCATGATGTCCCCTTTCCTCGCTGGTACTTCCTGGGGCCGCCAATCGCTCGCAGCGCTCGGCCCGATGACGATCCTATGCGCCCGACCCCGGGTTAAGGAATCGGTAATCTTGCGGGGCGAGGGGCATTTCGCTGACCGAGGGCGCTAACCCCCGCTAACCCCTGTACGGGTTAGCGCTTTATCCCTAGCTGAATCATCCGTGATGGGATACCGTCGTGAAGAAAGCTTCTGGAGGGGAGTGCGTATGGGGAACGAGCGACGTTCGAGCGTCATCGCGAAGCTGCGAAGCGCCTTGGTGAGCACGCGGGAGAAAATCGTAGCGGACGGGCTGTTCGTCGGCACGTCGTGCACCATCGCGCTCGTGTCGTACACGCACTATACCCCCGCACTCGCCCACACCTCGCCCGAAGCGTTGTCGTTCTCCGACGTGACATGCCTGTTCGGCGCGCTCACCTCGCTCGTGCTGCTCACCTTCTCGAGACGCGATCGACCCGCTTTCGCGCAACCGGCCGTCATCTGGATCTCAAGCGCCTGCGTGCTGGCCAGCATCCTCGCGCTCGCGCTCTTCCCCGCCCTGTCGTACCTCTCCCCCCTGCTGATCGCCTTGGTGGGCGGAGGCGTGTTCGGCATCTACCTCTCCGTCGTGGCCGTATGCTGGCTGTGGGTGTACGCGCACCACAGCGCGGCCACCGTCATCTGGAACGTCGTATTCTCCGCGTTGGTCGGATCGATCATGCTGTGGTTCATCGTAGGCATGGACACGCCGCGGGTGGCGTGCAGCCTCGTCGCACTGCTGGGCATCGGCGCCTACACGCTGACGAAACGCATGCGCCTTCTGCAAGGCTCCCGCCTCGATCAGTCCTCGCTGAGCACCGAAGGGCACACGCCCGCACACATCATCGTCGGCACGTTCCTGTTCAGCTACGCCTTCATGGTCTCGCTGTCCTTCGCCGGGCTCGAGCACTTCTCCCTCGCGTTCTCGGCCATCGTCATCCTCATCCCCTTCTTGCTGGTCAGCGTGCTCATGCTCTCCTTCAAACGGCTCACTGCCCTGTCGCTGCTCAACGTCGCCGTGCCCATCGTCGTGACCGCCACGCTGTCGGCATCGTTCCTGGATCTCAATCCCGTGGTCACGTTCGACCTCGCCCTCATCGGCATCCTGCTGTTCCTCGCGTACGCGGTGGTGCTCCTGTGCGCCATCACCGAGAAGACCGACGCGCACGCATACCGGGCATTCTCGACGCTCATGTTGAGCTACTTCGGCGGATGCATCGTCGGCAGGGCGGTCGCGGCATGGGCGATGTCCGAATCGGCACGCGTGCACGACGTCATCGTGCTGTCGTCGGTGCTCGCGGTGCTCATGGCCATGTTCCTCTGCATCCGCAACGGATTCATGCCCAAGCAGCTGATCGCCCTGTTCGACCCCGACCGGACGAACGAGAAGGATGGCTTGAGCGACGAGCAGGCGGCGCGCTTGACGCAGGTGTCCGCGCGATGCAACCTCGGCAATCGCGAGCACGAGGTGCTCGAACTGCTGTTGCGGCAGAAGACCGCCAGCGAGATCGCGACCGAGATGACCATCGCCAACGGCACGGCGAAGTCCCACATCCGCCACGTGTACAAGAAGCTCGGGGTGCACAGCCGCGAGGAACTGTTCGAGCTGTTCGAGCGATAAAAAGCAACGGCCCCGGATGTCCGGGGCCGTTGGCGTTACTTCTTGTCGGGGCGCTTCTTGCGCTTGCCCTTCGGGGGCTTCGGCGCGCTCTTCGCGGCGGTCGCGCCGTGCGGCTCCTCGACCGTCGGCTTCTCCGCCGCGGCCCCGACCGTCGGGGCAGCCGTCGGGGCGGCCGTGGCCTTGACGGCCTTCTTGCCCGCGAGCGCCGTCGCCATCGCGTTCGGGTTGCCGAACTCGAAGCGACCCACCTCGGGCCCGAACTTCTTCACGAGCTTCTGGTAGCGCGGCTCGCGCGTCTTCCACATCGCGTACAAGGGCGACGCCACCGCGATGGACGAGTACGAGCCGCACACGAGGCCGATGACCATGGCGAACGCGAAGTCCTTGAGCGTCTCGCCGCCGAACAGCAGCATGGCCAGCACGGGGATGAGCGAGGTGAGTGTCGTGTTGATGGTGCGCACGAGCACCTGGTTGATGGAGTGGTTCGCCATCGTCATGAACGTGCACTTGATGTCGTCGGACTGCATGTTGTCGTTGATGCGGTGGAACACGACCACCGTATCGTACAGCGAGTAGCCCAGAATGGTGAGCAGCGCAGCGATGGTGTTCGGGTTCACCTCGCGGCCCACGAGCGCGTACACGCCCATGACCAGCACGAGGTCGTGCAGCAGCGCCACGATGGCGGTGACGCCCATCTTGTATTCGAAGCGGATGGCGATGTAGATGATGATGAGCACGATGGACACGAGGAACGCGATGAGCGACGACTGGATGACGCTGGCGCCCCAGTCGGGTCCGATGGTGGTCACCTCGAAGCTGTCGGTGGACAGCCCCAGCTTGTCCGCCACCTGGTTCGCGCGCTGCGTGGCCTCTTCGGCGCTCGTGGTGGTGGTGCGCACGAGGAAGCCCTGGTCGCCGTCGGCGGTGGTGGTCTGCACCACGGCGTCGGGCTCGCCCGCCTCGTCGAAGGCGCTGCGCATCTGCTCGGTGTTCACGTCGCCCGTGCTGTGGAACGACACCGACGTGCCGCCCACGAACTCGATGCCGAAGTTCAGCCCCTTCACGCCCACGATGGCCAGCGACACGCACACCAGCACCGCGGCCACGCCGAGGAACACGCGGCGGTAGCCCAGGAAGTTGATGTCGTGCTTGATGAACTTGCCGCGGGGCTTGCGCGCCGCCTGCGCGGCGGCCTCGCCCGCCGCGCCCTCGCGGCGCTCGGCGGCTTCCTCGGATTCGGCGGCGTTGATGGCCTCGCCCGCTTCGGCCGCAGCCGTGCTCGTGCCCTCGGCGGCGGCGAGCGCCGCGTAGTCCTTCGATGCGGCCAGGCTGTCCTTGATGCCCCAGAAGCCCGGATGGCGCGCGATGACCTTCGGCGCCAGCAAGCGGATGAGGGGCGCCTTGAACAGCAGCATCATGGCGATGTCGCATGCGATGCCCAGCGCCAGCGTCAGGCCGAAGCCCTTGACCGACGCGCTGGCCAGGAAGAACAGCGACAGCGCCGACACGAGCGTGACGAGGTCGGCGTCGATGGAAGTCACGATGGCGTGCTTCACGCCCGTCACGGACGCGGCGCGCACGCTGCGCCCCATGCGGATCTCCTCGCGGAAGCGCTCCATGGTGAGGATGGACGAGTCGGCCGCCATGCCGATGGTCAGCACGATGCCCGCGATGCCCGCGAGCGAGAGGCTGAACAGGCCGAACGACGACAGCGTGGCCAGGATGCCCAGGTACAGCACCGCGAACACGATCATGGCCGCCGCGGTGATGAGGCCCAGGCCGCGGTAGAAGAACAGCAGGTACAGCATGACCACCGCAAGGCCGATGAGCGCCACCAGCACGCCGGATGCGAGCGCGTCCTGGCCGAGCGTCGGGCCCACGGTCTGGCTCTGGGCGTATTCGAAGCTGACGGGCAGCGAGCCGCTTTCCAGCACGGTCTGCATCGCCTTGGCCTCGTCGAGCGAGTACCCGCCCGTGATCTGCACGTTGCCGTCGGGGATCTCGGACTGGACGGCGGGGGCGGACTGCACCTCGTTGTCCAGGATGATGACGATCTTGCCCTTCGTGGGCGCAAGCTCCTTCGTGGCGTCCGCGAACGCCTTGGCGCCTTCCGCGTCGAGCGTGATGTTCACGGCGTAGTCGGTGGAAGTCTCGGAGGGCTTGCCGATGTCCACCTTCGTGATGTCCGCGCCGGTGACGATGGGCGTATACGTGCCGTCCTCCACCTTGAGGTGCTGCGTCTCGCCCGTGGGCAGCGTCAGCACGCCCAGGTCGTCGGACACGTGGCCCTCGCCGGAAGCCTGGCCGCTCTCGATCTTCTGCTTCGCGTCCTCGTCGGTGAACGAGTCTAGGCGCGCGAACTCCAGCTTGCCGGTTTTGCCGATGGTGTTCAGCGCGTCCTCGGTGTTCGTGAGACCGGGAATCTGCACGAGGATCTGGTCGGTGCCCTGCACCTGCACCACGGCCTCGGAGGCGCCCAACGCGTTGACGCGGCTCTCAATGATGGCACGCGACTTCTCCATGTCGTCGTTGGTCACGTCGGCGCCGTCCGTCGACTTCGCCGTGAGCACCACCGATAGGCCGCCCTGGATGTCGAGGCCCTGGTTGATCTTCTCTTGCGGCGGCATGAACATGAAGACCGATCCCAACACCAGCAGGGTCGTGATGATGAGCAGCCAGATGTTGCGCCGGTCGGTGGACCGCGCGGGTTTCTTCTTCGTCGTCTTCTGCGTTGCCGCCATGTGACGTTCTCCCTTGTACGCTTATGTACGTTTGTCGTGCATGTTTGGACGCGCGAGCCCGAAAGCTTCCGCGCATTAACTGTCCTATTGTGCCACAACCGAGGAGAACGGGAAAGGAAGGGTGTTGAAAAGATCAGGGAAAAGCCCGGCGACTGCGCGCGAATTAGAAACGCAGGTTGCGCGCAGGCGCCGGGGTGGTTCTCAGCTTTCGTCCAGCTCGTCGAGGCCGCGGCCGAACGCCTCGGCATACGCGTCGACCGAGCGGGTCGCGGCCTTGATGTCCTCGACGTCGGTGCCCTGCAGAGCCTCGGACTCCAACCGATGGAGGCTCGCGAACACCTGCTCGCAGAACCGGGCTCCCTCCTCAGTGAGCGAGATCGTCTTCGCGCGGGCATCCACGGGCGAGACTGCCTCCTGCGTGTAGCCCTTCATCTTCAATCCCGCGAGGATGGAGCCCACGGTCTGCTTGGGAAGCCACAGGGTCTTGCTGACCAGCTGCTGGCTGCACGCACCCTTCGCGTAGTACAAGACCAGCAGCACCAGCAGCGAGTTCAAGTTGAGTTTGTGCTGCTTCGCGAACCGCTCGTACTGCGCCATGCTCTTCAAGAGAGACCGGTTCAGCTCCAAGGTGGGCATGAGGTAGTCTTCGGTCAGGCCTTCGCCGTACAGCGCCTGCAGGACCTCCATGAACTCATCCCGGGAGGCTGCAGCCTCCCCCTTCCGCCCCGAGTCCTTCTTCGGCATCACACACCTCCTGGATACGTGAACTTTGGCACCCAATATAGCTCACTTTCCTCGATCCGCAATCAAGCAGAGCCCGAAAATCCCAAAATTAGACTGATTTCAGATTATTTTCTAGACTTCGGCACCCTAGCACGTTAGAATATAGTCCGAATTCAGTCTATTAGAGAAAGGAATGCCATGTCCGACCTTGTGCACATGAGCCCGGCGACGCTTTCGAAAGGACGTTTATGGGCGGCTCTCGTGGTGATATTGTTCGGCCAGTTCATCGTTTCGATCGATCTGACGGTGCTCAACATCGCGCTGCCGGATCTGACGAAGGACTTGAACCCCACATCCGATCAGCTTCTGTGGATCGTCGACGTGTATTCTCTCGTGCTGGCGGGCTTGCTGGTGGCGACGAGCTCGCTTTCCGACCGTTTCGGCAGGAAGCGCACGCTGCTCGCCGGCTTCTTTCTGTTCGGCGTGGGATCACTGCTGGTTCTATTCGCCAACAGCCCCGAATTCGTCATCGCCATCCGCGCGTTTCTAGGCGTGGGCGGCGCGCTGATCATGCCCGTCACCGTGTCGATGATCCGCAGCATCTTTCAAGATGCGAAGGAGCGCGCGTTCGCCGTCGCGGCGTGGTCGGCCATCGGAGCGCTCGGCATGGCCACCGGGCCGCTCATCGGAGGCTTTCTGCTCGAGCACTTCAATTGGCATGCGGCTTTCCTCGTCAACGTGCCGCTCATGGCGATCGCGCTGGGCGCAGGCATCTTCGTTCTGCCGGAAGTGCGCTTGAAGAAGCCGGGCTCGTTCGACATCCTCGCCTCCCTCATCTTCCTCGCCGGCATGGTGCTGTTCCTGTGGGGCATCAAGCACCTCGCCGCCGAACTCGCGTTCGACACCCAGGGGGTAGCCGCGGTCGCAGCCGGCGTGGTGCTGCTGGGCCTGTTCATCTACCGGTGCCTGCACGCCAAGACGCCGGTCGTCGACCTGTCGCTCTTCCGCAGCAAGCCCTTCACGGCGGGCATCATCGCCACCGCGGGCTGCATGTTCGCCATGGCGACCCTGCTCTACATGCTTTCCCAATGGCTGCAGCTGGTTAACGGCGACGGCACGCTCGAAGCGGGCGTGAAGCTGGTGCCCATGGCCATCGCCAGCCTTCTCGCGAGCGCCGTGGCCACGCCGCTCGCCATGCGGCTGAAGCCGCGCAACGTGGTGGCCGGCGGCCTGATACTGGCTGCAGCCGCCATGATGATGCTCATGTTCTTCAAGGACGACTTGGAGCTGCTGCCCGTCATGATCTCCACCACGCTGATCGGCGTGGGAACGGGCGCGCTGGCCATCGGAGCGTCGCTCATCATGTGCGAGACCCCCGTCGAGAAGGCATCGAGCGCGGGCAGCCTGCAAGAGGTGTCCTACGACCTGGGCAACGTGCTGGGCGTGGCCATCCTGGGCAGCCTCGCCTCCATCATCTACCGCAGCGGGCTTCCCACCGGCGAGCTGCGCGCAATGGGCCTGGACGGCAGGACCATCGACGCCGCCGAGCAGTCGCTTTCCGCCACATCGGTCATCGCGCACGAGCTGGGCTTGCCCCAACTGCTTCAAAAGGGCATCGAGGCGTTCAACGACTCCGTCGTCATCACGTGCTTCGTCGGCGGCGTCATCATCCTCGTGGTGGCCGTCGTGGTGCGGGCGCTCATCCCCCGCGACGTGAAGATCACCGAAGACGACGAGGCTCCAGGCGACGGCGATGCCCCGTTGTTGGGAGATGGCGATCCGTCGACGACCGGCGACGGCTCTCCTTCGGAAGAAGGCGAAGCCCCCTCGCTCGGCGAAGGCGATGCTCCTTCGCACGACGGAGGCGCCCCGTCGAACGAAAGCGAAGCCCCGTTGCACGAAGCACGCAACCTCCTGGGCACCGGCGACGCCCCCTCCGCCGTGAAAACGGTGAGCGTGTTCGTGGACGAGGACACGCTGCGCGAGATGAAAGCCGTCTGCAGCCAATTCGGCATCGGAACGGATGCGGCTTTCAGGATCTTCGCCAACAAGGTGGCACGCGAGCGCCGCATCCCCTTCAAGCTGTCCGTCGACCCTCTGTGCTGCGAAGAGTACCTGAACAGCCTGCGCCGCTGCATGCGCGCGATCGACGAGGGCAACGGCGTGCAGGAGTTCCGGAAGATGGTGCGCATATGGGCGCCCCAGGCATGGAACGACTACACCCGGATGAAGAGCGAGGACATCGAGAGCCGCAAGCGCGTCAAGGCGCTGATCAGGGACATCGAGAAGAACGGGGCCTCCGAAGGCGTCGGCAAGCCCGAGCAGCTGCAAGGTGACCTGTCGAGCCTCTGGTCGCGGCGCATCGACAAGCGCAACAGGCTGGTCTACCGCATCGCGGAAGGCAACGTCGAGATCATATCCTGCAAAACCCACGTCGCCGACCGCGTATGAACCGAACCCGCAACGGCCGCCGCACTCTTCCCGGAGGCGGCGGCCGGCCACACCTCAAAGCCTCTGAACCCGCAAGAAAGGAACGATGGATTATGAAGAAGAAAGCGTCCCTGATCGCGCTCTGCGCGCTGAGCCTGACCGCAGCGTTCGCCCTCGCCGGATGCGGGGCGAGCCTCGATCGGGAGATCGCCGTGCAGGGCATGACGATGAAGGTTCCCTCGAACTGGGTTGAGAGCTCCGATGCGGAAGCCTCGAGCCTCGACCCGTCCCGTCTCGAAGCCCCCAGCGCGGCTTCGGCAATCGCCTCCGCCCCGAATGCTGAAACGACGAACGCGCCCCTCCCGGACGCCGAGACGGCTGGCGTCGAAGCCGCGGATGCAAGCGAGGGCGCGAACGTCGAAGCCGAAGCAGCCGGCGCTGCCGCACTCGCTGCCGCGGATGCCGAAAGCCCCGAAGCCGGCAATGGCGAAGCCGCTGCAACAGCTGTCGAGGTCGGGCAACCCGCGAGCCAGACGATCCCCGATGCGCCGAGCGGCGTCAAAACGGGTGGAACCGTCATGTACCGCGACGTCGACGAGGACAACGACGACGAGTACAACGCCATATCCGTTACGCACCTTCCGCTGACGAGCTGCGCGGCCAAGACCGCCCAAGAGGCCATCGCGCTCAAGCAGCTGCAGGCCGAGAAGGAGTTCGGCGCGATCAACTGGGATATCGACAAGGAGGAGTCGAGCGTGATCGACGGATCCCAAGTCACGAAGTACGAGTACAGCTTCGAGAAGGAGATCGATCACGTGACTAAGAAATACGAGTACAAGACCATCTACGTCTTCAACTCCAGCATGTGCTACGAGATCTCCGTGTACGGCAACGCCGCCTCCGTCGACGACGTCGTGAACAGCATAGAGTTCTAATCCACCGCCTCGGCAAGGAGCACCATGGAAGCAACCGCAACGAACAGCCGGATCAAATCCCTCCATCCCCTCAACATGCAGCTTCTGTTCTGGCTGTTCGTCGTCGCCTCCATCGCAGGGCTCGCAATCGAGACGGCTTTTCACGCCGTCGTCTTCGGGGGCTACGAAAGCCGTCCGGGCCTCGTGTGGGGACCGTTCTCCCCCATCTACGGCACGGGGGCCGTCATGCTCACCATAGTCGCCGCTCGGTTCTCCGATCTGAGCACCCCAGCGATGTTCTTAGTGTCGGCGTTGATCGGTTCGGCCGTCGAACTGGCCACCGGCTGGCTCATGGAGATTCTCTTCGGCGCCGTCGCATGGGACTACAGCCATCTCCCCGGCAGCTTCGGCAGAAGCCTGAACCTGGGGTTCACCCTTTTGTGGGGCGCTCTCGGGCTCGCTTGGACGCATTGCGCCATGCCTCTGATCTACCGCATCTCGTAGAGAGTGGATTGGAAAAGCACGGCCGTTCGGATCCTCAGCGCAGTTGGCACGGCGTTCATGGTCTTCAACATCGCCGTCACCCTCCAGGTGCTCGCGCGCGAGAGCGCCCGGGCAGACGACCTCCCTCCCGCCAACTCGATCGAACGGTGCATCGACGAGCACTTTCCTTCTTCCTGGGTTCAGAAACGATTCGAGAATATGAGCATCAACGGCTTGCGATCGCGCTGAGCGCTCTCTCACGAACGCTGCGGCGCAGTCGATCCTGCGACGAGCGAACGGCGCTAGTAGTCCTTCGCCGCGGAGCTTGCCATCCACTGCTCGTAGAACTCCTCGTACGCGTCGGCCAGCACCGCTTCGCGGGCGCGGCGCATGAGGTCGATGAGGTAGTGCAGGTTGTGGATGGACAACAGGATGCCGCCCAGCATCTCGTTCTGCTTCACGAGGTGGCGGATGTAGGCGCGGCTATGGTTCTGGCACGTCGGGCAGGTGCATGCGGGGTCGAGCGGGCCGAAATCGCGCGTGAACTTCGCGTTGCGCATGTTCATGCGGCCGGTCGACGAGAACGCCGTGCCCATGCGGGCCGTGCGTGTGGGCAGCACGCAGTCGAACATGTCCACGCCCTCGCGCACCGCGCGCACCAGCGTGGTGGGGTTGCCCACGCCCATCAGGTAGCGCGGACGATCCTCGGGGCACGCGCGGGCCACGTCGCCCAGCGTCTGGAACATCACCTCGTGGTCCTCGCCCACCGAGTAGCCGCCGATGCCGAAGCCGCCGAAACGGCGCCCGCCTGCGGCCAGGCTCTCGTCCTCGATCTCGCGCAGGCGGCGGATGGACTCAAGCCGCAGATCCAGCTCCATGCCGCCCTGCACGATGCCGAACAGCGTCTGGTCGGGACGCTTGTGCGCGGCCAGGCAGCGGCGCGCCCAGTTGGCCGACAGGTCCACGGCCTTCGCCACGAACGCCTTCTCGGACGGGTACGGCGTGCACTGGTCCAGCTGCATGGCGATGTCGGCGCCCAGCTGCTCCTGGATGGCCATGTTGCTCTCGGGCGTCCAACGCACCTTCGTGCCGTCGTAGATGGAGCGGAACGTGAGGCCCTCGTCGTCCAGCTTGAGCGTGTCGGCCAGGCTGAACACCTGGAACCCGCCCGAGTCAGTGAGCATGGGGCCGTCGTAGTTCATGAAGCGGTGCACGCCGCCGGCTTCGGCCACCACGTCGGCGCCGGGGCGCAACGACAGGTGGTACGTGTTGGCCAGCACCACCTGGCTGTCCAGGTCGCGCAACTGGCCCGCGGTGACGCCCTTCACCGTGGCGCTGGTGCCCACCGGCATGAACATGGGCGTTTGGAACGTTCCGTGCGCGGTCTCGTAGGACAGCGCACGGGCATGCCCGCTGGTCGCTTGGATCTCGCAGTCGAACAACGCCATGGCTAGCCCTCCGATCGCGCGGACAGCGCCGCCTCGCGCGCGGCGGCCGGCACCGCGCCGGCTTCGACGCCCTGCGCGGGGTCGGCGCACGGAGGCAGCTCCTCGGCCCAGGCCGCGAACTCCTCCATGGTGCCGTGTTTCACGGAGCCCAGGTCGAAGCCCTCGGTCGGATCGAGCAGGTGATCGGTCACGAGGAACGCGTCGGCGCCCAGCCCTCGGATAGCCAGGTCCTCCACCGTGTTGTTGCCCACCATGAGCACGTCGTCGCCGGAAAGGCCGCACGCCGCCACGTTCTCGGCGTAGTAGGCAAGCTTCGGCTTCACGCTGGTGGAGTTCTCGAACGACGTGACGCGCGCGAACTTCGACGCGTCCACCCCGGCCCAGGCCAGGCGCCATTCCACGGCGCGGCGCGGGAACATGGGCATGGTGGCCAGCACCAGCGGATAGCCCTTCGCCGCCAGCGCCTCGACGGCGCGCGCGGCCGCGGGGTTGGGCTGGAAGCCCTCCCCGATAGCGCCGAACTCGTGCTCGTAGAACTCGGTCAGCAGCTCCTCCCACGCGGCTGCGTCCGCATCGGCGTGCTGGAAGAACGCCTCCCAGTACGCCTCGTGGTTCGTGCGGCCGTCGTCGTGCGACGCCATGGCGCCGATGCCCGCCTTGAGCCCGGCCGAGAACGCCTTCGCGTCCAGCCCCTGCCGGGCGACGAACCCGGCGATGGCCTCGAAATAAGCGCCCAGGAACTCGTCCAGCTCCATGGGCAGCAGCGTGCCGTCCAAGTCGAAGAAGATTGCGCGATACGTGCGAGGTGCCATGCGTCGATCCTTTGGTCGGGTGAATTGGTTGCTCAGGCATGGTAGTATACGTCACGTTGCGAAGGAGCGTGCAAACCCGATGAAAATACTGCTTCATGCCTGCTGCGGACCGTGCTCGTTGGAACCGGTGCGCCTGCTGCGCGCCGCCGGGCACGACCTGACCATAGCCTATATGAACTCGAACATCGCGCCCGCCGACGAGTACGCGCGCCGCCTGTCCACGCTGCGCGCCTGGGCCGCCGGCGAGCAGCTGGACGTGCTGGAAGGTGCCTACGACCCCGCCGCCTGGGAAGCCTGCGCCGGACGCGTGGGCACCGCCGAGGGCGATCCCGCCCGCCGCAAGGCGCGCTGCCGGGCGTGCTACCGCCTGCGCTTCGAAGAGGCCTCCGCGCTGGCAGCCGAGCAGGGGTTCGACGCACTGGGCACCACGCTGTCGGTGAGCCCCTACCAATATACCGACGTCATCCGCGAGGAGCTGGAACGCGCCGCCTCGGCCGCGGGCGTGCAGCCGCTGTTCGAAGACTACCGCCCCTTCTACGACGAGGCCACGCACCGCAGCCGCGAGATGGGCATGTACCGGCAGAACTACTGCGGCTGCCGCTTCTCGGACGTCGAAGCCGCCACCGAGCGCGCCGAACGCAAGGCGCAGCGAGCCGCCGCCCGCGAGGCGGAAGCGGCAGCCCACGCCGAGGAGCGCGCCGCCGCCGAAACCGCACGCGCCGCGAAGAAGGCCGAGCGCGCCGCTTACGACGCCAAGCAGGCCCGCAAGCGCGCCGTGCTGAAGGCGCTGCGCGAGCAAGAGCGCGACGGAAAGTAGGTTCCGCACGCCGGCGCAGGCGGTTCGGCAAGGTCGGCTCAGCGCCACAACACGCGCCCGTAGCGCCTTGCGTGCAGCGCATCTAGCAAGTATACTTACAAGTATATTTGCCGCGCACGTCAAGAAGGGAGCGCGCCATGCCTCAACTTTCCCTGTACATGGACGAACCTATGATGGAAGGCTTGCGCCAAGATGCCGCACGCGAGGGGAAGACGCTCTCGAAGTTCGTGGCGGGCGTGCTGCGCGACCGCGATACGAACGGCCTGTGGCCGCATGGGTTCTTCGACCTGTACGGCGTCTGCGATGACGACACGTTCGTCGAACCGCCGGAGATTCCCTGGGAATTCGACGCGCCTCGAAAAACGCTGTAGGTGAACGCCGTGTATCTTCTCGACTCCAATATCTGCATCGACTTCATGCGCGGAGAACTTCCCTACGCCTACGACATGATGCGCAACAGCAGCCCGAAGCTCTTCAAGATTCCCGCCATCGTGGAAGGCGAACTGAGGCTCGGCATCGAAAAAAGCAAGCAGCCGGAAAAAGCCCGGTGGCTCGTCGACGAATTCACGCTGCCGTTCGAAGTGGTGCCGTTCGATTCGAAATGCGCGCATACCTATGCGCGCATACGCGGCGAACTCGAGATGACGGGTAAGAAGATCGGGCCGAACGACCTCATCATCGCCGCCACGGCGCTGGCGAACAACGCGGTGCTCGTCACGAACAATGTGGACGAATTCAAGCGCGTGCCGGGGCTGTCCCTCGAATGCTGGTACGAGATGGAGTGGGACGGATAAGCGTCCGTCGGCTTGTATCAAGGTCTATAATAAGTGGTTCGCACGCCTATACCGCAACGCACGAAGGACGCACGCATGAAGACCTCTGATTTCGATTACGAACTGCCCCCCGAGCTGATCGCGCAGGAGCCCGCCGCCGAGCGCGACGGCTGCCGCCTGCTGGTCATGGATCGAGTCACCGGCGAGCTGGAGGACCGCATCTTCCGCGACATCGTCGACTACCTGCGTCCGAACGACCTGCTCGTCGTCAACGAGACGCGCGTCATGCCCGCGCGCCTGCTGGGCGCGAAGCGCGGCACGGGAGGAGCGGCCGAGGTGTTCCTGCTGCGCGAGGTGCACGACCGCGAGCCGCGCACGAACCACAGCGCACTGTGGGAGGTGCTGGTGCGTCCGGGCAAGCGCCTGAAGCCGGGCACGGGCGCCGTGGTGGACTTCGCCGACGCGCAGGGCGACGTGGCGCTGTCCGCGGAAATCGTCGACTGGGCCGACGGCGCGCAGAAGGGCGAGCGCATCGCGCGCCTGACCACGACGCTGCCCTCCCTCGACGAAGCGCTGCACGCGGTGGGCCACACGCCGCTTCCGCCCTACATCAAGAACTACGCCGGCGACGAGGAGCTGTACCAGACCGTGTACTCGCGCCGCGAAAGCTCGGCCGCCGCGCCCACGGCCGGCCTGCACTTCACGCCCGCCCTCATCGAGCGCCTGCGCGACCGGGGCGTGCGCTGGGAAACCGTGGAGCTGGAAGTGGGCCTGGACACCTTCCGCATCGTGGATGAGGACGACCCTCAGCAGCACGTCATCCACACCGAGTACTACACCGTGCCGCAGCGCACCGTCGACGCCATCACCGAGACGCGCGAGCGCGGCGGGCGCGTGGTGGCCGTGGGCACCACCAGCGTGCGCAGCCTGGAAAGCGCCTGGAACCCCGAGGCGGGCGCCGTCACCGCGCGCGACCGCGAGACGACGTCGCTGTACCTGCTGCCCGGCTCACAGTTCCATGTGGTGGACGCCCTGGTCACGAACTTCCACGTGCCGCGCTCCACGCTGATGATGCTGGTGTCCGCGTTCTCCTCGCGCGAGCACATCATGGCCGCCTACCGCCACGCCATCGAACAGCGCTACCGCCTGCTCTCGTTCGGCGACGCCATGTTCATCTGTTAGACGCGCCGCCAGGCGGAAGGCGACAAGCCGAAGCCGCAGAAGAAGGGCGCTCGAGAAAGCGAAGGCGCGGCGCTACCGGGAACCGCGGCGAGAGCGGACGAGCACTGCTGCCAGCACGGCGGCCGCGCCGACGGCCGCCGCCAACGCCGCAAGGGCGTAGGGGAAGTCGCCGGTTTTGGTGAGCGTCGAAACGTCGGCCTCCACGGTTCCCGCTCCGCCCGCGCCACTCGAGCCGCCGGAGCCGCCCTCGCCCTCCGAGCCCTCGGAACCGCCCGCGCCCGCAGAGCCGCCCTCGTCCTGGGCGATGAGCGTCCAGTGAACATGGTTCTCCAAGCCCGCCGCCTCGTTGCCCAAGGTCACGGGCACCAGCACGTCCAGCGTGAAGTCCGCCGACTGACCGCCCGAAAGCTCGGCCATCTTGACGGGAAGCGCGCCTTCGCGAAGCAGCTCCCCTATCTCGCCGTCGTAGAGCGTCCGACCGTCCACACTCATGACCACGCGCACCGGCCCTATCACGTCGGCGATGGCACGGTCGCACGAGGGGCGCAGGTACAGCGCGACGGGCGTGCGCGCGTTCTCCACCCGCACCGCCACGGTGTGCGACGACGAATCGCCCGGCACGAGGTTCTCCAGCATGTCGAACAAGCTGCCTCCATCGGCGTTGCGCACAGAGAACTCACGCGCGGCGCTGTCGTACACCACGGTGGGCGGCTCCGCGGGCGCGGCATAGGCCGCAGCCGGCCGAACGAACATCGGCATTGCAAGCGCGGCTGCAACCGCGAGCGCGGCCGCAGCGAGCGCCAGAGCACCGCGCCTCGAACGTCTGCGCGTCATCATGCGGCACCTCCCTTGCCTGAAACCATCAGCGTACCGTCGACCGCAACGTCCGTAACCGCGCCGCCGCGGTCGGGCCCCCATGCCTCCTTGACCGCGTCCACCGGATCGGCCTGCACGGCCTGGACGTCGATCTCGACAACCAGATGACGATCGTCCATAGGCGAAGAGTTGGGCAAGGCCGTGCACGTGTTGATCAAATTCGCGGTTCGATCGACAGCCCCTCCGGCAGCCTCGCTTTCGGGAGCGAGCGGTTTCGGCCAGTAGTACAGGCCGTCTGTCCCCTGAATCCAGGAATTCCCAAGTTGGGAGGTTGCATCAGGCGAAGCGATGGCACCCCAAACCATCGTGTAGTCCGTATCGGGCTCCGGAACGTCGCCCAGCACGACGGCGGAACCGTCGGCCTGGCTCCTGATCTCCCAGCGAACCGACACCGAAGCCCGCAAGTACGCCTTCACATTTCCCTTGTTGGTCGCGTACACGTTCTCCTTCACCGTATGCGGAGAGTTGAAACCCTCGTTCACGCCCGGCGTGACGTTCGCCGCCTTGAACATGTTGAAAAGGCCCGACTCCGTATGGAACCACGCCAGCGCGCCCCCGCAGCACAGCATGGCCGCAAGGCACGCGGCAACCACCGCCGCGCGCTTGCGCCCCGGGCGCTTGTGCGGCAGATCGAACGCCGCAGCCCGACGCTCGTCCGACCTCGCATGCATTCCCCTGCCCATTACAAGATCGCCCCCTGTCCGAACTCGTTGATCGCGCGAGCCGAGTCATCGAGCCACGCGTCGTTTTCCAGCTTGTTCTCGCACACCACGGTCGAGCCGTCCTGGGAACGCGAGACCACCACGCGCGCGCCGTTGGCACCGGAAGGAACGGTCATGCCGTTCACCTGGTACGACTGCCCGTAGCGCCACGCCCAGGACTCGTCCTCCCTCACGAAGTACTCGCCCTGGCCCAACTGCAATTGCACGCTGGCCGTGTAGAGTCCGTCCTGGTCCGGCCTGTCGGAGCACTTGACCGAAACCGAGCGGGTCTGCAGGGTGCCGTCCCCAAGGCGGTTGATCACCGTGAACAAGAACGTCTCCCCCGCCGCCTCTTTGGCCGTGGTCTTCTTCACGATGGCGAGCGGCTTGATGTCGCCGAACACGAACAAGGCATCGCCGTCGTTCTTGATGATGTACGAGTCAGTGCCCACCGTGCACACCGAAGTGTTGGCAGCGCTCACCACCTGGAAGTCCCGAAAGCCGCCGTCCGCGCCGACATGCGATGCCAACACGTTGCCCGTGGCTCTGTCGTCGTACAGAGCGACCTGCTTGCCCAACGCCGCAGACGCATCGCGGTCGGCCGGAAGCGGATTGCCCGGTTGATATGTCGGCTCGCTCGAAGGCTTGTAGGAGCGCTTCTCCACGTGAACCGTCAGGTGCTTCTGGTCGTAGTAGTTGCCCTGCCCGAAGTACGCCTGGATGGGATAGGTCTGCTTCTCGGCGTTCGGCGTCGCGGCCGACCCCTCCGCCGTAGGCGCGCCCGAAGTTTCCAAAGCGCTCACGTCTATCGCCCAGGTCAGCTGGTCGGTCATGGCAACATCTTGCGCATCGGTGGCCTTCACCTGCCAGGTCACGGGATACAGGTCCATGTCCCCCGTGATCGGCTTGTCAAAGAATTCGTCCCAAGGAACCATGACGCCGTTGTTGTCCCACTGCCAGTTGCTGAACGCCTCGCGCCCGTCCGCGTTCGCAGCAGCGTCAAGGGCCACGGCGATATTGTGGTACGCCTCCACGTCGATCGGCACCTGCTGCGTCGGAGTCGTCCCTCCGGAGCCGGCAGTCGTTCCCCCGCCAGAATCGGGAGCCGTCTCCGTCCCGACGGGAACTTCGTGCACGAACGTGCGCTCGTTGCCCTTCACGTTGGCGGTGTATATCACGTTGCCCTGCGTGTCATGGTAGCGAACCTCGTGCACCTTCACGTACACCGCCGTGTACAGGATACCGTCGAACGGCCTGCTGCCCCTCAGCACGAAGTTGCTGTTGTCGGTCACGGTCGTACCTTGGTTGCTGTCGTCAACATAGCCCGTCGCCCAGTGGTCGAACTGGTAGCCGGGGAAGTCCTTCGCCTCCGCGACGAGGGTGACCGAGTCAATCGAGCCCAAACGGCTCAGCGAGCGGTAGTTCTCAGGTTTTTCGCCCGCGGCCTCAATCTCCTTGTCGATGTTCGAGTTCACGCTCACCGTAGCCGCGCGATACACCGGCCACAGCTCCATCGACCGATGCACGATCGTGCTCGAAGACACCATCGCAGTACCCTCGCTCCAAATCGCGTACTGCCCCGTCGCCGGACGCGTCGCCGTCCAGCCCACGAACACGTGGATTCCAGCATTCGCTGTATCGATGTTAGCGATGTCGAACGTCGGATCAGGCCCCTTCCCCAGCTGCTGACCGTTGTTGCGCACCACGGTTTCGGTGACTCCGTCGTTCACGTGGTACACCACCACCAACGGCTCGTAGTTCGCGACGAACCTGTACGAGGGGCCCGACTCGATGGTGTAGCTCAAAGGGTTCGCAGTTGCGTCGGCAGCGACCCCGGCGGGAATCGTCTCGGTATGCGTCTGCCCCTGGAACGTCTTCTCGATCGTCCACGACTTCAGCAGATACGTCGCCTGACCGTCCGCTACCACTGGCGTTGCGTTGTTTTCGGCCGTCAGGGAGAGGTCGATGGTCTGGTCGTCTTTCACGGTCACGCTTACGTTGTCCGTTGCAGAGGTAGTGCCACCTTGCCCGGTATCGCGCGTATACGTGTTGTACGGCAGATTGAAGCTGGCCGCCGCACCCCCATCGGCTACTGTCGGCGCGGCCGGGATGTTCACGCCAGCGCCGGAGGGCACGCCCGCCTGCGCGATGTTCGTAGTGACGGTCACGTCGTACTTCACATACACCGGATACAGGTCCATAGGCCGCGTGCAAACCGCATCGGCAGCCAGCAGGTAGGGAACCGCCTTAGAAGCCTGCGAGGTGCAGTACTGGTCACCCGTCACGTCGAAAACGTAGTCCCATTCATGCTGGGTCATCTCATCCGCAGCGATGGCAGACTTGTCAATCCACCCCAAGAACCGATACCCGTCACGCTGCATCTCAGCATCCGTGGGAGAAGCGTCCTCGCAGAACGCACCGGCCGCAGTACCCAATGTACTCCGCAGATCGTTCTGCTTGATCTCGTTCGACCCCCAATAAGGGTACACGTTGTACTTGCTGCCATCTGCCCCATTCACATCATACGAAGTAAGATCTTTTTTCTTCTGCTGGAACACGGCAGACTCGTACTCGCGCTGAACGTCGGAAAAGGCTCCGCCAACCTTATTGAACCTTATTTTCGCGGTAACATGCGCTTCGTAAACGTAAGAAGATGCAGTGAGATGAGCCCCTGTCTTCCACTCTGCTCCTTCGTTCAGCCAAAGGCCAGAACTGCTGTCTCCAACTGGCTTGCTCACGTCGCTACCGTTGCGCTCAGCCGCCCAGAAGCGAAACGAGTAGTCACCACTAATCGGAGCGAATTTAACAGAATGCGATGAGCTTGCCAGGCCCTCTTGTGACAACGTGCCCGAATTAGGATAGTTCGAAATTACTTTAATGGAGCAGTCGATCACTCCCGCCTTCTCTTTCATCTTCGTTATAACCTTTATGGGATCGATCACATTCCCAGAATAGGCATCCCCTGCAGACGAGGCATCGGAATTGTACGTCGCCCAATACTCGAATGTCCCCTTGTAGTAGGAAGGCGCCGGCAGATCGACAAAAGCGGAATTGTACCGCTGCCACCTCTGAGCATGAAGATCGGGTTCCGTATAATCGTCGATCTTTTTCCCAGCTGCAACGGAATAGTAATCAACCCGATACTCGAAGCGGGCTATGTAGGTTTGCTGTTGGGTGAGGTCGGTGTCGGCGGGGATGGTGTAGCTGAGGTCGGAGCTCACGCGCACTTCAACGCCGTCCACATTCTTGTACCACCCCAGGAACCGATAGCCGTCGGGAAGCGATCCATCGGCTTCTACGCCTTTCACAAACACGCGATACGACGCGGCTCCGTCAGCGTTCGTCACCTTCTCCACATGCGTCGAGCCCACGCCGTTGCGCACCGTCTTGTCTGCATCGGCGCTGTAACCCTCGATTTCAGTGATGATGTTCACCGAATAGTTAATGTAGATGGGGTACAGATCCATAGGCTTAGTTACCGGATCGTCCGCTTTGTACAACGCCCCGCTGTTCATGATCGCAACAAGATCCGAAGACGTGATGCCATCGTAGCCTGCTCCCGTACCCGGATTCGCAGTCGTCGTCCAGCCGACGAAGGTCGCATCTGCAGGAGCGTTCGCCGGACGCACCGAGGGCAGCGAGCCGAAGTAGTCGTACCAGTCGTCGTCGGTGGTCGGATCCACCTTGCCGGTGCCTTTGTCGATCACGTTGCCTTTCACGTCGTGGAACAGCACCTGCGCTTGGTGATGCGCGATGAACAGGTCGTTGTCCTCGAATTGCCTGTTAGCAGGGTCGGCATTCGAAGCCTCGTACACCGGTTCGTTCGACACCTGCTTGCCCGCCGTCACCATCGGCTTGAAGTACGCGGGATCCTCGGCCACCTCGTTCACCGTGACGTTGGACTCGCGATACCACCCCACGAAGCGGTAGCCATCCGCCCCGTTCGCCATGGGAGCATGGGTCGTCGTCGCACTCAGCTTCACCGTATTGTCCGCAGCAAGAACGCCCTGCACGGCGAACTTCCAGGCGTTGTCGGTCGTCTGCGCCTGCGTCGGCGAAAGCCCGGTCGTCCCGATGCTCACGCTGGCCGCGCCTGGGAAATCGAACGTCGCCTTGATGGACGACCCGTGCACGGGAATGCCCAAGTCATAATCTATGACCCACTTGTTGATATGGCTGGCGGAATATGCGCTGCTGCGCTCGATGCCGCCCGCGAAGTCGTAGCCGCACCCCTCCCAGAAATCGCGGTCGACGTACACGTCATCGTCCAACGGCCCGAACGACGGCCCCGTCGCGGCGTCATTCAACGCGGGGATCTTCTTGTTCGTACCCTCCTCTGCGCTTGCAGAAGGCTTGAAGTACGACTCGCTTACCGACAGGCCATCGGCCCTCCTCGCAAGGCCGGCCAGATACACGTTGTACTCGATGATGGGAATGACGATCAGCGCGTTATACTGCTTCGAGCTCAGGTTGCCGGCGTAATGGGAGCGCTCGATGCTGCAGTTGCTGTCGTACGCCGACGCCGTCAGGCCGCCGACGCTCACCGTGGCGCCCGCGCCGACGCTCACGTACGTGCCGCAGTAGGCGTAGCAGTCCGCCGTAGAGAAGCAGTCGATCATCTGGGCGCCGTTCGAAAGCTGCCCCGTCACGCCGCCCGCGTACACGGTGAAGCCGCCCAGGGCGCCCACCGCCTTGTCGTAGCTGTTCTTGACGCTTGCATGCTGGTAGGTCACGGCGCCATCGGCCGCAACCTCGCGAATCGGCGTCACACGCGAATACTCGATGACGGTTCCGCTTGCTGCACCTACCAACGCGCCCATGTACAGCCCTTCGCCGCCCAGCGCGGCGACGGCGGACGTCGAGTTCGACACGCACCTGCCGCCGCGCACCTCGCAGTTGTAGATGACGCCTCCGTTCGTCTCGCCGGCGAGGATGCCGCCCAGCACGCCGGCGTTGGTGATCAGGCTGACGGCGTTGTTGGCGGGCGTGATGCTGGATGTGCAGCTGATAAGGGTGACGTTCTCGATGCGCGTGCTGTCCGCGCGGCCCACCAACACGCCGCCGCGGAAGTCCGCGCCGATTTTGGCATCTTTCAGCGTGAGATTCTTGATGGTGGCACCGTCGGTGCTGGCGAACAGGCCGGTGTTCGCCTTCGGAGTCCACAAATCGCGGTTGTATTCCAAACCTGTGATGGTGTGGCCCCGGCCGTCGAACGCACCCTTGAACGGCAGGTCGATGGTGCCGAAGATCAGACCGCCGTTCTGTTTCGCAACCTCGAGGTCGGCTTCGTTCAGAGTCAGGTCGTTATCCAAAACAATATTGATGCTCTGGCCGGCGGTCGTATGCGTCAGATTGACCGCGTACACCAAGTCGGCCACGCTGGTGATATGGTACGTATTATCGACCCAATCGGCATGCGCCTTGTCGGGTGCGACGAAGGGCACCGCGGTCGCGGCCAAAGCAAGCGCCAGCACCATGCGCAGCGCTTTCTGCCATATCGAAACCCGAGTATTCATCATGCCGGCCATCCTTCAGCAGTCAGGGAACTGGTTGCGTTGTGCTCGCTTTGCACGCCGTCGGCCTTGATCACCAGCTTCAGCTGGTCGATGCCGGCCAGCGCGCCCGCCTCCACCTCGAACGAGTCGATCAGCACGGGCGTGGTTTGGTCGGGTTCCAGCGCGACGGCCAGGTAGTACCGGCCGTCCTGCCCCCGCTGCCACGCGGACGCGTCGCCGAAGTCGTACGTCACGGCGTGGTCGAGCGACAGCGCGTCGCCGTTGGGCCGCACGCCTTCCACGCTCAGCATCACGCGCACGAACATCGGATGCGTGCCGAGGTTCTGCACACGCACGATGCGGCTCACGGCGCCGGAGCCGGGGTTGATACGGTCGTCCACAAGCGCCGGAACCTCGTTTCCCGAGGCGTCCAACATGGTTTCGACCACCTCGATGTCGGGCGCGCCGAACGAGAAGGGGTGATGCGCGTCGAACAGCTCGACGTTGAACGCCTGGGTCGCCAAAACCGCGGCAGCGAACAACAGCGTCAGCGCCGCAGCGACCGCGGCGAAGCGCTGCGCGCGGGAGGCCTTCGCACGGGCCTCCGGTGCAGAGGGCTGGCCGGTCGAGCTCGAGCGGAGCTCGTCGGGCGGCGCAGCCTCGCGCGCGGCATCGTCGGGCGATGCGGCGCTGGCGATGTTGTGATGTGCGTGTTCAGTCATAGGGATCCAGGTCCTTGGGTAAACGGGTGCGGATGCGCCCATCCCGGCGCCCGAGGGAGCGCCGGGATGGGCAAAGGGCAGCTCAAAGGCTGAGCATGCGCAAGTTGCGACGCTGGAAGCTACTGCTTCATTTTGATCTCAGCCGCCCAAGCCTTGGCAGCAGCGTCGAGATCGGTCGTAGACTCGCTGTTGTTCGATTTGGCTGCAACATATGCATACACCTCAACCGTTTTGTTGGTGTCGTTCGCCACAAACGTATCGCTCGTCATAATGCTTTTGAACAGGGGGTTTTTCGTCCAAGCATCGGCAGCAGGGGTACCAGTCGGTTTAAGCTCGGTGAGACCAGCTCCATTCTGGTAGTTGGAGGCATAGGCGAACAGACCGCCCTTGTACTGGTCTTGCGATCCCGAAACCAAAGTTGCTTCAACCGCTTCCCAACCCTGCTCGATCGTGAAGTATGCACCTTCCGGCAGATTGTTCTTCACGTACACGTACACATAGGCAGACTCGCTGTCCTTGCCGATGCCCACGTACGGATCCTTAGCCACGCTCGCACCCGGAGCGATCGCAGACTGGTCAACCCAGCTGGGCTCATAGATATTCCCGCTCACCTTCGTTGTGTCACTGGGAAGGTTTTCAGAGGGCTTATCCGGCTTCGTCGTCGGATCGGTGATGTTGCCCACCTTGAACGTGTTCGTCAGACTGCTTTGCGCGCTGAACCAGGCTAGGGCTCCGCCGATGCCGGCCACCACCAAACAGGCCGCCAGGGCAACCAACACCACACGGCGCTTTCTACGTTTTACTTCCGCTTCCATGAAGCGCTCCTCTCTCTCGTTCGTTTCTTGCGTCCGCTTGCAGGGGCGCACGCTGTCGCTCAATGCTCAGGCGCATCGGCTGTGCTTGCCACCACCCCCTCGGTGCGATGCCGCTTGGCCGCTATCGAGGGCGGCAAGCTTCCCGGCAGCAATCGATGCTATGATGAAAACGGCGATAGCCGTCCCTGCAATCACAAGACCCAGCGGAGAAGTGAGGAATTTGTTGATGTAGCCCAGATACGGGATGCACGCCACGGGTTTGCCCACGAGGTTCTCGTACGGCACCGGCGCGGCGTCGGGGGAAATGGACCCGTCGCTGGCGATGTTGGCGATGCCCTGCGTGCGGAACGCACGGGATTCGGCATCGATCTGATACACCTGATGGGTCACCAGCGTGCCCGAGGGCAGGCTGAACGTGATGGCGTCGCCCACTTCGACGTCAAGCGGATCGACCGCTTTGACGTACACCAGCGAGCCAACGGGATATTCGGGCTCCATGCTGCCCGAGAGAACGGCGTACGGGGTCAGTCCTACGAGGCGCACGCCCGCAAACGCAACCAGAAGCACCGCCGCTGCTGCAATTAGCAGACTAGTGAGCCCCCCCCCCGCGACAAAGTTTGCGATGCGAAATCGTAATCATGTGCTCCCCCGTTATGCAGACGCAGCGCCCTATATGGCGTGTGAGCGTGCTGTGCATATGTGTTGCTTGTCGATTGTCGACCGAACAATGCGTGAAAAGCGCACTCCCTCGCTATTTCCGACCGTCGACCGTTTTCCCGATACCCTCTTTTCTTTTATTTAAGCACCATGCACGCGTTTTGTTAATACCTTTTTGGTAATTATTTCTTAAATGATACATATTAACTATCAAATAGCAAGAAACTCTATGGTCTCTGGGGTTTCACACGAACCCGCAAGCCCGTCTCGTAAAGCGCTCGACTCCTTTGCTGCTCCCGCCTACTCAACGGGAACGGATCAGCCCCATCATGGCTTCGATTCGACACGTACGAATGTTTTCACGTGAAACATTCAGACCCTCCGCCCCCCGCCCACAGCATGCCAAACAACTTGCGACGCAACGAAGACGCAAAATCCAATACCCAAAAGTCAGTCAGCCTGGATAAGAGTGAATCGGGCAGCGTGCCGGCGTGAGAGCCCGAGGATCAAAGGCCCCAACCGAGTTCGCACCATAATCAGTATACTTTCGACACGTCCGGGTTCGCGTCGATAGCAGTAAGCCGGCCTCGCCTCCTTCGTCTTAGAAGACGGAGTCGGCCGGCGTAGCGCGCTGCTTTTAACTGCTACACCGCATGGCACACCATCCGAACGTCGAACATCTCACCAAAGAGAACCGCATTATCATCGCAGCACTGAGGCATCGCAAAATCAACAGCGTCGCGAACGCCGCAAGGCTGGCAACCCTCGGGACGGAGTTTACGCATTTTTACGCCTAAAAGAGGGTTTTCGGCTCATCGGCCCGCGACCCAAGCCCCGCAAAGAGACACTGCCGAACCGATACGCATTAAAAAAATGACCCCGCACTTTGCGGGGTCATTTCAGCATTCTATATGTTAGTCTGCTTATGCCTTCGTCACGTTGCTTGCCTGAAGCTTGCCGTTCTGACCGGTCGTGACGTCGAACTGCACCGCAGCACCTTCGTCAAGCGTCTTGAAGCCGTCCATCTTGATCTCAGAGAAATGCACGAAGAGGTCTTCGCCATCCTTCTGAGAGATGAAGCCGTAGCCCTTTTCCGGGTTGAACCACTTAACAGTACCTTCCGCCATTTTAAATCCTCTTTCCTCTCCTCGTCCCCGAGGAGGTAACACTGTGTGCTGCATGGCCGCAACACTCGCCCTCACCTCGAGGGCACATGCTTACTATACGCTATGCGGCAACAAAAAAGCTCGGGATTCTCTTTTTCGCCCGTATTTTACCGATCCGTTGATCGAGCGGGCTCCTACCGGTCGGAATCGAGGGGCGCCTCGATCGTGTTCGCCGGGATGACGGGCTCGGTGCCGTAGCCTAGCACGTCCATGGTGGACTCGGCGTCTTTCGCCAGCGCGGCATCGGCCTCATCCAAAAGGGTGGCTAGCTCTTCGGGCGTGTCGGGCAGATCGAGATCGTACGCCTCGGCCAAGGCGCGAGCCTGCTCGGCGCGCAGGGCGGACAGATCGCCCTCGCCCGCCTCTGCCAGATAACCCGAGGCCAGAAGCAGGCTCCGGGCGATGTACTCGGACACGCGCGGGTCGACGCCCGACACCTGCATGACGCTGGCTATCGACTCGGGCGACAGCGACAGCAGCGTGGCGCCGTCGATGTCGGTGGCGTCGCCTATGGCGCGCTCCAGCATGTTGGCGGCATCGCGCGGATCGCGATCCTCCACCGATCGCGCCCAGCTGCGGCGGATGGCCTCCGCGAATTGCAGGAGGATGCGCATCAGGTAATCCTGTTCGAGCATGGAAGCTCCCTTCGTAAGCCCGGGACGCCCCGGACGGTCGTGATCACGAGAACGGCGGAACCGGAATCCCCAGATGGTCGTAGGCCCGCTCGGTGCAGATGCGGCCCTTCGGCGTGCGCACCAGCAGGCCCTGCTGCATGAGGTAAGGCTCGTAGACGTCTTCCAGCGTGTCGGTGTCCTCCGACAGGGCGGACGCCAGCGTGGTCAGCCCCACGGGGCGGCCGCCGAACTGCACGGCCAGAAGCTCGAGGATGCGGTTGTCCATCATGTCCAAGCCCAACGCGTCGACTTCGAAGAAGCTGAGCGCTTGGGCGGCCACGTCCTCGTCGATGATGCCGTCCCCGCGCACCTGCGCCCAATCGCGCACGCGCTTGAGCAGGCGGTTCGCCAGACGCGGGGTGCCGCGGCTACGGCGCGCGATCTCCAGCGCCCCGTCCTCCTCGATTGCGACGTCCAGGATGGAGGCGGAACGGCGCACGATGGAGGCCAGCTCCTCGGGCGAGTAGTACTGCAGGCGGAACACGATGCCGAAGCGGTCGCGCAAAGGACCGGTGAGCAGGCCCGTTCGCGTGGTGGCGCCGACCAGGGTGAAGCGCGGCAGGTCGAGGCGAATGGAGCGTGCCGCCGGCCCCTTCCCCACCACGATGTCGAGGGCGAAGTCCTCGAGCGCAGGGTACAGCACCTCTTCGACCATGCGGTTCAGGCGATGGATCTCGTCGATGAACAGGACATCGCCCTCCTCGAGGTTCGTGAGGATGGCCGCCAGATCGCCCGTGCGCTCGATGGCGGGGCCGCTCGTCGTCTTGATGTTCGCGCCCAGCTCGTTGGCGACGACCGTCGCAAGCGTGGTCTTGCCGAGGCCCGGAGGTCCTGAGAACAAGATATGATCCACCACGTCGCCGCGCGCCTGAGCCGCCTCGATGAGGATGGCGAGCGACTCCTTGATCTTCGTCTGCCCCAGGTAGTCGCCCAGGCGCTTAGGGCGCAGACTGCGATCGAGCGCGAGATCGTCCTCGGTGAGCGTCGGCGCCACCGCGCGCGAGCGTGCGTCGACGGGCGACGAGCCGCCATCCCGCCCCGCTCCGGCGCCCGCCTCGAACACGAGCCCTTCTATTTGAATGCCGTTGTCAGCCATAGCCGCCTTTTCATCTTTCTCGCCAGTCTAACATTGTCCCCCTCGCCGGTCCGACAATGTCAGCGAGGCTTTTCGCGGTGCCCGAGATTGACGTGAAAGCCCGACGAAGCGTACTTCGTACGCGAGGAGGGCTTGGAGCGCCAAGATCGGGTGCTGCGGAAAGCCGCAGCGTCAAGCCATTCCGCCGGTCGGCAGACCGGCGGAACCTAATCGCTTCAGCGCATATTGTAGCAGCACGCCCTCGGACGCGCCTTCGGGGGCGCCCTTGAGGGCGACGTCGGCCTCTTCGGACGTGAAGCCCATCGACAGCAGCGCCTCGCGCGTGCCGGCAAGATTCGCAGCCGACGCCGCTGCGGGCGCCGCCCCGTCGAACAGGCTTGCCAGCCCCTCGTCGAACGAGCCCTTCAGCTCCAGGATGATGCGCGAGGCCGTCTTCTTCCCTACGCCGGGGATGCGCTGCACCGCCGCCACGTCCTGCGCCTGCACGGCGGCCACAAGACCCGCGGGCGAGAACGCCGACAGCGCGGCAAGCGCCACCTTCGGCCCCACGCCGCCCACGCCGATGAGCCGCTCGAACAGAGCCTTCTCCTCCAGCGCGAGAAATCCGTACAGCGCCAGCGCATCGTCGCGCACCTGCAAGAACGTGTGCACCTCAACCGGTGCCCCCGCTTCGGGCAGCTTCGACAGGCTGGCCTGGGACATGCCCACGGCATAGCCCACGCCGTTCACTTCGATGTAGGCGGTCGTGGCGGTCTTCCCCGCCAGCGTCCCCTTGAGAAACGCGATCATAGCCTGTCCTTTCCGACGGGTACGTTGCAAACGGGCGCGTCGTACGCCATGCATGCCGCGCCCGTGCGGCGCGCGAAACCCTCATGAGTGGTATAGCAGATGGCGGCGGCCAACGCGTCGGCGGCATGGTCGGGTCGCGGGACGTCCTCGAGGGCAAGCAGCTGGCGCACCATGTACTGCACCTGGTCCTTCTCGGCCGAGCCGGTTCCCACCACCGCCAGCTTGATCTGGCTGGGCGAGAATTCCAGCACCTCGAGGTCGCATTCGGCGCATGCCACGAGCGCAGCGCCCCGCGCCTGCCCCGTGGCGAACGCGCTTTGCACGTTCACGCCGAACCACACGGTCTCGATTCCCGCGCACGTCGGCTGGAACCGCGCGATGACCGCAGCCATCTGCTCGTGGATCTTCCGCAGACGCTGAGCCAGCGGCAGCTCCTTCGGCGTGGACACGCACCCGTATGCCGTGCACGCCAGGCGCGGCCCGCGCTGCTCCACGATGCCCCAGCCGGTGTTGGCCAGGCCGGGATCGATCCCCAAGATGGTTCGTTCGATGCGCGTCATCGGTTCCTTTTCGTCGTCATGCCGAGGGTTTGCCTCAGTTGCAAACGTTTGTTCGTTACCATCCTAGCACAAAGCCCGGGAACAACCCGCGGAAGACGCGCTTTTTTCACACCCTCGTCAGAGACCGACGACGGAAGCGGCGCGGCGCGATCAACTCCGATGATCAAGGGAGGCGGCGAGCTCGCATTCGAGAAACGCGGGCAGATCCGCACGCCCCTTAATGCCCAATTTCGCGTAGATGTTGTGCGCGTGCGTTTTCACCGTTCCGACCGAGATGTACGCCTGCGAGCTGATCTGCTGGTTGCTCAACCCCTCCACCAGCATTTCAAGCATCTCCTCCTCGCGCTTGGTGAGATCGTAGCGCTTGGCAACAAAAGGCACCACGGCTGGAACCGATGCCTCGCGGAGTTTGCGGGCGTACGCAACCAGGTAAAGACAGGCGAACACGAAATTAATTCCACCAGACAATTCGACGAACACGTTGCGCGGGCTCTCCCATCCAGCCGCGAACGAGCCTATCGACCACGCCAAATAACCAACCGAGCAAAACGCGAACGACGCCACGAGCGCAACGACGGCCTTCGAGTCCAGCACGCGACCCCCTACATCGCCCTTGCGCAACCCTCGAATACCGATGCCCATGATATAAAGCTGCAGCACGCCGATGCACAAGTTCTCGGCGAATTCCTCTACCACGGCTTCCGACAACGACCCGGCAACCGCGAGATACGTGCAACATAAAATCCACAACGCACTTTCCCGCGCCGCCGGCGGCTGGTCGAAGATAAAGCCCGCAATGAACCTGAACGTCAGCAGAATACCGAGATGCAGGTAACCGTACAAAAACGGCGACGATCCGGGAAAAGCGCTGAACAGCAGCTGGAAATCGGGCACGAAATCGAACAGGTACATGAGCACGATGTCAGCCGTGCACAATCCGAACAAGATAGCGAGCCAAAGATGGAGAGGGCTTCTGTTCCGCACGAACAACGCAGCGAACACGATACAGAGCGCCGCGTTCGCCATGGTCATACCCATATCGTAGAAGAACAGCAAGTAAACCATCGCACCCCTTTCCCCTGCGGCGGATTATAGCACGCGCGAATTCCCGCTCGGGAGCGCGCCCTTCCGCAAAACAAGCACCCTCGCCCTCCACCAGCATGTTTGCTACAAGGTAGAGAAAAATAAACCCTCTTTCGAGCAGGCATCCATCTTCGCGTTGATTGTCGCAGGCCCCCTTCGGCCATAACGTCGGGCAAGGTGCCGTCGGCACAAGGGATCCGGCAAGCGTATCGTCGAACAAGGGAAGGAAGGGATCGTCATGACGCATAGCACGAACCAGGGACTGGGACGGCAAAGCGCGCTCACGCGCCGTTCGTTCGTAGCGGGAGCATCGGTGCTTGCAGCAGGGATGCTGCTGGGAGGACCGTTCGGATGCAGCGCGCCCGCAGAAGAAGGGGCGGCGGACACGAGCATCGAAGCCGAAGCGCAGGCAACCGGCAAGGCGGCCGACCTCGTATTCAAGAACGGCCACGTGCAGACGCTCGTAAACGAAGGAGACGTAGCGCAGGCCGTCGCCGTGCGCGGCGGCGACATCGTGTACGTAGGAGACGATGCCGGCATCGAGGCGTTCGTAGGCGACGCGACCAAGGTCATCGACCTCGGCGGCAAGTTCTTGTGCCCGGGCTTCATGGACGGCCACCTGCACGGCCCACAGCCTTATTACGAAGAACTGTTCCAAATCGCCATCCCCGAAGGCACCATGGACAACGAGGAGTATCTGCGCATCATCCGCGAGTTCGTGGAAGCGCATCCCGACGACGAAGTGTACTACGGCGGACCGTTCATGCAGAACGCCTATCTGCAACCCGACGGATCGAACCCGGGCCCGCAGAAAGAGGACCTCGACGCCATCTGCTCCGACAAGCCCATCATGATCCGCGACGTATCGCACCATTCCTATTGGGTGAACAGCAAGGCGCTGGAAATCGCCGGAATCACGGCCGACACGCCCGACCCCGACGGAGGCTCCATCGTGCACAACGCCGCTGGCCAGCCAAGCGGTCTGCTGACCGACGCAGCGAAAGGCCTTGTCACGTCCAAGATCGAAGTTCCCTACTCGACCGAGAACATGGCGAAAGCCTACGAAGCGTTCCAGGAGTACTGTCATTCGCTGGGCATCACCGGCCTCACGAACATCAACCTGTCGGGCATCGAGCTCATCCACGCCGAGGCGCTCCACAACATGGATGCACGGGGCGATCTGCATCTGCGCCAGCGCTTCCTCGTGTGGGGACAGCCGGGCATGGGCTACGAAGGCATCAAGAAGAAGCTCGATGCCGTAGCCGCCTACGATTCCGACATGTTCCAAACCGGCACGGTGAAGATCGTCTACGACGGCGTGACCGAAGGCGCAACGGCCGTTATGCTGGAGCCGTACCTGCCCGCAGCCGGCAAGGGAGAAGGCTGGACCGCCACAAGCGACTGGTCCACAGAAGAGCTCGACCAGGTGGTAGCCGATCTCGACAAGAACGGGTACCAGGCGCATATTCACGCCATCGGCGACGGAGCCGTGCGCGCCTCGCTCGACGCCTACGAGCGCGCCGAAGCGGCGAACGGCAAGCGTGACGCGCGTCACACGATGGTGCACGTATGCGCCATCACTCCCGAGGACATCAAACGCTGCGCGGATCTCAAAGCGATCAGCAACCTGCAGTTCCTGTGGATGTACAACGACCCTCTGTGTCAACTGGAAGCCGCATTTATCGGCAAGGAGCGCGCGTTCGCCATGTACCCGGCTAAGGACATGCTGGAAGCAGGCTGCCTCATCAGCGGCGGCAGCGACGGAGCCGTGACCGCCTACGATCCCCTGCTTGAAATCGAAGTGGGCATCACGCGCAACAGCCCCTTCCCCGTCGAAGAGGACGAAGACCACTACCGGTGGAAGGAGCAAGGACTGACCGCCTACCAGATGCTCGAGATGTACACGAAGAACGTGGCGTACGAGAACTTCATGGACGACATCGTGGGCACAATCGAAACAGGCAAGAAGGCAGACCTCGTCGTGATCGATCGCAACATCCTCGACGTCGACCCCAAGCAGATCTCGGAGGCGAAGGTGGTCTGCACCGTCTCGAACGGCGATATCGTGTACGAGGGGTAACCAGTCTCCCGCATGAGAAAGCCGCCGCAAGCTTCGTGCTTGCGGCGGCTTCGCGTTCACCAGCTCGAAAGATCTGCGAAAGCGACAATCATCCCTGCACCTCGCAGCCATCGTCGCCGATCAGCCGATGGGCCATCTCACTCCCGTTTCGCGCCAATCGTCCCAGTTCATCGCATCGCCGTCGATCTCCCACTGGATGATAGACGTGTACACGTGCTCGGGACCCACCACCGACGAGGCGTTGTAGTAGCGGGGGCGCGGGGCGTCGGGCACGTCGAACACGCTCATCCCGCCGTACGCGGAGGCATCGCCCCCGGCGGCCTCGAGCAGCGTCGCCGCGAGATCGACGTGTCCCGTCGGCACCGAAGAGCGCTTCACGGGCTCGTCCGAGCCGCCCGGCTGCGTCGAGGGCTTCACCAGCATGATAGGGCTGGTCGCACGCACTATGTCTTCGGCGATGTACCACTCGCCATGGTCGGCGGTCACCACGATGGTGGCCTCGTCGTACAAGCCCAACCGCTTGAGCTCCTCCAGGTACGCGCTCACGATGTGGAGAGATCCGAGGCCTTGCTCGATGGCGCCGGTTCCGTCCTCCACCGTCTCGGCGTTGCGGTTCAGCGTGTACGGCGGATGGGGGCCCGCCAGGTGAATGACGCGGAAGCTCCCCTTCTCGCCCAGGTCGGCAGCGCTCAGCCCCTGCTCTTTGAGGGTTGCGTAGTATCGCGCGTCGTTCATGGTCCACAGCGCGTTCACGGCGCTCTCGGCACCGCTGCCCAACGCAGCGCTGTTCACCTCGTCGGTGTAGAACCAGAACGGCGGCTTCAGCGCCCAGGGCAGATCGCGGTACAGCGAACACTTCACCAGCATCGCAACCGCCGACGGGTAGTCCAGCTGGTTCTCGCGAAGCTTGATGTTCTCCACCCGCTCGGACAGGGAGCCGATGGCGTCATTGATGTCGGTGGCGTACAGGCGCGTCTCGTACCCCTGCGCGTTGATGTCGTCGATCAGCCCGTGCTGCTGGTACCAGTCGATGATCAACGACGTGGAGAACTCCTTGTCGTCCTCATCGAGGGACTGCCCCGTCAGCATCGAGGCCATGGCGTAACGCGTGGGGATCATCGAGCCGGTGGAGTTGTCGAACCAGGTGAACCCGGTGAACTCGTCGAGGCAGCCGGGCTCTTCCTCCAGGCCCTCCTCCAAATACAACGTGTCGTACGTGTCCAGCACGAACATGATGATGTTGTCGTTCGACGAAACCTCCGAGACGCCGTCGGTGGTGACGGAGTGCCTCGCCGCGACAGGGGGCAGGCCGTCGGGCGCCGGCGCGGTGAGCAGGACTCCCAGGCTCACCGACTGCGCAACGACGCCCACCAAGCACAGCGTGGCGGCCGCCCCCTTGAACGCCAGCGACTTCCTCAGCGAAAGGAACACCGCCGACCCGATGAGGACGATCCACACGGCGGCGCTCACCACGGTGGCCGTGGTGTAGTCGTCCCAAACCACCTGCGTGCCATCGGCTGCAGGAAGCGAGCCGTTCAGGAACAAAGCCTGCACGAAACCCGCCACGCCCACGGCCGCCACCACGGCGAAGCACACGTTGAACGCCCTGCCCCGCAACAGCGACAGCGCCAAGGCCAGCACGACAGTGCCCGCGAGCCCGAAGACGGCGAAGGGAACCCAGACGTCCGTCACCGTGAAGAGCAGGCTGTTCACGCTGCTGGCGACGATTTCCAGCGGAGCCACCACCGCGAACGTGTAGATCAGCATCAGCGAAGCCGTCAGCGAGAACAGGAAGCGCGCACGCCAGCACAGCGTCTCAGGCTTGCTCGACACTTGCTCGGCCTTCATCCTGCGCGCCTCCGATTCCGCCCTATCGAGGCGGTCTCGGTAATCGGACGCAAGCGGATCGAGCGCGTGCACCGCGCCTTCAACCTGTTTTCCCTCGTTCTCGTCGATGCGCAGAATATGCAGAAGATGTCTGCGCATGCGGCGCCAAACGACGCCGAGCACAGCCGAAAGCGCCACCGCGACGCCCGCCAGCGCCTGTATGGTGTAGGTCATGACCGAAGGGTCGACGTAGGCGTAGGCCGGCGAGGCGAAACCCAGCGTCAAAACCAGAGCGATGGCAAGGGGGAACGCGACGTCGGACGCCGCAAGGCCGATGCGCGCAGCGAAGCGCGGCAGGCTGCTATCCCGCATGACGCACCTCCTCGTCGATCCAGCCGGCTACGCCAGCCCTATCCAGCCGGGATGCTCCGGACGCCTCGACGGCCCGGTCGCCCTGCTTCGCCAGCATGCGGTCAAGCAGATATGCGCCGGCGATCTCGCCCCCGCGACCCTTATGGTAGATCATGCGCGAACGCACCTCCTCGATACGGTTCCGCCAGGCTTCGGGGCGGGCAACCATGTCCTCCACGACATCGCCCAGCCGCGACAGCTCCTCCATGGCCAGCGACGCGCCGATTTGATTGCGGATGGCCAGATCGGCGGGCTCGATGCCCAGCTCTTCCCAATCGGGGTTGGTCACCTTCATGGGCGTGTCCACGAACACGCACGGCTTCATCGTGGTGAAGGAGAACTCGCAGGCGATGGAGGACCAGTCGGTGACCAGCACGTCGGCATCGTAGACCGAATCGGACGTGCTGAAGTCCTGCTCGAAGTAGATGTCGTCGCGCGACCACGACGCGTAGCGCTGCTGCAGCGACTCCCACCGCGCATGATAGCGCTTGGTGTACTCGGGGTGCGGACGCACGATCACGCTGAACCCGCGTCCCAGCAAGGGTTCGATGACCTCGTCCGCGCACAGGTCGAGCAGGCAGTCCTCCTGCCACGACGGAGCGACGAGCACGACGGGGCGACGCGACCCGCCCTCGGCAGCTTTCGCGGCCTTGCGCGACTCGTAGGCCGCGATCTGCCGATCGAGCAGGTCGTAGCCGCATTCCACGAGGTTGCGACGAGGGATATCCCGCATCTCCCCGGCCCGTTCGAGCTCCGCCTTCTGGTGCGGGCCCACGCACAGAACGGTGTCGTAGTGGTCGAAGGCCTCCTTCGTGCACACCAGATGCGTGGACGTCATATGATGGAACGCGTACACGTACTCGATGTCTTTGCGAATATACGAACGCTTGATGTAGAAATTCTCCAGATCGTCCAGCGTCATCACGGCAACGTCGCAATCGAGCTTCATCATGAGCGTGATCAGGCGCTTGTCGCCGATGTAGTACGGCATGAGGCGGGGATTTGCCTCATGCAGCTTGAACACCTGGTCGTTGGGATCGCTGGTAACGTAGTGAACGCACGCATCGGAGTTCGCCAGCAGCCATTCGACGGCGCCCTGGAAGTACTTGTAGAAGCCGCTGCGCTCGGAGTAGAACACGATATGCTTGCCGACCACGCTCATGAAGCGCTTGTAGTCCTCCTTCTCGCGCTTCGCCAGCGGATCGCGCTTGTACCAAGGCGTTTTACGCGCCGTGAAAGCGTTGAGCTCGTCCAGCTCCACACGACTTGCAGCGAGTTCGGCATAGTCGATATACTTCGCTGGCCGCATGATCAGGTTGCACAGAGCCTGCACCACGATGGCCATCAGGTTCGAGCATATCCAGTAGAAGGCCATGCCGGCGGCCACGTACACGCCCAGGACGAGGGACAACACGATGGACAGCCCGTTGGTGGTGTTCTTCTCCATCTTCGACTGCTCGCGCTGCAGCGGGTTGATCCTGTTCTGCGCGAAGCCCATCACCACCGCGGACAAACCGGCCAGAAGCGGCATGATCCAAGAAAGCCCTCCGTCTTCAATCGGCACCATGCCCAAGAACTCGGTTCCCGGAGCGCCGTGGTCGGTGATGCCGTGAATCACTTCCACCAGCCCGAACAGCACGAGAATCTGCGCCGCCAACGGAATGAGCGACAGCAGAGGATGATAGTGGTGCTTCTTGTTCAGCAAGGTCTGCTTCTCGCCGATGGTTTCGGCGTCGCCGAAGTACTTCACTTTGATGCGGTTGAGCTCCGGCATGATCTTGACCATGACGATGCTGTTCCACTGGCACCAAAGCGACAGCGGCATGAGAACGATCTTGATGATCACGGTGAACAGCAAAATAGCCATCCACCAGCTTCCTGTCAGATCGTAGCAAGGCTGAACGATGTACGAGAAAAGACGAGCGAGTGCTTCTAGCATATCCGTAATCCTGAATCCCCTTCACGCGAAAAGCGCGGCAATTGATAATCAAGCAAGCAACCAGCTATTATACACAACGGCGGCAGCGAAGAACGGGAGACCGTAGGCTGGGCAGGCGAGACTCGGAGCCCACGGTCGCATGCCGCGCCGTTGTCGCT
>SKEY01000438.1_pt1 | contig 67131 bp, 70 predicted proteins | sample 4843871 | NCBI WGS metagenome assembly SKEY01 (sample SAMN11008797, study PRJNA524170) | human gut metagenome | biome: Human fecal sample; material: Feces; isolation source: fecal sample from pouch patient p36 | host: Homo sapiens | place: Israel: Tel-Aviv | collected 2016-12-04
AAAATTTCCCGTTTCATTTGATAAGTTTTTGATGTAAAATTAACCACAGGGAATCCTCCTCTTTTTTGTTTAGTACGATTTTTTTGTGGTGATTAAATTTTACATCAAAAAGGAATAGGATTCCTTACATTTTTGGCATTTTTAAAAAGTTGTTTATCATCAGCAAGGATGATTATAGGTTCTGTGGACAAAACTGCGGAAACTCAAGTTTTTTTGTATAGACAAATGTATAACTGTGTGTTAAACTGAAAATAATTGAATAAGGAAAAACGGAAAAGGTACGTATAGAATATCTATATGTTTAATAGGGAATGTAGTGAGAGTCTACAACAGCCCAACTTTACTGTGACCGTCGTATCTCTGTTTTATATGTCATGTACATAACCACTGGAGGCATCTGGGAAGGTGAAAAGAGAATTTCTAAATTGAGTGTTTTTATAGAAACTTCGGAAGTCAGGAAACCTGCCTTAATCTGTGTGCATGATTTTCGGTGGGGAAGATTTCGCAAAATAGAGATATTATTTTAGGGAAAGTATAATCCTGCACGAGAATGTGCAGGATTTTTTATGTTCAATTGTTTGAAATTTTGGATTGGAAAGAAAGGAGGAACATATGAAAAGGATAGCAATTCTTGTATGCGGAAAAGCAGTGGGAAATGCATGTACAGGTTCTAGTTGTATGAAAGCAATGAACTGCAGAAAGGGTACGTTTGCCCGATATGAATCAGAAGAAATTGAACTTCAGGCTTTTTTTCAATGCAGCGGTTGTGGCGATGACTTGGAACACAATAGTGGATTACAGGAAAAAGTAGAGCGCATTTTGAAAATTGATCCGGATTCAGTACATGTTGGTGTTTGTACCATTGAAAAAGATACAAAGAAGCGATGCGCTGTCATAGGAAAGATGCTGAAGATTTTTAAAGAGCATGGAATTGAAGTGCTGAATGGAACACATGATAGTGAGTTATTGCAAGAAGTGATAGAATAAAATAGGAAAAAGGGAGAATTCACATGAAATTGAGAAAACGTATATTATCTGTAGTACTGGGAGTTGCTTTGGCTTTTTCCTTGGCAGCTTGCGGAAAAACAGAAAAAGAAGATACAAACACAAAAGAAGAAGTGGTAGAACAACAAAAAGATATAAATGATGAAAAAACAAAACCAGCACATACAGCGGAGGATATGATTGTTTTGGCCGGAGCAAGAAATCTGGTTCCGGGTTTGGAAGATGTTTATTATTCAAGTAATAAACTTGGTACATGGGAGCCGTTGATTTCCAACGACGAACATGGAAATCCAGTTGGTATTCTGGCAGAAAGCTGGGAAAGAAATGAAGATGCTACTGCTTGGACATTTCATCTCCGTCAGGGAGTTAAATTTCAAAATGGAGAAGAGTTTAATGCAGATGTTGTAGTTGAAAACTTTAATCGTTATAAACTCATGGAAAGTGGATATTCTGGATTTACCACATTTAAGGTAAATGAATTGTATCCTGGATTACTTGGATGTGAAAAAGTGGATGATAGTACAGTAAAGATAAGTTTTTCAGAACCGATTCCCCGTCTGCTTTTCAACATGAAAGATACTGCTAGCTGTATGTTTTATCCTGGGTCATGGGATACTACCACTGGATACTTTACAGAACAGCCTGTTGGAACAGGGCCATATAAAATCAAAGAAGTGAAGGAAGATGAATATGTAGTTCTGGAAGCTTTTGATGGATATTGGGGAGAAAAAGCGAAAACAAAGAATATTAAAATCCGTACTATTACAGATCCCCAAGCTCGTTATGCAGCACTGGATAGTGGAGAAATCATGGGCGTACTGGATTTAGGGGCAATGCCTGCAGCATTAGGGGAAGAACTTTTGAAAGATGAGCGTTTTGCAATGGCATCTCAAACTTCAACGATTACACATATGATGCTGTTGAAGGGAGAAGGAACAAAATTTTCAGATGCTCGTTTGCGCCAGGCTGTTAGTCTTGCAATTGATCGTCAGTTAATTGTAGATCAGCTTTGGAATGGATATGGAAAACCAACGCAAAATTTAATTAACCGCATGTGTCCGGACTGGGTAGAACTTCCTGTTGAATATGATATGGAAAAAGCAAAAGCTTTGGCCAAGGAGGTATTGGGAGATTCCCGTATTCCATTAGATATGTATACACGCTCTTTGTATTTGGACCGTGGTCCATATAAAGAGATGATGGAGTACATTCAATCTCAATTATCACAGATTGGTATTGATGCAACAGTGAATGTTATTGATTCACCTACGTATTCCGAAATGTCAAAAGCTGGAGAACTAGGAGCGAACTTTATGACACACGGTATGTCGAATTTAAATGCCTATCATTTTTTGGATATCTATATGAGCAGTACTGGTTCTTATAACCAGTCACAACATTTAGCATATAGTAATCCAAAAGCGGATGAGTTGTTAAGTGAAATGAAAACAACTTTGGATGACAAGCGTTTTCATGAATTGGCAGTGGAACTGCAAGAAATTGCAAATGAAGAACTACCTGTTTTGCCGCTGTTCTATGATACAAGCAATCTGATTTATAATCAAGAAGAAATTACGGGTTATGAAGACTTCTCTGATCATTTGGATTTGAGCCACCTTGCCTGGGTAAATATTCAGTAGGAATTAAAGACCGTACCGGGATATTACTGGTACGGTTTTTGTGAAAGGAGATTTTTTGAATAGCACATTATATTATATAAAGAAAAAGATTCTCTGGACAATTCCCATTTTGATAGGAATTACATTTCTGGCATTTTCACTTGGATTAATGGGTAAGGGAGATCCGGCAACAACCAGAGCTAGTGCAGATCCAAACTATATTCCGACAGAAGAAGAAATCGAAGAAATCAGAGAAGAAATGGGACTAAATGATTCAATTTTCGTTCAATATATTCATTGGATGGAAGATGTTTTACATGGAGATTTTGGAACATCTTATATTGACGATAAACCAGTTTTTGAGGAGATGATGCGCTTAATGCCTAATACACTTATTTTGAGTGTTATGTCTTTAAGTTTGATTATTGTTTTGGGGCTTATAGGAGGCATTTTTCTTGCTTGGTTCCAAGACCGCTTTTTGGACTTGACAGGAAGAATTGCCCTGGTCTTTTTTATGTCTATTCCAGGATTTTGTCTTGCTTATTTTATGATTTGGCTGTTTGCTCAAAAACTCCATATTTTACCAACTAGCGGAGTGGAAACAATGGTAGGATTTGTAATGCCCTGCCTTGCTGTTTCAATTGGTTCATCGTGTGTTGCGGCTCGTATGCTGAGAATTTCTATTTTAGGAGAATTATCTCAAAATTATATTTTAACCATACAAGCAAAAGGATTTCGAAGAAGTCAGTGCATTTTTAGACATGCTTTACGTAATTCGTTGATACCTTTCATTACATATATCGCAAATGTTTTTGGAGGTCTTCTTGGAGGTTCTATGATTACAGAAAGTGTTTTTTCTGTTCCTGGTATTGGAAGTTATGCGTTGAATGCAATTAATAATCGTGATTATGTGGCTATACAAGGCTATGTATTATTTACGGGAGTTGTTTTTGCTTTGACTAGCCTTTTTTCAGATTTGATTTGTGCCTGGTTGAATCCACAAATACGTTTGGGAGAATAAACATGAAAAGAAAAAATATTATTTTTATTAGTTCAATTTCCGTTTTAATTGCGTTTTTACTAGTGGGAATCTTTGCGGACTTTTTGGCACCCTATGACCCAAATCAAGTGGATATGTTAAATGGTCTTGCTGGTCCTTCGACAGAACATTGGCTGGGTACGGATCATCTTGGACGGGATTTGCTTAGTAGGCTGATTTATGGAAGCCGTTCATCTGTATTTATTGCTTTTTTTGCTACAGGATGTACGCTGCTCCTGGGGCTGGTAATTGGATTGCTATCTGGTTATTTTGGAGGTTGGATTGATCAAACGATACAGTCTATTGTAAATATTTTTCAGGGGATTCCCAGTACGGCCTTTGTTGTTGCGGTACTTGGTTTTTTGGGACCTGGAATAAAAAGTCTTTTAGTTGCTATAGTAGTAAGTTCATGGGCAGACTTTTCCAGAATTGTACGAAATCAGGTGTTAGAAATTAGAGAAAAACATTATATTGAAGGTGCCAGAGCATTAGGTGCTGGAGATTTTTATATTATATATCATCATGTTTTTCCGAATATTTTACCACCGTTATTAGTGTTGGTTGCCACAAGGATTGGCTCTACTGTTTTGACAGTGGCATCTATGAGCTTTCTGGGGCTTGGTTTAAGAGCGCCGGCTTCTGATTGGGGAATCATGATTAACGATGCAAAATTATATTATCTCAAAAATTTTATGGTATTGTTAGCGCCAGCAATATGCCTGATCGTTTTTTGCCTTAGTATTAACTTGATTGCAGATTATTTAAGAGATGTTATAGATCAGGATGATGGTGCATCACGCATGTTATAAGGAGAAGGGATATGGATATATCAATACGAAATTTATCTGTTCGGTTTGCAACCGATTCGGGTGAGGTGCCTGCGGTGAACCATGTATCATTGTCTTTTCCGGACAATAAGGTTACGGGAATTATAGGGGAAACAGGAAGTGGAAAATCTGTTCTGGGTCTTTCTATTTTAGGATTATTGCAACCTAATGCTACTGTTTTGGGCAGTATTATGTATGGAAACAGGGAATTGACTTCTCTGAAAGAGAAGGAATTGTGTAAAGTGCGTGGAAAAGAAATTGCTTTTGTTGCACAAAATCCTGCCACTTCTTTAAATCCAAGTATTCGTGTTGGAAAACAAATTGAAGAAGTTTTCCGGCGATCACAAAAAAGTAAAGCAAAAAGTCATGAGGAAATGTTGAAGCTTTTAGAACAAATGGCTTTTCAAAATCCCAGAAAGACAGCACGTTTGTATCCGTTTGAATTGTCAGGTGGAATGAGGCAGAGGATTTTGGCAGCAATTGCTGTAGCTGCTCATCCACAATGGATTATTGCAGATGAACCAACAAAAGGCTTAGATGCAGTCATTAGAAACCAGGTATATCAGACTTTTCAAATGATACAGGGACAATATCAGATGGGAATGATTGTGATTACGCATGATTTGCTTTTGGCACGGAAGTTTTGTCACCAAATAGTGGTTATGTATTGTGGACGTGTCTTAGAGATGAATCAAGCGAAAGAACTTTTTGAACATCCTATGCATCCATATACACAGGGATTAATTGCTTCCCTTCCACATTTAGGCATGAAAGCTATGAATGGTTTTTCGCCGTCTTTTACAGATCAGCCATCAGGATGTGTGTTTCATCCTCGTTGTCCATATGCTACAGAGCAATGTCGTGTAGAAGAACCGAAAACTGTACCATATAAGGAAGGGAGTGTGAGTTGCCATCGCTATTATTGAAGTAGAGAATCTTTCAAAAAAATTTTATTACCGTGGACATAGAAATTATTTTCAGGCAGTGGACAATGTATCGCTTACAATAAAACATGGCAGTACCTATGGACTGATTGGAGAATCAGGGTGTGGAAAATCTACGCTGGGGCGTTTAATTACCCGTTTGATTCCAGCTACTTTTGGTAATGTGAGTTATAACGGAATTGAAATTTTGAATCTTTCTCAGCGTGAGATGCTTCCCTATCGGAGAAAAATCCAAATTTTATTTCAGCATCCGGATACTTCCTTAAATCCCTGTATGACGGTACTTGAGAATTTAAGAGAGCCTTTACGGATTCATAAATTGATGGATAGAAAAGATATGGATGATAAGATAAGGGAGCATATTGTTCCATATGGTATTCAGCCAGAACTGTTAAAGCGAAGGACTTCTCAGGTGAGTGGAGGACAGATTCAGAGAATTGTTTTGGCACGTATTATGTTGTTACAGCCGGAATTTCTTATATTAGATGAACCAACATCCATGCTTGATGTATCTGTACAGGCACAAATCATGGAATTACTTCGAGAAATCCAGGAAAAAACAGGTGTATCGTATCTTTTAATTTCTCATGATTTGGATTTAATCCGCCATGCCAGTAGCCAAATTGGTATTATGTATCAGGGAAAAATTTTAGAACAAGGGGATACAAAATTTGTTTTAGAAAATCCGAAGCAACTCTATACTAAAAAATTAATAGAACAATTTAATGATATGAGAGATTGACAACAAAGGGATTTCTTTTATTATCTATATGGATAATAGAAGAAATCCCCTGCTTTTTTTAACTTATGGTATTAAGGTTTCCGGCTTAGAACTGCTGAGAAGAACCTGTTCCAGACATCTGACGTTCCTGAGCTTCAATCATTTTTTTGACCATATATCCGCCTACAGAACCGTTCTGTTTAGAAGTCAGGTTTCCGTTGTACCCATCTGTAAGAGGTACACCTAATTCATTGGCAACTTCATATTTGAAGCGGTTTAAGGCACCTTTTGCTTCTGGTACTGCTGCTCTGTTAGAAGAAGTATTATTAGACATTTTTTGTTCCTCCTTTGGAATTTGATTTTTTTGTTACAATGGTAGTATGTGAAATATAAATTTTTTTACACTAGAAGTTCTTTCATATTTTGACAAATTCTGAGAAATGTATTACAATAAATAGTCGGATTTGCATGACAGAGTTGTTTTTGTAAAAAATGTATAAAACACCAAAAAATAATTGCAAGAAGTTGGTGTTTTTGCTATAATTACTCTGGACTGCAAGTAGAGCAGACAGTTGCTCTTCTGAAGTAATTAAAAAAATAAGGATGATGTAAATGAACGTTGGGATTATAGCACATAACAGTAAAAAAGCTTTGATTGAAGATTTCTGTATTGCTTATAAAAATATTTTGGCAAAGCATGAAATCTATGCAACAGGTACCACAGGAAGAAGAATAGAAGAAGCTGCAAATCTCCATGTCCATAAGTTTCTGCCGGGCAGCATGGGAGGCGACAAGCAGTTTACAGAGATGATTGAACGGGGAGACATTGATATGGTCATCTTTTTTTACAATCCATCAATGATTAACCCAAAGGAACCGGACGTATATCAGATTTCCAGATGCTGCGACCAGTATAACATTCCCATTGCTACCAATATTGCAACTGCGGAATCCCTGATTCTGGGTCTGGATCAGGGTGATTTGGATTATCGTCTGAACCGCTGGAAGGAATAACAGATATGAGAGTGATTGCAGGAAGCGCAAAAAGTATGCCGCTGAAGACCATTGCAGGTATGGAGACCAGACCTACCACAGACAGAATTAAGGAAACCCTGTTTAATATGCTTCAGCCTCATTTGTGTGAAAGCAGATTTCTGGATTTGTTTGCAGGCAGCGGAGGAATCGGCATAGAGGCTTTAAGTAGAGGTGCAGATTATTGTGTCTTTGTGGAAAAAAACAGAAAAGCAGCGGCAGTGATTCGGGAAAATCTCCGTTTTACAAAACTTGAGGAAAGAGGCCAGATTTATACAGGTGATGTAGTTCAGGTTCTGGCACAACTGGAGGGAGAAGAACCTTTTGACTGCATTTTTATGGACCCGCCGTACCAGAAGGAATTGGAAAAGCAGGTCCTTGAAGTATTAAAAGATGCCTCTTACGTGACAAAAGATACCCTGATTGTGGTGGAAGCCTCTTTGGAAACCGGATTTGATTATCTGGATGCATATGGTTTTTCCATTATAAAGGAAAAGAAATACAAGACAAATCAGCATGTATTTGTAAAAAAGAAGTAGAGCAGAAAGGCAAGAGCATGACAAGAGCAATTTATCCGGGAAGCTTTGACCCGGCAACCTATGGTCATTTGGATATTATCAAAAGAGCGGCAGCTCTTTTTGATGAAGTCATTGTAGGAGTTTTGAATAATTCTGTAAAAAGTCCGTTGTTTTCTGTAGAAGAACGTGTTAATATATTAGAGAATATAACAGGTGATATTCCAAATGTGAAGATACAATCTTTTGGAGGATTATCGGTGAATTTTGCAAAAAGCTGCGAAGCCAAAGTAATTATCCGGGGATTGCGGGCAATTACGGATTTTGAATATGAACTTCAGATGGCCCAGACCAATCGGATTCTGTCAACAGATGTGGATACCATGTTTTTGACAACCAGTCTTCAGTATGCCTATTTAAGTTCCACAACAGTGAAGGAAGCGGCGTCTTTCGGAGCTGATATCTCCAAATTTGTACCGGAGTATGTGGTGCGTCAGGTAGAAGCAAAACTGAGCGGGATGAACCATAGGAAGTAATCTATACAATAAGGAGAAAATGAAGATGAGCAGTAGAATAGAACAAATCATTGAAGAAATTGAAGAATACGTAGAGAGCTGTAAGTATCAGCCGCTTTCCACTACAAAAATTATTGTAAATAAGGAAGAAATTGAGGAACTGTTAAGAGAACTGCGTCTGAAGACTCCAGATGAAATTAAGAGATATCAGAAGATTATCAGCAATAAGGATGCAATCTTACAGGATGCACAGGCAAAAGCAGATAAGATTATTGAAGATACCAAGGTACAGGTACAGGAAATGGTAAAAGAGTCTGAAGTGATGCAGCAGGCATATGCACAGGCAAATGAAACCATTAATGCGGTAAATCAGCAGGCACAGGAAATTATTGATGCGGCTGCAAATGAGGCAAATGCCCTGCGTTACAGCGCAGTATCTTACACAGATGAGATGATGGCAAACATGGGTCAGATTGCAAACAGCATGTTAGAAGATGCAGCAGGAAAATATCAGGAATTTTTGCAGGCTCTTCAGTCTTCTGTGGACGTTATCGCACAGAACCGCGCCCAGCTTTCTCAGCAGCTTAGCCAGGGTGTTCCGGAACAGCCGGCACAGAGTGAAGCTCCTTCTGCGGTAGCTCCTGAATATGCCAAAGCTCAGGAACCAGCAGAAGAATATGATGACGACTATGATGATTTTGAAGATGATGAATTAGATGACGATTTTGATGATTTTGACTAATAAGTAAGCCAGGACAAAGGTGCAGGCAGAACAGCATAGTTTTCCCAGGACGTAAGGTTTTAAGGAAAGGTCTGTGTTACCCAACACAGATTTTGTTTGAGCTGCAATACACAGTCCCCCAAGGGAGGTAAATCCAAGAGCCAGGGGATAAGTAAGGGAAAAAGGATAGGAGCTGTGAAGCAGTTCTGAAGTTCCGGTTGTCACTTCAATGAATCCCAAAATCAGGTATTTGATGTCAGGAGCAGGCAGCAGGAGCAGTTTTAACATACCCTGAAGAATGGAAAAAAGAATGATGTATCCTCCCAGTCGGACAATGGTTTCAAAACCGTTCATAATAGAGATATCCAGCAGTTCTCCATAAGAAGGAGAGGCGGATATCTCTTTTTTTGCCGAAAAGGTACCAGAGGAGACGCAAGCGGACCGGTAAAACCGTCTGGTAAAAAGTGAGCAGAAAACTCCAGAGAGATAGATAATGACATAGGTGGGTATTACCAGATAGGGGCGGTTAAAAAGTCCGGTACACAAGTATGCAGACAAAAAGGAGGGACCGGGATAAGAGGAAAAGGTAAGGAGATAGGAGGCTTCTTCTTTGGAAATTCGGTGTTTTTCATACAAATCTGCTGTGATTTTGGCTCCCATAGGATAGCCGCAGAAAATGCCAAGAACCAGGGCATAGGCGCCCTGGCTGGACAGACCAAAGGATTTGCGCCAGAATATCTGAGATTTTTGCATGAAGTTATCCAAAATCCCTGTGTGAAGGAGTAAATTAGAAAGAATGAGAAAGGGAAGCAGAGAAGGAAGAAGGGTATAAAACCAAAGCATAAGTCCGGCTTTGGCATGAGCCAGGGCATGTTTTGGAAAGAAAAGCAGGAAACTGAGAAAAATAAAAAAACTACAGATAGTAGCCAGGCGCTTCATGATGATTCCTCCAATGCTTTTGCTTATGGAACTGGTGCAGGAAAGGGATAATATTTGCAGTGACAGCTCCCATGTTTAATATATGGGAAGGTTTTGGGTTTCATGCTTGCTATTTCCGGAAGAATGTGTAAGAATAGGGGGTAGAAATCAGCAGGAGGTATGAACATGAGTGTATTAGAAAATTTACAGCCTGAAAGGGTGTTTCATTATTTTGAGGAAATAACCAAAATTCCCCATGGTTCCGGGAATACCAGGGAAATCAGTGATTATCTGGTAAGCTTTGCCAAAGAGCATGGACTGCGTTATATTCAGGATGAAAGTAACAATGTGGTGATATTCAAGCCTGCAGCAAAGGGCTATGAAAATGCTCCTACAGTGATGCTTCAGGGACATATGGACATGGTATGTGAAAAGGAACCTGGCAGCAGCCATGACTTTACCAGGGATGCTTTGAAGCTTCAGGTTGAAGGGGATTATATTTCTGCACAGGGTACTACCCTTGGAGGCGATGACGGAATTGCTGTTGCTTATGGTTTGGCACTTCTGGAGGATGATACCCTGGAACATCCAGCGCTGGAAGTTGTTATTACTGTGGATGAGGAAATTGGTCTTCTGGGAGCCACTGCTCTGGATGCATCTCCTTTACAGGCAAAATGCCTGATTAATCTGGATTCAGAGGAGGAAGGCTATCTCTGGGCCGGATGTGCGGGAGGTATGACAGCAGTTTCTGAACTTCCTGTCCGGTATCAGGAAGAAACCAATGAGAAATGGAAGATTACTGTTTCCGGTCTTGCTGGAGGACATTCAGGGGCTGAAATTGATAAAAACAGAGCCAATGCAACCTTGCTTTTGGCGCGGTTTTTAAAAGAGGCAAAAGAGCAGGGTTCTTTTGCTATTTCAGAGTTAAACGGAGGCCTGAAGGATAATGCCATTCCAAGAACAGCCCAGGCTCTGATTCTGGCCGGGAAAGAGGATGGAACAGCTATTGCAGCTTACGCAAAGGTTTTCACAGAAGCTCTTAAAAAAGAATATACAGGCAGTGACGAGGGAATCTGCGTTACGGTAGAAGCCCAGGGAATTGGGACAGAGCCGGTACTGCATCCGGTAAGCCAGGAGAAAGTTCTGTTTTTCCTTCTCCAGTATCCAAATGGCATTCAGAAAATGTGCGGTTTTATGGATGGCCTGGTGGAGACTTCCTGTAATCTGGGTATTACCAATCTCACACCCAAGGCTCTGGTGGGATCTGCCAGTGTGAGAAGTTCTGTTGGAAGTGCTAAGAAAGCTCTGGCAGACAAAATTGCTTATTTGACAGAATTTCTGGGTGGAGAGTTCCAGATCGAAGGGGACTATCCTTCCTGGGAGTATAAGCAGGATTCTGCCCTTCGTCCTCTTATGGTGGAAGTATTCCGTGAAATGTACCACAGAGAACCGGAAGTAAAAGTGATTCATGCGGGACTGGAATGTGGACTTTTCTATGAAAAAATTCCAGGACTGGATTGCGTATCTTTAGGTCCTGATATGCAAAACATCCATACCACAGAAGAGAAGCTGTCTGTTTCTTCTGTAGAGCGTGTATGGGAGTATTTATTAGCAGTATTGAAAAAAATAAAATAAGCAGACTGTGAGTCATAAAATCCTCCGCAGGCGCATAAGATGATATGTAGGTTTTCTCTTATGTCAGGCGGGGGATTTTTTATGAAAAAATGGATGCTCATGCTGTGTTTTCTGCTGTTTTTTGATGTGCAGATGATCGGGGGCATGAGGGATAAGACCTCTTTGAGTACTTTTCGTCAGGCAGGGATGCCGGTGGAGCTGTTCCAAAAGATGGGAATGAAAGCCCAGGACATGGAGCAGTATTTGGGTTTCTGGGAGGATTTGAAATATTTTCCTGTGGCAGGGAGAAAGGAAGCGCCAAAGGAAGTGTTTTATTTTGAGGATACATGGCTGGAAGACCGGAATTATGGAGGAAAGCGGGCTCACCAAGGGTGTGACGTTTTTGGAAAAGAGGACAGACGAGAATATTATCCGGTAGTAAGTATGACAGATGGGGTTGTGGAAACCGTCGGATGGCTGCCTCTTGGCGGATGGAGAATAGGAATCAGAAGCCCAGGGGGTGGATTTTTTTATTATGCTCATTTATCTTCGTATGAGAAGGAGTTTCAGGAAGGTGACGCAGTGAAAGCGGGGGAAATTCTGGGTTTTTTGGGAGATACAGGGTATGGGGAGGAAGGAACCAGAGGAAAATTTCCCTGTCATTTGCATGTGGGAATTTATGTGAAGACGCAAAAGGAAGCGGAGCATGCTCTGAATCCGTATCCTGTTTTGCTTTTTTTACAGAGCAGACAAAAAAACTTTTTCTATTAAAAACAGAAAAACTATGCTATACTTTATGGATATAATTAAGGAGTAAGGATTTATGGAAATACGATTATGGCGGGAACTGCTGGTTCCCTATGAACTGGCAGTCAAAGAGCTGGTGATGAAGTTTCAGCAGTTGAAAAAAGAGCACAAGGAGAAGGACCTGTATTGTCCCATTGAGGAGGTTTCAGGAAGAGTCAAATCCATTAACAGCATTTTGGAGAAAATGCAGAGAAAACAGATTTCCTGGGATGACCTGGAGGAAAAGGTGGAGGATATTGCCGGAATCCGGATTATCTGCCAGTTTTATGAGGACATTGAAGTTGTGGCGGATTTAATCCGCAAAAGACGGGACATGCGGGTACTGGAAGAAAAGGATTATATTACTCATATGAAAGCCAGCGGATACCGCAGTTATCATATGATTATTGCATATAATACAGAAACCCTGGAAGGATGCAAGGAAATCCGGGCAGAGATTCAGATTCGGACTTTGGCAATGAATTTCTGGGCAACTATTGAGCACTCTCTTCAGTACAAATACCGGGGAAATATGCCAAAGCATCTGGCAGAACGATTAAGCAGCGCTGCGGATTCTATTTTGCGGTTGGATGCAGAGATGTCCTCTGTGCGCAGTGAGGTTATGGATGCGCAGAATTCCATGCTTCATCAGTCAAATCTGGTGGCAGATATTTTAAATAATATTGAAAATTTGTATCATTATTCCAACAAACGGGAAGTGGCAAAGATTCAGGATGAATTTTACATAATTTATGAAACCAAGGATCTGGAACAACTGGAGCGGTTTCACAGAGAACTGGATATTCTTGCAGAAGGCTACCGGGCGCAGGCACTGCCTCAGGAGCTTGGCGGTGAATTATCCCTTTAGGAGAGAAGCATGGCAAAGATAAGATTGGATAAATACCTGGCAGATATGGGGCTGGGAACCAGAACAGAAGTCAAGAAATTCATAAAGAAAGGGCAGATTACGGTAAATGATGTGATTATCCGTGCCCCGGAATATAAAACAGATACGCAGACGGACCGGGTCTGTGCAGATGGACAGCCGGTGTCTTATGCAGGCGTGGAATATTATATGCTGAATAAACCACAGGGCGTGGTCTCTGCCACAGAGGATAAAAGAGAAAAGACCGTCCTTGATCTGATTGTTTCAAAGAAGCGAAAAGATTTATTTCCGGTGGGGCGCCTGGATAAAGATACAGAGGGGCTGCTTTTGATTACCAATGACGGGGAGCTGGCGCATCAACTGCTGTCTCCCAAAAAACACGTGGATAAAACTTATGTGACAAAGCTGCTGCATCCTCTTGCACCGGAAGATGCGGCAAGGCTGGAAGAGGGCGTGGATATTGGAGAGCCGGAACTTACCCTGCCGGCAAAGGTGAAGCTGTTAAATACAGAAGGAATAGAAGTGCAGATTACCATTTGGGAAGGGAAGTTCCATCAGGTGAAACGGATGTTTCGGGCAGTTGGAAACCAGGTGGTGTTTCTGAAACGGATTTCCATGGGAAGTCTGGCGCTGGATAAAGGGCTTAAACCGGGAGAATACCGGCTGTTGACCCAGGAAGAGATTATGAGGTTAAAGGAACATGCTGGAACAGATAAAAGCAGTGATTTTTGATTTAGACGGAACTTTGGTGGACTCCATGTGGATGTGGAGAAGTATTGATATGGAATATCTTGCCAGTAAGGGAATTGAAGTCCCTGAAAATCTGGAGGCTTTTCAGGAAGAACTGGAGGGTATGGGTTTTACGGAAACTGCCATGCTTTTTAAGGAGCGGTTTGGAATCCCGGATTCTCTGGAAGAGATTAAGGAAACCTGGATTCGCATGTCCGGGGAAAAATATCAGAAGGAAGTACCTTTAAAGCCAGGGGCAAAGTGGTTTCTTGGCTATTTAAAGGAAAAAGGAATAAAGGTCGGTATCAGCTCCAGCAACAGCCGGGAACTGATTCAGATGGTATTAGAAGCCCATGGCATTTTGGAATATTTTGACTGTATTACTACCTGCTGCGAAGTAAAAAGAGGGAAACCGGCGCCGGATGTTTATTTAAAAACAGCCTGTGGACTGGGCGTAGAACCAGAAGCCTGTCTTGTTTTCGAAGATGTTCCCATGGGAATTCTGGCAGGGAAGCGGGCGGGCATGAAGGTCTGCGCCATTGATGATGCTTATAGCCAAAAGCAGGAAGAGCAGAAGCGGGAACTGGCAGACTGGTACATCCTGGATTATACCCAACTGGCAGAAGAAGAAACAAGAAGAGAGGACAAGGCATGAATACAAGGTTTTTACCTGTAACCAGGGAAGAAATGGAAGAAAGGGGCATCTGGCAGCCGGATTTTGTCTATATTACAGGGGATGCTTATGTGGATCATCCTTCTTTTGGCGCGGCAATTATTACCAGATTATTGGAGAGCCAGGGGTTTTCGGTAGGCGTGATTGCCCAGCCGGACTGGAAGAAAAAGGAAAGTATTGCAGTCTTTGGCGAACCGCGCCTGGCATTTCTGGTTTCTTCTGGAAATATGGACTCCATGGTGAATCATTATACAGTGGCGAAGAAGCACAGAAAACAGGATGCCTATTCTCCGGGAGGACGCATGGGGCTCAGGCCGGACCGGGCGGTGACTGTGTACAGCAATCTCATTCGCCAGACTTATAAGGAAACGCCCATTATTCTAGGCGGCGTGGAGGCTTCCCTGCGGCGTCTGGCTCATTATGATTACTGGTCAGACAGTTTGAAGCGTTCTGTACTGCTGGATTCCGGGGCAGATATGATTTCCTATGGTATGGGAGAACACAGCATTCTGGCTATTGCAAGAGCCCTGGAAAAGGGAATTCCTGTAGGAAAAATCAATTTTATCGAAGGAACGGTTTATAAGTCCAAAGAAGCGCCCGAAGGCGTGTTGCTGCCCTCTTATGAAGAACTGCTTCAGGAGAAGGCAAATTATGCCACAAGTTTCCGTCTGCAGTATGAAAACATGGACCCTTTTACCGGACAGGTTTTAATAGAATCCTATGGGACCAGAGGATATGTGGTGCAAAATCCTCCTGCGAAGCCTCTGTCTCAGAAAGAAATGGATATGGTGTATGAGCTTCCTTATACCAGAACTTATCATCCCATGTATGAAAAGCAGGGAAAGATTCCTGCCATTGAAGAAATTAAATTCAGTATTACCAGTAACCGGGGGTGCTTTGGCGCCTGCAATTTCTGTGCGCTGGCCTTTCACCAGGGACGTATTGTGCAGACCAGAAGTCATGCTTCCATGTTAAAGGAGGCAAAAGGCTGCATTCAGGAGCCGGATTTTAAGGGATATATTCATGATGTAGGAGGGCCTACTGCAGACTTTCGTCATCCATCCTGTGAAAAGCAGTTGAGTAAAGGCGTGTGCAAAAACCGTCAGTGTTTGTTTCCAAAGCCCTGTAAGAACCTTCAGGCAGACCATGAGGATTATCTGGAGGTGCTGCGGGCCATGCGGAAGCTGCCAGGGGTAAAAAAGGTGTTCATCCGTTCAGGAATCCGGTTTGATTATGTGAATGCAGACCCTTCCCCTGTATTTTTGGAAGAGGTGGCAAAGTACCATGTAAGCGGTCAGCTTCGTGTGGCGCCGGAACATGTTTCAAATTCCGTTTTGTATTATATGGGAAAACCAGAGCACCAGGTATATGAGGAGTTTTTAAAACGCTTTGCAAAAGCTAATGAAAAGGCGGGGAAAAAACAATTTGTAGTGCCTTATCTCATGTCTTCTCATCCGGGAAGCAGAATCCAGGATGCAGTGGAGCTGGCAGAGTATATCCGGGATATGGGCTTTATGCCGGAGCAGGTACAGGATTTTTATCCAACACCCTCTACCATGTCCACCTGCATGTATTATACAGGACTGGATCCCAGAACAGGAAAAAGCGTTTATGTTCCAAAAACAGCCAGGGAAAAGGCCATGCAAAGAGCATTGATTCAGTATAAGAATCCGGAGAATTATAACCTTGTGCGGGAGGCTCTTGTGGAAGCCGGGCGTACCGACTTGATTGGATATGGAAAAAAATGCCTCATTGCCCCCAGAAAAGGGGAAGGAAAGAAGCCTGGAAAGCTGCAAAAAGCCCGGCAGCCAGGAAAGAAAAAAGCCATCCGGAATGTGCATAAAAAGAAAAGAGGCTGACAACATGGGAAACAAAAAGATTGCGCTGGTAACCGGAGCCTCCTCAGGAATGGGAAGAGAGTTTGTCCTGCAGATACATAAGAGATATCCAAACCTGGAGGAAATCTGGGCTGTGGCAAGAAATACAAAAGCTTTGGAACAGTTAAGGAAAAAAGTTCCAAAACTCCGTATCTGTGCGTGGAATCTTACCAGCCCACAGGATTTGCAGAGATTTCAGGAGCTTCTGGAAAAGGAGGAGCCTCAGATAAGAATTCTGGTGAACAGCGCTGGCATGGGAATACAGAAAACCGTGGAAGAGACCGGTCTGGAAGATTTGTGGAATACCGTACAACTGAATTGTACTGCATTTACAGCAGTTTTGAAAATCTGTTATTCTTATTGCCCCAATGGGAGCCAGGTTCTTTGTCTTTCCAGCGGAGCGGCTTTTGTCCCGCAGCCTGGATTTGCCGCGTATGCTGCGTCCAAGTCTTATGTTTTGAGCTTTTCCAGGGCAATTAGGAAAGAGTGGAAGGGGAGAGCAAAAATTACCATTGTGTGTCCCGGACCTGTGGATACTCCATTTTTGGAAAAGATGGGAGGAAAGGAGCATATGCCAGCCTATAAAAAATATTTTCTGGCAAAACCGGAAGCAGTGGTGGAAAAAGCGTTAAAGGACAGTGAAAAAGGAAAAGAACTTTCCGTTTACGGATACTCTGTAAAAGCTTTAAGGGTGGCATGTAAGATACTTCCCCATAGCTTGATTTTAAAATTTCTGTGACAAAAGAAAGGAAGTTAGAATATGAGCAACCAAAAGAGGAAATTAAAAAAGGGAGATTACGGTTATCTGAGGGTACATCAAAAACGCCAGGTACTCTACACTCTGCTGGCCTTTGTTGCGCCGCTGTCTGTATTTTTTACCGGATTGTATATTAACCGCACAAGAAACAGTGTGTTTACGGTGATTGCCCTGGTAGCCTGTCTTCCGGCCTGTAAATTTGCAGTAACCATGATTATGCTGTTTTTACAAAAACCTATGAAGGAAAAGGATTATCAGGAAATTGAGAAGCACAGAAATGGACTGGTATGCGCATATGAACTGGTGGTATCTGCCTATGAAAAACAGTCTTATATTGATTCCTTAGCAGTGTGTGGAAATACCATGGTGGGCTATACCAGCAGACCTAAGACGGATATTCCCTTTGTGGAAAAGCACATTCAGACGATTTTGCGGCAAAACGGATTTTATGTGTCTGTTAAGATTTTTGACCGCCTTTCTGATTATACGGGGCGTTTGGATACCATGTGGGAACACAGGGAAGCCCTGGAAAAAGATATTAAATTCCGCCCGGACCCACAGGAGCCGGATTTAACCAGAAATGAAGCGATTATGAGGGTAATCTATGCGATTTCCCTTTAGGAGATAAGGAAATGAAACAATTAGTAATGAATGAGATTGACAGCGGGCAGCGTCTGGATAAGTTTTTAGGAAAATATTTAAGTGAGGCTCCTAAAAGTTTTATTTATAAAATGCTTCGAAAAAAGAACATTGTGCTAAATGGAAAAAAGGCAGATGGCAGTGAAAAATTAGACGTCGGAGATGAAATTAAACTGTTTTTCTCACAGGATACGCTGGAGAAATTCTGTGGGAAGACCAGGGAGGGAGCTGCAGGAAATCTGGATGTGGTTTATGAGGACGAACAGGTGTTGTTTGTAAATAAACCGGTGGGGATGCTTTCTCAAAAGGCAGCCAGGGAGGACGTGTCCCTGGTGGAATATCTCACAGGCTACCTTCTGGAAAATGGAAGCCTGACAAAAGAGGACTTGCGAACCTTTCATCCAGGAGTGTGCAACCGACTGGACCGGAATACCAGCGGGCTTGTGGCAGCAGGAAAAACCCTGCAGGGACTTCAGCTTTTATCAGAAGCATTTCAAGACCGCAGAATGCATAAATTCTATCTTGCCCTTGTTGCCGGAAGGCTTGAAAAACCGGCTTATATCAAAGGATATTTATGGAAAGATGAAAAGAGAAACAAGGTTCTGGTACAACAGGAAGAACAAAAGGGAAGCCTGCCTATTGAAACCAGGTACACGCCTCTTGCCTGCTCCCAAAGTGGAGCTACCCTGTTAAAAGTGGAACTTCTTACGGGACGTTCCCATCAGATACGAAGCCATCTGGCCAGTATAGGACATCCGGTTATTGGTGACTGGAAATACGGGGAAGAGAAGTGGAATCAGAGATTTCGCAAACAGTATCAAATCCAGTCCCAGCTTCTTCATGCATGGCAACTGGAATTTCCGAAACAGGAAGGGAAGCTGCCAAATCTGGCAGGAAAGACCATAACAGCCAGAGTACCTCTGGAATTTGAAAAGGTATTAAGGGGAGAGAACCTGTGGAAGCAGGTTTGGGGAGAAAATAAGGGAGATGTTTAAAACATGAAAGAACCAACGCAATCCTCCTTTTGGAAGGAATTTATGGAGTATTTAAAGATGATTATTTTTGTGGTGGCAGTGGTTCTGGTGGTGAATAATTTTTTGCTGATTAATGCAAAAATTCCTTCGGAATCCATGGAGCAGACCATTATGACCGGAGACCGGGTGTTTGGAAATCGTCTGGCCTATGTCTTTGGGGAACCGGAACGTTATGACATTATTATCTTTAAATATCCGGATAATGAAAAAGAACTGTTTATTAAAAGGATTATCGGGATGCCCGGGGAGACTGTAGAAATCAAAGACGGAAAGGTGTATATAAACGGGTCTGAGGAACCCCTTAAGGACAGCTTTACACCGGAAACGCCGGTGGGAGATTATGGGCCTTATACGGTGCCGGAGGACAGTTATTTTGTACTGGGAGATAACCGGAATTATTCCAGGGATTCCAGATTCTGGAATAACCCCTATGTGGCAGAGGATAAGATTCTGGGAAAAGCGGTGCTTAAATACTTCCCGGGAATTAAGCTTTTAAAGTAGGAGAGAGAAATGGCAACATGGAATTCCAGAGGCCTTCGGGGGTCTACCCTGGAGGAATTTATCAACCGCACCTGTGAGCAGTACAGGGAAAAAGGGCTGGCATTGATTCAAAAGGTTCCGACTCCCATTACACCGGTGCGGATTGACCAGCAAAGCAGACATATTACTCTGGCATATTTTGACCAGAAAAGTACGGTGGACTATATTGGAGCAGTTCAGGGAATCCCTGTATGCTTTGATGCAAAAGAATGTGCCACCGATAATTTCCCCCTGCAGAATATTCACGGACACCAGGTAGCGTTTATGAAGGATTTTGAGAGACAGCAGGGCATTGCCTTTTTGATTTTGTACTTTTCTCACAGGGACGAAATGTATTATATGCCTTTTCGACAGATGGAGGCTTTCTGGGAACGGGGACAAAATGGAGGAAGGAAGCATTTTAAATACAGTGAATTAAATCCCCTGTGGTTTTTAAAGCCATCCGGGAATGTGCTGGTGCCTTTTCTGGAAGGGATTCAGCGGGATTTAGACAACAGAGAAGAGACTGGGAAATAGGAGCAGGTTTATGAAGCAGAAAAGCATGGTTTTTTTCCTGATTTTGTTTTTCCTTTTTCAGACGTCTTTGACAGAGATACCGGATGATTCGGTAAAAAGCACAGAGAGCAGAGAAACATCCAAAAGCCAGGAGCTTGAAGAAAAGCGTTTGGAAAAACAGCCGGTTTTATTAAAAGAATCAGGAATCAGACGGACCATAGGAAAGCTCAGGATACCTTTTGAGGAAGTGCCGGGCAAACAGCAGATATACAGTGGGAAAACATTTGCCAGGTGGCAGGAAACAAAACCAAAGAAATGTAGTATAGCTTTGGGGATGAAAAACCGCAGAGCGCCTCCGTTTGCTGAATGGAAAGAAAGACAAAAACATACAGCATAGGAGACGAAAACATGAAAAATAAGCATAGAGATAAAATTGTTGTGGTTGGAGCCGGAAACGTGGGCGAAGCCATTGCCTATACCCTGATGGTACGGGTTCAGGCTAATGATATTGTATTAATTGATGTGAACGCAGACAGAGCCAGGGGCGCTGCGACGGATATTGCCCATGGAACCAGTTTTCACAAACAGGTGTGGGTAAGACAGGGCGGATATGAAGAGTGTGCAGACGCCCAAATCATTATTATTACAGCAGGCATTGCCAGAAAACCGGGACAGACCCGTCTGGATCTGGCCAAGACCAATGTTTCGATTGTAAAAAGTATTACAGAAAACATTATGAAATATGCCAAAAATCCGCTGATTCTGGTGGTATCCAACCCTGCTGATTTAACTACAGCAGCAGTTTTGGAGGCTTCCGGACTTCCTGCAAACAGGGTCATCGGCAGCGGAACTTCTCTGGATACTGCCAGATTCCGCTATAATTTAAGTACAAAGCTTCATGTAAATGTGGAGGATATTCAGGCTTATATTGTAGGGGAACATGGGGACAGCCAGGTGGCTGTCTGGAGTTCTGCCATGGTAGGCGGATTCCCTCTGGAGGATTATGCCAGACAGGTGGGAGTTTCTCTTGACAAAAAGGAGATTGCAGAACATACTAAGAATGGCGGTGCAGAAATTATCGGGCTTAAAGGCGCAACGTTTTATGGCATTGCCATGACTGTGTCTACCATTGTAGAGGCAATCATGAAGGATGATAGTGCGATTCTTCCTGTTGCTCATGTGTTGGATGAAAGCTTCGGAAGCTGGGCCGGTATGGCGGTTTCTTTTCCATGCCGCATTGGATGGGAAGGAATTGAAGCCTGCCTGCGGATTCCTATGAATGAGGAAGAGCAAAAGGCAATGGATGCTTCCATAAAAGTCCTGCAGGAATTATGGGCACAGGTAAAACAACAGTAAGAAAAGGAGATTAGCGTAATGGATAAGAAAGAATTTGCATTAAAACAGCATGAAGAATGGAAGGGTAAAATCGAAGTTATCAGCAGAGCAAACATTGAGACACCGGAAGAGCTGTCTGTAGCCTATACTCCGGGCGTTGCGGAGCCTTGTCTCAAAATTTCAGAAGATGTGGATTTATCCTATAAATATACAAGAAGAGGAAATATGGTAGCAGTTGTTACAGACGGTACCGCAGTACTTGGTCTTGGAGATATTGGACCAGAGGCTGGTATGCCGGTTATGGAAGGAAAATGTGCCTTATTTAAAACCTTTGGAGATGTGGATGCATTTCCACTGTGTGTTCGTTCCAAAGAGGTAGACGACATTGTAAAAACCGTAAGCCTTCTGGCAGGAAGCTTTGGTGGGGTAAACCTGGAAGATATTTCTGCTCCAAGATGTTTTGAAATTGAAAGAAAGTTAAAAGAGTGCTGTGATATTCCGATTTTCCATGATGACCAGCATGGTACCGCAGTGGTAACAGCAGCAGCTCTTATTAATGCTCTGAAATTAGTTGGAAAAAAACTGGATGAAGTAAAAGTAGTTACTTCCGGCGCCGGGGCAGCAGGTATTGCCATTATTAAGCTGCTGGTAAGTCTGGGACTGAAAAATGTTGTTATGTGTGACCGTCAGGGTGCTATTTACAAAGGACGTGAAAACTTAAATTTTGAGAAACAGGAGATGGCTGAAATCTGCAACCAGAACATGGAAAAAGGCACACTGGAAGAAGTGTTAAAAGGCGCAGATGTATTTATTGGTGTTTCTGCTCCGGGAACTGTAACAGAAGAAATGGTTCAGAACATGGCAAAGGACCCGATTTTGTTCCCAATGGCAAATCCAGTGCCAGAAATCATGCCGGATCTGGCAAAGAAGGCAGGGGCTGCTGTAGTAGGTACCGGACGCAGTGACTTCCCGAACCAGATTAACAATGTACTGGCATTCCCGGGTATCTTCAGAGGCGCTCTGGATGTAAGAGCAAAGGATATTAACGATGAAATGAAAGTAGCTGCTGCTTATGCCATTGCAGGCTTAATTCAGGAGGATGAATTAAATCCGGATTATATTATTCCAAATCCATTTGACAAGCGTGTGGCAAAGGCAGTAGCAGAGGCAGTTGCCAAAGCTGCAAAGGATACAGGAGTAGCAAGAATTTAATTTTAGGAGTAGGTATGGCAAAAAAGGTTTATGCAGTAAAAAAGGGAATTACAACAGGGATTTTCAATACATGGGATGAATGTAAGAGGCAAGTGCATGGATTTCCCGGGGCGCAGTATAAGAGTTTTCCTACTTTGAAGGAAGCCCAGGAGTATCTGACAGGAGGACAAACAGGGGATGCGGCGCCGGATGAGAACGATCCGGACGTGTGTGTTGCTTATGTGGATGGAAGCTTTGATGCCAGCCGGGGCGCGTATTCTTATGGCTGCATTTTACTGCATGGGAATGAGCGAAAGGAAATGAGCCAGGCTTTCGTTGGTACAGAAGATGTGAGTATGCGAAATGTAGCAGGAGAGCTTGAGGGCGCTATGGCTGCCATGGCTTATTGTGAGACTCATGAAATCCATAACCTGCATTTGTATTATGATTATCAGGGGATTGAATCCTGGGCAACCGGAGAATGGAAACGGAACAAACCGGGCACCATCCGGTACAAGGAATTCTATGACCATCTTCAAAAGGTCAAGGTGTATTTTCACAAGGTAAAAGGGCATAGCGGCGTGGAGCTGAATGAAGCGGTAGACCAGCTTGCAAAAGCAGCCCTTGGCATCAGGGGTTAAATATAAGGTATTGGGGGATTTTATTTATGGTAAGTCAGAAGGTAAAAATCTTGAATCCATCAGGATTAAATTTAGGAAGCGCAACAACGTTGTCAAACAGTGTTTTGAAATATCAGTCTGTAGTGCAGTTTACTTATGAGGCTAATGATGTAAAAGGTGTTGCAAATATGAAAAGTATTTTAAACATCCTTGCCGCGGAAGTGAATCAGGGGCAGGTAATTGAAATATCCTGCACAGGGGATGATGAAGAAGAAGCGCTGAAATCTGTGCTGGATGCAGTAAATAGTGGAATTGGCGAACTTGTTTAGGCTGTTTAGGGGATTTTTGCAGATTATTAAGGCCGTGGCAGGAAAGCAGAAGTGCTTTCTGTGCCACGGTTTTTTTCGTTTTGTTTTCTTGACAAAAAGGGAAAAAGCTTATATAGTTACTAATAGTAATTACTAAAGGTAATTAATAGAGGAGAGGAATAATTTATGGATACAGAACATTTAAAAAAATTGTTGGATACCTGTTTTCTGGCAAAAAAGGTAATTGAAACACTTCCGGAATTACCAAAGGGAATGAAGCCCAGGCATATACATGTGTTGGAGGCAATTTATGAAATTACTTGTAAGCAGGAAAGCTGCACGGTCAGCAATATTCGGGATCGGATGCAGATTACCATGCCAAGTATATCAAAGCTGATTCAGGAGCTGGAAGCGCTTCATATGATTGAAAAAGAAGCGGATAGAGAAGACCGGAGATTTTATCAGTTAAAGCTAACCTGGGAAGGAACGGACTGTGTGAAAAAGCATGTTCTTGATTTTCATAAGGAATGGGCAAAACGTTTGGCATATGTTGAGAATCAGAAGGTGGAAGAGGCGGTAAATTTGTTTACAGAATTGAGAAATACCATGCCGGGAGGAGAAGTATAATGATGGCAAAAAAAGAGAAGAAGGAAGTTACGTTTACAGAAGGCTCTGTGTTTCAGGCTCTAATCCGATTTGCGATTCCTGTATTGGGAGCCTTGGTGCTGCAAGCTGCTTATGGGGCGGTGGATCTTCTGGTAGTGGGACAGTTTGGTGATGCTTCCAGTATTTCTGCTGTAGGAACAGGAAGTTCGTTTATGAATATGGTAACCTTTGTAATTACCAGTCTGGCCATGGGCTCTACGGTAATCATCGGACAGCATATTGGTGAAAAAAAGTCAGAAGAAGCAGGAAATGCAGTGGGAACAACTATAGTTTTATTCCTTTTGATTGGGGTGCTTCTTACAGTGCTGCTGGAAATTTTTGCAGGTGATATTGTTTCCCTGCTTCAGGTACCAGAGGAGTCCACAGAAAAAGCAATTCTTTATATTCGTATTTGTTCAGGAGGTATTCTGGTAATTATTGCGTATAATGTCATAAGCGGTATCTTGAGGGGCATTGGCAATGCCAATCTTCCTTTTGTGTTTGTGGGTGTTGCCTGCATTTTCAATATTTTAGGGGACTTGTTTTTTACAGGGCTATTGCATATGGATGTTGCAGGTGTGGCATTGGCAACGGTTTTGGCGCAGTTGATTTCTGTTATTATTTCCGCAGCAGTATTGCGAAAACAAAAGATGCCCATTTCCTTTTCAAAAAAGCAGTGTTGTATCCATGCCAGGGAGTTAAAACTCATTCTCAAAGTTGGTGTGCCCATTGCAATTCAGGAGGCTATGGTACAGGTATCTTTTCTTGTGATTAACAGTATTATTAATCAAATGGGACTTTTGCCGTCGGCTGGATATGGAATTGCACAAAAAGTGGTTTCTTTTATTTTGTTGGTGCCTTCTTCGATTATGCAGAGCGTTTCTGCCTTTGTGGCACAGAACATTGGTGCGGGAAAAAGGAAACGGGCAAAACAGGGATTTTTTACAGCAATTCTTGTTGGATGCAGTGTGGGAATTTTGATTTTCTGTGCTGGTTTTTTTGCAGGGAAACAATTATCCATGCCTTTTACCAGTGACCCGGAAGTTATTGCTCAAAGCGCAGCTTATTTGAAAGGATTTTCTGCAGATTGTATTCTTACCTGCATTTTATTTAGCAGTATCGGATATTTTAATGGTTCTGGCAAAAGTTTTCCTGTTATGCTTCAGGGAATTACTTCTGCATTTTGTATCCGTATTCCAATATCTGTTTTTATAGCTGGATTGCCGGATACTTCGCTGGTTTATATGGGAATGGCAACGCCTATTACCACGGTTTATGGTATTATCTTTTTTGCAGTCTGTTTTGTTATTTTGAAGAAGAAGAACCGGAAAAATAGCTTTGTAAAAATAGCATAGTTTATAGTTCTTGAGATTTTCCATGGAATCGCTTATAATGAAGTCCATGTGGTCTGTGCATTTGATGGCATGGACGTAAGATTTTCAGAGAAAAGGAGAACAAATAACTATGAGAATAAGAAAAATCATGGGCATGCTTGCTGTTGGTATGTTGTCATTGTCACTTCTGGCAGGCTGCGGCAGCACTAAGGAAGAGAACCCAAAGGAGCAGAAACCCCAGACTGAGAAGCAGGAGACTGCAGATACAGAAACAAAAGAAAAAATCATGGCAGAAATCAAGGTAAAGGATTATGGAACCATTACAGTAGCCCTGGAGCCGGAATATGCGCCGATTACCGTAGAAAACTTTGTAAAACTGGCAAAAGACGGGTTTTATGACGGACTTACCTTTCATCGTATTATGGAAGGGTTTATGATGCAGGGAGGTGATCCTAACGGGGATGGAACCGGAGGGGCAGAGGAAACCATCAAAGGAGAATTTTCCGAAAACGGTGTAGACAATCCACTTTCCCACACCAGAGGGGCGATTTCCATGGCCCGTTCCCAGATGCCAGACAGCGCCAGCTCCCAGTTTTTCATTGTACATGAAGACAGTCCTCATCTGGACGGACAGTACGCAGCCTTTGGCTATGTGACAGAGGGTATGGATGTTGTGGACAAAATCTGTACAGAAGCAACCGGACAGGACAGAAATGGAGTGTTGCCTGCGGAAAATCAACCGGTGATAGAGAGTATTACCATACAGGAGTAGAGATGATGGAGGAACTGCTTACAGATGTATAACATAAGGCCAACCACAAAATATCTTACCAGAACAGGGTCACATAGTGACTTGTTTTAAAGGAGGGGCTTACCATGTGCCTTATATGTGAAAGAATTCAGATGATAAAAGAATACAAAAATCCGTATTTTGTAAAAGAACTGGAAACAGGTTATGTGGTTCTGGGCGATTATCAGCATTTTAAAGGCTATACGTTGTTTTTATGTAAGGAACATAAGACGGAGTTGTTTCAGCTTGATAAGGATGTAAAAATAAAGTTTCTGGAGGAAATGTCATTGGTGGCGGAAGCGGCTGCCAGGGCTTTTCATGCGGAGAAAATGAATTATGAGTTACTTGGAAATGGCGACACGCATCTGCACTGGCATTTGTTTCCAAGGGCAGCGGGGGATTTGGAAAATTATGGAAATCATGGAAAAGGTCCGGTCTGGTGGTATCCCATGGAAAAAATGTATGATGATAGAAATCGTCCTACAGAGGAAGAACTGGAAGAATTAAAGGAAAAATTGCAGAGAGAATTGGATGCGCTGCTATAGCCGGAGGAACTTTTATGTTTTCTTATGATGAATTGCAGAAATATAATGAAACGGATATCCGTATCTACAAATATATCGTTTCAAATTTTGAGAAAATCCAATACATGACAATCCGGGAACTTGCAGAAGAATTGCAAGTATCCACTTCAACGATTTTGCGCTTTTGCAATAAAAATGAGTTTACCGGATATGGGGAGTTTAAGAAAGCGTTGAAAAAGGAACTCCTTTTGCGAAAATCTATTCCGCCCTCAGAAGATTTGCAGGAATTATCGGATTTTTTTGAAAGAGCCAATTCTAATGCTTTTGAGGAGAAGTTGTCCGTTGCAGTTCAAATGCTTAGAAATGCAGATATGACTATTTTCATAGGCATGGGGTCTTCCGGAACGCTGGCAAAATACGGGGCAAGATATTTTTCCAATCTGGGTCATTTTGCAGTAGGGCTGGAAGATGCCCTTTATCCCATTGACTTTTTTCAATGGAAAAACACAGTGGTTCTTGCAATTTCAGAAAGCGGGGAAACCAGACGCTTAATGGAAGCAATTCATCAATTCAAACAAAAAAATTGTAAAATATTAAGTATCACCAATTCTTCCTTCTCTACACTGGCAAAATTATCGGATTGGAATTTTTCCTATCATTTAAAGCCGCAGCGGATTAATGGAGGCTATAATGGAACCACCCAGGTTCCGGTTTTGGTTGTGATGGAGGCATTGGCAAAAAGAATTTAGAGAAACAGCCTGTTACTTGTTCTGTAACAGGTTTTTTTGTACAATGAATCCACAGGAGGAAAAAAGGATGACAGAATTAGAAAAATGTATGGCGGGTGAATGTTATAATTGTCATGATGAAATTTTTTTAGAATTTAAAGCCAGAGCAAGAGCTTTATTAAAGGACTATCATAGTCTGGCATATGAACAGAAGGAAGAGAAAACAGGGATTCTGAGGCAACTATTTGGACACATAGGAAGCAACGTATCTGTTGGCACTCCTTTTATTTGTGATTATGGAAGAAATGTTTACATCGGAAATAATGTTTCTATCAATATGAACTGTACCTTTGTAGACTGCAATGAAATCCGAATTGGGGACTGCGTTATGATTGCATCCAATGTACAGATTTATACCGCAACCCATCCGGTGGAATTAAAGGAACGTCTGACAGAGGCAGAGGACTGGACGCGGGGATGTGGAAAGCATTTTTGTCAGACTTACGCGCTGCCTGTTACCATAGGAAGTGGCTGCTGGCTAGGAGGCGGTGTGATTGTGCTTCCCGGTGTCACCATAGGAGAAGGATGCGTTATAGGCGCTGGCAGTGTTGTGACAAAGGATATTCCGGCAAATTCTGTGGCAGTGGGAAATCCCTGCCGGGTGATACGAAAAATCAATGGAGATGAACAAGATGTTTAAAATGATTGCTTTTGATATGGATGGAACCATTGCGGATACCATACCCCTGTGTGTGGAAGCCTTTCGCAGAAGTGTTTCCCCCTATGTTGGTCACGAATTAAGTGAGCAGGAAATTGTAGAAACCTTTGGACTAAATGAAATCGGAATGATAAAAGCCCTGGTATCTGAAAACTGGGAAGCAGCTTTGCAGGATTTTTACTGTGCATATACGCTTCTGCACAGGCAAATCACAAAACCATTTCCAGGTATTTTGGAACTTTTGACAGTGTTAAAAAGTCAAAATATCATACTGGCGTTAGTCACAGGAAAAGGAGAAAAAAGCTGCCGGATTTCTTTAAAAGAACTGGGGTTAGAGCATATGTTTGATGCGATATGCTATGGTTCAGAGAAAGCTCCAAATAAAAAGGAGAATATAGAAGGTTTGTTGAAAGAATACGATGTTTCCAGAGACCAGGTTTGTTATGTCGGAGATGCTGTTTCGGATATTAGGGCGTGTCAGGAAGCTGGCGTTACCTGTTTTTCTGCTGCATGGCAAGAATGCTCCGATATTGCTTTACTGGAAAAAGAGAATCCGGGGAGAGTATGTTCCAGTGTGGAAAACTTGTGCCAGTTTATTGTGAGGGATAATTTCCTGCATTACCACGAAACAACGGAAGTGGAAAAAGAAGAGATATCCAGATGGAGATATGATGGGGAATATGCTATTTATAATCTTCCATCTTATGAAGAAATGAAACAGAAGAATTGTGGGCTTGCAAATCCAAAGAATCATTTCTTTTCCTTTTATGAGAAGCAATCTTTGGTGGGATATGTGAATCTTTGTCCAGAGGGAAAAGAAGTATTCTTTGGGATAGGGGTAAAACCAGAATGTTGTGGGCAAGGCTATGGACAGAAGATGACAGTATTAGCAAGTATTCTTTCCGAAGCCTTGTTTCCTGGGAAGCCCATGTATCTTGAGGTGCGGACATGGAATCAGCGTGCCATTCAGTGTTATAAAAAAGTCGGATTTGTAGTGCAAGGGCAGGAATTTTCCCAGACAACAGGAGCTGGAGAAGGAAGATTTTACAGAATGGTGAAAAAAGCGGATACTGCGATTGACAATACAGAAAACCCTATATTACAATAAAAAGAAAACAGAAAAAGGAGAATTCTTATGGTACATCATATTGTTATGTGGAAATTTAAACCGGAAATCGAAGAGGAGAGAAAGCCGGAATTAAAGAAGGCAATGGCAGAGCATTTGAAAAGTCTGGTAGGCAAAGTACCGGGGCTTTTGACAGTGGAATTTGTGGAGCAGCCACTTTCTTCCAGCACTCATGATGTTGCGCTTGTTACCACACTGGAAAAAGCAGAGGATGTTGCAATTTACGGGGCACATCCAGAGCATGTGAAAGTGGCGGATACTTATGTGCGTCCTTTTGTTACAGAGAGAGCTTGTCTGGATTATGAAGATTAATGCTTTTTGTATGTCCTGCCTGGTGCAGTCCCAGGCAAGACGTATAGAGAAATTTGAAGACGAAGAGAAAAAAGCCTGTTATATGCGGGAGGTTCTTGGTCTCATAGCAGACGGTAATCCTAAGTGGTCTGCGCCTGCACTTTTGGAGCCCATTTCTAAACTCTATGAAACATATTGGGGTGCGCAGGGAGATTTGGAAGAAGAAAAGAGAACTTTTAATGAATTACTTCTTTCCATGGAGGATACTCTGGAACAGAAAATACGCAGCAAAAAAGATCCTTTGGAAGCTGCCCTGTGTCTGGCACGGCTGGGAAATTATATTGATTTTTCTGCTTTAAGTGAAGTTTCTGCTGAAAAATTGCTGGAATTACTTGGGCAGTCAGAGCAGGAAACTTTGGACGCAGAAGAATATGGGTATTTTCGCAAAGACCTGGAAAATGGAAAACATCTGGTTTATCTTACGGATAACTGTGGGGAAATTGTGCTGGACAAAATACTCATAAAATTGTTAAAGGAACAGTATCCCCAGCTTTCCATAGAAGTGCTGGTGCGGGGGATTGCTGTGACAAATGATGCAACTTTGGAAGATGCCAGATATGTGGGTTTAACAGAAGTAGTACCTGTTTTTGGAAACGGAAGCGGGATTGCAGGAACCGAACTTACTCATATCAGTGAAGAAGCAAGAAGGAAACTGGAGCAGGCAGACTTGATTCTTTCTAAAGGCCAGGGAAATTTTGAAACTTTACATACCTGCGGACTGAATATTTATTATTTATTTTTGTGTAAATGCGACTGGTTTATGCAGCGGTTTCAGGCAGAGCATCTTCAGGGAATGTTTGTCAATGAAACGAGAATTTAAGAAAGAACAGGAGGGAGTCTTATGAACATGGTAAGACTTGGAAAAACGGAAATACAGGTAAGTAAAAATGGGTTTGGAGCCCTCCCTATCCAGAGAATTACCAAGGCAGAAGCAGTGTATTTGCTTCAAAAGGCTTTTTATCATGGTATCAATTATTTTGATACTGCAAGGGCTTATTCTGACAGTGAGGAAAAACTGGGGGCAGCGTTTCCTTATGTGAGAGAAAAATTGATTATCAGTACAAAAACAGCAGCGCAGGATGCAAAAGGTTTTTGGGCTGATTTGGAAGAAAGTTTGAGAAAATTAGGAACAGATTATATTGATATTTACCAATTTCATAATCCGGCTTTTTGTCCGAAACCAGGAGACGAGAGCGGCTTATACGATGCTGCTTTAAAAGCAAAGGAGGAGGGAAAAATCCGCCATATTGGTATTACCAACCACAGGCTTGCAGTAGCAAAGGAGGCTATTGCCTCCGGCTTGTATGAAACCTTGCAGTTCCCTTTTTCTTACCTGGCAGCAAAAGAGGAGTTTCAGTTGGTAGAAACCTGTAAAGAAGCAGATATGGGATTTATTGCCATGAAAGCTCTGTCCGGTGGTTTGATTCATAATTCTGCTTGTGCCTATGCTTTTATGAACCAGCCTCAGTTTGCCCATGTGGCGCCTATCTGGGGAATCCAGAAAGAAAAGGAATTGGATGAGTTTTTGGCTCATGCAGCCTGTCCACCGGTTCTGGATGAAGAATTAAAAGGACAAATTCAGAAGGATATTCAGCAGTTATCCGGGGACTTTTGCAGGGGGTGCGGCTATTGCATGCCTTGCCCTGCCGGTATTGAAATCAATAACTGTGCCAGAATGAGTCTGATGCTTCGCAGAGCGCCACAGGCTGACTGGCTGTCAAAGGAATGGCAGGAAAAAATGGCGAAAATCGAGGGATGTCTCCATTGTAATGCATGTATGAAGAAATGTCCTTATGGGTTGAATACTCCAGAATTACTGGCGAAGAATTATGAGGATTATAAGACGTTTCTTTAAAAATACCGGGGGCAAAAGAAAATGGAAATCAGTATTTTAATGGTAGATGATGACCGGATTTTAGTGGAGAAGCTGGAGGAAACGGTGGATTGGAAAAGAATTGGAATCTCTATGGTTTTTACAGCAAATAATATCCGTCAGGCTCAGAAAATTTTAGAGGAATTTCCAATTCAAATCTTACTTTGCGATATTGATATGCCACAAGGCAGTGGTCTGGAACTGTTGGAATGGTTACGAAATCAGGAAATACAAACAGAATGTATTTTTTTAAGCAGCTATGCGAATTTTGCCTATGCACAGAAAGCATTGCAGCTTGCTTCCAGAGAATATCTGTTAAAACCCATTTCTAATTATGAACTGGAACAGGCACTTGAAAAAGTTGTGTTGGAAATCACAAAAAATTCAAGGGGGGGAGAAAAGAGTTTTCGACAAAAGGAGCAAATGTGGCAGCAGATACTGCTAGGAGATAGCAGGTCTTGCTATGAAGGTGAAGGAAAAGATCTGTTTCAGTTGGAATTAGTGAAGGTCTTTATCAAGGCAGAAGATTCTCAAAAGAACAAAAAACAGACGATGTGCAAATTTTTATTATCTGGCAGGGGAGCGGAAGCTCTTGTACCGGTGTATGACAATTTGTGGGCATTGGTATGGAAGAACAGAGAAAAAGGGAAAGAAGAGAGAATCAGAGAGGCTAGAGAACTAGCGGATTTGATTCATTGCCGTGTTGAATGTAATGTTTGTGTTTATATAAGTGAAGAATCTTGTAAAGAGGAAGATATTTCTCAGACATGGAAGCAGCTGAAAACAATGGAGGAGACTGCTTTACCAGAAAGAAATGGTGTTGTATTGGAAATGTCATGCTCTTCTTGGGAAGAGGAAATAGTACCATGGGAAAGCTGGCAGAAAATGATGCAAGATTCTCAAAATTTAGGTATTGTATTTGAAAAGATACAAGCGTTTTTAAAAGCAGTGCAGGAAACAAAGGCATGGACAGGAAAGAAACTTCGGCAGTTTATGCGGGAATTTCATCAATTTTTATATGTTTATCTGGCACAACAAAGGTTAGAATTTCGGCAAGTTTTTGAAAATAGTGAGTTTGAACGACAGGAAGAAGAGGCCTATGTATTTTTAGAAGGTTGTATAGAATTTATTTCTTATGTGTTTGAAACGCTTCAAAGAAATCAGCTTTATAATCAAAATCGAGAAAATGCTATAGAGTGTGTAAAAGAGTTTATTAGTAAAAATCTGGACAAAGATTTGTCGAGAGGGAATCTTGCAAAGGAAGTTTATTTGTCGGAAGACTACCTTTCCAGAACATTTAAGATGGAAACAGGAAAGAGTCTGACTGTTTATATCGCAGAAAAGCGAATGGAAAAAGCAAGGGAATATTTAGAAAATTCTAATCTTACCATAAGTCAGATTGCTTTGGAAGTGGGATATCACAATTTTTCTTATTTTAGCAAAACATTTCGTGATATTACCGGTTTTACGCCAAATGAATATAGAAATAACAAAAAACCGTACAAGGAATAACAAAAATCTGTTGTACAAAATGCAAGAGACATGGAAACATGTCTCTTTTTTGATAATAAAAATGCACAATAATAAAAGAAAAATAGCCGAGAAAACTATATAATATAGATATAAAAAGAAAGGAAAGAGGGGATAAAATATGAGAAAAAATAAAGTACAACAAAAGCAGAGCTTTATACAGGGGATCAAAAGCAGCCGGGCGCTTTACCTGTTGCTGTTGCCATCATTCATTATTTTTCTTTTATTTACGTATTACCCAATGTACGGGGTTATTATTGCATTTAAAGACTTTTCACCAGCCCAGGGGATTCTTGGCAGTCCATGGGTAGGATTTAAAAATTTTATACAATATTTTAATTCCTATCAATTCTGGCCAACGATTAGAAATACCATAGTCATCAGTTTGTATACGATTGTGGTTACTTTTCCGTTACCTGTTTTTCTGGCCCTGATGTGCAATCAGATTCGGGCAAGACGGTTTAAAAAGTTTTTTCAGGTATCTACCTATTTGCCACATTTTATTTCTACGGTAGTTATGTGCGGAATGATTATTTTGTTTTTATCACCAAGTACCGGAATTATTGCAAAGTTAGCAGGGATTTTTGGTTTTACACTTCCAAACCTTATGGGTTCAGCGTCGGCTTTTCCAAGTATTTATGTATGGACGGAGGCCTGGCAGCATGTGGGATGGGATAGTATTTTATACATAGCTACCTTGTCTGCCATAGATCCAACACTTTACGAAGCAGCTACTATGGATGGAGCAAGTAAGTGGAAACGCATGATTCACATTGATGTTCCGGCACTGCTGCCTACTGCTACTATTATGTTTATTTTGAGAATGGGAAGTGTTATGAGTGTTGGATTTGAGAAAATTTATCTGCTGCAGAATACCTTAAATTCCAGCACCAGTGAAATTATTTCCACCTATGTATATAAAATGGGTCTGGTAAGCAATCAATATAGCCTATCCTCTGCCATTGGTTTATTTAATAATGTGATTAACCTGGTTTTATTGTTACTGGTAAACTATACATCTAAGAAACTTAGCGATACATCTTTGATTTGATGAGGGGGGAAGGAAATGAAAACAGCCGTGAGAAACAATAAGGTGAAAAAATCAAAGGAAGATAAAATTTTTGATTTTATTTTGTACGGGATTGCAGCCATACTGATTGTCGTTGCCCTTTATCCCATGTATTTTATTGTGATTGCATCGATTAGCAATCCCAATCTGGTTTCCAACGGAGAAATTTTATTTTTGCCAAAAGGAATTAACTTTAAAGCTTATGAACAGCTTGCCAGTTATTCTCAGCTTTGGACAGGATATAAAAACACGATTTTGTATGTGATTTTTGGAACTATTTTTACTTTAGTTGTAAATATTCCGGCAGCCTATGCGCTGTCAAGAAGAAAACTGTATGGACGGAAAGCGCTGACGATTTTTTATCTGATTCCCATGTTTTTTACTGGTGGTCTGATTCCTACCTATCTGGCAGTACAGCAGTTTCATTTACTGGATACTTTTTGGGTCATGGTTCTTCCGTTTTCGGTTGTTACTTATTATATTATTGTAGGTAGAACTTTTTTTGCAAACAGCATTCCAGAAGAACTGTGGGAAGCGGCTCAGTTGGATGGATGTGGGTATATGGGATTCTTTTTCAGAATCGTATTGCCTTTATCTAAGGCGGTTATTGCAGTCATTGCTCTTTGGGCAGCTGTTGGACAGTGGAATTCTTATTTTAATGCATTGATTTATTTACGTGATCCGGAACTTCAGCCTTTGCAGATTATTTTGAGGAATATTTTAATTAGTAATCAAACCATTAGTTCTATGACAACAGGAGCGGCTGCAGCAGAAGCAAAACAAATGGCAGATTTAATAAAATATGCAGTGATTGTTGTGTCATCTGCACCTATTATGTGCTTGTATCCATTTGTTCAGAAACATTTTAATCAGGGTGTTATGCTTGGTTCTTTGAAGGGATAAGAACAAGGCAAAAAATAAACAACACGAAAGGAGATTTTAAACATGAGAAAGAAGAATTTTAGAAAGGGTGTGAGCCTGGTACTGGTAGCCTCCATGTCAGCAGCTATGCTGGCTGGATGCGGCGGTCAGGAAGAAGAAGGAAAAAAAGAGGCACAAGGTGGTAAAAATGATGTTCCAACTTACACGATTGCTACAGTACGTTGGACAGATGCCTGGCCTACGGATTTCTTAGAAAGTGGTGTTATGAAAGAATTAGAAGAAAAGCATGGCATTAATATTGAATGGCAGATTTATTACAATTCTGACTGGTCAGAACAGAAATCCCTGCTTTTAGCTTCCGGAGATTTGCCGGACGCATTTTTAGGCTCTATTTCTTTAAATGCCACAGATGTTGCACAGAATAAATCCAGCTTTTTAGAGCTTACTGATTATATCAATGAAGAAACCATGCCAAATCTGGTAAGTGTATTTGAGAAAGACCCGGAAATGAAAGCGATTGCAACAGACCGCGATGGAAAGATTTACAGTTTGCCAAAGAAACTTCCTCTTCGCCCGGAAGTTTGTGGAAATCCTCTTTATATTAATAAGGAATGGCTGGATAATTTAGGTCTTGACGTACCAAAGACTTATAAAGAACTGGAAACTGTTTTGGAAAAGTTTATTACAGAAGATGCGGACAAGGACGGAGATCCAAACAATGAAATTGGTTTTTCTAATTCCGCAAGTACTGCTTTGCTAAGTGGAGATTTAAGAACAATTCTGGCTCCTTTTGGTACTATGGTAAGTCGAGATAATAACTATATGGGCTTAAACGGAGAAGGAAAACCAGTGTTTATGCCTATGGAGGAAAATTACAAAGAAGCCGTTAAGTGGATGCACGGATTATGGGAAAAGGGAATCCTGGATCCGGAATATTTCACTCAGGATTCTTCCATGTTTACTTCTAAAAAACAGGCTGACGGTGGTTCTAAAGTTGGTTTGATTCATGGCTGGACAGCAGATGCGGAAGCTGGCGTCAATGCGTCTCAGTTTGTGCCATTGGAAGCTCTGGAAGGATATGATGGAAATCATTATATTGAAAATGCATCCAATTTCCTGGATATTTCAGACAGAGAACTTCTGATTACGAAAGAGTGTAAAGAGCCAGAAAAACTTTTGCAGTGGGCAGATGATTTCTATGATGATCTGACTTCCATGCAGACTTTCTATGGTTCCATTTCAGATGGCTGCATTACAGATAATGGGGATGGCACTTATGATGTCAATGAACCAGAAGACGGTAGTTCTTTAGATACCTCTGCCTGGTCAAATTCTTTAAGAGACTTCGGACCAAAATATATGAATCCGGAATTTTATGATAAAATTCATATACCGGAAAATCAGGGAGACGGCATTAAATTAAAAGAAGATGAGCTGAATGCGAAATATGTAACAACAGATAAAAATGTAGGATTTCCAATGGTTCAGTATACGGAAGATGAACTGGCACAGCTTACTACACTTGGAACGGATATTTATAAATATTGTGAAGCGCAGTATGCACATTGGGTTGTAGATGGCGGAATTGAAGAAGAATGGGATTCTTATCTGAAGCAGTTAAAAGATATGGGTGTAGAAGAATTAGTAAAAATTCAGGAAACAGCATATGAAGCTTATCAGGAAAATATGAAATAAAAGGACAAAAGGATAGAAAGCTGCTGTGAAACAAGGAGGAAAAAGAATGGTTTTGCAGCAGCTTTTTCCATAGGAGGACAGAGATATGTTTCAAGAGAAAAACGGAAAATTATATTATATTTGTGACGGAGAGCAGGTTTGCATAGAAGCCTGGGGAGACAACGCTTTACGGGTCAGAGGAACAAGAAACCGGCGGTTTACAGAGCATGACTGGGCTTTGGATATTCCAAACGGGAAGGAAGCCTGTGTTCGGATTTTTGAGGATCAGGATGCAAATGGTACAGCCTATGCCAATATGTATATGGGTGAAGATAAATCATATGGAGAGATTCAAAACGGAAGGCTGAAAGCTAGTATCAATGCTAATGGCGTTGTGACTTTTTATAAAGAAAGTGGAGAGATTTTGTTAAAAGAAAATTGGCGGCGTTTACAGGATGAAATCAGTGCACCTTTGAATATTTATGGCAGGGAATACGTTCCACAGGAGGGAGAAAATTATAAAATTTCTTTACGTTTTTTAGCAAATGATCAGGAAAAAATTTATGGTATGGGACAATATCAGCAGACACAGATGAATATGAAAGGGTGTATGCTGGAACTGGCACAAAGGAACTCTCAAGTCAGTGTTCCATTTTATATTTCCAGTCTGGGATATGGATTTTTATGGAATAATCCAGCCGTTGGAAGCGTCTTCTTTGGTATGAATGGAACAGAGTGGAGAGCAGAGTCCACAAAGCAAATTGATTATCTGGTAATTGCAGGAGACACACCTGCTGAAATCGAAGAAAATTATATGGAACTTACAGGAAAAGCTCCTCTGATGCCGGAATATGGACTGGGCTTTTGGCAGTGTAAATTGCGTTATAGAACTCAGGAAGAACTTTTGCAGGTGGCAAGAAGATATTATCAGGAAAAGATTCCGGTAGATGTTATCATTGCTGATTTCTTTCATTGGACCCAGGAAGGGGATTTTCGATTTGATCCCAAGTATTGGCCGGACGTACCTGCTATGTGCAAAGAACTTGAAGAAATGGGTATGAAGCTTATGGTTTCTGTATGGCCCACCGTAGATTACCGTTCTGAAAACTTTGCTGAAATGAAAGAAAAGGGATATCTGATACAGTGTGAGAAAGGTGTCCGTATTTCCATGTTATGTGGAGGAAATGAAGTCTTTTTTGATGCTACCAATCCAGAAGCCAGAAGGTTTGTATGGGATAAGATTAAAAAGAATTATTGGGAAAAGGGAGCAAAATTGTTCTGGCTGGATGTGGCAGAACCAGAATATACCACGTATCAGTTTGACAATTACCGGTATTATCTGGGGACGAATCTGGAAGTGGGAAACAGCTATCCGAAATTCTATACACAGGGTTTTTTTGAAGGAATGACAGAAGAAGGGGATCAGCAGCCGGTGAATCTGGTACGATCTGCATGGGCAGGAAGCGCCAGATATGGGGCGCTGGTATGGTCTGGAGATATTGTGAGTAGTTTTGAATGCTTTAACCGCCAGGTGCGTGCAGGTTTGTCTATGGCTATTGCAGGAATTCCATGGTGGACAACTGATATTGGAGGATTTCATGGTGCAAGAGGAGATGATCCGGAATTTCGTGAATTATTTTTACGCTGGTTTGCCTATGGATGTTTTTCTCCTGTTATGCGTCTTCACGGAAATCGAAATCCACAGCTTGATTTTGAAGGGGAGGCTATTGGTTCAGGTAGTCCCAATGAAATCTGGAGTTTTGGAGAGGAAGTTTTTCAAATCTGTAAAAAATATATTGCGCTTCGGGAGCATATGCGTCCATATATGAGAGAACAAATGCGTCTGGTACATGAAAAAGGAACACCAGTGATGCGTCCATATTTTTATGATTACCCGGAAGATAAAAAGGCATGGGAGGTAGAAGATTCCTATTTGTTTGGAACGGATTTCCTGGTGGCGCCTGTGTTGGAAGCTGGAGCCAGGGAAAGAGAAGTGTATTTGCCAAAAGGAGAAGTATGGATTGATGTATGGACAGGAGAAGAAAGGAACGGAGGAGAAACCATAACCGTGTCAGCGCCTTTGGAAAAAATTCCGGTGTTTGCAAAAAAAGAAAGCGAATATTTGGAAATATTTGACAACTTTTCTTGAATTTTTTATGATAGAAAATAAATAGGCGAGTTTTAGCAGAGCAGGAGGAAAAGAAATGTACCGGCAAAAAGAGAAAAAACGGAAGAGAAAAGCAGAAAAACTCCGTACCTTGGGATTAAAGGTACTGATTCCGGTATTTGCGGTGCTTTTGGGACTTTTGCTCTGCCTTTTTGTGGGGATGAGGGAAACCAGAAAACTTGCAGAACAATATACAGAGGATACAGCTGGCTTATATGTAGAGCAGATTAACCGGGATATTTTTCAGATTAACAATGAGCTGATACAAGTCCTGGGGAAAAGTGGGATTCAGGAGATTCCGGATACGCTGGAGGCTTCAGAACAGAAATATTATGACCTTTTAAGAGATATCAGAGAGCAAAACAGATTGTTAAAAATTCGTTACAAAGAAGTACAAAACTTTTTTGTGTATGCAGAGAAAGCAGATGTACTCATAGGAGATGAAGGGACTGTTTTTTCACAGAGTTATGTAGAAGGTTTTTTGAAGGACCTTAGAGGATTTGCCAGAAAAGCGGCAACTCAGAGTTATGGCGTGACTTCCTGGGAGTTTCTGGAAACAGACGGTGAGACTTATATTGTAGGGTGGTATACAAAGGCGGGAAATGTCATAGGATGCCTGATGAATACGGAAAAAATCTTTTCACTGCTAAAGGAAATGACCCAGCGTTATGAAGTTATTCCGTTTCTTGAGAAGGAAGACGGGACCCTGATTTACCCGAAAGATTTTGCTGAAAGAAAAAAAGAAATGAGTCAGGCAGAGAGAAAAGGCGGAAACTTTTACAAGTATCAACTGGGAACGATTGGAAAGATGTGTGTGTATGTGCTTCCAAACGGAGGGATTCTGGAAACTATTCTGGAAATGCAGACGGTTTTGGTTGTGCTGATTACTGTTTTGTTTGGTATTTGTATTTTTCTTGCAGTGCGGTATTATTATCATCTTATGATTCCTCTGAAGGTATTTACAGAAGGGATTTCCAACATGGAAGAGGAACAGCTTCTCCATGAAGATGGGAGAAATAACATTCTGGAATTAGAAGCGGTTAGTGATAAGTTTCGTTTGCTTTTAAGGAAAATACAGTCTTTAAAAATTGCAATCTATGAGAAAGAGCTGCAGGAAAAGCGGGCTGAACTGGAATATATGCAAGAGCAGATCCGTCCTCATTTTTTCCTGAACTGTTTAAGTTTGATTCATGGAATGGCGGATAAATCTGGGGAAACGGATATTACCTATATTACAAAAGTGCTTTCAGAATACATCCGATATAATTATCGGGAGTCTGGAAAAGAAAGGAAATTGGTAGAAGAAATTGAACATGTAAAGAAATATATGGAAATCCAGAGGCTGCGATATGGGGACAGTGCTTTTTGTTTTGAGGTGATTTGCGAAGAGATAGGAGATGAAGTCCAGGTTCCATCTCTGGTTTTGCAGACTTTAGTAGAGAATGCGGTAGTACATGGTGTGACTTTGGATCATTTGGTAGAAATTTCTTTATATGTGACCATGGAAAGGTATCAGGATAAAAACTGGCTTTATATCTGCGTGTCTGATACAGGAAAGGGTTTTTCAGATGATATTTTAAAGGCATTGTCCGAAGATACGCCGATTATTTATGGAGGCAGGAAACATGTGGGATTGCAAAATGTGAAAAGACGTCTGGAACTTTTGTATGGACAAGACGCAGAACTGTCTGTGCAAAATATGGGAGAACATTATGGGGCTGTGGTAGAAGTACGGATTTTGCAAAAAACACTTTGAGTGATGGGGACTCAAGGTGTTTTTTCTTGACATTCTTTACTTTTTCTATATAATAATACTTAGTAATACTAAATATTATAAAAAGAGGATGACATATGGAAGAAAAATTTGCACAGCAGTTAAAAAAAGGGGTGCTGGACATGGTTGTTCTGAAATTGATTTCCAGAAAGCAGACTTATGGATATGAGCTTTTGCAGGAACTGGAGCAGCAGGGAGAAGGTTTTTTTCAGCTTAAGGAAGGAACTCTTTATCCCGTCTTGTACCGCCTGGAGGACAGCGGATTTATTGAGGCCTCCTGGAAAATGAGTGAAGGCAGGACAGCGCCTAAGAAGTATTATCAAATTACAGAAAAAGGGAAGCAGATGTATCAGGTATATGAAACTATCTGGAAAGACTTTCAGGCATGTGTAGAAAAATTGTGTGGGAGGGAAACGTTATGACAGAAGAGCAGAAGAAAATTAAGAAATATGTCAATGCCATTGAGTGGCATTTAAAGGTGCCTCTGGAGATGAAGGCCAGAATTAACAGCGATATTGGAACAGAGATTCATCTGCACCTGGAAACAGGGAAAACCATAGATGAGGTGATGGCAGAGATGGGGACACCGAAAGAGGTGGCGCAGCGGTTTAACACAGAATTGAAAGAGCAGACCCTGAGAAAGCATCCGTTGAGGTTTTTGTTTTTGACGCTGGCAGTTCTTGTGGTAATAGGTACTGTGGCAAGAGGTATGAATCATTTTCCTTCTTTGGGTCAGGAGGAGCATTGAGATAGCGCCAGGTTTTGTTTTGAATTAGGTGGTGTTTCTGATTGCTGCTTTGAGATTGAGAAAATAACTGGTGATACAAAGTTTTAGGAGTGACTTGTGTTCTGCTGGCTTTTATGTTGAAAAAAAATAAAAAATATGATAAATTAAAAATGTAACATAAAAAAAGTTATAAATATAAAAATGGTGATTATGATGAGGGAGTTCTTAGAGAAAGCATTACAACAGAATGTTACAATAAAAGAAGGCAGGGAACTATTTGAGAAACTACCATTAGCATATCGTGGAAGATATGACATTTTTTTTGTTGAAACCAATGGAGTGTTATGGACAGCAATACATCCAAAAAACGAGGCTGGACTTGTTATGCTTCGAAAAGATAGAGCAAGAGTTGAAAAGACGGTCAGATTAAATTGTGCGATATTTCTTGATAAAGCAACTTTTTATGTTAGAGAAAAGCTAATGGAAGAGGGAATTCCTTTTGTGATAGATGGAAAACAGTTATTTCTTCCATTTATAGGATACTTGCTCAGTAGTGCGAATGAGAGGGAATTGGCACCAGTCCATTTGATTTCATTTTTAACACAGAAAATGTTGTTGGTAGCAATATATGAAAGATGGAGTAATGTAAAAGCTTCTGAGGCTGCAGAACGAGTAGGAGTATCGCGAATGTCTGCGAGCAGATGTTTTGATGAGATGGAATATCTCAATATTGATGTGCTAAGTATGAAGGGGAAATCCAGAGTGATTACAGTGCCAGAAGATTTAGAGAAGTTTTGGAATCAAAATGTAGGTATATTAAGAAATCCTGTAATTCAAAGATTTATTCTTAACAAAGATATAGAACTTGAGAAAAAAGCGGGTATTTCAGCTTTATGTGAGTATTCGCTGTTGTCTGATAATGAGTATCCAACCTATGCAGTGACTAAGAAAGAATTAAAGGATAGCGGGGTCAAAACAGCAAGACAAGTGAGAATGTCAGAAGAAATTGGCTGCATTGTTTTAGAACTGGGTTATTTCATTGAATTTGACAGTAAAGGAATACAGGATCCATTGAGTGTAATGTTATCCATGACAAGAGAAGAACAAGAAGATGAAAGAATAACTATTTCTGTTCATGAAATGCTGGAGGAAAATGTATGGTCAAGGGATTAGATGTATTTCGTAAATATTTTGCAGATTATGAAGAACAGTATGTTTCTCATAGGTGGTGCTGCATGTGACATTATATTTGAAAGTAACGAAGTGAATTTCAGAGCAACAAGAGATTTGGATATGGTTTTGATTATTGAAGCTCTGACTCCGGAATTTGGAGAAAAATTCTGGAATTTTATTGTAGCTGGAAGATATCGAAATAAAGCAACGAATGGTGGAAAAACTCAGTTTTACAGATTTGATAAGCCAGAAGAAGATTCGTTTCCGAAAATGATTGAGTTGTTTTGTAGAAGTGACTTCAAATTGGAGAATGCTGAGGGAATAACGCCGATTCATATTGATGACGAGATTTCCAGCCTATCAGCGATTCTTCTAGATGATGATTATTACAAAATACTCCTGGATGGAAAAGTTGTGAGAAATGGACTTTCTGTTCTCAGACCAGAATATATTATTCTCTTCAAGGCTAAAGCATATCTTGATTTGAAACAAAGAAAAGAAACTGGAGGAACTGTTGATTCCAATGACATAAAAAAACATAAGAGAGATATTCTGCGTATTGCTACGGAGCTTATGCTGGAAAAAGCAATGGATTTACCTGTATCTGTAAATGAAGATATACATATGTTTCTTGCTTCATTGGAGCAAGAGCCATTTGATCAGAGTTTATTGAAAATGTATGGATTGAAAAATGATGATGTTGTAGCTTTGTTAAAGCGAGTGTTTGGGTAAAAGTTTTAGGAGTGACTTGTCTCCCCATTTGTGGTACAATAATAAACTACATTCTTGCTTTTGCAAAAAGGAGACTATCAATGAGTGACGGAAAGAAATATTTAAACTTTGTAATAGAGAAGCTTGAAAATCGTCTGGAGGAGGTTCAGCATTCCATCCAGGAAGGGCAGAAGGAAATTGAAGGAATGCATGAATATTACTGGGAAAATTATACAGAGATGGACCAGTATGGCTATGAAAATTTTGATAACCAGCAGGCTTTGCTTCACCAGGTCAATGCGAATCAGGAGCAACTGGCATTGAAACACAGGTTGAAAACCATGTTGGATGCACCTTTTTTTGGAAGGGTGGATTTCTGTTATGACGGGGAAGAAGAGCCGGAGCATTTTTATATTGGCATTGGAAATTTTGGAGAACAGGCAGGCCATGTGCCTCTGATTTATGACTGGAGAGCGCCGGTCAGTGGAGTATTCTATGACTTTGATAAAGGCCCTGCCAGTTATGAGGCGCCGGGAGGACTTATGGAGGGGGAAGTGACCTCCAAATGGCAGTATAAAATCCGCAACCGGAAAATGGTGTATGAGTTTGAAAGTGATGTAAAGATTGATGATGAAATTTTAAAAGCAGAACTTGGGAGCAACGGGGATGTACAGTTGAAAAACATTGTGCGTACTATTCAGAAGGAGCAGAATGCCATTATCCGCAATACCAGTGACCGGATTCTGGTGATTCAGGGCGCAGCAGGAAGCGGGAAAACGTCTGTGGCATTGCATCGGATTGCTTATCTTTTGTATCATGACCGGAAACAGATGAAATCTTCCAACATTTTGATTTTATCTCCAAACAGTGTATTTTCAGATTATATTTCTCATATTTTGCCGGAGCTTGGTGAGGAAAATATCAAGGAAATGAGCTTTGACTTATTTGCTTATAAAGAATTAAAAGATACAGTCTTTGACTGTGAAGACCGCTATGACCAGATTGAGAAGGAACTGCAGGGACGTTTTGGCGCAAAAGAGCAGGAGGAATATGAGCGAAAGCAATCCCAGGAGTTTTTGTCCCAGGCAGAGGGCTTTTTATTGGGGCTGGAGGACAGCCTTATGGAATTTCAGGATGTGGAGTTTCGTGGTTTGACGAAAACAGAGGCAGAGCTGGTGGATTTATTTTACTTTAAATTCCAGGAAATTCCTCTTCTAGCCAGAATGGACGCTTTGCTGGAGCATTTTGTGGATGAGTATGAGACCCTTCATAGCTGCACCCTGCCGGAAGAAGATACAGATGCTTTGAGAGAGAAATTTTGGAAAATGTACCGAACCAGGGATTTGTATGTGTTGTACAATGAATTTTTGGAGGAAAACGGGTATACGGTCTTACCGAGAGTGTCTTATGAAAAAAGAATCCTGGCATATGAAGATGTATACCCTATGATGTATCTGAAATATCGCCTTTGGGGAAGAGGAAAGCAAAAGGGCATCAAGCATCTGGTTATTGACGAGATGCAGGATTATTCTTACTTGCAGTATGAAATTTTAAAAGAATTGTTCCCCTGTAAGATGACGATTCTGGGAGACCGGGCGCAGACCATGGAGGCAAAAACCCAGGATGTGATTACCTTTTTGCCTCAGATTCTGGGAAAACAGATGCGGAAAATTATTATGGACAAGAGTTACCGAAACACAGTGGAGATTGCCTCTTATGCAAATCAGCTGACCGGAATTACGGATGTGCGGCTCTTTGAGCGCCATGGGAAGCCAGTGGAGGAGCAGAGCTTTTCAGAACTTGAGGAGGCTTTAGAGCAGGTTTTGGAAAATTTGCGTCTGGATGAAGAGGGGTACGAGACGGCGGCTTTGATTACTATGACCGAGGAAGAAGCCAGAAGAGCATTTGCTTATTTAAAAGAAAGAATGCCGGAAATTTCTTATTTGGACAGGAACAGCAGCACCTTTCAAAAGGGCCTTACAGTGACCACCTTTTATCTGGCAAAGGGTCTGGAATTTGACCAGGTGTTTGCCCTGTGCAGGGAAGAAAAAACACCTCTTTTAAAACAGGCAGAATACATCTGTGCTACCAGAGCACTTCACGAATTGTATATGTATACCGTAAACTAACAGGAGGAATTTCTATGAATACCTTGGAGTTATTAGATGAACTTCAGAAAAAAGCTATGGCTGACGAAAAAATCAGAAAAGAACTGTTGCTTACCAGAGAGCAAAAAGACCCTCTGAGGGCTTTTTGCCAGAAGGCAAGAGCATTGGGCTATGAGCTTTATGAGATGGAACTGGTGGATGCAGGGGAAAATTTTTATGCAGAAATGAAACGTAGCACCAACGGAGGCGGGGAAAATTCTCCTGTGCTGGAAGGATTTGATGATTTTTATGAATTATTTTTTGCCAGTATAGAGTAAGCAGCGGGTTTTCACCTGAATTTTACAGAGAAATAATCTTACCATGATAGGAAAAAAACAGGCATATTTTCTAAAATAGGAGCATATAGTTATACAGTGTTGCAAATATTTTAGAAAGAATTGAAGTGCCATATGAAAAAAACAGGAAACAAATTAAAGGAGAATCTGAGTCAGAAGGATTTTATTGCAAAAGGACAGTGTGTCATGCGTCTTTTGATGACAAAACTGGAGATGATTAACGTGGAATTGTCCGTGAAATTAAAACGGGATGTGATTCAGACGAAAACAGGAAGATTAAAAACATACCGAAGCACCTGCAAAAAACTGAGTAAAAAAGGGCTGGAGAAAAATTTCTCCACTGCTTTGGAAAATATTCATGATTTAATTGGGGTGCGGGCAGTCTGTTCCTATGTGGATGACATTTATCTGGTACAGCGGATGCTGGAGGAACAGATGGATATGAACATTCTGAAAATCAAAGATTATATCAAAAATCCAAAAGACTCCGGATACCAAAGCCTCCATATGATTTTGGAAATTCCCCTGGTGTTTCAGGGAGAGACCCAGTGGGTGAAAGCAGAGCTTCAGCTTCGCACTGCGGCCATGGATTACTGGGCAAATCTGGACCATCAGCTTCGCTACAAAAAAGAGGACAGCAGAACCTATGCGGCTGCTATTGACCAGGAATTAAAAAAATGTGCGGAAATTGTAGAATATCTGGATCGGACTATGCTGGGAATCAGAAGACAAATAGAAAATATTTAGCAGAGAACAATTAGAGAAAGAGGAGAAAAGTATGCTTCGTGATATTGATTTAAAGGCTGTTTCAGATGGCAGATTATACAGACAAAGCGATATGGCAAAAGTGGGCTGTAATGACTGCAAAGGCTGTTCAGACTGCTGCAGGGGTATGGGCAGCTCTATTGTGCTGGATCCTTATGACTGTTTTATGTTGTGTAAAAATCTGGGAGAAAGTTTTGAATCCCTGCTTTCTTATGCCATAGAACTTCAGGTGGTAGATGGGATTATTCTGCCAAATTTGAAAATGGCAGACAAAACAGATGCCTGTGCCTTTTTAAATGAACAGGGAAGATGTGGTATTCACAGCTTCCGGCCTGGGTTTTGCAGGATGTTTCCCCTTGGAAGAATCTACGAAAACCAGAGCTTTCAATATTTTCTGCAGGTTCATGAATGTGCCATGGAACCTAAAAGCAAAGTGAAAATCAATAAATGGATTGGCATACCGGATATCCGGCGATATGAAACGTTTGTCACCGACTGGCATTATTTTTTGAAAAAGGTAGAAGAAATTTTGAAACACTTTGAGGATGAAGCATCTTTGAAAAATATTACCATGTATTTGCTGAAAACCTTTTATCTTATGCCTTATGATGAAAGCCAGGATTTTTATTCTCAGTTTCAGGAAAGGTTGGAAAAGGCTGGGAAGTTTTTCTCCTGAATAAAATATCTATTAGACAAGATGGAGCGAATATCCTTTCGTTGATACAAGGGTATTCGCTCTGCATTTATTTCATAAAATGACGAATGAAACAGGATTTACAGGAAACGCCTGATAGGAACGGTAAGAACCCGCAGAAGTCCATAGAACACTTTTTTTCCTGTACTCATTTCTTTTTCTTTGTAGTATTCCCCATAGACATAAGTACCGTCGTCCCCCATGGTTCTGCTGTAGGTTTTGTCATGTTCCATTTCTTTGGCCATCTTTGCATTTAATTCTCTGGAATCCACAGCCAGCATGAGTTCTGTATCCTGGTAGGTGCTTCGCATATCCATGTTATAGGAACCCAGGATTGTCATACGATCATCAATGAGCAGTGCTTTTGTGTGACAGGAGTGTTTTCCCATAAACTCATGAACTTTTACCCCTGTATTCCAAATGTTTTTCTTCTGATTCAGATAATCCGTACAACCCCATGGATTGGCCCCGCTGGAAACGGCATTGGTTATGATTTCAATGTCTGTGCCATTGGCAGTAAGGTCTGTTAGATCCTGATACATTTCTTTTCCACAGATAATATAAGGTGTGTATACAGTTACCTGTTTTCCCTGTTTCATAAGCTGAGTTAAGGCGTACCACATCCATGGCTCTTTGTTATTTGAGGTAATTGGATTGGAAAGCAGGGAAGTCCGGTTGGTTTCCATGGTAAGGGATTCCCAATCCCAGGTTGTATAGGATTCAGGATATAAATCCTGCAGTTTTTCATAACGGTTTTCTAATTCCACCCCACAGGCACTGATTTTATCTGTTACCTTAGAACAGGTATAAGCCTTGCTGTCAGGGCTTTTCCATACAGCTTCAAAATAATCCCGTACCTGCAAGAGAGAAGAATCTTCTGCTGCGGCAGTTTCATAGACGAACAGTTCCCGGTCAATGTTTTTAGAAGAGGAATAGTCTCCAAGAAACAGATTCGTGGTGTTTCGTCCTCCAAGCAGATACATTTTTTCATCAATAATGAAATATTTGTCATGAAGTCTTGCCTGAAGATTCCAGGGCTTTAACAAATTCACAGGGTTATAAATCTTAATGCTGACATTTTCCTGGGCAGCAAAAGCCTGAAACCAGGGTTTTCCTTTTAGCCCGTTTAAGTCCAGAAATCCACTGAAACCATCTACAATGACCCGGACCTTTATCCCTCTTTTTGCAGCGCTTGAAAGAGCTGCCATCATATCCCTTCCGGCCTGGTCGGCATTGAAATCAAAGGTAGAAAGAATAATTTCCTCTTCCGCTTCTTCCACCATACGCAGGCGGTATTGCAGAGCTTCTACATTATCATCAATATAGGCTGTACGTTCCGTTCCAACAGAATCATTGCTAAAAGTACGTTTTGCAAAACTTTCCTGGAAAGAGGAGGAAACCTTTTTGTGTGCCACATAAGGAATAGTTAAGGCACCGATATAAACCAGGATGAAAACCAGAATAAGCAAGCCCCAGGGAATTTTTTTCATATGTATTATACCTCCTACGCTTCTGGCGTATTATCTGTTTTTTTAGAAAACAGTTTGTCTTTGAAAAATAAAATCAGCGCCAGCAGAACAATACCAATAGAAATAAACTGAGAAGTGGAGAAAATTCCTACAGCGCCTCTGTCGTCAGAACGGAGAAATTCCAGAAGGAATCTGCCTACCCCGTATAGAAGCATGTAGAGAAAACCAACATTTCCGGTTTTTTTGCTGTGTTTGCTGTATGCCAATAAAAGGAACATAATAAGGAAATCTCCGGCAGAAGATAATAACTGGGTAGGAATTAATTTAACGCCTGCTGGGGCAAGACTTCCCTCTGGAAAAGTAATACCCCAGAATGCATTGGTCTCTCTTCCGTAACAGCATCCGGCCAGGAAACAGCCAATCCGTCCGAACCCCTGGGCCAAAGCAACGGAGGGAGCCAGAAGGTCAAAATATTCCAGAAATTTCAGATGTTTTATCCGGCAATAAATCATAGCAGCCAGAACACCGGTAATAATTCCTCCATATACTACGAAACCTTCAGAGCCAAGAACACTCATGGGGTCTTTTAAAAAGTCAGGAAATTCTACGATTACATACAATGCTTTTGCGCCTAAAAAACCAAAGAGGACTCCAAAAATCGCAATATCCAGAACCGCTTCGTCACTCATGTTTCTTTTTCTGGCGCGATACATACCAAGGGCAATACATGCCAGAATACCAAGGGCAATCATAAGGCCATATCCGTGTATAGTAAAAGGCCCAATGGAAAATAAATCATTCTTCATAATGTCAACTCGCTTTCTTGTGTTTTTTCATACCGTCGGGTATTTCTCATTATAACATCTTTTGTACAAAAAAGCATTATAGACTTTTTTTCAGAACCTGCAAGTGTTAAAATGAAAGAACTGTAATAAAAATTTGAATTATCAGGAGAATTTTTTATGAGGTTATTACATACCGCAGACTGGCATCTTGGAAAGCTGCTGGAAGGGAAAAGCAGGCTGGAGGAACAGCGCCATGTTCTTGGACAGTTTGTTTCCTTTGCCAAGGAAGCTCAGGCAGATGTGGTTTGCATTGCAGGAGATATTTTTGATAACGGGCATCCTTCTGCAGCAGCAGAAAGCCTGTTTTATGACACATTAAAGAAATTAAGCAACCATGGCACACGTCTGGTTCTGGTAATTGCAGGAAATCATGACCAGCCCTCCAGACTGGAGGCCATTAGTCCTTTGGTACAGGAGCATGGAATTTTGATTTATGGAACACCGAAAACAAAGCTGCCTTCCGGCAAGTACGGAAGATTTGCGGTGCAGTCTCTGGAAGAAGGGGTGTTTTCAGCAGAGATTCATGGGGAAAAGGCGGTTTTCGTCTGTGTGCCTTATCCCAGTGAGAAAAGCCTGAATGAAGTGTTGTATCAGGAGGAAGATGCGGAAGAGAAAAAAGCAGCAGACTATAGCGAAAAAGTAAAAGCGTTATTTCGGAAGAAGGCAGTCTGGTATGAGGAAGATTCGGTAAATGTTCTGGTAAGCCATGTGTTTACGCTTGGGTGTGTAAAGGATGGCTCTGAGCAGGGAATGATGCTGGGAAACAGCTATCTTCTGCCATTGGAGGTGTTCCCAAAGGAAGCTCAATATGTGGCTCTGGGACATGTTCACAGACCGCAGAAAGCAGTGGGAAGCCAGGGGAGAATCCGTTATAGTGGTTCGCCGCTTCCTTACCGTCTTCAGGAAGCAGTGATTGCCAAACAGTGTTTTCTGGTAGAACTGCATCCCAAGGAAGAACCCAAAGTGCAGGAATATTATTTTGATAATCCAAAACCCATAGAAAAATGGGTGTGCAAAGATTATGAGGAAGCCCTCAGACTTTGTAAGGAGCATCAGGACAGGCCTTGTTATGTGTATTTGCAGATTCATACAGATACCTATATCCGGGAGGAGCAGCTAAAGGAGCTGAAAACCTATAAAGAAGATATTCTGGAAGTGATTCCTCTGTTTTCTTCACAGGAAACAGAGGATGTGAGAGAAACTTTTTTGGAGAAGAGTTTTGAAGAGTTATTTTCCAGTTATTACAAAGAGAAAAAAGGTGTAGAACCAGAACAGGAAGTTGTAGAACTGCTTCTTGGGCTGTTAGAAAAGGAGGGAGAAGATGCGTCCGGTTTGGATGAAGATTAAGGGGCTGAACAGTTTTCTGGAAGCCCAGGAGGTGGATTTTGAACTTCTTGGCAATCAGGGGCTGTTTGGGATTTTTGGACCCACAGGAAGTGGAAAGAGCAGTATTTTGGATGGTATGACTCTGGCTCTTTATGGTACAACAGCCAGAAACAGCGCAAATTTTATTCATGTAAGTACAGACCGCGCTTCTGTAGACTACATTTTTTCGGTAAAGGAGAAACAGGTGAAAACCTATCAGGTTTCCAGAAGCTTCCGCAGAGGAAAGGAAGGTACCATACGAAGTGACGGTGCAAAATTTCTGGATTTAACCGGTGAGGAGCCGGTGATTCTGGCAGACCGGGTGGGAACAGTTAATGAGAAGTGCAGGGAAGTGCTTGGATTATCGAAGGAGGACTTCTTTCGGACAGTGGTACTTCCTCAGGGAAAGTTTTCGGAATTTTTGAAGCTGGAAGGCATGGAACGGAATAAAATGCTGGAGCGTTTGTTCCATCTGGAACAGTATGGAGAGCAACTGGCAGTTCTGGTGAAAAACCGTGCAGCCCGCTGGGAAGGAGAAAAGCGGGAAAAAGAAGGCGCCCTGTCCAGATATGCTTCCATAAGCCAGGAAGAAATTCAGGGGTTAGAAAAGGCAGAGAAAACGCTGATTCAGGAACTTGAGAACCAGGAGCAGCAACAGAAAAAACTGAGAGAACAGCTAGAGGAAGGGAAAACCGTAGCGGCCCTGCAGAAGGAGTATGAAACCATAGAAAACCAGCTTCAAGGGCATAAAAAAGAAGCGGAAGCTATGGAGTATTTGCGGACAAAGATACAACAGGCAGAAACAGCCAATGGACTTTTTGTCTGGTTTTCACAGGCACAGCAGGCAGGAAAACAGCAGCAGGAAACAGAGACTGGCAAAGAGAAAAGCCTGGCTTCCTGGCAGGAAAAGCAGAAGGAACTAAAAGAGGCAGAAGCAAAGAAGCAGAGAGCAGATACCCGGATACAAAAAGAAAAACCGGCTTTGCAGCTTCAACAGGAGCTGGTGAAACAGGCTTTGGAACTGGAACAGGAATGGAAACATTTGTCCTGTGAACTGGAAAAGAAGTATTTGCAAAAGCAAGAAACAGATAAACAACTGACAGAGGCCAATGAGAAGATGGAAAGGCTTTTGCAGGATATTGAAAGCCGTAAAAAACAAAAGGAACGTCTGAAACAGGAAGCAGAAATATCTGCAGTACCAAGCGCTATAAGAGAGGCCGCGGAAAAAGGAAATCGTCTGACTCTGCTGCTGGAGCAATCAGAAAAGCAAAAAGAACTTGCACAAAAAAAGGAACAGAGACAAAAAGAAGAACTTCATCATTGTGAGAAGGCATTACAAGAAACAGCGCAAAAGGCAAAAGAGGAAGAAGAGAGAGTAAAACAACTGGAAGAGAAGAAGGCTTTTCTAAAAAAGCAGTTAGAAGCCCTGGATACGTTAGAGGAAGAAAAACAGCAGCTTTTTCAATTAAAACAGGAATATGAAAAAGAATGTCAGCTGGCAGAGCAATTAAAAGAACAGGAAAAGCTTTGTCAGGAAACCGAAGCAAGATGGAAGAAAGCAAAAGAGAAAGAAGAGAAAGCCCTGGAACAGAAGAAGGCAGGAGAACAGCAGTATTTCCAGCATTTAGCCGGAATTCTGGCAGCAGAACTATGTGAGGGAGAGCCATGTCCTGTGTGTGGCAGCATCCATCATCCCAATAAAATAGAGATTTCAGAAGAAAACTCCTCTGTCTGGCTTATGGAAAAGGAAAAAGCGGAGAAAGAATTTCAAAAAAGTCTTACACTGACATCTGGTCTGGAAACTTCTCTGGAGCATATCCGGGAAAATATAGGTGTTCTTCAAACACAGTGGAAGGAACTGCAAAAGCTGGAAAACGGTGAGGAACTGAAACATCTGGAAACAACCTGCAAAGAAAAAGAGCGGCTTCAGAAAACTACCAAGCTGGAGCTGGAAGAAATCGAAGCGTCCCTGGAAATGTCAGGAAAAGCTCTGCAAGATGCTCAGAAGCAGTCTGCTGCAAAGGAAGCAAGAAAAGAAAGCCTGATTCAAGGTTTAGAAGAAATCCATCAGGATTTTATTCGCCTTGTAAATGAGGAAGAATTGCCAAGACAACAGCTCTGGAAGCTAAAAGAAGAATTTCACCAGGAGAATTTTTGCGCATTTTATGAGGAAGTACAGAGAAAACAAAGGGAAACCGAAGAAAAACAGAACCAGCAAAATCAACTGGAAGCTCAGATTGAAGCCAGAATGGCGAACAGTGAAAAAGGGCGGAAGCTTATAGAAAATCTGCAAACCACCCAAACAGAACTGCGTATCTGGCTGGAACAGAATCAGAAGCGTATGCAGGAGCTCCAGGAACAGATACAAAAAAAAGCAGGCAGAAGCAACAACCTTGTAGAATATCTGAATTCTCTGGAAGCTGCTTTAAAAAATCTGGAGGTGGAACAGGAACAGGCGCAAAGGAAGTGGGAGAAGCTGGAAGGGGAAGAAAGAACTGCAAAAGAACAGTATGCAGAGCAAAAAATTCTGGCAGAGACTGCAAAAGAACAGGCAAAAGAAAAACAGGAACTCCTTCAAAAGCACATGGAGGAAGCAAACGTAACGGAAGAAGCTTGGATTGAAACTCACAGGGAAGAAGAGCAGCAGTTGCAGGAATTTCAGCATCAGGTGACCGCGTATGAAGAACAGGGCAAAAAGCTGGAAAACCAGGCATCTCAGATTCAGGATAAATTAGGAGACAGAAGAATTTTAAAGGAGGAGCTTGCTGCCCTGGTTCAGGAAGAGGAAATATTGAGCCAGGTTATTACTCAGAAAAATAAAGAACTTGGAGCTTTAAAACAAGAACTGAATCAGACCAGAAAGGCATGGGAAGAAAAGAAAAAGCTTGTGGAAAAGCTGGAAGAGATTTATCATCAATTAGATTTGCTTTCTGAACTTGAGGGGCTGTTTCGTGGAAAACGTTTTGTGGAATATGTTTCCAGGTATTATCTGGAGTATGTTTCCAGAGAAGCAGATGTGCAGTTGCGTCAGATGACCGGAGGCAGCTATGGACTGGAGACAGATGGTTCAGGCTTATTCCTGATTCGGGATTACAAAAACGGAGGCGTTTTGCGTCCGGCTTCCACCTTATCTGGAGGGGAAACTTTTATGGCTTCTCTGGCGCTTGCCCTTGCCCTGTCCTCCCAGATTCAGATGAAAGGCGCTGCCCCGCTGGAACTGTTCTTCCTGGATGAAGGCTTTGGAACTCTGGATGAAAACTGCCTGGAGGTGGTCATGGATGCTCTGGAACATATCCGGACGAAAAAGCGCATGGTAGGGGTGATTACCCATGTGGAAGACATTAAGTCCAGAATCCCGGTGAAACTTTTGGTGGAGCCTGCAAAAATGGGAGAAGGCGGAAGTAAACTGAGGATAGAGGCGGAATAGGAAGAGAAGAATATAAACTATGAAATGAGGTAGCAGATATGGAAAGAGACCCATTTAAGGAATTTTTCAGCTACGAATGATATATTTGCAGAACATGCGTGGTATTTTAGAAATGCACTTGTACGTGCGAATTATACCAACCTGCAAAAAAATATCCACGAAACAACAGAATATCTTGAAGTATTTCTTAGAAATTTACTTTTGAATGAGAAAAATGAACTCCACAATAGAAGTTTACATATAAGTGGACTTTGGAATGAAGAAAAAGTGGACATTGAACCTAAAGAAGTGAATATTGACACTGGAAAAGTGGATATTCAAGAAGAAAAAGTGGACATTGAGAGGATGTTTTCTGAAAAAACAAAGGATTTTTCTGTTAAGACAATGATTCACATTCACAGATTATTTAAAGAATATGGATATGAGGAAGTATTTGGCAGAAGTACAATTATGGAACTTTTGGAACTGAAAGCTTCGGGAGCATCCAAGTTGATTTCCAATCTGGTGCAGGCAGATATTATTCAGCCGGTATCCGGTTATGGAAAAGGAAGATACAAGTTTAAAAAGAGCAGTAATAGGAGCGAAAATAAGAGTGTGAACATTATTTAACTTAAAAATTAACTTTTAACATTTGATAAGTTAAAATGAAATAAATTAAGTTAAAAGGGGAATGAAAAGAAAGGAAGTACTACATAATATCTCATATATCGGGAACATGCTTATGAGCCGCATATGTTCATTGCCGGTTTTTACCGGCAATGAACATATGCAAAAAACACACAGCAGTCTTTTGGGTTAGTGCAAGCTTCTTTTTTGCCAGTTTCTAAAACCAAGACTAAGACACAGAATAGGAAATAGGAGAATAAAAAACAGCCAACCTGTCTTAACATGAAACCATTGGGTAGGAAACTGACAAAGTAATTTTACATGCTTCATAGTAGGTGCCAGATAGTTTGTAATAAAAGAAATCAAAGGATTTTCATATCCAAGGTTTCCGATATAGCTCATACACAGCGGAAGAATGAACAGTATGACAGAGCAGGTAATATTCTGAGCCGGGGCAGGTAAAAGTTGAGCCAAAAATGCTAGGATAATCCCAAGATAAATACCTGAAGCCAGACGCAAGGCAAAACTAATGAGCATATAGGAGAAAATGCTGCCAGTATAGGGAATCTGGGCAAATACAGGAAGAGACTGCAAAGAATAGGAAAGTCCTTCCAGTTCTTTATGATGAAGGAAAAACTTTATCCATGTAGTGCCCCAGACACACAAAGCACTATAAAAACCTATGAAAGCCGATAACTTTATCTTATTCCAGTAAATATGAGCACTTCTTGGGTAGGAATATAAAAGCTGGTGCATCTGCTGTTTTTTATCTATGAAAAACAGGGAACTGACAGAAAGAAGAATGATGGAAGTCATCATCATCATATTTTTAATATCCTGCTGAGGGTTTTGAAAAAAATCATCCAGAATGCGGATACTTACAAAGCCTTTCTCCTTTGCCGGAGACTGGTTAAGATAATCTGCCTGTTCTCTGAGCCTGTCAAGCCCTTCCTGAACCTGAGAATCTGTCTGTTCTGGAAGAGTTTGTATATCCTGAAATTTTTGGTCATTATAAGAACCTTCATAAACATCTAAAAATTGTTCATAACTATAATCAGCAAGCCTTACACGGTTTTGCCAGGGAGTTACCCATAAAATGCTAATAGGAATGAGTAGGACTAACAGAATCCATACCTTTTGGTTTATAATTAATTTATAACATTCATAGGAAAAAATCCGTTTCCAGATTCTTTTCTTTTTGCAGAAAGCGAAAGAAAGAGGAGGGAGATGAATCAGTTTTCTGTCTATTAATAAAATTCCTACACAAAGAAACAGGCTCATCACTCCTAGAAAAATGATTGCTGTAGTAAGGAGCGAGACCGGATATTGGAAGAAATTTAAGTTTTGATAATTTCCTAAAATCTGGCGGGTATCCAAAATACCAACCGGATTTAGATATCGGAACAGTCTGGAAACATTGGAATCTGGGAGCAGAAACCATAGCAGGAAGGAAAAACCTAATAATAGGAAATTCAATATCCAGGACAGAAAATGTCCGTTAAACCAGACAGCAAAAAGTTGAAAGATTAGAGTGATAAACATAATGGAAGCCGCTTTCCAGAGAAAAAAATAAAATAAATACCATGAAACAGTACAAGGAAAAGATACATTGCGGAACATAGACATTCCCTGTATCAAGGCCTCCGGTTTGCAAAATCCCAGATTTATTCCTATAAGCAGGAAATTACTTCCATAAAGGCAGATGCAGGATAATAAAACAGAAAGCCCAAGTCCGGCTATCTGAGCCAGACGTAATCTTCCTTTGCCCCCAGGAGTGGATTGAATGAGGGCAGCCATTCCAGTGCGGGAATCCCTGCTGTATTCCTGAAAGGAAAACAGACATGCTAGAAGTATCAGCAGTAAGTCTGTAAGATAAAAATTATGCAGGACATTCATGCCAGAATCATCCGATGGAAAAAGGGTTTGGGAGTTCATATCTTCAAAATCCCGGGCAGTTTTTTCGATGTTACGTTTTGAAAAGCCGCCTTCTTTATTAAAAATGGCAAAGGTTTGCATTTTTTCTACACGGGTTTCCAGATTTTCTATAAAATCATGGTAATCCAATACAGTCTGATATTCCTTTTCAAAATCTCCGAGAATCTTTAGCTCAGCCGATAATGCGGTATTTTTTGGAGAAATAGAGAGTTTATCTGCTACTTTTTTGCTTTCCTCCTGAAGAAATATCAGCGTATCGGCGATACTTTCGTTACGGGTATCCAGAACGGCTTTCCATTCTTTACGATATTCCTGTTCAGCTTTGGTGGGAAGAAAAGGCATTATATATAGATAACAGGCAAGTAAATTTAGCAAGAAAAATGCCAGAAAAATCCCGGGAATTTTTCCAGAAAAAATTTTTTTCCATTCAAATCTGGCTAATTTCATAAAAATCACCTGCTTTCTGAAAAAATATTTAAGTAGACATCCTGTATATTGGGGAATACGGATTTTACATCAATGAAAGCCGGCTGCAGAGAAGAAATAGAGGCTTCCTCACTAAGAAAACGGATACGGAGCGTTCCTCCAGGCATTTCCTGCACATTGGAGACCATTGCTTTTTCTTCAAGCATAGGATATTGTTCAGAATGTATCGTGCATTCCCATACATTTCCGGCAAGGGTTTTACATAAATTCTCCGGTGTACCCTGCCCCATGAGATTGCCTTTTCCAAGAAGAATGATTTCTCTGGCAATGGTTTCTATATCGGAAACCACATGAGTTGCAATCAAAACAATTTTATCCTTGGAAATACGGCTGATGAAATTCCGGATGCGGATACGCTCCTTTGGATCCAGTCCTGCTGTAGGCTCATCCAGAATGAGGATTTGGGGATTTCCTAAAAGGGCTTGCCCAATGAGAATCCGCTGCTTCATACCTCCAGAAAAACCACTTAACTTTCTGTCCCGTGCTTCGGTAAGTCCTACTGTTTCCAAAATCTCTGCTACCTGCCTGGAAATCTCTGCTTTTTTCATTTCCTTTAACAATGCAATATATTCCAAAAACTTTTCAGCAGTAAACATATCATAAAGCCCCTGGCTTTGTGGTGCATATCCCAGGATACGTTTATAGTTTTTGCCTTCTTTTTGGATTTCTTTTCCATTAAAATAAATGTTCCCTTCCGATGGTTTTAAATTCCCTGTGATAATTTGAATCAAGGTAGACTTGCCGGCACCATTCGGTCCCAGAAGTCCATATACACCTTTCTCCAGTTTCAGAGAAATATGTGATAATGCCTGAACTTTTCCATAATTTTTTGAAACGTTTTTTATTGCCAATTCCATAGAACCCCTCCTCCCATTTGGCATTGTATTTAATCAATAGATTACGGCACCGCAATATTCTTCGTATCCTCCTTGAAACATCGTCTTGAATCGGGCATTACCATTGAGGTTCTTCTTATCCAGATAGTGAAAAGAAAATTGAGTTTCTCCGGTCTCTTCATCAGAAAATTGCTGATAAAGAAATAGATAGCGGTCATCTCCTGGATAATAGTCTGTCATATATTGTATTTCTCCGAAGGGAACCCTATCAATCAGTTCTCCTTCATAGGTATAAATATAGAAAGACTGCTGCTCTACTGGAACGGCATTTTCTCCAGACATAATATCGTAGAAATACACATATTGATCATCTGCACATAATAAAGTGGCTTGTTTCTCAATGGCAGAGAAGCTTTCTTTGGTTAGTTCTTTTGGTTTTTCTTCATCTTTATCCAACTGCCAGTAGCGGCTTTTCCAAATATTTCTTTCCGAATCATTTTCTGTAATTTCTTCATAGAAGAAACGGTCTTTTCCTATGCCTCTTAGCTCAGCAGATGGTAGGAAACAGTCAGAAACATCTAAAGTATCCAGATTGATTTTTTTGCTTTCTGAGCTTAAATCATAAAAATCAACGACATCGAAGTAGCAGTAATTTCCATAACATTTCATTCTGTTAATGTCACCGTCACGTAAATCTGCTTCCTGAAAAAGAAGCTGAGCATCTTTTGGATGTTTTAAAGGAAATCTTGATATTGTTACCATGGGTTGTTCAAGAAAATTTCCATCTTCATCGGTAAGTTTTACTTCAGAAGTATAAACATTTCCCTGATGGAGACAAAAAGCAGAAAACGCGTCTCCACTTGTGTAAATGGCATTTCGATTTGAACCATCAATGGCTGTTTCGTAAATAGAGAAGTTATCTTCTTGCTTATTCTGAAGATTTTGGCATAAAACATAGAGTTTTCCGTTTTCATAAGAAAGAGAACGTGGACCGCTGAAAAAAGCGTCACAGTTAATTCTGTTTTTAGGAGATTCTGCTGCATGGAGACATTCTGCTTTATTACATACGAAGGTAAAATTTTTTAGTTCTGGGTCTGTAAACATAAGATAGTTGCCTGCAAAGAAATAATATCCATCTGGTGATGGGTAAATCTTATTCCCACAGACACCCATAAATCCCCTCTGGCAGTCAGAAACAGTAGTATCTTGTGTTTTGGTGAAATCTTGTCTACAAGAAGATAACAAGGATAGAAAAGTAAGCATCAAGAATGCAAATCGTGTTTTTTTCATAGAAATAGAATCCCTCCTCATAACAAAAAGCCGGAAGTTAATAGATATTATAAAAACTTCCGGCTTTTAAAATAAACAGTTACTTAGTCCATATTACATAGTTAAATTTAACGATTCGTCTATTTTATGGAAGTATGTGTTAGTAGCTGGTAATTAATAATATTTGTTCCACGTTCTGTTAGCACCATTGATGTAAAAACCAGCTTCATGATAGCTGGAAATAGCTGTGATATAACCAGGAGTACCTACATCGACTGTGGCCATGCTTGTAACTCTTCCACTGGTAGTTGAAGAGTTTGTGTTGAGAATATTGTTGTAACGATATGTGGCTGTTATTTTGGCTTTTACATAGTCAGAACCAGAAGTTGATGTTGTTGCATAGGCCATGTGATCATTGTTTTGTACTTTGCTATAATTTATTTCTTTTCCTTCAAAAAAATCAGTTAGAGCAAGTACAGGAACTGTGTTGAAAGTAATAATGCCAATCACTGAACCGATAGCTAAGAACTTCTTAAAAAATTTTTTCATAGATATTCGCCTCCTTGTGCTGATCTGTAATATGGATTAGTAACGTGATATTTTATGGAATCTTTTTTAAAAGCCATTGCTTAACTTCTTTGGGCGGTTCTGGAATATGACCGAATATAGATATAGATTTACCTACCGTTTGAAGAGCCGTTTTTTCGGCTATTTTGATGACTAAGTTTTTAAAAATTTTCATGTGTACACCTTCTTTCACTTATAAAAAAACAACCAAAGATACGCATTCCGATAGAACTGTGATAATAATTAATGAACGATAGGATGAAAAAACAGCAACTATAAACCAAAAATTCACAGTAATGAATGAGTAACTTCGCTTTTGTTTTTTATAGTGTTCTTCTAGCTCTAAGCAAAAAGGACTTCCACTTGGGGCATACTTGTAAATACAGAAATTACACAAAACCCATGTTACTACAAAAAATGGTAAGTTCGCTGTTAAAAATATATTTGCTATAATTCCAATAGCAACTACTGCAAACATAAGAAGTGTACAGCCCCAATTTGTTTTTGCGTGAATTCCCCCTGCATGAAAACGAATAGAGGCAAAACATAAAAGAATTAGTGCTGCTTCTAATCCATAGCCAAGACCAAGGCTGATAATAAGGATAAGAACAATTTTTAGAATGTTTTCAAGTAAAATTTCTAATCCGTATTGTATAACTGGTATCTGTTTTTGATTACAGTCTTCTATACTCCAAATTGTTAATTGCATTGCTATTCTTGACAATATATTCTTTCTCATGAATCCGTTGCGATGCCTTTCTTTTATTGCTATAATTATAGCATACAAACTCATGAAAAAAATATTTTCATACTATATTGTCAAATATTCATCATAGGTGTTACTGTTTTGCAAGTAAAGGAACGGATTTGATGTCATATTTGGAGCAACATAGAAAGAGAGGGGAATATGGGGGAATTGAACAACTTTTTTTACTATATATCAGGAATATTAAATCTTTATATTGCCAGTACCGTTGTACAGGATAAGGATTTTCCTAAAAAACGTAAAATTAGTATTTTTATCTATATTTTTGCAATCGTTTTTTTGTTTGAAAGAAGCATGCAGCAATACATTTTGATTCTGGGATTACTGGGAACAGGCTTTCTTCTTGTTTATAAAATGTCTGAGAAACTGTCCAATATCATCAGTTTCCTGATCGGTTATCTGGCTTTTGTGTGTTTGGATTATCTGTTTGCCAATGTTGGATACTTTGTTTTTGGTACTATCCTAGAAGAGATTCAAGAGAAACATATGATAGTTTTTACCGCTGTTTTTGTCCCGGCTTTATTCGGCGTTGAAAAAATGCTTCAATGGCTTTTACATACAAAATTCCAAATTAAAAAAAATTTTGCAACAAGCCGTTTTGCGTTAGGGATTTTAGGAAATCTCAGTGTGAGCGTAGTTATTTTTGCAATTTTGATTATTACGGGAGAACAGGTAGGATATCCTCCTCAAATTATTACAATCAATGGGATTTTAATTTTTTCTCAGTTTTGTTTAAGCAGTGCCATGTTAGTGGGAATTATGCGTACAGAGAAGCGGGAACATGAGATGCGCCTGCAACTGGCTCAGTATGAAACATTATCTGCTTATACTCATGAGATTGAACAGTTATATGAAAACATGCGTTCTTTTAAACATGATTATATTGACCTGCTTTCCTCTATGAAACTATATATTGATGAAGGAAATCAAGAAAAACTTTCCCGGTATTTTTATGATTCTATTTTGCCTATGGGAAGTGAAGTGATGGGACATGACAGACAACTTGGAAAACTGGCTTATGTGAAAAATGATAAAATTAAAAGCCTCTTGTTTTCGAAAATCCTTCTGGCCTCAGAGCATCATATTCATGTAGAAGTAGAGGTGAGAGAGAAAATCTCAGATTTTCCCATGAAAGAAATGGAACTTCTTAGGGTGCTGGGTATTTTTCTTAATAATGCCATAGAAGCAGCAGAAGAATCGGCTGAGAAGGAATTGAAGCTGGCAGTGTTTCCAAAGGATCAAGGTCTTGTGATTTTGATTCAAAATTCTACAAAGCCTCTCTTAAAACCTCTTGATAAGCTTTGTGAACGTGGATTTTCTTCAAAAGAACAGCATAGCGGTCTTGGCTTAGATACAGCGGTAAAAATTTTAAATACATATAAAAATGTATTTTGGAATTTTTCCTATGAGAAACCTTATTTTTTTACAGAACTAATTTTATATCACGAGGGGAAATAGTATGATTTCAATTTATTTATGTGAAGATAATTCAAAGCAACTGGAATATTTTACCAAAATTATCAGGAACTTTTTGCTTATGCAGAATATGGATGCAGAATTGGTCTGCAGTGTTACAAAACCAAATGAATTGTTAGATAAACTGAAAGAAGATTCTCCGGATTTTGGTTTGTATTTTCTGGATATTTGTCTTGGGAAAGATATGAATGGCTTACAGTTAGGAAAGAAAATCAGGGAAAAAGATCCATTTGGTGACATTGTTTTTATCACCTCTAAAAGTGAATTGTGCCTGCTTATCTTTCAGTATGAAGTGCGGGCTTTGGATTTTATTGTAAAGGATGACATGGAATTGCTTTCCGAAAAAATAGTAAAATGTATAAGAGCAGCAAACAGGAAATACCAGAAGATGCACACAGATGTTTCTGAAAGTTTTTTTATCAAACAGGGTGGGGAACAGGTTGGAATTTCAGTGGATGAAGTGCTTTATATAGAAACCTTGAAAGAAGCACCTCATAAAGTTGTGATTTGTACCAAATCGAAAGTATATCATACGTATGGAACGATAAAAGAATTTGAAGTCCTTTTAAAACCGTATAACACGTTTTGTCGTTGCCACCAGTCTATACTTGTAAATGAAAAATATATACAGGATATGGATAAGAGAAAAGGACAGATTTTACTTACCAATGGAAGTACCTGTCGGGCTTCTGTGCGATTTTTAAGAAATGAAAAGAAAGGAACTACCACATGATATCTCACGAATGTTTAGAAGAATTTATTTGTCAGTTTCCGGTATACCAGTATGCTTTTTTTAAGCCAGAGGAAATCGAATTTTCCTTCCGGGTGCGCTGGATTTGCCAGCAGGAATGTGAGCGCTATGATTGTACCTGGGCCTGCCCTCCGGCGGTAGGGAGCGTAGAAGAGTGCAGGAAACGCTGTCTGGAATATAAGGAATGTTTTCTGTTTTCCACCATTGCAGAGGTGTCGGATGTGATTAATTTTGAAGAGACCCTTGCTACCAGAAAAGAGCATGAGGAGATTACGGCTGCCATAGAAACTTTTATCCGCAGTCAGGGAACAAAGTGCATGGCGCTTTCTACAGAATCCTGTGATTTGTGTGAAGAATGTGCTTATCCGGATGCGCCCTGCAGGTTTCCTGAGAAAATGCACCCCTGTGTGGAAAGCCATGGCATCATTGTCAGTGAACTAGCAGAAAAATATAATATGGAATTTACCTTAAGCCCCAATCAGATTTTGTGGTTTGGAATCATTTTTTTGAAATAAAGCGCATAGGTTATGACAAGAAGCAGAATCCGGAGGCCGCCTGTGAATGGAAAACTTCGTAATTTTACAGGGAAAATCGGTGATTCTTTGCAGATTCCAAAAGACTTATCTTACGGGGAATCTGTGCTGACCCTTACTGGTTCCAGGGAGTTGTATATTGAAAATTATAAATGCATCCGGAAATATGAAGATACCTGTATTCTTTTGTTATCACCACAAAATCGGATTCAGATTGAGGGGACCGGGCTGATGATTGATTATTATACGGATGTGGAGATGAAGATCACAGGAACCATCTGCAAAATTTCATTTTTTTAAAGGAGGCTGTGTAGGTGCAGGACTGGAAGCATTATAGCAAGGGGTATGTGCGTATCCGTGTGTGCGCCCCAAGCCCGGAGCGTTTCTTGAACTTGTGCAGCTATCACAAGATTCAGGTGTGGAATCTCGTATACCGGGAGCAGGCTTATGAGATGAATGTGACCATTGCCGGTTTTTACCGACTGAAGGGCATATGCAGAAAAACACACAGCAGAATTAAAATCCTGGGGAAATATGGACTGCCTTTCTTTTTTTACCGAAACCAAAAAAGAAAGGCATTTTTTGTCGGCTTTTTCCTTGGTTTCCTTCTCCTTTGTCTGCTTTCCAGACATATTTGGAATATTCATGTGGAGGGAAATGTTCATAACAGTACCCAGAGTATTTTGAAATACCTGGAAGAACTGGAAGTACGCCACGGATGCCTGAAAAATGAGGTAGACTGCGCTTTTCTGGCAGAAAAACTAAGGGAAGAATTTCCGGATTTTACCTGGGTGTCTGCAAAAATTTCCGGAAGCCGCCTGATTCTTGAGGTTCAGGAAAATGAAACATATCAACATGAGAAAGAGGAAGAGCCAGGTGCTTCGGATTTCATTAGTGATAAAAGCGGCATCATTGTGTCCATGATTACCAGAAGCGGAACCCCTGTGAAAAAAACAGGAGACCTTTGCAAAAAAGGGGAAGTTTTAGTAAGGGGACAGTTAGATTTGTATAATGACAACAAGGAAATCAGTGGTTATGCGTACACACATGCAGATGCAGATGTATATGTGCAGCATGATTTGGAATATTATCATGCATTTCCCATGACCTATGAAAAGCCGGTTTATACAGGAGAAAAGAAAAAAGGCTATGTTTTCCAGGCGGGAAGCTATTATCTGACCTTGAAACCAAAGGGGAAGTGGCAGGAGTTTGATACAGTTACCAGGCTTACACAGCTTCGGCTTACTGAAAATTTTAAACTGCCTGTTTTCTGGGGGACCAGTGTGGATTATGCCTATGAGAAACAAACTTTTACCTATACAGAGGAAGAGGCAAAGGCCAGGGCTCTTGACAAGCAAAAAGCACTTCTTAAAACTTTAGAGGAAAAGGGGGTTCAAATCCTGGGGAATCGTGTTAAAATAGGAATACAGAAGGGTGTTTGCACTGCAAAGGGAACGCTGGCTGTCGTGGAAAAGGCAGGGCAGCAGGTTCCGGTGCAGATACCCCAAGAGCCAGCAGAAAGGAACGCAGACGTAGATGAGTAATATTTGTGAAGAAAAAATGGAATTGCCTGCAGAACATGAGAGAAATGTGTTCGGCCAGTTTGACGAACATGCAAAAAAGATAGAGAAAACTCTTGGAGTAACCTTAATCTCCAGGGATGGACAGTTAAAGATTTTAGGACCAAAACCAGCCTGTGACCAGGCGGTGAGGATTTTAAAGGAGTTTCTGGAACTGTCTAAAAGAGGAAATACCATCACTCAGCAGAATGTGAATTACGCCCTGTCCCTTACCATGGAGGAGAAGACCTCTGTGATGACAGAAATTGACCGGGATTGTATCTGCCATACCTTAAACGGAAGACCCATTAAACCCAAAACCCTGGGTCAGAAAGAATATGTGGATGCAATCCGGAAGAAAATGATTGTATTTGGCATCGGACCAGCTGGAACGGGAAAGACTTATCTGGCTATGGCCATGGCAATTACGGCCTTTAAAAATGATGAGGTGGGGCGTATTATCCTCACCCGTCCGGCTATTGAGGCGGGAGAGAAACTGGGTTTTCTTCCCGGAGATTTGCAGAGCAAGGTAGACCCGTATTTAAGACCTCTTTATGATGCGCTGTATGAAATCATGGGGGCAGACAGTTTTGCCAAAAATATGGAGAAAGGTCTTATTGAGGTAGCGCCGCTGGCCTATATGAGGGGGCGGACCCTGGACAATGCCTTTATTATTCTGGATGAGGCCCAGAATACTACACCGGCTCAGATGAAGATGTTTCTTACCAGAATCGGGTTTGGTTCTAAAGTGATTATTACAGGAGACCTGTCTCAAAAGGATTTGCCTTCGGGAACCCGTTCCGGTCTGGATGTGGCTCTCCATGTTTTGAAGAAGGTGGAGGACATTGCCTTTTGTCAGCTTACCAATAAAGACGTGGTGCGGCATCCACTGGTGCAGAAAATTGTACAGGCTTATGATGAGTATGAGAAGAAAGAAAAACCAGACAAACCAGAGAAAAAGGAGCGTTTAGGCCGGAAAGAAAGCAAACCGCAAAATCGGAAAGACAGAAGAAGGTGAGGAAAATACCATGACATTAAATATTGAAATGGAATATGAAAAAGCCCTGGATTTTGATTATGAAGCTTTGGCAAACCAGGTGGCAGAGGAAGCTCTTGATTTTGAAGCATGTCCTTATGAGACGGAAATCAATTTGGTGCTTACAGGGGAAGACGAAATTCAGGCTGCAAACAGGGAGTTTCGGGATATGGACCGGGTGACAGACGTGCTGTCTTTTCCTATGGTAGAATATGATACGCCGGGAGATTTTTCTCATGCAGAAGAAGATGATTCCTGTTTTAACCCGGACACCGGGGAGCTGATGCTTGGGGATATTATGATTTGCATTCCGCGAATGCAGGAACAGGCAGTGAACTATGGACATGGGGAAGTACGGGAATTTGGATTTCTAATTGCTCACAGTATGCTTCATCTCATGGGATATGACCATATGACTCCAGAAGAAGCAAAAGTAATGGAAGAGAAACAGGAAAAAATTCTGGAAAATCTGGGAATTACCAGATAAACGCTGCATAAAGGAAAAAAATACGCCGATACTATAAGTAATTCAGAGAAAGGAGAAGCTCCATGAAACGAGTTATTTATAGTGTCGGTCTTTTTCTTGTGGTTCTGTTTCTCTGTTCCGGATTTTTTTTAAGTTATCAGGTGACGGAGATGAAAGAGCGTATACACATCCTGGAAACGGATACCGCCAAGGCAAAGCAGGAGGTGTCTGCCATATCTAATATGAGAGAGCAGGATTTTATTTTTGAACGTTATGAGGAAGGAAAATGGAAAAGGGAGTCTTACCGGGTTTCTGCCTATGGAACAAATCATGTGATTTTCAGGCAGGAAAAAGAAAATCAGGAATCAGAGAAGGGATTTATTTTGCAGGTAGAGGACGGCTATGTGGTAGTGTACCAGGAAGGAAAGGAACAGGTATATGAATATACGGATATTCCTCTGGAAGCCCTTCCTTTGCAGATGCAGTCTGAAGTTCTGCTTGGAAAACCAGTGGAGAACCTGGATTCCCTTTATAGTTTTTTAGAGAATTATTCCAGCTAGCGGGATTTTTGCGGCAGCTTTGAAAGGTAAAAATAATTCGCAATGATTTTGCTTGTTTTAAGGCAGATTCCTTTGCGATAAGGTACAATAAAAGAAAAACTTTATCGCAAAGGAAGAAAAAATGAGCAGAGAACAGGAACG
>SKEY01000445.1_pt1 | contig 66384 bp, 58 predicted proteins | sample 4843871 | NCBI WGS metagenome assembly SKEY01 (sample SAMN11008797, study PRJNA524170) | human gut metagenome | biome: Human fecal sample; material: Feces; isolation source: fecal sample from pouch patient p36 | host: Homo sapiens | place: Israel: Tel-Aviv | collected 2016-12-04
GTATTTGTAAACGAAATACGAAATAAAAAGCGAGGAGATGATAAATTGGCAACGATATCAGATGTTGCGAGATTGTCGGGATTATCGGTATCGACAGTTTCAAGAGTCATCAATAATAAACCCCATGTATCCGAAGAGAAAAAAAGAAGGGTACAGGAAGCCATGGATGCACTGGGATACAGCCCGCTGCAGGCAGCGCGCCAGATGCGGGGATCCGGTTCCGGAAACATCGCAGTCTCCGTTCCTACGATCACGAACAGCTTTTTTGCATATCTGGTAGATTCCATTGAGCGGACCTGCAGAAGATATCATTACCGGACGCTGATCACTCAGACCTACGGGGAGAAGAGCAGAGAAGAAGAGGCCATGGAATTAGTGAGAATGCATCATGCAGACGGGATTATCCTGTGTGCTATTGAAAATGACTGGGAGAAACTCAAAGCATACGGTCAGTATGGAAAGCTGGTTGCATGCAATGAATATAATGACGATAAAGAAGTTTCCATGGTATACAGCAGACAATATGAAGGCTTTTACCGGGCATCCGGATATCTGCTTGAGAAAGGGCATCGAAAGATCGCTTACTGCACAGGAAGCCATGCAGTGGTCATTCAGCCCCGTGGAATCAACATCGACAGCGACCGGTATCTTGGATATGTAGAGGCGTTAAGTGAGAAAGGCGTTGCGGCCAATCCGGGCTGGCTGTTTTCCGAGGCAAAAACGATGGAGGACGGACATCGGATCATGCGCCGGATCCTGGAGATGAAAGAGAGACCATCCGCAGTGATTGCGGGAAGTGATGAAGTTGCAGCAGGAATGATGATAGAAGCACTAAAAGCAGGAATCCGGATCCCGGAAGAGCTTGCCATTATGGGGGTAGACGATCAGCCGTTGGCATCCATCGTGCAGATTCCGCTGACGACGATTCGGCAGCCGATCCAGACAGAAGGAGAATGGGCTGCAAAAGAGATCATGCGGCAGCTTTCAGAAGGAGAGCAGACGCCGAGGAGAAAAGAGCTGGAACTGGAGCTGGTCATCCGCCAGTCAGCGTAAAATGAAATAATGTCAGACACCAGTACAGGGTACTGGTTTTTAAAAGAAACAAATTGGTATCGATACCAAAAGAGTCAAGGAGGAAATGGAAATGGTAGTATTAGCAAGAGTTGATCAGAGACTGATTCACGGACTGGTGGTAAACCAGTGGGCGCCGGCACTGCAGGTGAAGAGATTTATGGTAGTGGACGATGTGCTTTGCAGCAATGAGGATATCAAAGCAAGTATGAGAATGGCAAAACCTGCGGGGACAGGGGTATCTGTGATTAGTACAGAGACTGCGATCACAAATTTCAAGGCCGGTAAATATGACGGACAGAGAGTATTTGTACTGGTAAAAGAACCGGAGACTCTGATTCGTCTGATGGAAGGCGGAGTGGAAATCCCGAAAGTGGATCTTGGCATTATTTTCAATGAAGAAGGAAGAGTGCCGGTGACGAAATTTGTTGCTCTGAATGAAAAAGAAAAGGCGGATCTTGAAACGATCAAACAGATGGGGGTTCCGGTTGTGATCCAGTACATCCCGACAGATGCAGAAGAAGAGTACAAGTAAGAAAACAAAAGAATGAGAATGAGGTGAAATGATATGACAGTAATACAGAATATTTTGATCACGATCTTAGCCGGATATATGACCATCGACCAGAACGGTCCGGTCGTTCTGTCCTGGTTCTCTGTAATCGTGGGAATGATCTCCGGTTTGATCATGGGAGATATGAACACAGGACTTGTGATCGGTGGTACGTTCCAGTTGATGTCTCTTGGTGTTGCGGCACTTGGCGGAGCATCTGCTCCGAATTACGGACTGGCAACGATTATCGGAACCTTTATCGCAGTCCGGACGGGAACCGGTACAGATGCAGCTCTGGCCGTCGGACTTCCGGTAGGCCTTCTGGCGATTCAGCTGGAGGTAGTCGTACGTATTGTCAATAACTTTGTCGCTCATAAGATGCAGACAGACAACAATGAAGGAAACTGGGGCAAAATGAACCGGGAGGCGTGGCTTGGTCCGATCATCTGTTCCCTGCAGACGATGATTCCTACGATCATTGTCGTATGTTTCGGTGCAGACGTTGTTAATTTCATCCTTGAATTTATTCCAAAATGGGTGACAGACGGTCTTTCCATTGCAGCAGGAATGCTTCCGGTAGTCGGGATCGGAATGTTGATGCGGTATATGCCGGTTAAGAAATTTCTTCCGTTTCTTTTGTGCGGATTTGTACTTTCCGCCTATCTGCAGGTACCGGTACTTGGAATTGCAATTGTAGGATTTGCGGCGGCATTTTGGTATTTCACAACAGAGATCAATAAAGCAGAAGCACCGGCAGCAGTGAGCGCCGCAGTAACAGCTGAGGATGAAATGGGGGATGATTTTGATGAGTAAAGAGATGAATCAGAAAGTCAACACAGAACATACACAAGACAATCAGGAAAAATATAAAGTGACAAAGCGGGATTTGCGAAGAACTGCCGCGAGATATAACTTTATGGCTTGTAATATCTTCAACTATGAATCGCAGATGGGACCGGCGATCGCATGGGCAATGGCTCCGGTACTGCGCAAGATCTATAAAAATGATGAAGAATATAAGGCTGCGCTGAATAATCATTTTAATTATTATAATTCCACAACAGTTATGTCAAGTGTGATTCTTGGAGCAACACTTGCCATTGAGGAAAAGGACGGAATCCAGGCGAAAGAAACCGTACAGTCTTTAAAGACCAGTCTGATGGGACCGTTTGCCGGTGTCGGTGATACTCTGGTGTGGGTACTCTGGCCGACGATCATGGGATCCATTTCCGGATATATGGCTCAGCAGGGAAATCCACTCGGTGCGATTGTCTGGCTGCTTTGCAACATTGCATTCTGGTTTGTAAAATCCAAAATGTTTGAAGTAGGTTATACATCCGGAACAAAGCTGATCACCAATCTTGGAAAAAAACTGTCTGTGTTTACGGAAGCCGCTTCGATCATGGGATTGAGTGTCGTAGGAGCTCTGATCGCAACCTCTGTAAAAATGACGACTGCTCTGCAGTTTAAGGTCGGCGAGGTGCAGCTGAATCTGCAGACAGATATTCTGGATAAAATTATGCCGGCGCTGCTTCCGGTACTTCTGACACTGGTGGTATACAAGCTGCTTGGAAACAAGAAATGGACGCCGACGAAGCTGATCCTTTTGATTATTGTGATCGCACTGGTATGCTCCTTCTTTGGAATTTTAACTGTATAGACGGCAGGGATACAAGAAAGGTCTGGTAGAGTATTATGAAGAGAATTTTAGTGACAGCATCTCATCACAGAATGGCAGATGGATTAAAGGACACACTGGAATTTATTTCCGGAGGGATTCAGGAAACAATTGCACTTTCTGCATACGTTGACAATCGTCCGGTGGAAGATGCAGTAGAGGAACTGATGAACGGATTTGCAGATGAAGAGGTAGTGATCGTGCTGACAGATCTTACATCCGGCAGCGTGAATCAGCAGTTTTTCAAATACCGCAGCCGTCCGCATACACATATTGTGAGCGGCATGAATCTTCCGCTTGCATTTCAGATTGCGATGGAACCTAAGGGGGAGTACATCACTACAGAGCGGATGCGGGAGATCGTGGAGGAGTCCAGGCAGGAGCTCCGATACATAAATGAGATTGCAGATGACGGGGATGAGGAAGATGAGTAAAGAAACAGCATGGTGGAAAAAAAGTGTCGTATATCAGGTATATCCGAAGAGTTTTTATGATTCAGACGGAGACGGACTGGGAGATTTGAATGGTCTGACAGAAAAACTGCCATATCTTGAAAAGCTGGGAGTGGATGTGATCTGGCTGAATCCGATCTATCAGTCACCACAGGTAGATAATGGATATGATATTTCAGATTACAGAGAGATTGAACCATCTCTGGGAACCATGGAGGATTTTGACCGTCTGCTGGAAGAAGCACATCGGAGAGGAATCAAGATCATTCTGGATCTGGTGGTCAATCATACGTCAGATCAGCATACATGGTTTCAGGAGGCAAAAAAAAGCAGAGAAAATCCGTATCACGACTACTATATCTGGAAAGATGAAGTCCCAAATAACTGGGGATCCAGCTTCGGCGGTTCTGCATGGGAATATGTAGAAGAAGTCGGACAGTATTATCTGCATCTGTTTGCCAGGGAGCAGCCAGATTTAAACTGGGAAAATAAAAAGGTAAGAGAAGAAGTGTACGATGTTTTACGCTTCTGGCTGGACAAGGGAATTGACGGATTCCGTATGGATGTGATCACACTGATTTCCAAAGATCCGGCTTATCCGGATGGTCCTGTGATTCAGAATAAGGCCTACGGAAGCTATTATGCGGGATGTGCAAGCGGTCCGAGAGTGCACGAGTTTCTGCAGGAGACGAACCGGGAAGTACTGAGCAAATATGACATTATGACAGTCGGAGAAGCACCGCATACCAGCGCGGATGAGGCGGTGCCGTATACAGCAGCCGACCGGAGAGAACTGAATATGGTTTTTCATTTTGATCATATGCATCTGGACTATGATGAAAATGGAAAGTATGCAAAAACAAGGGTGAAACTGACAGATCTCAAACAAGTGATGACACAGTGGCAGGAAAAAATGCAGGAGTGTGACGGCTGGAACAGTCTGTACTGGAGCAATCACGATCAGGCAAGAGCCGTGACGAGATTTGGAAATGAAAATCCGAAATACCGCGCTGTATCTGCCAAAATGCTGGCAACTGTGCTTCACATGATGCAGGGTACGCCTTACATTTTTGAGGGAGAGGAACTGGGAATGACCAATCCGTCCTTTGACGGGATCGAGGATTACCGGGATATTGAAGCGCTGGATATTTTCCGGGATTTTACAGAGAGAAAAGGATTTACAGCAGAGGATACACTGGAGCTTTTGCGGCTCAAATCCAGAGACAATGCAAGAACGCCAATGCAGTGGGATGTCTCTGAAAATGCCGGATTTACAACGGGAACGCCATGGATCAATGTCAGTGGAAACTATAAAGAGATTAATGTGAAAGAGTGTCTGGATGCACCGGATTCTGTATTTTACTATTACCAGAAGCTGATCCGGCTGCGCCATGAGGTTCCTGTCATTACGGATGGGATTTATGAGCTTTTGGATGCAGACAACGAGAAGGTGTATACCTATCTTCGAAAAGGAGAAAAAGAAACACTTGTTGTGATCGCAAACTTCACGGAGGAAGTGATCGAGTATCAGGTGGATGTAAAGAGCAACGCACAAAAGAGCGCTCTTTTGATCTCCAATGATGAAAAAGCACCGGAAGTGTTTACCGGTCAGATTACGTTACAGCCATATGGGGCATATGTATATCGAATTTCGTAAACAGCGGGGAGAGAGCTGTTGTTTGAACCGTACAGGGCGGCATCGTCGAAAAGAGGATGCCGCCCTGTTAAAATGTTCTACCATTTTCTGAGGGAATATTGTAGAATGGGAGTTGAAAAAAGCAGAAAATACAGGAGGTCTTATGAGATTACTGATTGCAGAAGATGAATTATCTCTGGCGAAAGCCCTTTGTACGATTTTAGAGAAAAACGGATATTCCGCCGAAATGGTCCATGACGGAGAGGCCGCATTGGAGTATTTAGAATCCGGAGTCTATGACGGTCTGATCCTGGATGTGATGATGCCAAAGAAAGATGGGTTTACTGTTTTAAAGGAACTTCGGGCATCGGGAAACCGAATCCCTGTCCTGATTCTGACAGCCAGATCGGAAGTAGATGACAAGGTGGAGGGACTGGACGGCGGTGCCAACGATTATCTGACAAAACCGTTCGCACCCAAAGAACTGCTTGCCCGCATCCGTGCGATGACACGAGGCAGTACGGATTCGCCGGATTCCAGCATTGTGCTGGGGAATCTCACCCTGAACCGCGCCACGAACGAGCTTTCTACCTTATCCGGAAGTTTTCAGCTCTCCAACAAGGAGTTCCAGATTTTAGAGCTTTTGATGAGTAATCCTACCCATCTGATTCCGACAGAACGGATCCTTGAGAAGATCTGGGGATATGAAGGGGAGGCAGAGCTGAATGTAGTGTGGGTCTATATTTCCTATTTACGAAAAAAACTTGCGTTCCTGCATGCGGATGTTCAGATCAAGGCGACCAGAAATGCGGGATATTCTCTGGAGGTGGCAGCACATGATGAAAAGGCTTCGCTTTAAATTTATTGCGGCAGCAATGCTGTCTGTTTTTGTTGTTCTGCTTGTTCTGTTGGGAACTGTGAATCTGTTGAATTATCAGAAGGTTACCCAGGATGCAGATCATACACTTGGAATCCTGGCAGAAAACGAAGGGCGGTTTCCGGATTCTGATATCCACAAAGAGGAGAATCTTCCGAAGCAGAAACAGCAGATGCCAAAGCCTCATGAGGAAAACCGGGAGATGTCCCCCGAGCTTCCGTATGAGTCCAGGTATTTTTCTGTCACACTGAAAGAAGACGGGACAGTGCTTCATACGGATACCGGAAGAATTGCTGCGGTGAACAGTAAAAAGGCACAGACATATGCAAAAAAGGCAGCAGATTCGTCGAAAGAGAAAGGGTTTCTCTCTTATTACCGCTATAAAAAGACAGAGATTGAAGATGGAAAAACGATGATTATTTTTCTGGACTGCAGCCGGAGTCTGGCCACATTTGGAAGCTTTCTTGTGACCAGTATCTGGGTATCCTGTCTGGGACTTACGGCAGTATTTCTTCTGACCGTCCTGTTTTCCAGAAAAGTAGTGCGGCCTTTTGCCGAAAGCTATGAAAAACAAAAACGGTTCATCACAGACGCAGGACATGAGATTAAGACACCTCTGACGATCATTGATGCGGATTTGTCGATTCTGGAAATGGAATATGGAGAGAATGAGTGGAGTGAGGATATTCAGAAGCAGACCCTTCGTCTGAAAAATCTGACCAATGATCTGATTTATCTTTCAAAAATGGAAGAAGACAGCCCGGCAATCCACAAATCTGATTTTCCGATTTCAGAGGTGGCTCAGGAGATGACACAGTCCTTTCAGGGACCGGCAAAAATTCAGAATAGGACGTTGGAGTGCCGGATTGCACCGATGCTTTCATTTTGTGGAGATACCGGAAGTATTCAGCGGCTGTTTTCGATTCTTCTGGACAATGCACTGAAATATTCTCCGGAAAATGGAAGGATATTTTTTCAGATGGAAAAAAAGGGGAAAAACATTGTAATCTGTGTGACCAATCCGGCGGAGGATCTGGATTCGGAAAAGCTCCCGTTTTTGTTTGACCGGTTTTACAGAATGGATCAGTCCAGAAATTCCGGAACAGGCGGACATGGAATCGGATTGTCCATCGCAAAAGCAATTGTAATTGCACATCGGGGGAAAATTGCAGCATCCTCCCAGGACGGAAAGAGTCTGACGGTGACAGTGACATTTCCACAATAAATGAAACAGGGCAGGACAGGCAGATATTCTGTGAGGATACTCATGGGATATCTGCCTTTTCACATAGTTTTCACACTTTTCTTAAGGTCCTTTAAAGTTTAGTTAAGGTAGAGTCTTTATACTGACAAATGTCAAAGGGACAAAAAGAAAGGAGAAAAACGATGTATATCATAAAAAACGCACGAAAGGGAATTACGAGAGCGAAGGGGCGGAGTATCCTGATCGGGATCATTGTCCTTGTAATCTCGCTGTCTGCCTGTATTTCTCTTTCCATTCAGTCTGCATCAGATCAGGCAGCAGAGGATGCCATGAAAAATCTGAAGATCACAGCTCAGATTGGAATTGACCGGGAAGCGATGATGCAGGGAAAAGACAGCAAAGAAGATAAAAAAGAAGCACTGGAAGGTGCACAGGATCTGACGCTTGAAGAGCTTCAGAAATATGCAGAGGCAGAAAGTGTTTCTGATTTTTACTACACTGCTTCCGCATCTTTGAACGGGGAGTCAATTGAACCGGTGGATACAACCGGAAATTCTGATTCAGATACAACTCAGACAACTTCATCTGACGGCCAGAATCAGGAAGGAATGCCGGGACAGGGCGGACAGATGGGAATGCAGCAGGATGACAAGGGCGGCGGCCGAATGGGAACCCAGGGAGATTTTACGATCACAGGCTACAGCTCAGATTCTGCAATGAAAGATTTTGTTGACGGCAGCAGCTCCATCACCGAAGGGGAGATGTTTGCAGAGGGAACGGCAGACAATACCTGTGTGATCAGTTCGGAGCTGGCATCTTACAATGATCTGGCAGTTGGAGATACGATTACGCTTTCCAATCCGAATCAGGAGGATGAAACGTATACACTCACGATTGCGGGAATCTATGAGACAGAATCTACAAGCGATTCGGCTTCCAGCATGATGGGTGGATTTATGGCAGGAGCAGACAGCTCCAATCAGATTTATGTCAGCTATCAGACATTAGAAACAATCCTGACACAGTCAGAAGAAAATGCAACGACAACAACGGACAGTACAACAGGGGAGACGACAACGACAGCACTTCGTTCGATGCTGAACGGAACCTATGCATTTGATTCTGTGTCAGATTATGAAAAATTCCAGGATGAAGTCAAAGAGATGAGACTTTCTGACGACTACACGGTTTCTTCCAGTGACCTTACTTCTTACGAAGAGAGCCTGGAGCCACTTCAGCATTTGAGTGAATATGCAGGATATTTCCTGATGGTCATCCTGGCAATCGGGGCAGTGATCCTGATCGTTCTGCATATTTTTGCAATTCGGGAACGAAAATATGAGATTGGAGTTCTGGCGGCGATTGGAATGAAGAAATGGAAGATCGCAGTACAGTTTCTGACAGAATCTCTTTGTATTACATTCTGTGCATTGATCATCGGAGCCGGAATCGGAGCGGTTTCTTCTGTACCGGTGACCAATCACCTTCTGGCACAGCAGATTGAGAATTCCTCTTCTTTTGGACAAGAGCAGTGGTTTGGAAGAGAAACAGGTGCGCAGGGTAGCACAGAAGCGCCTGAACAGCCTGGCGGATCGAAAGAAAAAGCAGAGGCACCGGAGGTTTCAAATGCAGGAGGTCCTGGATTTGCACAGGCAGCCAATTATGTCAGCAGCATTTCTTCGGCAACGGATATGCAGGTGATTCTGGAAATGATGGGAATCGGAATTTTACTGACACTGATTTCCGGCTGCACGGCACTGATCTTTATCATGCGTTATGATCCATTGAAAATACTGAGCAACCGAGATTAGGAGGAAGAAAAATGAGTATCTTAGAATTAAACCAAGTATCATATTCTTATGAAAAAAAAGGAAATCAAGTATTGTCTGATATCAGTTATTCCTTTGAAAAAGGAAAGCTCTATGCGATTACCGGGAGATCGGGGGCAGGGAAGACCACACTTCTCTCCCTGATTTGCGGGCTTGCGACTCCGACTTCCGGGAGTATCCTGCTAAACGGAAAGGATATCTCTTCTTTAAACCGGTATGATTATCGCAGCCATGATATCGGCGTGATCTTTCAGAGTTTTAATCTGCTGCCGAAACTGACTGCCAGAGAAAATGTGATTCTTTCCATGGATATTGCGGGGTATCCATGTGAAGACAAAAAAGCACATGCGGATGAAGTCCTGAAAAAAGTAGCGCTTGGACAAAAGGAGGCAGATCGCCGGATCTTAAAGCTTTCCGGCGGGCAGCAGCAGAGAGTTGCGATCGCAAGGGCACTGTCGTACAGTCCGCAGATTCTGGTGGCAGACGAGCCGACCGGAAACCTGGATCCGGATACACAGAATGAAATTATGAAAATCTTCCTGAATCTGGCACATGAGGATGGACGGTGTGTAATTCTTGTGACACATTCAAAAGAGGTAGCCGCCGCGGCAGATGAAGTGTATCGTCTGTAGCTTAAAGAGAATGTCTGTATATAAAAGAGAGGATAGAACGTATGAAATGGATCAAAAGAGCAGTGCTTGGGATTTTTCTTGCTGCGGCTGCAGTGATTGGAGTCCTGGGATTTACAAAGTATCAGGCAAGACAGGCGGAAGCAAAAGCAGCAGAGGAAACATCCAGAAAGAAAGAACAGATTAAAGAAATTTATACGACAGAGTATCAGGAGGCAGTAAAAAAACGGCTGGAAACAGCAAAGGAATCAGGAACGTATACAACAGAGAAAATGCTGGTGGAACAAAATCCGTTTGGAACAAATACGCTGTCTCTTTATGTCTATTTTGCAACAGAAGAACCGGTTTCTGTCTCCTATGTTGTTTCTGTGCCCGATAGCGAAATTGCAGATTTTGGAGGAAAAGTCAATCAGGAAGAGACTTATACCACAGAACATGAATTTCAGGTCATAGGTCTCATTCCGGATATGGAAAATACGATCACCTTTACGCCGGAAGCAGAAGACGGAACCATAACCACTGCTTCCTGCAAATACAAAATGGGAAGTCTTGCAGGAGAAGAAGAGGTACAGCTGAAGCAGACAGCAGGTCAGACAGATGTAAGCAGCCAGATTTCGCTTCCGGATTCCGGCTTGTATGTCATCCTTGGAAATGACAGTGATGATGTCGATTTTATGTACTATTATGATGAAAATGGAACGATCAGCGGAGAAGTTCCGCTGATCGGATATCGAAGCCATCGGCTGGTATTTGAGAATGATCGGATGTATTACAGTATTTCCGAGACAAAAATTGCAGCAGTGAATGAACTGGGTATGGTGGAGCAAGTCTATGATCTGGGAAACTATCAACTGCACCATGATTATGTTTTTGATGATGACGGAAATCTTCTGATTCTGGCAACAGATACCGGGAAACAGACGGTAGAGGACTGTGTATTAAAACTCAATCCTTCCACAGGTGAAGTCTCCTGTATTTTAGATTTGGAGGATCTGCTTGGAGATTATAAAGAAAGTCTGGGAATGGATCAGGAGGATCTGGACTGGGTACATATCAATACCATTCAGTGGATGGGAGAAGATTCCATTTTATTGAGTTCCAGAGAAACATCTACTATTTTGAAAATCCAGAATCTGAATACTGCACCCGAAATCGCATATATGATCGGAGAAGAGAGTTTCTGGGAAGGAACAGGATATGAGAATCTTCTGCTTACGAAAGATGAGAGTAACGGAAGCTTTTCCAGTGCCGGCGGGCAGCATACGGTGACTTACGTGACAGATGATTCACTGCCTGACGGACAGTATTATCTGTATCTGTTTAACAACAATTTAGGATACAGTGAGTCCAGACCGGATTATGACTGGAGTCAGATCGACCAGATCGCAACAGACCTCTCTTCGGGAACTACTTCCTACTATTATAAATATAAAGTGGATGAAAATGCAGGAACCTATACTCTGGTGCAGTCTTTTGAAGTTCCGTTTTCCGGATATGTAAGCAGTGTGCAGGAATGTGAGGATACGATTCTCGTAGATTCCGGGATGCAGGGACTGATCGGAGAATACAAGGAAGATGGAACACTGGTAAAACAGTTCCAGATGAATCTCTCGAAATACTATATTTACAGGGTATATAAATATGATTTTTCCGGATATCTGTTTACAGAAGAATGATAAATGAAAATAATTCTCAATAAAAATGTTGATTTCATAATACGGATGTGTTATATTGAATTCAAGGTTAGCGATAACTAACTGAGAATAAATCATGTAAAGCCCTTTCCATGTCGTAACTGCTGAATGCGGCATAGCAGGATGTCCCCAAAGGCGGTATCGCCTGCGGGACATCTTTAAGGGAGAATGTGTGATAAAAGGAGAGACGAATCTATGAATTATTTAGAAATTGAAAAAGTAGTCGGAAGAGAAATCTTAGATTCCAGAGGAAATCCTACAGTAGAAGCAGAAATCACCTTAGCAGACGGTACAGTGGCAAGAGGAACAGCGCCGAGCGGAGCATCTACAGGTGAATTTGAAGCATTGGAATTAAGAGACGGAGATAAAGCAAGATATCTTGGAAAGGGTGTCACAAAGGCAGTTGAAAATATAAATACGGTCATTGCAGAGACAATCGCAGGAATGGATGCATCTGATATCTATGCAGTGGATCAGGCGATGATCCGTGCAGATGGCACAAAAGACAAGTCAAAACTTGGCGCAAATGCGATCCTGGCAGTTTCGATTGCAGCGGCAAGAGCAGCGGCACAGTCCCTGGAGCTTCCATTATATCGTTTCCTTGGCGGTGTTTCCGGAAACAGACTTCCTGTTCCGATGATGAATATTTTAAATGGCGGCGCACATGCGGCAAATACCGTAGATGTTCAGGAATTTATGATTATGCCTGTTGGAGCAGAAAGCTTCAAAGAAGCGCTCCGTTGGTGCGCAGAAGTATTCCACGCACTGGCTGCACTGCTGAAATCAAAAGGGCTTGCGACTTCTGTCGGCGATGAAGGAGGATTTGCACCGGATCTTGCGAGTGATGAAGAGGCAATCCAGTATATATTGGAAGCAATCCAAAGCGCAGGATACGAACCGGGCAGAGATTTTATGATTGCCATGGATGCAGCATCCAGTGAATGGAAAGGAACTGCAAAAGGGGAGTATATCCTTCCTAAGGCAGGAACCAGATTTACCTCCGAGGAACTGATCGAGCACTGGAAACAGCTGGTGGACAAATATCCGATCATTTCGATTGAAGATGCGCTGGATGAAGAAGACTGGGAAGGCTGGCAGAAGCTGACAAAAGAACTTGGCGACCGGGTACAGCTTGTAGGTGACGATTTATTTGTTACGAACACAGAAAGATTACAAAAAGGAATTGAATCAGGCTGCGGAAACTGCATTCTGATCAAATTAAATCAGATCGGTTCTGTATCCGAGACACTTGAAGCAATCAAGATGGCTCATAAGGCAGGTTACACCGCAGTATCTTCTCATCGTTCCGGTGAAACAGAAGATACCACCATTGCGGATCTGGCCGTGGCATTAAATACTTGCCAGATTAAAACAGGAGCACCAAGCCGCTCCGAACGTGTGGCAAAATATAACCAGCTGCTTCGGATTGAGGAAGAACTGGGTGAGAGTGCGGTATATCCTGGAATCCAGGCATTCAATATCAGAAGATAAGAGAATAGAGAGAATGATTTATAAGGCGACTATGCGGACAACGAAAGGTTGGAAACATGGTCGCCTTTTTAAGGTTTAAATGTCATAGCAACTTGCAATCTGTTTTTACCTTTCGAAAAATGTGTGTCTATGGTAAAATATCGACATCAGACAAAAGTATGAAACGAAGTTTGGGAGGGCAGTTATGAAGTTGTTATTGGTGGAAGATGATATAGAAATCAGCCAGATGCTCAAAAGCTATCTGGAAGCAGAAAACTATGAGGTGATTTGTGCGGTTGATGGGGAGGAAGCCTGTGAGAAGTTTGAGAAGGAATCCTACAGTCTTGTATTGTTGGACTTGATGATACCGAAAATCAGCGGTATGGAAGTGATGCAGCATATTCGAACGCACAGTACAGTTCCCATCATTATTGTATCTGCGAAAGATACGGATGCAGATAAGACGCTGGGGCTGGGTCTTGGAGCCGATGATTATATTACGAAACCATTTTCAGTAACAGAAGTATTGGCTCGTATTAAGGCAAATATCAGAAGAAGTACCCAATATTCAAAGCCGGAAGAGCAAGAAGTCTTGATGATGGGAGATCTTACTATAAATCTGACGAATTATACAGTGGAGAAAAATGGGACAAAAATAGATCTGACGGCAAAAGAGTTTGAAATTTTGAAGTTGCTCGTTCAGAATCCCCAAAAAGTATATACCAAAGAACAGATGTATTCTCTGATATGGAATGATGCCTATTTAGGAGATGAAAATGCGGTCAATGTTCATATCAGCAGGCTGCGGAACAAAATAGAAGAGCATCCGAGATCTCCGAAATATATCATTACGGTATGGGGAATCGGATATAAGCTGGGAGATCTGTCATGAATAATGAGATAATTTTATTTTTCCTGTGCATCTGTATTGCAGTGCTGATTTGTATTGTAGTTTATCAACAGTTTGTTTTTCGAAGAGGAATACAGAAGCAATTAAAAGAAATCAGTCAAAAGCTGGAAAAAATACAAGATACGGACAGCGATGAGAATATTATGATGTTCACAGATGAACAAGCTCTCATGGAACTACTGGTACAGATCAACCGTTTGCTGGAAAATCAAAGAAAAATGAAAGTGGATTATCGCCGTTCACAGATTTCAGCAAAAAAGATGCTGTCCAACATTTCGCATGATATCAAGACTCCGATGACAGTCATATTAGGCTATCTGGAGATTATGCGGATAAATGGTGACAAGGAGGATGAAATGCTTCTGAAAGTAGAACAGAAGGCAAAGAGAGTCATGGAACTGATCAATCAGTTTTTTACACTTGCGAAGCTGGAAGCAGGAGATATGGAACTGGAGATTTCAAGGATAAATATCTGTGAAGTCTGCCGCGAGAATATCCTGGACTTTTATGAATTGCTGAAACAAAAAGAGTTTCAGGTTGAAGTAAAAATTCCGGAGGAAGCAGTGTTTATTATGGGGAATAAAGAGGCGCTTCATCGTATTTTATATAATCTTATTTCCAATGTGATCCGGTATGGCTTGGATGGGCGGTATTTGGGACTTGTTCTCAGATCGGTGAAAAATGATGTTTATATTGATGTGATTGATAAAGGAAAAGGGATAGAGAAAGAATTTGCAGGGAATGTATTTGAGCGATTGTTTACAATGGAGGATTCCAGAAACAGAAGGATTCAGGGGAATGGTCTGGGGCTTACGATCGCGCAGACTCTTGCACAGCAGCTCGGTGGAGAGATTGTGTTGGAGAGTGAACCGAATGTAAAAACTACATTCACGGTAAAATTGCATAAGTGTTTCTTCTGAGACAGATTCTTTGCATTTTAAGTGAAAGAAAGAAATTCGTAAGAATTCGTCAAGAGTTTTGAAATTCTCATTTGCTAGAATGGTGATCAGAAAGGAGGCAGACGATATGACATATGTTGTACAGACAAACAAACTTACAAAAACCATTGGAGAAAAAAATCTTGTGACGAATGTGTCCATGCATGTGAAAAAAGGAGAAATCTATGGATTTCTGGGTCCTAACGGAGCAGGAAAAACGACGGTTATGAAGCTGTTGACAAATCTCTGGAAACCGACAGAAGGAAGCATCGAGCTGTTTGGAGAGAAACTGACATCGACTTCGTATGAGGTACTTAAGCGGATGGGGTGCATGATTGAATTTCCTACTTTTTATGAGCATTTAAGTGGCAGAGAGAATCTTGCGCTTCATTGTGAATACATGGGATATTACAATACAGGAAGTATTGAAAATGCCATGGAGCTGTTAGGCTTGAACAATACAGGGAAAAAATCAGTACGCGAGTATTCTCTGGGAATGAAACAGCGATTAGGACTTGCACGAGCGGTGTTGTGTAAGCCGGAACTTTTGATTTTGGATGAACCGACTAATGGTCTTGATCCGGCAGGAATCAAACAGATTCGGGATTTACTGCGGATGCTTTGTACGGAATACGACATTACGATTATTGTGTCCAGTCATATTCTTTCAGAGATCGAGAGTATTGCAGATACGATCGGAGTGATCAACCGCGGTGTTCTCGTTCAGGAAATCGCGATGCAGGAAATTACGGAAAGAAGTCTTGCCTATATTGAATTGAATGTTGTGGATACAAGAAAGGCTTCGTATGTACTGTCGGATAAGATAGGGATTGACAACTTTAAGATTGTAGAAGATAGAATCATCCGAATTTATGACGGGAATATATCGGTGCAAGAATTGTCAAAGGCGCTGGCATTACACGATGTGGAAATGACTGCGATTGGAACAAAGTCAGAATCACTGGAAGAATATTTCCTCAAACTGACAGGAGGTGATGTGAGATGTTAAAATTGATCAAACTGGAATGGAAAAAGAACAACATCGGTAAGTACATTAGAAATGCTGTGATTCTTGCGATTATCCTCTGCACGTTTCTGTTTGCACTGGCGTATCTGGGAATTGCAAATGATCCGGACACCGGAGTGCCGGATGCTGCACTGGGAAATGAGATGATTTCGTCTTCCATTGAACTGTTTACGGGGATGTCTTTTTTAGTATTTACCGGGGTGATGCTGGCTTCGTTTATTGTCACAGCGTATAAAAATAAAACCATGAATCTGATGTTTTCCTATCCGATCAGACGGCAGAAAATATTAGTATCACAGATGCTGGCAGTATGGATTTTCAATTTTATTACACTGATTTTGACAAAATTGCTGGTTTATGGCTGTGTTCTTATCGGCTCACTTTTTATGAAATCTGCATTTTTGCTTGATTTTAACATGGCAAGTGCGTCATTTTATGTGCAGCTTATTCTGAAATCGATTGTGATTGTAAGTATGAGTTTTATTGCGCTGTTTATCGGTCTGGCAATGAAATCATCCAAAGCAACGATCATTTCGTCATTCCTTCTGATTTTTTTGACACAGGCGAATATCGGTGATTTTACGCTGAAAGATAATCTGGTTTTTCCTGTAATCTTAACAGGAATATCGGTTGTTTTTGCAGTACTTTCTGTGTGTCATGCGGAGACGAAAGATTTGATGTAGTGGGGTGTTTTGAGAAAAATGACGCCCGAAAATAGCAGGGAGAGTGTAAGCTGAAAAGAGAAAAGCTGTAACGTGTTATCATAAAGATAAAATGCGTTACAGCTTATATTGTCAGGCGTTACAGTCCGAAGAACTCCTGGATTTGTCCAGCAATGATGTTCATAAGTTTTGTTCTGGCTTCAATGCTTGCCCATGCGATGTGAGGTGTGATAAGAAGCCGGTTGCTGTCCGTGAAGCCGCGAAGCGGATTGTCTTCGGACATAGGTTCTGCACACAGAACGTCCAGACCGGCAGCTTGTATTTCATTTGTTTCCAGTGCGGTTTTTAAATCTGCTTCCACAACAATCGGACCACGTCCCAGATTTAAGAAGATCGCGCTTTTTTTCATCTTACAAAAGGCATTCAAGTTCATAAGATGTTCTGTATGTTCATTCAAAGGTGCATGTACAGAGACAATATCGGAAGTTTCAAGAAGTGTATCAAGAGAAACCTGATGGTAGCCCTCCTGAGGCGCTGCACCGGATGGGGAAGCATAGATGACTTGCGCACCAAAAGCTTCTGCAATCGCAGCTACTCTGCGTCCGATATTTCCAAGTCCGATAATGCCCCAGATCTTTCCTTTTAATTCGTAGAATGTCTGGGCAAAATGAGTGAAAATAGTGTCATTTGTGTAGTGGTCCTCTTTGACATAGTCATCGTAATATCGCAGATGTTCCAGAAGATAGAACAACATGGCAAAAGTATGCTGGGCAACTGATTCTGTAGAATATCCGGCAACATTTCTCCACGCAATCCCGCGTTTGTCTAAATATTCCTTGTCCAGATTGTTTGTGCCGGTGGCAGTGACACAGACCAATTTGAGATTTTTGGCAGCGCCGATGGAGGCTTCATTCACCTGAATTTTATTTACAATGATCACATCTGCATCCTGAATGCGTTCAGGCACTTCCTGTTGGGTGGAAAAAGGATATTTCACAACTTCTCCAAACAGATAAAATCTGGACAGATCAATGTCGTCGCCAATTGTTTTTACATCTAAAAATACGAACTTCATAGTTTGTCTACCCCTTTCATTTGTTGTATACCCATCCGGGCATCCCGTAATACATGCCCGCGGCGGGTGAACTTCGTCCGATACTGTATGGTATCATGGATTTGAGAATACTATATCACATAGAGAGGGTGGGGTCAAAAATCTAAGGTTGCGCTATCAAGTGATTCGCTAAGAAATTCCGATTTGAAGGAGCATTTATGACATTCTACAAATACAAGGGAAAGCGTATCAGCGCCACAAAGACTTAGTATCGTGGCGGTTCAATCTATTTCCCGTCAGCCTCTTTTACGTAATAAGAAACGATGGAGTTTTCAAGGGGAAAAATGAATTTCAACTTTCTCTTTTTAAATAATCATGTTATAATGCAGAAAAGCATAAAATTCTGGTTTTCTAAGCGGAACGATACCGCATCTTTTATTCTTATAGCATATCGGAAGATCTCTATGCTTTGATTTCAATCTAAAACAGCAGAGAGATTTGAGAGAAAGATGCCGTATTGGAAAGCCTCCTGCAGCTATTTTCATTCAAGGAGGTATTTATATGAACCAGACAACACAGATGCAGCCCGTAAACAGACTGTACAAATCGAGGATTTTTGCCATGCTCTACAGTGACAGGAAAGATCTGCTCGATCTGTACAATGCGGTCAGCGGAAAACATTATGAAGATCCGGAATTGCTGGAAATCAATACACTGGAAAATGCAATCTACATGTCGATGCATAATGATCTGTCCTTTCTCATTGATTCCAGACTTTCCCTATATGAGCATCAGTCCACCTACAGTCCCAACCTGCCCCTGCGGTATTTGTTTTATATCTCGGATCTGTATTCCGGGATGACAAAAGATGAAAACCTGTATGGTACGAAAAGGATTCAGATCCCGACTCCGCAGTTTGTAATCTTTTACAATGGAAGTCAGGAACAGCCGGATCGAAAAATTTTAAGATTGTCTGATGCATATTGCGTCAAAGAAGAACATCCGGCATTGGAGCTGACTGCGGTGATGCTGAATATCAACCGCGGGCATAATGAAAAGTTGAAGGAAATGTGCAAATCTCTGAAGGATTACTCGGAATATACGGCAAGAGTGCGGGAGTACGCTCAGGTAAAGCCGGTGGAAGAAGCAGTGGAACAGGCAATCAGTGAGTGTATTCAGGAAGGAATTCTTTCAGAGTTTTTGAAACAAAACAGAGCGGAGGCGAAACAAGTGAGTATTTATGAATATGATGAGGAAAAGCATATGCGGCAGGAGCGGGAAGCGTCCTGGGAAGAGGGCAGAGAGGTTGGAAGAGAAGAAGGACGAGAAGAGGGAATTAAAAAGGGAAAACAGGAGCTTTTAGAAAGGCTGATTCAAAAGAAACTGGTAAAAGGAAAATCTATTTCTGAGATTTCAGAGGAACTTGAAGAAGAGGAAGATGTTATTGCACAAATGATCCGAGAGATGGGAGAAGAGAGGGCAGCGGGCAAAGAAGAACAATAGAAAATACATATTTGGGGCTGTCGGGAAATAGATCGTTCTAAATAGGGGGCAGATGTGACTCGCACGAGTTGCATCTGCCCCCAAAACTTTCCCGTTATCCCAATTCTGAATAGCCGGTAAACCTGTAAACTTAAAAATTTTTCAAACCCACAGGAATAAACTTTCACTTCTCTCATATACATGGGATAAAGAGGTGGACAAGATGAATGAAGAGAGAAGAAAACAGCAGATCCTTCACATTCTGGCGGCCGGAATCCGCAAGGTGATGGAGGAAGCGCACCTGGACTATGGAAAGCTCCAGGAGATCCGGCTGCGAACAGATCAGCCGCTTCTGATCCTGTATCAGGGAGAAGAATTATTTTTGCCTGCAGGACGGGCGAAAAAGCATATGGTGACAAAAGAAGAGATAAAGGAGACGCTGGAATACAGCAGTCATTATTCCCTTTATGCGTATGAAAATGAAATCCGGCAGGGATTTCTGACAGTGGAAGGAGGACATCGTGTGGGGGTGGCAGGAAAAGCAATATTAGAACAGGAAAAGGTGAAAAGTCTGCAGCATATCTCGTCTGTAAATATCCGGATGTCACATGAAATTCCCGGATGTGCGGACAGGCTGCTTCCGATGATCACAAAGAACAGAGAGGTATGTCATACACTGATCATCTCTCCGCCATGTGGTGGAAAGACAACGCTGATCCGGGATTTGATCCGGCAGATTTCAGACGGGAATGCGCATGTGAAAGGATGCACGGTAGGGGTTGTGGATGAACGCTCCGAGATCGGAGGGTGTTATCTGGGAGTGGCACAGAATCATCTGGGGAGCAGGACGGACATTCTGGATTGCTGTCCAAAAGCAGAGGGCATGATCATGCTGATCCGATCGATGTCCCCAAGAGTTCTGGCTGTGGATGAGATTGGGGCACAGGAGGAGATTCGTGCCGTAGAGTATGCTATGCAGTGCGGCTGTAAGCTGATCGCCAGTGTACATGGGAATTCGATGGCAGAGATCGCGTCCAAGCCGGGACTGGGGGAACTGGTGAGACAGCGGCGCTTTGAGCGCTATGTGGTACTGGAGAACAGAGAACATCCGGGAGAAATCAAAGAGATTTTCGATGAGCGGGGGAGTCTTTTATGCAGAAACTGATCGGCTGCATTCTGATTCTTTTGTCAACCACGGCAGGGGGATTTTTATATGGCGTGGAACAGCAGCAGTATCTGGAAAAACTGATGTACATCCGCCATATTCTGGAACTGATCCAGGGAGAAATCGAATACAGCGGCGCACCTCTTTTTGAGGTTTTTGGAAAAACTGCAAACCGGGTGCAGGAGCCTTATCGCAGCTGGATGCTGGATCTCCAAAGAAGGGTGGAGGCAAGAGGCGGGCAGAGTTTTCGGGGGATCTGGGAGGTGTGCACGGAAACAAAATTAAAGGAGCTTCATCTTAAGAGCAGGCATATGAGAGAACTTTCGGAGGTGGGGATGTATCTTGGACAGATGGATGTGAGGACAGGCAGAACAAGTATGCAGATGTATCTTGAGAATCTGGGGGCAGAAATCGAAGAAACCCGGCAGGAGATCACGGCAAAAAAGAGAATCGGAAACTGGCTCGGCGTGATGAGCGGATTGTTTCTGGTGATCGTATTATTTTAAGAAGAATTTTGCCGGGAAATCAGACAGGAGGAATTCATGACGATCGGTGTTATTTTTAAAATTGCCGCAGTCGGCATTCTGGTTTCTATTTTGAGCCAGGTATTAAAACACAGCGGAAGGGAAGAACAGGCGTTTCTGACAAGCTTTGCAGGTCTGATTCTGGTATTGTCCTGGGTGCTCCCATATATTTATGAGTTGTTTGCGTCCATGAAGCGCCTGTTTTCACTGTGAAGAGGGAGGCGGATATGAGTGTATTGCAGGTCAGTCTGATCGCGATGGTGGCGGTTCTTCTGGCAATTCAGCTCAAAGGAGGAAGAGCGGAGTACGGATTTCTGATAAATCTGGCGGCAGGCATCTTTCTTTTTTTCTGCATTGTGGGAAAACTGGAAGTGTTTATTCGGGCAGTGGAACAGATTCAAAGCTTTCTGACTCTTGATACGGAATATATTGCCATCATGCTCAAAATGGTCGGCATCACGTACATTGCACAGTTTTCTTCCGGAATCTGCAAAGATGCCGGGTATCAGGCGATTGCAGCGCAGATCGAGATATTTGGCAAGCTGGCGATCCTTGTGGTGGGGATGCCGGTCCTTCTTGCCCTTTTGGAAACAATTCAGGAGTTTCTGTTATGAGAAAATATGGGATATTCGGCATTCTCTTTTTGAGCCTGTGCCTGTTTGGGGCGGTACATACAGCGTATGCTGCAGAAGAGGAAGAAAGCCTGCAGATCACACAGGAAGAGCTGTTGGATGAATTTGATTTTTCAGATCTCGATGACAGTCTGAAAAAGATGTTCCCACGGGAAAAAATGACCTTCCGGGATGTTGTGGAGACGCTTGTGTCAGGTGATTTGAAAAAAGCGGGGGAGCAGTTTACAGGCTTTCTTTTCGATCAGTTTTTCTATGAACTGCAGACACACCGGAAACTTCTGGTATATCTGATTTTGATCGCAGTGATTGCTGCGGTGTTTGCAAATTTTTCCGGCGCCTTCGGAGAACGTCAGGCTTCAGAGATTGCGTTTTATATTCTTTATATGCTGCTTATCGCACTTTGTCTGAACGGGTTTCGATTGGCAGTATCCGAGATGGAGGCTTCGTTAAACTTCCTGCTGGAATTTATGAAGGTGCTTTGTCCGACGTATTTTTTAGCAGTTACAGCAGCCTCTGGAAGTGTGACATCCATGTTTTTCTTTGAAGTGGTACTATTTCTGATCTTTCTGGCGGAGGCAGTAATCCTGAATTTTCTGGTGCCTCTCGTCAATGTATATATGATGATCCAGGTGATGGGCAATCTTACCGGAGAAGAATTTTTGTCGCAGTTTGCTGAGCTTCTGGAAAAACTGACGGGCTGGACGCTAAAGACCATGCTGGCGTGTGTGATCGGGATCAATGTCGTACAGGGAATCCTTTCTCCTGCACTTGACTCCCTGAAACGAAGTTTTGTTACAAAAACAGTGGAGGCGATACCGGGACTTGGAAACATGGCAGGTTCCGTGATGGATGTCGTACTTGGAACGGCAGTTCTGATAAAAAACGGGATTGGAATGGCAGGCGCGGTGATCGCAGCGGGTATCTGCATTATCCCGATCGTGAAGCTTCTTCTTCTGGCGTTTTTGTATAAAACAGTGGCGGCGGTGACACAGCCGATATCGGACAAACGAATTACAGCATGTATCGGAGGGGTCAGTGAGGGGTATGAAATGCTTGTGAAAGTAATGGCGACTACAGGGATTTTGTTTTTGCTGACCATCGCTGTGGTCGCGGCTTCTGCCACGTAAAAGGAGGGAGAAGACCTTGAAAGAACTCTATCAGTGGCTTCAGGATCTGGCGGTCTATCTGATTCTTGTCAGCGCCATTTTGCAGGCACTTCCACAGGAATCGTACCAAAAATATATCCGGTTCTTTTCCGGACTGGTACTGATCATTCTTCTGATGACTCCACTGTTAAGGCTGACCGATATGGAGGACAGTTTTAGAAGTCGGGTACAGGAACAGAACATGGAACAGGAGAGCGCTTCTTTTTTGGAAGAAATCCGGGAGAAGCAGGAAGAAGGAAAGGGAGAGATGACCCTGGAGACGGAAGAAAAAGAGCAGATCGAAGTGGAGGAGATTCAGATTGGAGAATAAATGGAAGCAGTGGATTTCCGGATTTGGAAAAAAAGGAAAACTGCCGGCAAAACAGCAGCTTTTGATCCTGCTTTTGGCAGGAATCCTGCTGGTGGTGGTCGTTTCCCCGGTTCCGGATCAGAAAGATCCGGAAATCGGGACAGGGGCGGGACAGGAAGAAACGGAAACAGAAGGGGGAGAGGCGACAGAACAACAGTATGAAAGATTGCTGGAAAAAAGGGTGGAAGATACCCTGGAATGCGTGGAGGGAGTCGGGAAAGTAAAGGTGATGATCACCTTGAAATCTTCGGAAGAGAAAGTGGTGGAAAAGGACAGCCAGAGGGAAGAAAATGAAATCACAGAGGAAGACAGTAAAGGAGGGAGCAGGGTTTCAGAAGATCGTTCGCTGAGTCATACCAGTATTTATGAGCAGAAATCCGATGGGACACAGACACCTTATGTGAGTAAGGAAATGGTGCCGGAGATTGAGGGAATGGTGATTGCAGCTGATGGAGGAGATGATCCGGTCGTGGTAAAAAATCTGACAGAGGCAGTGCAGGCATTATTCGGAGTGGAGGCGCATAAGATTAAAATAATGAAACGGACAAATGCATAAAACAGAAGGAAAAAGAGGAGGATATGATTTTGAAACGATTATTTAAGAAAAACCAGATCATTATTACAGCGCTGGCGGTGATGATCGCGATCGCAGGATATCTGAACTATTCAGGACGCCTGTTCGGAGCAAAAGAAGATGGGGCAAAAGAGGCGAGTGCCGGAACCGCCAATCAGGAACTTTTGGATATCTCGGCAGAAGATCTGGAGACAGACGGAGAGATTGCAAGCAATGATTCCGAAGTAGAGGGGACACCGGGGGAGGCTGTTTTGACCAGCGGTGAGGCGGAAAATACCGTAGCGCAGGCAAAAGTTGCCAGAGAACAGATGCGTTCCCAGAACAAAGAAACGCTCCAGGCGATCATTGACAACGCGAATATCAGTGAAGAAGAAAAGAAGGATGCGATCGCACAGATGCTGCAGATGACACAGCTCTCAGAGCAGGAAGTGGCGGTGGAGACATTGATGGCATCGAAAGGCTTTTCTGAATCCGTTGTCAGTCTGACTGCTGATTCTGCGGATATTGTGGTGAATGCAGCGGAATTAACAGATGCAAATCGTGCCCAGATCGAGGATATCGTGACCAGAAAAACAAACATTGCTCCGGAAAAGATTGTCATCACACCGATCCATGAGACTGCAGAAGCCGAAAAATAAAGAAATTTGGATTGCGGCAGAGAAATGCTTGTGATACACTAAAAGGACATGTGAAGTTTTATAGAACAGGAGAAGAAGTAAGATGTCAGATATTACAAAGGAGATAGAAAAACGAAGGACATTTGCCATTATATCCCATCCGGATGCCGGTAAGACGACATTGACGGAGAAGTTTCTTTTATATGGAGGAGCAATCAATCAGGCAGGTTCCGTAAAGGGAAAGGCGACCGCAAAGCATGCGGTTTCCGACTGGATGGAGATTGAAAAGGAGAGAGGTATCTCAGTTACATCGTCTGTGCTGCAGTTTAATTACGGCGGATATTGCATCAATATTCTGGATACACCGGGACATCAGGATTTCTCGGAGGATACCTACCGTACACTGATGGCTGCAGACTCTGCGGTGATGGTCATTGATGCCTCCAAGGGTGTGGAGGCCCAGACGAGAAAATTATTTAAAGTCTGTGTGATGCGCCATATTCCGATTTTTACATTTATCAACAAAATGGACCGGGAAGCCAAGGATACATTCGATCTTCTTGACGAGATCGAAAAAGAGCTGGGGATTGCAACCTGCCCGGTGAACTGGCCGATCGGCTCCGGAAAAGAATTCAAAGGAGTGTTCGACCGTCAGAAGCAGGAGGTCGAGCTGTTCTCGGATACGAAAAAAGGAACTTCTGTGGGAGAAGTCAAAAAGGTAGATATCAACAACCCGGAGATCGACTGGCTGATCGGTACAGAAGCAAAAGTGACACTGGAAGAAGAGATTGAGCTTTTAGACGGAGCGGCTGCGGAGTTTGATCAGGAGCTGGTGAGCAAAGGAGAACTTTCTCCGGTATTTTTCGGTTCTGCACTGACCAACTTCGGAGTGGAGACATTTTTGCAGCATTTCCTTGCAATGACATCGTCTCCTCTTCCGAGAATGTCAGATCAGGGACCGATCGACCCGATGAAGGAAAAAGATTTTTCGGCATTTGTATTTAAAATCCAGGCCAATATGAATAAAGCACACCGTGACAGGATCGCGTTTATGCGGATCTGTTCCGGTGAGTTTGAAGCCGGGATGAATGTGTATCATATCCAGGGGGGCAGAGAAGTACGCCTTTCCCAGCCGCAGCAGATGATGGCAAGCGAGAGAAAAATGATTGACAAAGCCTATGGCGGAGATATCATCGGAGTATTTGATCCGGGTATCTTTTCGATTGGTGACACGCTGACAACTTCAAAGGAGCGGTTTGTATATGAAGGAATCCCGACCTTTGCGCCGGAGCATTTTGCCAGAGTGCGTCAGGTGGATACGATGAAGAGAAAACAGTTCGTTAAGGGAATCAACCAGATTGCGCAGGAGGGTGCGATCCAGATCTTCCAGGAATATAATACAGGTATGGAGGAGATTATAGTAGGAGTAGTCGGTGTCCTTCAGTTTGATGTGCTCAAATACCGCCTGGAAAATGAATACAAGGTGGAGATTCGTCTGGAAAATCTGCCGTATGAGTATATCCGCTGGATCGAAAATGAAGAGATCGATATGAACCGTCTGGTCGGAACTTCGGACATGAAGAAGATCAAGGATCTCAAAGACAGACCGCTGCTTCTCTTTACACATGAGTGGAGCATCCGGATGACACAGGAGCGGAACGAAGGGCTGATCCTGTCAGAATTCGGGCGCTCATGACCCTTGTCAATGCAGGGCATGTCTGATATAATATGAAAAGAAGATTAGCGCAAACAGTAGACACAAACAGGAGGGTCTTATCATGGCAAAGGACGAAAGAAATATTTATACAATACAGGATGACTCCAGCATGGGAGAAGTAAAAATAGCAGATGAAGTGGTTGCGATTATCGCAGCACTTGCCGCTACAGAGGTAGAAGGTGTGGCATCTATGGCAGGCAATATTACCAACGAGCTGATCAGCAGACTGGGAATGAAGAATCTTTCCAAAGGTGTGAAAGTAGACGTGCTGGAAGGCGTTGTGACGGTATCGTTGGCGTTGAATATGAAGTATAATTACAGCATCATGGATGTATCTGCCAAGGTACAGGAAAAAGTAAAGAGCGCTGTGGAGAATATGACAGGACTGGAAGTTGCGGATGTCAATGTGAAAGTGGCAGGCGTGGAGATGGAGAGTCAGGAGTCTGCAAAATAGAAATTCATTGCAAAAGACAGGACAGCTGTAGTATAATAAAGGATGTCGCAGGACATCCTTTTTCTGTTTTAGAAAAAGCAAAAGCCCTGCAAAAAGAAATATGGACGAAAGAAGCATAAGGGACGGAAGGAGCCGATATGGTAAGAACAGAACTTCGGGAGCACATTTTTAAGATGTTGTTCCAGATTGAATTTAATACATTAGAAGAGATGCCAAAGCATCTGGAATTGTACTTTGAAGAGCTGACAAGCGCAAAAGAGAAGGATAAAGAGTACATACAGAAAAAGCTGGAAGCAGTGATCGAAAAGCTGGAAGAGATCGATGCGATTTTGAATGAAAAAGCAACAGGATGGAAAACCTCCAGAATGAACAAGGTCGATCTGGCGATCCTCAGACTTGCGGTTTATGAGATCAAGTGGGATGATGATGTTCCTGTAAAAGTTGCAATCAATGAGGCAGTGGAACTTGCGAAGAAATTCAGCGGGGAAGAAGGTCCTGCATTCGTAAACGGAGTACTTGCCAAGATTGCAGATTAAAGATGGCGGGGCGGACAGATGTTGAAGAATGTCTACACAGTAAAACAGGTCAATGCCTATATCAAGAATATGTTTACACAGGATTTTATGCTGAACCGGCTGTACGTCAAAGGGGAAGTGTCCAACTGTAAATATCATCCATCAGGGCATATATATTTTTCATTAAAAGATGAGTCCGGCACGATAGCCTGCGTGATGTTCGCAGGCTCACGGTCAGGGCTTTCTTTTCGTATGCAGGAAGGACAGCAGGTGGTTGTTCTCGGCTCGGTCAGTGTCTATGAGAGGGATGGCAGATACCAGATGTATGCCAGAGAGATCATTCTGGACGGAGCAGGAGAGCTGTACTTAAAGTTTGAAGCGTTAAAAAAAGAGCTGGAAGAGATGGGGATGTTCGCACAGGAGTACAAGCGACCGATTCCGCAGTTTGTAAAAAAAGTCGGGATCGTGACTGCATCTTCGGGAGCTGCGGTGCGGGATATCATCAATATTGCCGCCAGAAGAAATCCGTATGTACAGCTGATCCTCTGTCCTGCCAAGGTGCAGGGGGAAGGCGCAGCGGAAAGTATCGTGCAGGGAATCCGGATGCTGGAAGAACAAGATGTGGACGTTATGATCGTGGGACGCGGAGGCGGATCAATCGAGGATCTGTGGGCATTCAATGAAGAGATCGTTGCGCGTGCGATTTTTGAGAGCCGGGTGCCTGTGATTTCCGCAGTAGGGCATGAGACGGATACGACGATCGCGGATTATGTGGCGGATCTTCGGGCTCCGACTCCTTCGGCGGCTGCAGAGCTTGCGGTGTACGAATATCAGGCTGCAGAGAATCTGATGAAGGAATATCAGATGCGTTTGAGCAGTGCGGTTTTGAAAAAGGCGGAACAGAACCGTCAGTATTTGAAACAGGCGGCACTGAAACTGCGGCTGTTTCACCCAAGGCAGAAGCTCCTTGAGAACAGGCAGTATGCCTCAGATCTGGAGTTGCAGCTGCGCAGCCGGATGGAAGAAATCCTTCAGCAAAAGAGACACCAGTTTGCTCTTTATGTGGAAAAGATGAAGGGATTATCCCCGCTGGAAAAGCTGAACCAGGGATATGCTTATGTGGAAGATAAGAAAGGCCGCCCGGTGCGGCAGATTGCAGATGTAAAAGAAGGAGATGCGATCCGTATTTATGTATCGGACGGAATGATCGAAGCGCAGGTAAAAGGAATGACAGAAGAAATCCAATATCACGCATAAAGGAGGCAGACATGGAAAATCAGGAACAGAATACACCCGGTCTGGAGAAATTGTTTGCAAGACTGGAAGAAGTGACAGCTGACATGGAAAAGTCAGACATTACTCTGGAAGAGTCTTTTGCATTATATAATGAGGGAATGCAGCTGTTAAAGCAGTGTAATGAGACCATTGACGCAGTAGAAAAGAAAGTTCAGGTTCTGGACGAGAATGGAGAAGTTCATGAGTTTTAAGGAGATACAAAAAGAAAAAACAGCACAGATCGAACAGATTTTAAAAGCATATCTGCCCAGGGTGCAGGGGTATCAGGAAGTGATCATGGATGCCATGAGCTACAGTATGCTGGCAGGGGGAAAGCGTCTGCGCCCAATGCTGATGCAGGAGACATATCGGATGTTTGGCGGAGCGGACAGGGTGATCGAGCCGTTTATGGCTGCCATTGAGATGATCCATACCTATTCCCTTGTTCATGATGATCTGCCTGCCATGGATAATGATGAGTATCGCAGGGGACGAAAGACGACCCATGTGGTATATGGGGAAGATATGGGAATCCTGACAGGGGATGCGCTTCTCAATTATGCATTTGAGACAGCGGCATCGGCATTTGAGATGGCGCCAGAGAAGAGTCTTCTGATTGGAAAAGCAATCCGTATCCTTGGACAAAAAGCAGGGATCTACGGAATGATCGGCGGTCAGGTGGTGGACGTGAAATCTTCCGGTAAGAAAATTGACGGAGAGAAACTGGAGTTTATCTACCGTTTAAAAACAGGAGCTCTGATCGAGGCTTCCATGATGATCGGAGCAGTTCTGGCAGGAGCGGACGATGAGAGTGTACAGGTAGTGGAAGAGATTGCAGCAAAAGTGGGAATGGCTTTTCAGATCCAGGATGATATTCTGGATGTGATCAGTACTACTGAAGTGCTCGGAAAACCGGTGCACAGCGATGAGAAAAATGAAAAAATGACGTATGTTGTGTGGAAAGGGCTGGATGTAGCTAAACAGGAGGTGGAGCATTTGTCCAGAAAAGCCATCTCAGACGTAAGAGCACTGAATCCAAAAGATGATTATCTGGAGATTTTGCTGGAGTCATTGATATACAGGGAAAAATAAGGGGGCATACCTTATGCTATTAGAAAAGATTCAAAAAGAAAATGATATCAAACAGTTAAAGCCGGAGGAGCTGGAAAAGCTGGCAGAAGAAATCCGTCAGTTTCTTGTGGAGAAAATCAGTGTCACAGGCGGGCATCTGGCATCGAATCTCGGTGTGGTGGAGCTTACGATGGCGCTGCATCTGGCGTTTGAACTGCCGCAGGATAAGATGATCTGGGATGTGGGACATCAGTCCTACACACACAAGATCCTGACAGGACGGCGCGCCGGATTTGACGATCTGAGAAAATATGGCGGCATGAGCGGATTTCCAAAGCGAAAGGAAAGTGAATGTGACGCATTTGATACCGGACACAGCTCCACCTCTATTTCCGCAGGCCTCGGGTACGTGGCGGCGAGAGATATCAAGGGGGAAGAGCACAGCGTGATCTCCATCATCGGAGATGGAGCCATGACCGGAGGGATGGCATATGAGGCACTGAACAATGCGTCCCGTTTAAAAAGCAATTTTATCATTGTATTAAATGACAACAATATGTCGATTTCTGAAAATGTGGGCGGGATGTCCAGATATTTGAACGGACTGCGCACGGCAGAGGCATATACGGGACTGAAAAAGGGTGTTGAGGATACCTTGATGAAGATTCCGGTACAGGGTGAGAAGATCCTGTACCAGATGAAAAAGACGAAAAGCGGACTCAAGCAATTATTTGTTCCGGGTATGTTTTTCGAAGATATGGGAATCACCTACCTGGGACCGGTGGACGGGCATGATATCCGAAAGCTGTATAAGACATTTCAGGAGGCCAAGCGGGTAGATCATGCAGTTCTGGTTCATGTACTCACCAAGAAAGGAAAGGGATACGGTCCCGCGGAGGAGAATCCATCCAGATTTCACGGGATCGTTCCGTTTGACATTGAGACCGGGGAGGCAAAAGAGAAGAGCTCTAAGGACAGCTATACCGATATTTTTTCCAAAGTATTCTGTGATATTGCAAAGCAAAATGATGCAGTAGTCGGAATTACAGCAGCCATGGCGGATGGAACCGGACTTGCCAGATTTGCAAGGATGTTTCCGGACCGATTCTTTGATGTCGGGATTGCAGAAGAGCATGCGCTGACCTTTGCGGCAGGACTGGCAGCAGGGGGATTAAAGCCGGTTGTTGCGGTGTATTCCTCGTTTTTACAGCGGGCGTTTGACCAGACGATTCATGATGTGTGCCTGCAGAATCTGCCGGTGATGATCGCAGTGGACAGAGCCGGCCTGGTGGGCAGTGATGGAGAGACACATCAGGGACTTTTCGATCTGTCATTTCTGAATATGATCCCGAATATGACGATCCTTTCACCGAAAAACAGATGGGAGATGGCGGATATGGTGCGGTTCTGTGCGGATTTCCAGTATCCGGTGGCACTGCGTTATCCAAGAGGCGCCGCTTACGAGGGATTGTCGGCGTTTCGTACTCCGATCGTCTATGGAAAAAGTGAGATCCTTTATGAAGAGGAGGATATTGCGGTGATCTTTGTAGGGCACATGGCAGAGCTGGCAGTTCAGGTGCGTGACAGACTGAAAGAGATCGGATATCATTGCTCACTGATCAATGCCAGATTTGTAAAGCCTCTGGATACAGAGATGCTGGAAGCTCTGACAAAGGATCACAGACTTTTTGTGACGATTGAAGAAAATGTATTGTCCGGCGGATTTGGAGAACAGGTACTTCACTATGTATCGAGAGCAAAGCTGGATGTAGGTGTCAGATGCATCGGAATTCCGGATGACTATGTAGAACACGGCAATGTAGACTTGCTGCGCAGGGAAGTCGGACTGGATGCGGAGACGATTGTAAAACAGATTATTGCAGATTATGTGACGATAGGAAAAGATTGACATGAAAGAACGATTAGATGTATTGCTTGTAAAAAGAAATCTGGCAGAGTCCAGAGAAAAGGCAAAAGCTGTCATTATGGCAGGAAATGTGTTTGTAGAAGGACAAAGGGAGGACAAAGCTGGAACGACATTTCCGGATACGGTACAGATTGAAGTGCGCGGTCATGTGCTTCCTTATGTGAGCAGGGGCGGATTGAAGCTGGAAAAGGCGATCGCCAACTTTGACGTCAGTGTGGATGGAAAAGTCTGTACAGATGTGGGTTCGTCCACCGGCGGATTTACGGATTGTATGCTTCAAAACGGTGCCAGAAAGGTATTTGCGATTGATGTGGGAAGAGGACAGCTGGACTGGAAACTCAGACAGGATGAGCGGGTTGTGTGTATGGAGAAGACCAATATCCGTTATGTAGTGCCCGAAGATCTGGGAGAACCGATTGATTTTTCTTCCATTGATGTTTCCTTTATTTCGCTGACAAAAGTGCTGGAGCCGATCCGGAATTACCTGAAGGAAGACGGTGAGATCGTGGCGCTCATCAAGCCGCAGTTTGAGGCGGGCAGAGAAAAAGTCGGCAAAAAAGGGGTAGTCCGCGAGAAGAGTACCCACCATGAAGTGATTGAGAAAGTAGCGCTGTATGCACAGTCCATCGGATTTAAGATTTTGAATATTGATTTTTCACCGATCAAAGGACCGGAGGGAAATATTGAATATCTGATCCATCTGAAAAAATGGCCGAATCCGGTGGAGGATGCACTCTTGGAAGATTTGAGTCTGGTTGTGGACCGGGCATTTGAGACACTTGCAAAATAAGAGGTGTGGTATGGAGCGTTTTTATATTATTACAAATCTGATGAAAGATCCGGATTATGGGATTACAAAGGAGATTCAGAAATATATAGAACAGCATGGCAGAGAGTGTATTCTGGCAAAAGAAGATGAGCAGGGGTTTATTTTTCCCGGAACTGTGCCGGAGAATGTGGACTGCGGGATCGTGCTGGGCGGTGACGGAACACTGATCCGTGCGGCAAGAGAGCTTGCAGAATATGAATTTCCGCTGATCGGGATCAATCTGGGGACGCTTGGATTTCTGGCAGAAGTGGAACGGTCGGATTTTTCATATGCGCTGGAGCGATTGTTTAAAAATCAAGTGGGATTTGAGGAGCGGATGATGCTTTCCGGTGAGGTTTCCGGCAACAGCAGTTATCAGAATGTAGCAGTCAACGACATCGTGATCACCAGAGATGGAAGTCTTCGGATCGTTCACTTTGATGTTTATGTAAATGGAACGTTGCTCAACAGCTATATGGCTGACGGTGTGATCATCTCCACTCCGACAGGAACGACAGGCTATAATCTGTCAGCAGGCGGACCGGTTGTAGAACCGACAGCCAGTATGTTTGTGATTACGCCGATCTGTTCTCATGCGCTGAATACCAGCAGTATCGTGCTTTCGGCGGAAGATACGATCGAGATTGTGATCAGCCAGGGACGATATGGAAAAGACGAGCAGGCACTGGTGACGTTTGACGGGGCAGATATGCTCCGCCTTGGTACTGGAGACCGTGTCACGATCAAAAGATCAGATCATGTGACAAGACTTGCAAAACTTAGTGAAGAGAGCTTTATGAAGACAATGAGAAAAAAGATGAAAGGAAACTAATACAATGAAAGTAAGCCGTCATGCAAAAATTATTGAACTGATCGCACAACATGACATTGAAACACAGGAAGAACTGGCAGAATATTTGAACAGAGAGGGATTTAAGGTGACTCAGGCTACCGTATCCAGAGATATCCGCGATCTGCGGCTTACAAAAGTGGCAGTGGACGGCTCCAGACAGAAATATGTGGTACTGGCACCGGAAAAGGATGAGATGAATGAAAAATATATCCGTGTGCTCAGAGACGGATATATTTCCATGGATATGGCGCAGAATATTCTGGTGATCAAGACCGTTTCCGGAATGGCAATGGCGGTAGCGGCCGCAGTAGATGCCATGAAATGGAAAGAAGTAGTAGGGTGTATCGCAGGGGACGATACGATCATGTGCGCGATCAGAAGCGTACAGGATACGGAACATGTGATGGATAAGATTCGAAAGATTGTGTCAAAAGGGATATAGGAAAAAATATGCTTCAAAATTTACATGTAAAAAATCTGGCGCTGATCGACGAGGTGGAGGTGGATTTTGGACCGGGACTCAATATTCTCACAGGAGAGACAGGAGCCGGTAAATCCATTATCTTAGGTTCCGTAAATCTGGCACTCGGCGGAAGATACAATGCGGATATGCTTCGAAAGGGCGCCAGGTTCGGACTTGTGGAACTGATGTTTTCAATTGAAAATCAGGAGTTGATCCGTCAGCTGGAAGAAATGGATATCTTTCCGGAAGACGGGATGCTGATCTTAAGCCGGAAATTGATGGAAGGCAGAAGTGTCAGCAAGATCAATGGAGAGACGGTGACGATGGGAGTACTGCGGGATGTGGCAAGTCTCCTGATTGATATTCACGAGCAGCATGAACATCAGCGTTTGTTAAATAAGCGCAATCACCTGACGTTTCTGGATGTATATGCCAAGGAGCAGGTGGAAAAGCCAAAACAGAAGATGGCCCTGGCTTACCGGGCATATCAGGAGTACAGCCGCAGGCTGGAAGCATCTGGAATGGAAGAGAAGGAGCGGCGCAAAGAGATTGATCTGACGGAGTATGAACTGCATGAGATTGAAAGCGCGCATTTACGCATGGGGGAAGACGAAGATCTGGAAAGTCTCTATCAGAGGATGACGCAGAGTAAAGATCTGACCAGTGCGGTGGCCCAGACATACCAGTACACCAGTGAAGATGACCGAAACAACGCCAGCGACCTCTTAAGCCGTGCAATCCGTTCCCTTCAGGAAGTGGAACATTTCGATGAAAAAGGAACTGCACTGTATGGCCAGCTGGTGGAGATTGACAGTCTGCTCAATGATTTTAACCGGGAACTCTCGGAGTATGCCAAAAGCTTTGAATTTTCAGAAGAAGAGTTTTATGAGACAGAGAACCGCCTCAATGAGATTAATCGATTAAAGGCAAAATATGGAAATACAGTCAATGAAATCCTGGAATACGCAGAGGAAAAACGGCAGAGACTAAATGAACTGGAGCATTATGAGACTTATATTGAAAATCTGCGGTCTCAAACCGAAGCGGCGCAAAAGGAAATGCAAAGCTGTGCCGAAAAGTTGAGTAAGATTCGAAAAAAAGCAGCTATTTCCTTTACAAAAGAGATCAAAGCCGGGCTTGAGGATCTTAATTTTCTGGATGTACAGCTGGAAATGCGTTTCTTACAAGAGGCAAAAATGTCTGCTCTGGGAATGGATGACGCGGAATTTTTTATTTCTGTAAATCCGGGAGAGCCGCCAAAGCCGCTTGGAACTACGGTTTCAGGAGGTGAACTCTCAAGAATCCTTCTGGCGATCAAGACTGTGCTGGCAGATAAAGAAGACACGCCAACACTGATTTTTGATGAGATCGACTCCGGCATCAGTGGAATCACAGCTGGAAAGGTGGCGGAAAAACTGCATATCATCGGACAGAAGCGTCAGGTGATCTGTATCACCCATCTTCCGCAGATTGCGGCAGCTGCCGATGCTCACTATCTGATTCAAAAGCAGACGGATCAGACAACGACAAAAACAGGCATTTTTCCGTTGGATGAGGATGCTTCTGTGGGCGAGCTGGCGCGTCTGCTTGGCGGCGCCCAGGTAACGAAAAATATTCTGGACAGTGCAAAAGAAATGAAAGAAATGGCAAAGAGAGTATAGAATTCCAGTGTGAAAATAAAAAAATGTCACATACTAAAACGGATACCTTTTGGTGTCCGTTTTTTACGTTTGGCAGAGAGGATGTGACAAAGATGAAAAGAAAGTATAGGCAACTGGCAGCTGTTCTTATGTTCCTTGTGTGTCTCTCCGGCTGTGCGATGTCTCCCCAAAAGGAGACACAAAAGGTCAGAGAAGCCAGTACCCAGGCAGTCATGGAGGAAGGCGTCATACCAGGCGGCATGCCGGTCGGGATTTACATGGAGACGGATGGTGTTATGGTACTTGGTACAGACCAGATCACCGGCGCAGACGGAAAACAGTATCAGCCTGCAGAGAATCTGGTGCGGCCGGGAGATTACATTGTGGCATGGAATGATGAAAAGATTGAAAATAAAAAAGAACTGTTCCAGAAATTATCCGATCTGGACGAAGATCAGGTGGCGCTGACACTGCGAAGAGGGCAGCAGGAGCTGACAGTTGCGGTCAAACCCGTAGAAACGAAACCAGACGAATATAAGCTGGGAATCTGGGTGAGAGACAATGTGCAGGGACTTGGGACGATTACCTTTATGACCAGAGACGGAGCTTTTGGAGCGCTGGGGCATGGGATTCATGATATGGATACAAGCGCGCTTTTGTCGATTCGGCAGGGGACTCTTTATAAGACCAGTATTCATTCGATTCAAAAGGGACAGAACGGAATTCCGGGGAGTATGGAAGGAATGATCGTGTACAGTCATTATAATCGTCTTGGAACCATAGATAAAAATACGGAGGCGGGGATTTACGGGACGATTGAATCCGCAGAAAAACTGTTTTTGCAGCAGGAGATGGTTCCGGTGGCAGAGCGGGGAGAAATACAAAAAGGAAAAGCTGTGATTCGCTGTTATGTTAACGGAGAAGTAGAAAATTACGACATTTTGGTGACAGATATCGACGATTCCGGACAGGAAATCAACAAAGGGCTGGTGATCGAGATCACAGATCAGAGACTGCTTGATGCGACCGGCGGCATCATACAGGGGATGAGCGGAAGCCCGATTTTACAGAACGGAAAGCTGATCGGAGCGGTTACGCATGTGTTTGTACAGGATTCGGCAAAAGGCTACGGTATTTTTATTGAGAATATGTTGTCGAATCTTTCTGCCTAGTTTTGTCGAATAAGGTCTCCCTGATTTTCTTGCATTTTGGCAGATAGGGCAGATATAATGAAAAGCGTGGCGTTTAAAAGTTCAGGCAGTGAACAGAGGGAGAGGAACTATGGAACAGGTAAACGTGGCGATTGCTGACGATAATGAGCGGATTTTGGATCTTCTGGAGGAAATCATCAACATGGACAAAGAACTTCATGTTGTAGGAAAAGCAAAAAATGGGGAAGAAATGTGTCAGATCATCCGAAATAAGCAGCCGGATGTCGTATTATTGGACCTGATCATGCCGAAAATGGATGGTCTGACTGTGATGGAGAAGATCAATCAGGATAAAAATGTACAGAAGCGTCCGGACTTTATCGTAGTGACAGCAGTCGGCCAGGAGCGGATTACAGAAGATGCATTCAATCGAGGCGCAAATTACTATATCATGAAGCCGTTTAACAACGAAATGCTGTTAAATCGGATAAAAACAGTCAGAAGACCAGTGAGAAGCTGCGAAAAGAGGAATGATGAACTGTCATCACAGGTTCCATACATCAGAGAAGGGGATTTGGAGAACAGAGTGACAAACCTGCTCCATGAGATCGGAATTCCGGCACATATTAAGGGGTATCATTATCTGCGGGATTCGATCATCATGGCAGTGCAGGATATGGATGTGTTAAATGCGATCACAAAGGTGTTGTATCCAACCGTAGCAAAACGGTATCAGACGACATCCAGCCGTGTGGAGCGGGCAATCCGTCATGCGATCGAGGTAGCATGGAATCGTGGAAAACTGGATACACTGGATGAGCTGTTCGGTTATACGGTCAGTACCGGAAAGGGGAAACCGACCAACTCAGAATTCGTGGCATTGATCGCAGATACGATCCAGTTGGAATACAAACACAGATAAACCACACAGAAACCTTTGCAATCTTCGGGAAATGGAGTATAATGTAGAAAAATACTGGCTTAGTAAAACGGAGGGAAATGGGAGGGAAAGCTATGAAGAACATTTTATTTGCAGCTTCAGAATGTGTGCCATTTATCAAAACAGGAGGACTGGCAGATGTTGTCGGTTCACTTCCAAAATATTTTGACAAAAAGAAATACGATGTGCGGGTGGTACTTCCGAAGTATTCCTGTATGAACCAGAAATGGAAGGACCAGCTGGAATATATGGATCATTTTTATATGAATCTGGCGGGAGAAGACCGTTATGTAGGAATTCTGAAATATGTGCAGGACGGGATCACATTTTATTTTATTGATAACGAGTATTATTTTAATGGATTTGCACCGTATGACGGAGATCCGAGATGGAATATCGAGAAATTCGCCTTTTTCTCAAAGGCTGTGCTGAGTATCCTGCCGGTGATCGACTTCCGTCCGGAGCTGATCCATTGTCACGACTGGCAGACAGGCTTGATTCCGGTTTATCTGGACAATTTTAGATTTCTGGGTGAATATTACAGAGGAATCAAGAGTGTCATGACGATCCACAATCTGAAATTCCAGGGCGTGTGGGACACCAGCACTGTACGTCAGATCACAGGGCTTCCGGAGTATTACTTTGCTCCGGATAAGCTGGAGGCATACCGGGATGCCAATCTGTTAAAAGGCGGTATCGTCTATGCGGATAAAGTGACAACGGTAAGTCAGACATACGCGCAGGAGATCAAGACACCGTTTTTTGGAGAAGGTCTCGATGGTCTGATGAGTGCAAGATCCAATGACCTTTGTGGAATTGTAAATGGACTGGATTATGATGAGTACTGTCCATTTAAGGATACACGGATCGCAAAACGTTTTACGGTCGATACATTCCGCAAGAACAAGGTTTCCAACAAGCTGTCTCTGCAGGAGGAGCTTGGACTGGACAAGGATCCGAAGGTGATGATGCTCGGTATTGTGTCCAGACTGACCGATCAGAAGGGATTTGATCTGATTGATTATGTGATGGATGAGCTCTGCCAGGATGCAGTACAGATTGTAGTACTGGGAACCGGGGAAGCAAAATATGAGAATATGTTCCGCCATTTTGCATGGAAATATTCGAATAAAGTATCGGCCAATATTTTCTATTCAGAGGATATGTCGCATAAGATCTATGCATCTGCAGATGCATTTCTGATGCCGTCTCTGTTTGAACCATGTGGATTGAGCCAGCTGATGAGTCTGCGTTACGGCACGCTTCCGATCGTGCGGGAGACAGGCGGGCTCAAGGATACGGTAGAGCCTTACAATGAGTTCGAGAAGACAGGTACGGGATTCAGCTTTTCCAATTACAACGCGCATGAGATGCTTGGCACGATCCGGTATGCAGAGCATATTTATTATGACAAAAAGCGGGACTGGAATAAGATTGTAGAGCGTGCGATGGAACAGGATTTCTCATGGAAGAATTCTGCAAAACAGTACGAGACATTGTACAAAGAGCTTATTGGAGAATAGACAAAATATACACAGGAGAAAAATGCATGAAGATTATTGACAGACTCAGAGAAGACGGGATACATATTTCCTTTGAGATTTTTCCGCCAAAGACAGATGCGGGATATGACAAAGTAATTCGGGCAGCAGAAGAAATGGCAGGCTTAAAGCCGGAATTTATCAGTGTGACTTACGGGGCAGGCGGCGGTACCAGCAAAAACACAGCAAAGATCGCATCCTATATCAAACATGATCTGCACGTAGAAAGCCTGGCACATCTGACGTGTGCTTCTTCCACAAAAGATGAGGTGCGCAGCGTTATTGCCAGCCTGAAAGAACAGGGGATTGAGAACATTCTGGCATTGCGGGGTGATATTTCAGAAGATATGGTATTTCCGAGCGAGGATCGTTTTCATTATGCCTATCAACTCGTAGAAGAGATCCGCAGACATGGAGATTTCTGTATCGGAGCTGCGTGTTATCCGGAAGGGCATGTGGAGAATGAGCATAAAGAAGATGATATCAAGTATCTGAAACAAAAGGTAGACAGTGGTGTGGATTTTCTGACAACACAGATGTTTTTTGACAATGATATCCACTATAATTTCCTGTACCGTATTCGTGAAGCAGGAATCACTGTTCCGGTATTGCCGGGGATCATGCCGATCACAAGCGCAAGACAGATGAAACGAAGCTGTGAGTTGTCCGGAACCGTATTTCCAAGGAGATTTCAGGCAATCCTGGATCGGTTCGGGGATTCGCCGAAGGCGATGGAACAGGCAGGAATTGCATACGCTACCGACCAGATCATTGACCTGCTGGCAAACGGAGTGAAGAATATCCACATTTATTCGATGAACAGACCGGAAGTGGCAGCAGCTATCATGCATAATATTTCAGAAATCATTCAGTGTTAGGAGACGGAGTAATGGATAGAATGACAAAAGAAGCTATCCGTTATCTGGGCTATGGAAGGAATGCGGTAGATGAACAGACACTTGCTTTGATCAAAGACTCTTTTGAGGGTCTGAGATCTGCAGTAAGTCCAAAATCCATCTGCCGTATTTTTGATTTACAGCATCAGAGCGAGGAGTGCTTTCAGATTGGAAATATCCGGATGAAGAGCAGAAGTCTGGGCAGAAATTTAAAACAATGTGAGAAGCTGATTCTCTTTGGAGCGACACTGGGAACAGGAGCAGACCGGCTGATTACGCGGGCATCTCTGACAGACATGGCAAAAGCAGTGGTGCTTCAGGCCTGCGCAGCGGCCATGCTGGAGGAATACTGTGATGCGTGTCAGAGAGAAATTGCGAAGCAGCAGGAAAAAGAAGGCTGGTATCTGCGTCCGAGGTTCAGTCCGGGATATGGAGATTTTGATATTCAGTATCAGAAGCCATTGATGCAGATGTTAGACTGCGCAAAAACGATCGGACTGACCATGACGGACAGTTTTATGATGACTCCGACAAAATCGGTGACAGCAGTGATCGGAATGAGCCGTATCAAAGAGCGGTGTCCGATACAGGGCTGCGAGATTTGTGAAAAAAAGGACTGTGAATATAGAAGGGATACGATATGATTTTAGAACGCTTGGGAAAAGAACTTTTATTTTTTGACGGTGGGATGGGAACCTTGCTTCAGGCAAAGGGGCTTCTTCCCGGAGAATTGCCGGAGACTTGGAATCTGACGCATGCAGAGGCAGTGCGTCAGATTCACCGCAGTTATTTTGAAGCCGGAAGTGATATTGTCCTGACCAATACATTCGGAGCAAATGCGTTGAAGTTTCACGATGAGAGCTGTTCCTTAAAAGAGATTATTTTCTCTGCGGTTTCTCATGTGAAGGAAGCGGCGAAACAGGGGGTGAGAGACAACCGGGAAGTGTATACCGCGTTGGATATCGGCCCTACCGGAAAGCTGTTAAAGCCCATGGGGGATCTGGAATTTGAGACCGCTTATGAAGCTTTCAAGGAAGTGATGATCTATGGAGAACAGGCCGGAGCAGATCTGATCCATATCGAGACGATGAGTGACACCTATGAATTGAAGGCAGCGGTACTTGCAGCGAAAGAGAATACAACCCTTCCGGTGTTTGTGACGACTATTTTTGATGAGAGAGGAAAGCTGCTCACCGGAGCGGATGTACCTTCTGTAGTTGCACTTCTGGAAGGACTGCGCGTGGATGCACTGGGGATCAACTGCGGGATGGGACCTGAGCAGATGATGCCGATCCTGCATGAGATTTTGGAATATACGTCTCTTCCGGTGATTGTCAAGCCAAATGCAGGACTTCCGAAACAGCGAGATGGTGAGACTTATTATGATGTAGAGCCGGAGCAGTTTGCAAAGACGATGGAAATGATCGTAGAAACAGGAGCCTGTGTGATCGGCGGATGCTGTGGTACGACACCGGATCACATCCGGGCAATGATCGCACAGTGTAAGGATCTTTTGATCAAAACACCGGAGAAAAAAGTTCATACGATCGTATCTTCTTACGGACAGGCAGTGATGCTTGGTACGGGATCCAGGATCATCGGAGAACGGATCAATCCGACGGGAAAGAAGAAGTTCAAACAGGCGCTCAAAGATCATGATCTGGATTATATCCTCAAAGAAGGGATCATGCAGCAGGATAATGGAGCGCATATTCTGGATGTGAATGTAGGATTGCCGGATATTGATGAAGTATCGATGATGAAAGAAGTCATTACAGAGCTTCAGAGTGTGACCAGTCTTCCGCTGCAGATCGATACCGTGGATATTCAGGCGATGGAACAGGCAATGCGGATCTACAACGGAAAACCGATGGTGAATTCAGTCAGTGGAAAACAGGAATCCATGGATGCGGTATTCCCGCTGATCCAAAAATACGGCGGTGTAGTGATCGGTCTGACGCTGGATGAAGACGGGATTCCAGAAACGGCAGACGGCCGTGTGGCAATCGCAGAGAAGATCATCCGTGAGGCGGCAAAGTATGGCATTGACAAGAAAGATCTTGTGATCGATGTACTTGCCATGACCGTCAGCTCAGAACCGGAAGGGGCAAAGATTACTCTGGAAGCACTGCACAGAGTCCGGTATGATCTTGGTGTGAATACGGTTCTTGGTGTTTCCAATATTTCATTTGGACTGCCGGGAAGACCGATCATCAATGCGAATTTTTATACGATGGCCATGTTCCAGGGATTAAGCGCCGGCATCATCAATCCTGCATCGGAAGATATGATGCGTTCCTATTATGCGTATCATGTACTGATGAATCTGGATCCGAACTGTGAAAATTACATTGGACGCTACGGAAGTGCTAATGTAGAGTTCGCTTCTGCGCCCGGAAGTATTACAACCGGCGCAGGGCGGACAGCAGGGGGGATGATGACACTGCAGGCTGCGATTGAAAAAGGCTTAAAAGAGGAAGCACATCAGATTACAAATGTGCTGATGCAGGAGAAAAAGCCGTTGGATATCATCAATGAACACTTGATTCCCGCGCTGGATACCGTGGGAAAGGGATTTGAAAAAGGAACGGTCTTTTTGCCTCAGCTTCTGATGAGCGCAGAGGCTGCAAAAACAGCATTTGCAGTTTTAAAAGAAGGGCTGGAGAACAGTGGAGACGTGCAGGAGAAAAAAGAAAAAATCGTGCTTGCGACAGTCAAAGGCGATATTCACGATATTGGCAAGAATATTGTAAAAGTTCTTCTGGAGAATTACAGTTTTGAGGTAGTGGATCTTGGAAAAGATGTGCCGCCGGAGACCATTGTAGATACTGTTGTTGCACAGCAGATTCGGCTTGTGGGATTGAGTGCGCTGATGACCACGACTGTTGTCAGTATGGAGGAGACGATCCGCCAGCTCAGAGAAAAAGCACCGTGGTGCAAAGTAATGGTAGGAGGCGCTGTCCTAAATCAGGAATATGCAGATATGATCGGTGCAGATTTTTATGGAAAAGATGCAATGCAGTCCGTGTATTACGCACAAGGACTGCTGCAGCAATAAAAAGTCACAGACAAAGGAGGAAATCAAAATGTCCAATATGAGAGGCCTGGATACCCAGGTGAGAGCAATTCGCAGACGTGTGTTCAAGGAAGTGGCAAAGCTTGGATTTGAAGCAAATTCAGAGACCCTGCTGGAAGATATGGAAGCCATTCCGTATGAGATTGTCAATGATGATACGGTAAAGTACAGAGAGAGTACGTATCGTTCCCGTGCGATCGTTCGGGAGCGACTTCGTCTTGCGATGGGACTTTCCCTGCGCCCGGAAGACAAGCCGGTACATCTGACGGCGGGAGTGCAGGAAAGTAATATTTCCGAAAAATATTATGAGCCGCCGCTGATGCAGGTGATTCCGTCTGCCTGTGAAAGCTGTGAGGAGAACAAATATGAAGTCAGCAATATGTGCAAGGGGTGTCTTGCACATCCGTGCAGTGAGGTCTGTCCGAAGGGTGCCATTTCCATGGTCAACGGAAAATCCTATATTGATCAGGAAAAATGCATCAAATGCGGAAAATGTAAGGCAGTCTGTCCGTATGATGCGATCGCGAAAAAAGAGCGCCCATGTAAAAATGCCTGTGGTGTGGGAGCGATTGTTTCTGACAAATACGGCCGTGCCTATATTGACACAGAAAAATGTGTGTCCTGCGGAATGTGTATGGTGAGTTGTCCGTTTGGAGCGATTTCGGATAAGTCCCAGATTTTCCAGCTCACAAGAGCACTACAGGAAGAGGGAAGCGAGATCATTGCGGAGATTGCACCGGCATTTGTCGGGCAGTTTGGAGAGAATATTAATCCAAGAAATATCAAGGCGGCATTGATTGAATTGGGATTCAAAGGCGTGCATGAGGTGGCGCTGGGAGCAGATATCGGTGCAGTTGCCGAGGCGCATCATTATGTAGAAAAAGTCGTGACCGGAGAGCTGCCGTTCCTTCTGACTTCCTGCTGTCCTTCCTGGGCAATGCTGGCGAAGAAATTCTTCCCGGATCTGATCGATCAGATTTCACAGGAACTGACACCAATGGTGGCAACAGCGAGAAGTATCAAAAAAGAGCATCCGAATGCCAAAGTAGTCTTTATCGGACCATGTGCGGCGAAAAAGCTGGAGGCTTCCAGAAGAAGTGTTCGAAGTGATGTGGATTTTGTAGTTACTTTTGAAGAACTGCAGGCGATGTTTGATGCCAAAGAGATTGATCTTTCCCAGTATGAAGCAGAGTCCTCTTTCCACGATGCGACAGGTGCCGGAAGAGGATATGCCTGTGCAGGCGGAGTAGCAGAAGCGATTGAAAAGTGTATCAATGAATACTATCCGGATGTGGAAGTCAGCATTGAGCATGCAGAAGGGCTTGCCGAGTGCAAAAAGACACTGACGCTTGCCAAAGCCGGAAGACTTAACGGCTGCCTGATTGAGGGGATGGGATGTCCCGGAGGATGTATTGCAGGAGCAGGAACGAATATTCCGGTATTGAAGGCGAAAAAGGATCTGGCAGCTTATGTAAAGAATTCAACTACGCCGATTCCGCCGAAAGAGCTGGAAGAAATTGAGCTAGAATAGGATTTACAAAAAAAATAAGCTGTGGTATGATAAATTAGACGTGGGTCTGCTGCAAAACGAATGTCTTGCGGCAGCCCCTTTTTGTGAGATTAGCGAATGAAACCGGAGGATAAGGTATGCAGCCATATGGAGTAAACCAATTAAGAAAAATGTTTTTGGAGTTCTTTGAAAGCAAGGGACATCTGGCAATGAAGAGTTTTTCTTTGGTGCCACACAATGATAAGAGTCTTCTTCTGATCAACTCGGGGATGGCTCCGTTAAAACCATATTTTACAGGACAGGAGATCCCGCCGAGACGCAGAGTGACAACCTGCCAGAAATGTATCCGTACAGGAGATATCGAGAATGTAGGAAAGACAGCACGTCATGGTACATTCTTTGAGATGCTTGGAAACTTCTCGTTTGGAGATTACTTTAAGAATGAAGCAATCGAATGGTCCTGGGAATTTTTGACAGAGGTAGTAGGTCTGGATCCAGACAGATTGTATCCGTCCATATACGAAGAAGATGAAGAGGCATTCGAAATCTGGAATAAGAAAATGGGGATCCCGGCAGAGCGTATTTTCCGTTTTGGAAAAGCAGACAATTTCTGGGAGCATGGTTCCGGCCCATGCGGTCCTTGTTCCGAGATCTATTATGACAGAGGGGAAAAATACGGATGCGGCAGCCCGGATTGTACGGTAGGTTGTGAATGCGACCGTTATATGGAAATCTGGAACAACGTATTTACACAGTTTGATAATGACGGACATGGACATTATTCCGAACTGGAGCAGAAAAATATTGATACCGGAATGGGACTGGAACGTCTGGCATCTGTTGTACAGGATGTGGATTCGATCTTTGATGTGGATACACTCAAGGCACTGCGTGATCACATTTGCCGTCTTGCTGATACAGAGTATGGAAAAGATGCACAGGCTGATATTTCCATCCGTGTCATCACAGACCATACACGTTCTGTGACCTTTATGATTTCTGATGGAATTATGCCGTCCAATGAAGGAAGAGGATATGTGCTCCGCCGTTTGTTAAGACGTGCATGCCGCCACGGAAGACTGCTCGGAATCGAGGGAAGCTTTATTCCGGAACTGGCACAGACCGTCATCGAAGGATCAAAAGACGGATATCCGGAACTGGAAGAAAAGAAAGACTTTATTTTAAAAGTCATTGCAAAAGAGGAAGATCAGTTTAACAAGACGATCGATCAGGGACTTGGTATTCTTGCGGAAATGACAGCGAAAATGGAAGCAGAGCAGACAACAACTCTGTCTGGCGCAGATGCGTTCAAGCTGTATGACACATATGGATTCCCGATCGATCTGACAAAAGAGATCCTGGAAGAAAAAGGAATGCAGGTGGATGAAGAGGGATTCCACGCATCCATGGAAGTTCAGAGAAAGACTGCCCGTGCAGCCCGCGGAGAGACGAACTATATGGGAGCGGACGTGACGGTTTACGAATCCATTGATCCAAGTATCACAAGTACATTTGTAGGCTATGAGAATCTGGCATGGAAGTCTCCGATTACGGTTCTGACTTCTGACACAGAAATCGTAGAAGCGCTTTCTGACGGACAGAGAGGTACTGTATTTGCAGAAGAGACTCCATTCTATGCAACAAGCGGCGGACAGGAGGCAGACACAGGAATCATCCGTACAGCAGAAGGTGAATTCAAAGTAGAAGATACAGTAAAACTTTTAGGTGGAAAGATCGGTCATGTAGGAGTGGTCATCAAAGGAATGATCAAAACAGGGGATCAGGCAGAATTGTGTGTAGATGCTGAAAAACGTGCATTGTCTGCAAGAAACCACAGTGCGACACACCTGCTTCAGAAAGCGTTGAGAACCGTTCTTGGAACACACGTAGAGCAGGCAGGATCCAGCGTGAACGAAGACAGACTTCGCTTCGACTTTTCTCATTTCTCTGCCATGACAGCGGAAGAACTGCAGAAAGTGGAAGAAATCGTGAATGAGCAGATTGTGGCAGGACTTCCTGTAAAAGTAGAAAACATGCCGATCGAAGAGGCAAGAAAGACAGGAGCACAGGCCCTGTTTGGTGAAAAATACGGAGATGTGGTACGAGTTGTCAATATGGGAGACTACTCTATTGAATTCTGTGGAGGAACTCACGTAAAGAATACAAATGAGATCATGGCGTTCAAGATTCTTTCTGAATCGGGAGTTGCTGCCGGTGTGAGAAGAATCGAGGCACTGACATCCAAGGGATTGATCCGTTACTATGACAATCTGGAAAAGAAACTGAATGAAGCTGCAAAAGTACTGAAAGCGACACCAGATAATCTGGCTGAGAAGATTGCGCATCTGACAGCAGAAAACAAGGCGCTGCACAGTGAAGTGGAAAGCTTGAAGAGCAAACTGGCACAGGATGCCATGGGAGATGTCATGGATCAGGTACAGGAGATCAAAGGTGTGAAACTTCTTGCAGCAGAGGTGGATGGAGTCGATATGAACGGGCTTCGTGATCTTGGAGATCAGCTCAAAGAAAAACTCGGAGAAGGTGTTGTTGTTCTGGCATCCGGAAATGATGGAAAAGTCAGCCTGATGGTAACTGCGACAGATGCGGCAATGAAACAGGGTGCTCATGCAGGTAACCTTGTAAAAGCCATTGCAGGTCTTGTTGGCGGTGGCGGCGGCGGTCGCCCGAATATGGCGCAGGCTGGTGGAAAGAACCCGGCAGGAATCCAGGAAGCACTGAAAAAAGCAGCAGAAGCACTGGAAGGACAACTTTCTTAAAAAAATGAAAAAAATCAGTTGACGTTTCCGGAAAATATGTTATAATTCTTTGTAGTGCAATAAAAATACCCGAACAGTCGTATGATGCACAATACCAGGCTGGAGGGGAGGTTAGGTGTGAGACTATGTCAAATGTAATCGTAAAAGAAAACGAGACGTTAGACAGCGCTTTACGCAGATTTAAAAGAAATTGCGCAAAAGCTGGAATCCAGCAGGAGATTCGTAAAAGAGAACATTACGAAAAACCAAGCGTAAGACGTAAGAAAAAATCTGAAGCTGCTAGAAAACGTAAATATAACTAATATGTGCAGATAAATAGAGTGTCGTAAGACACTCTATTTTTAATGTGAATTAAAGATTGCAGAGGCAGTTGTTCATGCAAGGGAGATTATGAGTATACGAATTATGCAATAAAGAAGAAAAATGCAGGATTTCAAATCTAAAATTTCAAAAACTTTATCGAGACAAAGTATTAAAACAATGAAATTTGATGCAAGAAATTCTTGACAATCGGGAAATATCACTATAATATAGAAAAAGGACAAGATGTCTCGTAAAACCCGGATGCAATTTATCTATTTGGGTATTTCTATTTTCAGGAGGTAATAATGATGTCATACGTTGATGAAGTAATTGATTTAGTTGTAAAGAAAAATCCTGCAGAGCCGGAATTTCACCAGGCAGTCAAAGAAGTACTGGAATCCCTGCGAGTAGTAGTAGAAGCAAATGAGGAGAAGTTCCGTAAAGATGCACTTCTGGAAAGACTTGTTGAGCCGGAAAGACAGTTCAAATTCCGTGTGCCATGGGTTGACGACAACGGACAGGTACATGTTAACACAGGATACCGTGTACAGTTCAACAGTGCGATCGGACCTTACAAAGGAGGTCTGAGACTTCATCCTTCTGTAAACCTCGGAATCATCAAATTCCTTGGATTTGAGCAGATTTTCAAGAACTCTCTGACAGGACTTCCGATCGGTGGAGGAAAAGGTGGTTCTGATTTTGATCCGAAAGGAAAATCAGACAGAGAGATCATGGCATTCTGCCAGAGCTTTATGACAGAGTTATGCAAATATATCGGCGCTGATACAGATGTTCCGGCAGGAGATATCGGTACAGGAGCAAGAGAAATCGGATACATGTTCGGTCAGTATAAGAGAATCCGCGGAGTATTTGAAGGAGTCCTGACAGGAAAAGGGCTTACTTACGGAGGATCTCTGGCACGTACAGAGGCAACAGGATACGGACTTCTCTATCTGACACAGGAGATGCTGAAATTAAACGGAATCGAACTGGCAGGAAAAACAGTTGCAGTTTCCGGTTCCGGAAATGTTGCGATCTATGCTACAGAAAAAGCACAGCAGCTCGGAGCAAAGGTTGTGACAGTCAGCGATTCTACAGGATGGGTATATGATCCGGAAGGTATCGATCTGGCGGCACTCAAAGAGATCAAAGAAGTAAAACGTGCAAGACTTACAGAATATAAAAATTATCGTCCAAACGCAGAGTACCATGAAGGAAGAGGCGTATGGAGCGTAAAAGTGGACATCGCACTTCCGTGTGCAACACAGAATGAACTTCATCTGGAAGACGCAAAAGCACTGGTTGCAAACGGATGTATTGCGGTTGCAGAGGGTGCAAATATGCCGACCACAATGGAAGCTACAGAATACCTGCAGGAAAACGGAGTTCTGTTTGCACCTGGTAAAGCAGCGAATGCAGGTGGTGTTGCCACATCTGCTCTGGAGATGTCTCAGAACAGCGAGCGTTTAAGCTGGACATTCGAAGAGGTAGACGGAAAATTACAGCAGATTATGGTAAATATCTGCCACAATATGGCAGATGCTGCTGAGAAATATGGCGCAAAAGGAAACTATGTAGTAGGTGCCAATATCGCAGGATTTGAGAAGGTTGTAGAAGCAATGACCGCACAGGGAATTGTATAAACGATATCACAAATCATACAAAAATAATCTCTAAAGCAAGCAAATATGTGAAATGAGCAGGCGGCAGTATTCGTCTGCTCATTTTGTGTATTCTGCTTGCTTTTTTTCAGAACAGGTGTTATAATCCATATCACTTAGAGACAGATCTGGTTTCTGAGTTCTAAAAATTCATGGAATCTGAAGTACAGATTCATCGTTTTATATGATTCAGAAGTGATGGTTTTCATCACATCAGTAAAATGTATTCCAGTTATAGCAAGAAGTATACAGGAGAGATAGACGAAACGTCTGTTTTATTTTTGTACCCGAAAGGAGGGAGCAGATGGAGGAGAATGATGGCATTCGCGCTCCGCCGACAGTTGTCTGACAGCAGTAGGAAAAGAAATGGAGGTGTGAATATAAGAAGAAAGAATCGGAGATATCTGGCAGCAGGTTTGACTGTATTTTCCCTGTTGTTTGGCGGTTTGCAGGTATGGGCTGCCGAGGAGCCGGATGCCGGATGGGAAACAAAGATACAGAAAGAAGAAAAAAGTAACATGGAAATACTGATCGCTTCGGAGCAGCCTTATACATATTTGAGTCAGATGAAAGAGCGTATACAGTTTGTGGGGGCACTTTCTCTGGGAGAGCTTTATCAGCTGCAGGAAATTTTACCTTATCTGATGATCAAAGAACACATTGGAAAAGAAGAGGCTGCGTGGGATACCAAAATGTATCTGGAAGTGGTTGAGGAATGGAAAAGACGGGAGGAAGCACTGATCAGTGAGGAAGAAAAGCAAAGCCTCACGGAAGCGCTTATAAAAATGCTTCCGGAAAACGGGCAATCTTATGTGATTGATGGAAAAGAAAGCCGGGTGGACAGTCTGCAGCGATATGGAGAGTTTTTGCAGACACAGGTGTCTTTTTCAGTGGAAGCATGCCTGGAAGAAATCCGAAACAGCAGAGCAGACGACAAAGAAGAGCCTGTTGAAAAAGAAGAAACATTGCCGGACAACGTGTCCAAAGAGCAGAAAGCAGAAGGCGCCTGCCGGATTGGAAATACATACTATGAGGATCTTTCGGCGGCTTTGCATGCAGTAAAGGATAATGAAACGATTTATATTGTACAGAGTCATACGATGAAGGATAGTTTTGTATATGTGGAAAAGACCAGAACGAGAAAGTTTCAGAATGTCCGGATTTTGCCCGAGGGCGGTCCGAGAACGGTCAGGATGCCGGACCGGCACAGGCTGGCATTTACAAAATCAAGTGTTGCGATCGGAAGTAAAGGAAGCGATCCATTGACATTTGATTTAAGTGGGACTTCCGTTCCGGATTCGGATAATTTGTATTGTGGTGCCATTTGTGCAAATAAGGGAAGTTCTGTGACATTTGAAAATTGCGTTTTTCAAAATGGAGATCAGCTGTCAAGATGGATGATCCACGGAGAATATGGTTCTGTAACAGTGGATCAGTGTAAATTTCAAAATTGCGACAATGGAGTGGGAGTTGTTACAGAGGCAAGTTCTGCATTCACGCCGACAGAAATCAGTTTTCGCGTGCAAAATTCTGTGTTTGATGGGATTGCGGATATCGGAGCGGTTCACTTTTCTATACATAGGGCCAATATCCGTGCCGAGATTCAGAACAATGTATTTAAAAACTGCCGGATCGGGATTGACGGAATCCGAAGTGATGAAGCTCCATATACCGGACCGATAAGTGCACGGATTCAGGGAAATACGTTTCAGAACTGTTATATCGGGGAAAGTTTCAGTCAGGGTACTTCGGTTGCAGCTTCTGCATTTCAGGTAAATGTGTCCAATGAGAGGTATCATGGATGGCAAAGCACTTCACAGCATCCGAATGTGGGAGATCTCTACTCAGGATGGTTCAGTACCGGATTTTGCAATTCCAATGTAGAAGCAAGTGTGAATGGATGCAGCTATGAGAATGGCGTCCATGGAATTGCAACGATGAGTAAAGGGCGCACGGTGGTTAATAATACGACTCTGGCAAGAAACAATGCAAAAGAAGCGAATACGGAACAGTGCGGACAGAAAGGAAACGGTGGAGGTATCTTTCTCAATGGAGGAACGATTATATGGAATAGCGGAACGATTTGTGAGAATCAGGCAGATCGGGGAGGCGCCATTTATTTAAAGGATGGGGAGATTCTTTTGAAAGACGGCAGTTTTTATGGAAATCGTGCACAAAACCGGGGCGGAGGAATCTACAATCAGAATGGAACCGTGAAACAGGAAGGGGGAAATTTTTCCGCGAATACGGCAGAGATCGGTTCCGGTGTTTATCAGGATGGAATTTACCAGATGAGTGGTTCAGCATTGGTAGATGAAGGGAATGACGTATATCTGCCAGCTGAAAAATACATTGAGGTAATGCAAAAGCTTCAGTCTGTTCCTGCGGCAAGAGTTACACCGGACCGATATGAGAATGGCAGAATGGTCGTAAAGGTAAGTTATGGAAACCGTACAGGAAGTATGGAGTGGGAGCGGTTTTTGCTGACACCACAGAGCAGATATTGCCTGCGCCCGGGAGATTATCAGGAACGGCGTGCAGGTACTTTAAAAGAAGCAGTTACGATCAGCAGTGAATATACGGTGCAGTATGATAAAAACACGAAAGCACAGGTGGAACAGATGCCGGAACCGTCTGTCAAATACTGGTATGAGAAAGCATCGGTTTCGGAACAGATTCCAAAATGGCTGGACGTACCGTTTCTGGGATGGAATGAAAATCAGACGGCAAAAGAGGGACAATATCAGCCGGGAGAAAATCTTCCTGCTGAGAAAAATCAGGATCTGACGCTGTATGCAATCTGGGAGGACCGGGTATCGATCCGTTATCTGGGAAATCACGCAGAAGAGGGACTGGAAAAGTCGGAAATTGTTTCTTATGAGGATTGTCTCCAAAACGGATACCGGATTCAGAAAAATAAGGGCTATACAGATTATAAGAGGAGCAGGCATACATTTGCAGGCTGGGATCAGCGTGCGGATGTGGGCGCAAAAGAAGCGGCATTTCAGGAAAATCGCGAAAACAGAATTTCTTATGAAGAACTTCGAAAGATTGCTGCCAGTCAGAGAACCGAAACCGGGGAGAGCAGGGAAATGGCAAAAGTGGCATTGTATGCGATCTGGGACCGGGCTCCGGAGATTTCAGCACCGGATAAAGAGTACTTTGAAGGAGAGACCGTAAAAAGAGAGGATCTGTTGAAAGATGTTCAGAGTACGGATCGGGAAGATGGGGAATTAACTGCGCAGATTAAGATCGTTCGGATTGAATATGCGCCCGGCAGACTGACAGAAGACGGAAAAGCGGATAAAGAGGTGAAAACATGGAAAGACGGAATGTCATCAGAAGAACTTCTGGATACGTGGTTTTTGCAGCTGGATAAAAAAGTCAGCCCGGTCACGCATAAAGTCGTATATCAGGTTACGGACAGCATTGGAAATATTACAGAAGAGTCCTGCAGTGTTAAGATTAAATATAATGAATTTCCGGTGATTGAAGCACAGGATCGCTATTTTACTCTTCAAGAGGCACAGCAGGGTGCAATTACGGAAGAAGTGTTAAAGACTCAGGCAATATCAGAAGGAAAAGTAAAAGCCAATGATACGGAAGAAGGAGATCTTTCTGAAAAATTGAAACTGCTTGATTTTCATCCGGAGGAATTTCAAAAATTTACGGATTCAGGGTATATCGTGTTGAATTGGCATGTTCAGGACAGCATGGGTCCGGATGGCAAAGGAAAAGAAACGGTTCGGCCGTTTACTGTGTATGTTGTCAAGGATGGAGAAATTCCAAAAGCACCGCATAAACAGAATGTTCGTTTTATCAGTGAAAAATATTATCGGATCAATGAGAATGTGGATGCAGACGCTCTGACAGAGGACGAAAAAGAAGCATACAGTAAAAACGGAGGACTTCATGTAGACTCCAAATGGTATCAGGAACAGGAGTATCAGGATGTGATCGAAAAGACATGGAAAAAGAATGGTGGAAAAGTATATCGTTTTACGCATGAGGATGCCAGAAGAGCGGAAGAATTTGTGGATATCCACGGAATCGGAAACAGTCGGGATGAGAATGCACTGGCGATGTTTGCAAATGAGTTTCTGAAATAAATTGACAATATCGAGTATCGATAATATAATGAATGTATAAATTATCGATACTCGATATTTCTTTTTGGGAGGAGGAAATCTCATGAGAACAAAGAAAAGAGTGTTTCGTAGTTTTGGATATCTGGAATGTGATGCATTTGCAGAATATCTAAAGGAAATGGCAGCATCTGGATGGCATTTTTCATTTCCGGAATTTACTACATCTGTTATGGTCAGAAAATTTTACGTCTTTCAGTGGAAGAACCTCTGACAAAAGAACAGATTCAGGTTGTGGAAGAACGACTGAAATTGAAAGAATAAAGAAGGGTGTGGACTATGGCAAGAGAGCAGTTTCAGACACTGACAGAGCCGATGTATTATATTTTGATCGCGTTATCCGAAGAATGCTGTGGAGTGGACATTATGGAAAAGGTGCAAAAAATTTCCGGCGGAAGAGTGAAGGTTGGTCCGGGAACGCTGTATACAATGCTGTCTAAATTTGAGGAAAATCAGATTATTTTCAGGACAAAAGAAGAAGGAAGAAGAAAGTCTTATGTGATCACAGAACATGGAAGAAAATTGCTGCAGGAAGAGCACGAAAGATTATGTATCATGCTGGCAGATTGGAATGGATATTTTGACAAAAACTTGCTATACTACAATAATAGACAAGAGAAGAAGGAGAACGAAAGATGAATATATTTGATATTCTCGGACCGGTTATGGTAGGGCCATCCAGTTCCCATACTGCGGGAGCAGCAAGGATCGGCTATATTACAAGAAAGCTGCTGGGGAGCCGCCCGAAAAAAGCAAGGATCGGATTGAGCGGTTCTTTTGCGGCAACAGGGAGAGGACACGGAACAGATCGTGCTCTGGTAGCAGGGCTTTTGGGGATGAAACCAGATGATATGCGGATTCCGGATAGTTTTTCTGTTGCGAAACAGGAAGGACTGGAGTTTGAAATATACAATACACAGATTAAAGAAGCGCATCCAAATACAGCGCTTTTGGATGTAGAAGGAGTTGACGGAAAGACAATCGTGGTGCAGGCATCATCTCTTGGCGGCGGGAGAATTATGCTCAATGAACTGGATGGGATCACCGTAAACTGTACAGGCGCCTGTCCGACATTAATCATAAGAAACGAAGACAGCCCGGGACAAGTGGCAGAGGTGACTTCTGTATTATATGGAAAGAAAGTCAATATTGCCACACTTCAGCTTCACAGGGACAAGCGGGGCGGTTATGCGGTTATGGTGATTGAAACGGATCAGCCTGTAGAACCGGACACGATCCGGGATCTGGAACGTTTAAACGGTATCAGCAAAGTGACTTATATTGAGACAGAGGGGGTATAGCGGATGGCATTTCATTCATTAGAGGAGATTCAAAAATCCTGCCGGGAGAAGAACGTTTTGTTTTGGAGAGCGGTCCTTTTAGAAGATATGGCAGATCGATCTGTGACAGAGACGGAGTCAATGCAGTCGATGCAGCAGATGTGGACAGCGATGAAATCAGCGAGTGAGCAGTATGACAGGACACAGGTCTCTGCCAGCGGACTGGTCGGAAAGATGGGGGCGCAGATGGAGGAATACCGTCAGAGTAAAGAGCCGCTGTGCGGTCCATTTGTCTCAAAGGTGATCGCAAGAGCATTGGAGATGGGAGAATCCAATGCCTGTATGAAGCGGATCGTGGCAGCACCGACAGCAGGTGCATGCGGGGTGCTGCCGGCTGTACTGGTTCCCCTTTATGAAGAAGAACGGGTATCGGAAGATGAGGTGATCCATGCATTGTATACCGCGGCCGGTATCGGCCAGGTGATCGCATCCCGTGCATTTATTGCCGGAGCGGCAGGTGGATGTCAGGCGGAGATTGGAGCGGCATCTGCAATGGCAGCAGGCGCACTCGTGTTTTTACAGGGTGGAGATGAAGAGCAGATCTCACATGGAGCGGCCATGGCGCTGAAAAATCTGTTGGGACTGGTGTGTGATCCGGTAGCCGGTCTTGTGGAAGTACCCTGTGTAAAGAGAAATGTGATCGGAGCTGTCAATGCTTTATCATCTGCGGATATGGCACTGGCGGGAATTACCAGCAGGATTCCGCCGGATCAGGTGATCGATGCGATGAAGGAGGTCGGAGAGAGTATGCACGTCTCTCTGCGTGAGACAGGAGAAGGCGGAGTTGCCAATACGCCGGAAGCGCGGAAAATCAAGGAAAAACTGGGAATGTAGTATGGTTTGCAGAAAAAATCGTTGACAACAAAAGGAAAATGCTTTATAGTTTTCTTAAATAAAAGGGAGTAACCAGCGCTTATGGCGTGCACGATGTCGTCAATACGATGGAAAAGTTCATCCGTATCGTGATTAAATGGTGAGACTTTTGTTGCATACATAACTTGCAATAAAAGTCTCTTTTTTATTGCATAAAAGAAATGGAGGAATGAATGTGAAAAACTATTATCAGTTTTCTGCAGAAGAAGTCAAACAGGATATTAATGGAAAACAAGAGCCGTTGACAGCTGCGGAAGTAAAAGCACATCAGGAGAAGTTCGGACCAAACGAACTGGTAGAAGGGAAGAAAAAGACCACACTTCAGATCTTTCTGGAGCAATACAAAGATTTCCTTGTGATCATTTTGATCGCTGCAGCGATCGTCTCCGGATTTTTAGGAGATGCGGAGAGTGCCATTGTTATCCTGATCGTAATCACGATCAATGCGATTCTTGGTACGGTACAGACCGTGAAGGCAGAGCAGTCGCTGGCCAGTCTGAAAAAGCTCTCCGGACCGGAGGCAAAAGTATTGCGTGACGGAAGTGTTGTTCCGATTCCATCTGCAGAAGTAACAGTCGGAGATATCGTTATGCTGGATGCGGGAGATTATATTCCTGCAGACGGACGTCTTTTGGAGAGCGCCAGTCTGAAAGTAGACGAGAGTGCTCTGACAGGAGAAAGTCTTGGTGTAGAAAAAATGACAGATGCCATTGAAGGCGAGGTTCCGCTTGGAGACCGTACGAATATGGTATATTCCGGAAGCTTTGTCACATACGGAAGAGGTTCTTTTGTAGTAACTGGTATCGGTATGGAGACTGAGGTCGGTAAGATCGCAAGTCTGTTAAAGACCACATCTGAAAAGAAAACGCCACTGCAGGTGAATCTGGATCAGTTCGGACAGAAACTTTCCATCATCATTCTGGTGTTCTGTGGTATTTTATTTGGAATCAATGTATTCCGCGGTGGTAATATCGGAGATGCGTTCCTGTTTGCAGTTGCACTTGCAGTTGCAGCGATTCCGGAGGCACTTAGTTCTATCGTAACAATCGTACTTTCTTTCGGTACACAGAAGATGGCAAAAGAACATGCGATCATCCGAAAACTGCAGGCAGTGGAAGGACTGGGAAGTGTTTCTATTATCTGTTCTGATAAAACAGGTACCCTGACTCAGAATAAGATGACAGTCGAGCAGTATTATGTCAATGAAACAGTGATTCCTGCAGATAAGATCGATGTGAAAGATTCTGAGCAGGAAAAACTGATGTATTTCAGTATTTTGTGTAATGATTCTACGAACGTAGATGGTGTGGAGATCGGAGATCCGACAGAGACAGCCCTGATCAATCTGGGAAGCAAGCTTGGTCTGGATATTCAGAAGATCCGTGGAGAATATCCGCGTGAGAGCGAAAATCCATTTGACAGTGACAGAAAACTGATGTCTACCAAGCACACGATTGATGAGACACCGATCATGGTTGTCAAAGGTGCGGTTGATGTCATTATGGGACGTACAGCAAGCATCCAGTGTGGAGATGAAGTGCGTGCCATTACTCCGGAAGATATTGAGAAAATCGAAGCACAGAATCAGAGCTTTTCAAGAGAAGGGCTTCGTGTTCTCGGATTCGCCTACAAGGCAGTATCTGCGGAAGAAGAGTTGTCTCTGGAAGATGAAAACAATCTGACATTCCTTGGTCTGATCGCTATGATGGATCCGCCGAGAGAGGAATCTATGGCAGCGGTTGCGGAATGTAAGAGAGCGGGTATTCGTCCGATCATGATCACAGGTGACCATAAAGTGACAGCGGCAGCGATTGCAAAACGAATCGGAATTCTGGAAGATGAATCAGAAGCATGCGAAGGTGCAGTGATTGATTCCATGTCCGATGAGGAACTGAAAAACTTTGTAGAAGGTATTTCTGTTTACGCACGTGTTTCACCGGAGCATAAGATCCGTATCGTACGTGCATGGCAGGAAAAAGGAAACATCGTAGCCATGACAGGAGATGGTGTCAATGATGCACCGGCGCTCAAACAGGCAGATATCGGAGTTGCTATGGGTATCACAGGAAGTGAAGTATCAAAGGATGCTGCTTCTATGGTACTGACAGATGATAACTTTGCAACAATCGTCAAAGCAGTAGAGAACGGAAGAAATGTTTACCAGAACATTAAGAATTCCATTCAGTTCCTGCTCTCCGGTAACTTCGGAGCAATCCTGGCAGTATTATATGCATCTATCGCAGGACTTCCGGTTCCATTTGCACCGGTACATCTGTTGTTCATCAATCTTTTGACAGACAGTCTTCCGGCTATTGCCCTTGGACTGGAGCCGCATTCGAAAAAGGTAATGGATGAAAAACCGAGACCGATGAATGAATCAATCCTGACAAAAGATTTCCTGACAAAGATCGGAACAGAAGGTCTTTGCATCGGAATCACGACAATGATCGGATTTATGATCGGTCTGACGGGAGAAGGCGGAAACGCAGTACTTGCCAGCACAATGGCATTTGGAACATTGTGTACAGCAAGGCTGGTACACGGATTTAACTGTAAGTCTGATTATCCGGTAATCTTCTCAAAGAGATTCTGGAACAATATTTATCTGATCGGAGCATTCCTGCTTGGTCTGGTGTTGATCACTTGTGTAATGACGATTCCGGCACTGGATGAAGTTTTCAAAGTACAGACACTGACCTTTACACAGTTGCTGATCGTATATGGTCTGGCACTTGTAAATCTTCCGATCATTCAGCTGATGAAAAAAATCAAACTGATGTTCAGAAAAAATAAATAAACAGGCAATGAAAAAGTCCCATTGGAAAGTTTGATCCAATGGGACTTTTTTCTGCCCTTTTCAGGTGTGACGTTTGATCGTCTCTTTTAATACATATTTTTTATCACTGTAGCGGTCTACAATATAACGGTTTGCTTTTTTCTCCAGATCGTCGGAAAGTGGAGCGAGGGTTATTTCTTCACCGTATTTGCGCTTCAGCGCCCGCTCTAACAGATAGTCACAAACCTGCGGATTCTTCGGAAGAAGAGGTCCGTGCAGGTAGGTTGCGATTACATTCTTGTATACAACGCCTTCATAACCGGATTTTCCGGTATTTCCCAGTCCGAAAAATACTTTTCCAAATGGAGTGTGATCTCCGATATAAGTGCGGCCTCCATGGTTTTCAAATCCTACAACAGGAGTGTCAAACAGCGGACTGTTCAGGATAATGTTGCGGATGAGACGCTCCGGTTCCCATTCGGTCGTGATATCCAGAATGCCAAGACCTTCGATCATCTTTTTATCGGTCTTGTAATATTTGCCGAGCAGCTGATAGCCGCCGCAGACGGCAAGCACAACGCCGTTATCCTCTACATATTCTTTGAAATCCTTGCGAATCTCTTTTAGATATCCGCAGACGAGCTCTTGTTCTCTGTCAGAACCTCCGCCCAGAAGTACGATATCCAGTTTGGAAAAGTCAATGTTATCTCCGGAGAGTACGGGAATGACTTCTGCCTCGATTCCGCGCCAGTTGAGACGTTTTCGGAAACACTGGATATTTCCGCGGTCTCCGTACAGATTCAACAGGTCGGGGTATAAGTGTCCAATCGTCAGTTTCATGCCTGTTCTCCTTTCTGTTCCTTTGTATTTTGCGCCAGTTCTTTGAGCATTCGGTTTGTGCGGTAAAGCCCGGAGTAGTTGACAATGATGTAGAGATTTTTCGTTCCGTTTTCGGTCAGCTCTTCAACACGGGAGCGCATATCATCAGTTGAAGTACAGTCGATGTCCTCATATTTGAGACGAAGCCCCATATCATGCTTGCGGGTTCCGCACGTTGTGATGGTAGCTGCATTGCTGTCTGCAAGATACTGGAAATCGACATCCCAAAGCCAGGAAACATCTTCTCCGTCCTGGTAGGTATCATTGATCTGAATGATAATATCCTTTGGTTTTGGATCTTTTAAGACGAGAGAAATCTTCTGCTGGAATCCGATCGGGTTTTTGGACAGGTGAAGCTGTACTCTGGCACCGTTGATCATCAGGATTTCTTCCCGGTTGTTTCCATAGTCAAAAGACTCTGCCATCTCTTTAAAATGTGCCATCGGGGCATGCATAGTATGCAGTGCCGTATAGGCAGCAAGGGTGTTGTAAATATTGTAAGGCGTCCGTACCGTAGAATCCAGGTGCAGATCTCCCATATCGAAGGTGTAGAGTTCGTCTTTGAGCGTGATCTGTGTGGCTGTAAAATCAGGATCCGGGCGCTCCCATCCGCAGTTCGGGCAGTGATAAATTCCAAGCTGTCCATAATGGAAGAAATCATACTGTAGTTTCTTTCCGCATTTTCGGCAGAAAATGCTCTCCCGGATCTCAGAGCGGGAGATGTCATCAAAAATCTGTTCGCTGATCCCGTATGTCACAAACGGATTGCCGCTTGTTTCCGCCAGGGAATAGGAAAGAATATCATCGCAGTTGATGATCAGTGTCGTATCAGGGACACTGGTGACGGCTGTTTTCAATTTGTCAAAGGTAATATCTACTTCACCGAACCGGTCCAGCTGATCTCTGGAAATATTTGTCAAAAGCGCACAGTCCGGTTTTAACTGAGGGAGAACTCCCACAGATGCGATCTCATCGACCTCAATGCAGGCATAATCCGCATTCAGCTGTCCGTGCTTGTCTGTGGCCAGAACAAATGCCGAAATAATCCCGTTGAGCATGTTGGCTCCGGTGCGGTTGATGATCACGGTTTTTCCCTCGGCCTTCAATGCTTTGTATAAAATGGCATTGGTCGTTGTTTTCCCGTTGGTTCCCATGGTAACGATCGTCTTCTCCCGGATCTGGGAAGCCATGACGCTTAAAATATTGGGATCGATCAATCTTGCCACATATCCGGGGAGGGTAACGCCGCTTCCGCGGTTTAATTTTTTGATCAGGGCACTTGTCCCTTTTGCACATGTAATTGCAAGTCTGCTTCTTAATTTCATAGTAATCCACTATCATCCTTTTCTTTGAAATACTTGTATTATTATAAGGGAAATGGAGGAAGAAGACAAGGAATCTGCATGATTTTCCTGTTTTAGAAGAAGAGTTTTTGAAGATTTTCTAAAGTTTTCTGGAATCTACTGGAAAAACGCATTCAGTGTGTTAAAATGTAAGCAATTATACGAAACAAAGATCCTATCAGGATTGGACATACGGAAGGAAGCGAGAAAAATGCGGCAGAAAAAGCGTGGAGAAAGAAGAGTAAAACGAAGCATAGACGAAACGCAGACGATGGAGATCACACTGGAGAAGCGGATTCCCACCACAAGATACCGACCGGATCATCAGACGGGGCTGACTGCGCAGCAGGTGCAGGAGCATCGGATGCATGGGTGGACCAATCAGCCGGTGGATCCGCCGTCTAAGACTACAAAAGAGATCATTCAGGAAAATGTCTTTACCTATTTTAACCTGATCTTTCTGGTACTGGCAGTTCTGCTTTGCCTGGTCGGTTCCTTTCGAGATCTGACCTTTTTACCTGTAATTGTATTGAATACTCTGATCGGGATCATTCAGGAGACCAGGGCGAAAAAAGTACTGGATAATCTGACGATGCTCAATGCACCTCATGCAATGGTGATACGGGATGGAAAGAAGAGCCAGATCAATGCAGAAGATCTTGTGATAGATGATATCGTAATCTTCGAAGCCGGAAATCAGGTGTGTGCGGATGCCGAAGTGTGTGCAGGAGAAGTGCAGGTCAATGAGTCGCTTCTGACCGGAGAATCGGATGAGATCACAAAACGAAAAGGCGATCAGCTGATGTCCGGAAGTTTTATTGTATCCGGACAGTGTCATGCAAGGCTTGACAAAGTGGGGGCGGATTCTTATATTTCCAGGCTGACACTGGAAGCAAAAGCTATGCAGAATACAGAACAGTCGGAGATGATCCGTTCTCTGGACAAGCTGGTCAAATGGGTCGGCGTTGCCATCATTCCAATCGGGATTATTTTGTTTATTCAGGCATTTGTATTTCAGGGCGAAGGGTTTCGATCCAGTGTGACGTCCATGATCGCGGCTGTGATCGGAATGATCCCGGAAGGGCTGTATCTGCTTGCCAGTGTGGCGCTTGCAGTAAGTTCGATCCGTCTGGCACAGAAAAAAGTATTGCTGCATGACATGAAGTGTATAGAGACGCTTGCCCGGGTCAATGTACTGTGTGTGGACAAGACCGGAACGATCACGGAAAATACAATGGAAGTGCAGGATGTGATTCCGACCAAGGAATACGAGGAAGGTGAGCTGCGCCCGCTTTCTGAGCTTCTGGGAGATTTTACGGCTGCACAGAGCAGTGATAATATTACCATGGAAGCAATGAAACGGTATTTTAAAATCGCATCCGGGAAGAAGGCTGTGGCAAAGACAGGATTTTCTTCCGCATCCAAGTACAGCAGTGTGACGTTTGAAGAGGCGTCCTATGTGTTGGGAGCACCGGAATTTGTGCTCAAAGAACAGTATGAAAATTATGAGGAAGCAATCAGTGCACATGCGTCCAAAGGAGCCCGCGTTCTGGTATTTGGAACAGCAAAAGAAGAACCGGATGGTAAGCCTTTGAAAGAAGCAGTCACGCCTCTGGCTTATGTACTGTTAGCAAACCCGATCCGTCAAGAGGTGAAAGAGACCTTTACGTATTTTGCGGAGCAGGGCGTGGAGGTGAAAGTTATTTCCGGGGACAATCCCCTGACCGTGTCAGAGGTGGCAAAAGAGGCGGGAATCGCAGGCGCAGAACGATATGTGGATGCGTCCACGCTTCATACGGAAGAGGAGATGCGGGCAGCAGTCCTGAACAATGCAGTATTTGGCCGTGTCACTCCGAACCAGAAGCGGAAATTTGTGCAGATATTGAAGGAAGAAGGAAAGACTGTGGCCATGACCGGAGATGGTGTCAACGATGTGCTGGCCTTAAAAGATGCGGACTGCAGTATCGCTATGGCATCCGGAAGTGATGCAGCGGCACAGGCATCCCAGCTCGTCCTGCTGGAATCGGATTTCTCCTGTATGCCGGAAGTGGTACTGGAGGGAAGAAGAGTAGTCAATAATATTCAGCGGTCAGCCAGTCTGTTCCTTGTAAAAAATATTTTCTCGTTCCTGCTGTCGCTGGTATCCTTTGTATTTATGTTTACCTATCCGCTGGAACCGTCGCAGATTTCACTGATCAGTATGTTTACGATCGGAGTACCGGCATTTTTCCTGGCACTGGAGCCGAATAAGAATATAATCAAAGGGCATTTCCTTACAAACGTATTCTTAAAAGCACTTCCTGCGGCACTGACTGATGTGCTGGCAGTTGGGGCGCTGGTCATATTCGGACGGACATTTGGAGTGAGTTCAGCCGATATTTCCACAGCAGCAACGATGCTGTTATCCATTGTAGGATTTATGATCCTGTACACGATCAGTGCACCGATGAATGTACTGCGCGGTGTGATCCTTGGCGGATGTATCGTGGGACTTCTGTTCTGCAGTATTTTCCTCAATGATCTGTTTGCGATTACAGGAATGACTACGAAGTGCGTGATGCTGTTTGTGGTATTTGCCATCGCGACAGAGCCGGTGCTGCGGTATCTGACCTGGCTGATTGGAAAGCTGCGATTCTATTATAAGCGGCTCAGAGGACAGAAAGAAGTGTAGGAAGCGGACAGTCCGGATAGAATGTAAAACATAAAAACGAGATGCGTCACATGGGAATGCATCTCGTTTTGTGTTTTACTAAAATTTATTTAAATTCCATCCGGATATTCTACGCCATCCGGCAGAGGATCCCATTCATTCAGCCCCAGATGCTGTTTGAATTTTGCCTGTTCCATGGTAATCTTGACCGGATCTTCGGCAAGGTATTCCATCAATTCGTCAATTCCCTCCCGGGTCACGTTATTTACAAGAAAAATACGATCGCAGCCGGCATTTAAAAGCCACTGTTTTATCATAGGAACATTGGCATAGGGGGAATCGGTCTTGGTAATGATGCCGATCAGCGGCCGCAGGATAAACGTGCGCAGACAGGGACTAAACAGGTTGTATGGTTCATCCGCTGCCTGAACGATCCCGACAACGTCCGCTTCAAAAGAAAAGCATGCAAGACCGGCACCGAACTGTTTTGACTCCGCATATTCTCCCGGAGAGTCAATGGTATCATCCGCCGTAATCGTATATTGTGTTTTTTCATAGTGAAGCTCTTCCCCTTTTAATGCCTGTGTCAGGGAAGTCTTTCCGGCTTCACTTCTTCCCATCAAAAATAATTTTTTCATATCGTCATGTCTCCGGTTCTCTTAGTTTTTATGGATCTCACAGGTGCGAAATCCCAGATCTTCATGAAAAAATCGAACGACTTCTTCCACCGCGGTCTGTACCTGTGACAGGCCGCCGGTTAAAATGAGGGAACCGCAGAAGCGATCCATAAATCCAATTTCTACATCGGCGCTTTTCATTGCCACATCCGCAGCAACGACAACTGCTTCCCATGGGGTAAAACGGATCAGACCAATGGATTCTCCGGTGTGATCCTCCCCCTCATGTACACCGATATGCAATCCCAGATTCTGATAAACAGGGGTCTGGGAAGTATTGATGATGTGAGCCAGACAAACTTCTTTGCCGGGAACACGAACACGTGTCATGCGCAGTTTTTTCCCTTTCAGATGCTCATAGTCATCATTGAAAATCTTTTCCAGAAGTTCTTCCTTTGTTATACGAGTCATGGTCACACTTCCTATCTCTTTGTAATATCACAAACGACATATCCCAGAGAATCTCTGAAAAAGGTTACCACTTCTGTCAGGGCAGACATGACGTCTGAAATCTCTCCTGTGATGATGAGTGTTCCTGTAAAACGATCTGCAAATCCAAGGTAAATGTTTCCGCTTTTTACTGCGATATCGGATGCGATGACAGCAGATTCCGGCGGCGTCATATTCATAATTCCGATAGCAGAAGAACGATAATCGACCTGTGGATTCAGACCAAGTTTCTGATATACGATCGGCGCCGGACCACCCATTACATGAGCAAAGGTGATCTCTTTGCCGGCTACGGTCTCCTGCACGATTCGGATCTGTTCTTCATGGTTGTTTGACATTTAAAAATTCCTCTCTTTCATAACATAAGTAAATGATACTATTTGTGGAATTTTCTGTCAAGATTACATATCCTGTCACGATAAACATTGACAATGACGAAAATATATGATACCATGAAAAACAGTTTAGTATAGTAAAGTGGTCAATCATTAGCATGATGACGTACAAACAGGGAGGAAACAAAGATGAAAAAGAAATTAGCGCTGATTTTGGCAGGGACAGCGATGGCAGCAATGGTACTGGCAGGATGTGGAGAAAAAAACAATGCATCCGGGGAAGATGTAAAGACAGCAGAAAGTGTGGAAGATAAGAAAACGTTTACGGTAGGATTTGATGCAGAATATCCGCCATACGGATATATGGACGAGAACGGAGAATACACAGGATTTGATCTGGAGCTGGCAGAGGCAGTCTGTAAACTGGAAGGCTGGGAGCTTGTAAAAAAACCGCTCAACTGGGATTCCAAAGACATGGAACTTAATTCCGGTTCGATTGACTGCATCTGGAATGGATTTACCATGAATGGAAGGGAAGACGATTATACATTTTCAACTCCGTATGTAGACAACAGTCAGGTGATTGTTGTGGCAGAAAAATCCGGTATTGATACCCTGGAAGATCTGGCGGGAAAGACAGTCGGTGTACAGGCTGCAAGCGCGGCACTGGATCTGCTGAAGAGTGAAGAAGAAGGCGGTCAGAAAAAACTGGCAGATACATTTGGAGCTTTGAATGAGTTTGCAGATTACAACACCGCATTTACCGAGCTTCAGGCAGGCGCGCTGGATGCACTTGCAATCGATGTGGGAGTTGCCAATTATCAGATCAAGTCCAGAGGGGAAGGATATAAGATTCTGGATGAGACATTGAATACAGAGCAGTATGCGATCGGGTTTAAGAAAGGAAATCAGGAGCTGTGCGATGTAGTCAATGCGGATCTGAAAAAACTGACAGAAGACGGAACAGTTGCAAAGCTGGCTGAGAAATACGAGATTGCGGATATGGTGACTTTAAAATAAGAGGGGAAGAGACATGAGTTTTGATGTGATGTTGAGGCAAATGACAGCAGGATTCGGACAGACCTGCCTGATCTTTTTTATGACGCTGATCTTTTCTCTGCCTCTGGGGATGCTCGTATATTTCGGTAGGGTGAGCAGGATCAAGCCGATCAGCTGGATCGTGAAGATCTATATTTCAATCATGCGCGGAACCCCGTTGATGCTGCAGCTTCTGGTGTGGTATTTCGCACCGTATTATCTGTGGCAGATGAATATCGGCGGGTATAAGCTGACGGCGATCCTTCTTGGATGCTCTCTGAATTATGCGGCATATTTTGCAGAAATCTATCGTTCCGGAATCGAATCGATCCCCAAAGGACAGTATGAGGCAGCCACACTTTTAGGGTATTCCAGAGGGCAGACATTTTTCCGGATCGTGCTGCCGCAGATGGTAAAGAACGTGCTTCCGTCTGTGACAAATGAAGTGATCACACTGGTGAAGGATACGTCCCTTGTGTATTCCCTGTCTTATATTGAGATGTTTGCAGTGGCAAAACAGATTGCGGCGGCACAGACAACCGTACTTCCATTTTTTATTGCCGGTGTTTACTACTATATCTTTAACTATGTGGTTGCCGGAGTGATGGAATTATTTGAAAAAAAGCTGAATTATTATCATTAGGAGGTTTCCGGAATGAGTCTTTTGGAAATGAAACATATCAAAAAAGAATTCGGCGGGATGCCGGTGATCCGGGATATTTCGCTTTCTGTGGAGCAGGGAGAGATTCTGGCGATCATCGGACCGTCCGGTTCCGGCAAGTCTACGCTGCTCCGCTGTGCGACGATGCTGGAGACGATCGATGACGGTGAGATTTTGTATCTTGGAAAAAGAGCGGCATGGGTGGAAAATGGAAAACCCGCTTTTCCGAAAAAGCAGGAGATGAAAGAGATTCAGTCCTGCTTTGGTCTGGTATTCCAGAACTTCAATCTGTTTCCTCATTTTTCCGTCATCAAAAATATTACAGATGCACCGATCCGTGTGCAGAAGCGAGAGAAAGAAGAAGTCTATGAAGAGGCGAAGAAGCTCCTTACAAAGATGGGACTTGCGGATAAGGCGGATGCATATCCGTATCAGCTCTCCGGAGG